>Ga0302314_10022927_pt1 | contig 10217 bp, 10 predicted proteins | sample III_Palsa_N2_3_FD_200533 | JGI IMG/M metagenome (GOLD analysis project Ga0302314, IMG submission 200533) | Peat permafrost microbial communities from Stordalen Mire near Abisko, Sweden - III_Palsa_N2_3 | ecosystem: Environmental > Terrestrial > Soil > Palsa > Peat permafrost | place: Sweden... | reverse complement strand
CGACGGACGCTCAGCGTAGAGTTGAGTCGGTCGCCACTACGGTCTTGCCCTTATAGCTCCCGCAAACCGGGCACACGCGGTGCGGCAGCTTGGGGCTCTGGCACTGCGGGCAGGCGTTGCTGGCGGCAGGGGTGACCTTGTGGGTCGAGCGGCGCAACGTCGTGCGCGAGTGAGACTGCTTTTGCTTAGGAACGGCCATAGACGCAGCAGACTAGCAGGCGCAGGCGCCCCTCAACGCCCGGCGGAGTGGCCTAGTCGAACTTCAGCTCTGAGAGCTTCGCCCAGCGCGAGTCTGGCTCGGACTCGTGATGGTGATCCGCGCCGGCGCTGTTGAGGTCGGTGCCGCAGACCGCACAGAGGCCGGCGCAGTCGGGCTTGCAGAGCAGGGCTGCCGGCATCACCAGCGCCAGCGCATCGCGTGCCCAAGCGGCGAGCGCCAGCGTGCCGTCCGACACGTACGGCGAGTCGAGCTCGTCGCCGGGGTTGGCGCCCGGCTGCGAGACCTCACGCGAGTCGACGACGAAGCTCACGGTGGTCGGCTCAAGACAGCGCATGCAGGCGCCATCCAAGCTCGCCTCGAATCTCAGCCTCAGCGCATACCCCTCCGCCGTCGTGCGCGAGATCTGCAGCTCAGCCGGGATCTCCGACGGCAGCACCGTGTAGGTGTCCTGCCCGAGCTCGTACGGCTCGATCGCGACCGTCAGGTCGAACTTGCGCCCCTCACCTGAGGTCATACGCAGACCGACGAGGTCAAATGTGTCCGTTTTGGTGCTCACATCCAACAGATTAGAGAGGCTGCGATCATCTGTGAGGTGTCCAGCTGGTTTCGCACATATGGCTTCGGCGACGTCCATGACCACTTGATAATCGGGGCGGTGCCGGCTGACGAGTCAGACGTCCTGATGCTCGAGCGGCTCGGCGTCACGCGGATCCTGAATCTGGTCGAGGATCGTGAGTACCCGCCCGGCGCGCGTACGCAGGTGGTTCGCTCCCTGCGCGCGGCGGGGATCGTCGAAGAGCGCTTCAGTTCCGAGGACTACGGCGCACTCAGCGCCACGTTGCTGGATGAAGCGTCAGAACTCGCCAACAGCTGGCTTGACGAGGGTGAACTGGTCTACATCCACTGCCGCGCCGGCTGGCAGCGCTCGGCGACCGTCGCCGGCGCGGTCTTGGTCACGCGCTTCGGACTAGCTCCCGATGATGCACTGGCCGAGATCAACGCCCGCAAACCGACCGCGAAGCCGCTTCCGCACCAGCGCGACTGCCTGCTTGCCTGGTCGGACGCCCGGCCGGTCTGAGCTTCTCAAGGAAGTGATGGACGTTTGCCCTCAGACCTGAGGGCAAACGTCCATCACTTCGGGCTGTCGCAGCGTCGAGAAGCGCTGCGCGTCGCCTTTCAGTCTTCGTGGACCTGGACCATGCGCGCCGAGACTGTGATCTGGTCGGCCTCGGGGATCTCAAGGCCGGGGTTCACGGCACCGTGGTCAGCGAGCCGCCGAGCGGCCGGCATCACCCGCGTTTCGTAGGAGCCGACAGCCTCGTTGTAGGCGCCGACGGCGCTGTTCATCCGGCGGCCGAGGTTCGCCATCAGGCTCGAGAGCCGCGCCAGCCGCGTATGCAGCTCGCGTCCAAGCTCTGAGACGGCCTGGGCTGACTCCGCGACACGCTCCTGCTGCCAGCCGTAAGCGACCGAGTGCAGCAGCGCCAGCAGTGTCGTCGGCGTGGCGATCAGGACCCGGCGCGCCATCGCGTCCTCGATCAGATCAGGATCGGCGTCGAGCGCGGCACCGTAGAGGTACTCGCCGGGCAGGAACAGCACGACGAAGTCCGGGGCGCTCTCCATGCCCGACCAGTAGGCCTTGTCGGAGAGCTGCTTGACGTGGCGGCGCAGCAAGCGGGCGTGGCCTTCAAGGTGAGCGGCGCGGGTTTCCTCGTCTGGCGCCTCGTAGGCGTCGAGCACGCCCTGCAGTGGCGCCTTGGCGTCAACCACGACGGTCTTGCCGCCGGGCAGGTTTACAACCATGTCGGGGCGCAGCGCCCGGTCTTCACCGGCGATCGATGCTTGCTCGGTGAAGTCGCAGTGGCGCACCATGCCGGCCAGCTCGACGACCTTGCGCAGCTGCATCTGGCCCCATTGGCCGCGGGTGTTGGGCTTGCGCAAGGCGGTCACCAACGCCCCGGTCTCAGTCCTCAGCCGCTCGCCCTGCTCAGCCAGCGAGCGCAGTTGCTGTTCGAGACGCCCGCGGGTCTCGCGTCGCTCCTGGTCGAGCGCCACCAACTGCTGGTCGACGCGCGCAAGCTGGTCGGCCAGCGGGCCGACCAGCCGCTCTACCTCGGCGTCACGGCCGGAGGCTGAGTTGGTGCGTAGCCAGACAACTGACGCCGCCAAGGCAACGCCGATGAAGATTCCGATGACCAGCGAGCTGATGTCCATGCAGACGAGCGTTGCGCTCGCGCCGGACGGAGTGCAACTCGCGTTGCACGAGGGCCTTTAGCCGACTTCGACCTGCTCGTCCTTGCCGGCGAGGCGGTCGCGACCGCGCTGCACGGCTGAGATGAACTTCGAAAGATTGACTTCGAGCGTGCCAAGAATCTCGTCGGCGTAATCCTCGGCGCCAAGCCGGATCTCACGCTCACGGCTGTGAGCATCTTCGATGATGTCCTCAGCGGCGCGCTCGGCCTGTTTGGTGACCTCTTCCTCGGAAACGAGGCGGTCCTGGCGGTCACGAGCTTCCTTCATGATGCGCTCGGCCTCACGCTTGGCTTCGGCGAGCATCTCCTGCCGCTCCTTGACGATCCAGCGCGCCTGCTTGATCTCCTCAGGGATCGTCGCGCGCATCTGGTCAAGGATGTCGTAGATCTCCTCCTTGTCCACGCGCACCTGATCCGTTAACGGCATGGGCTTTGCGTTGTGAACGAGATCGTCGAGTTTGTCGATCAGTACTAGGACGTCCATAGCCGATCCTCTGTTTCGTCAGCGGCCAATGCGTTCCTGCAAGGCGATCGCGACTTCCTCCGGGACGAGTTCGGAAATTCGTCCGCCGAACGTCGCAAGTTCCTTGACTCCGCTTGACCTAATGAAACTGTACTTGGCCGAAGCCATCAGGTAAACGGACTCGATATCCGGAGCCTGCGCGCGGTTGAGCTGGTTGAGTTCCAGCTCGTACTCAAAGTCCGAGATCGCGCGCAGGCCGCGCACGATCGCCTTGGCCCCGTGCGAGCGTGCGAAGTCGACCGTGAGCACGCTGAACGGCTCAACCTCGACGTTGCCGAGATGCGCGGTGGCGTTCTTGATGAAGGAGACGCGTTCTTCGCCGGTGAAGAGCGTGCTGCCCTTGCGCATCGGCAGGTTGACGACGGCGACGATGACCTTGTCGAACATCCCCGAGGCGCGCGAGATGATGTCTAGGTGGCCGTTGGTGACCGGGTCATAGGAGCCCGGGCAGACTGCGATTCGGTTATCTGGCGCCATGGATTCTGATCAGTGTGTCCCCGTAGCGCCGCTCCAGTTGAAGCGGCAACTCGAGCGCCAGCGGTTCGCGGCGATCGCTCTCTGTGACCACCCTGGCGCTGGGGCTCAGGACGGGTTCCAGGGCGACCGAGAGTTCCGGACCGAGGGCACTCGCCAATCGGTATGGGGGGTCGATGAAGACCAGATCGTATTGGCGGTCGCCGACGGGTGTGCAAGCAAGCGCCCGCAGGGCCGGCATCCGCAAGACCTCCGCCACGAGTCCGAGCGCCTCAAGGTTGCCATCGATCGCAGCGATCGCAGCGTGGGCGTTGTCGACGAAGGTGGCGCTCGCGGCGCCACGTGAGAGGGCCTCGATGCCAAGTGCTCCGGAGCCGGCGAAGAGGTCCAAGACGCTCGCCTGCTCGACCGAGTCGGCGAGGATCGAGAAGAGCGCCTCGCGCACACGGTCGGAGGTCGGACGCGTCTGCTCGCCTTTGGGGGCCTTGAGCACGCGGCCTCGATGGGTCCCGGCGACGACCCTCATGAGCCGATCTCGGTCATCCGCGGACCGAGGTCATGCGCGGATTGGGGCGCGGGCCTCGTCCCCATAGACCGCCGCCAACGCGTCCGCCAGCAAGGTGTGCTCCGGCTGGGTCAGGTCAGGGTCGCTGTCGATCACCTCGCGCCCATAGCGGTGTGCGCGCTCCATCAGCTCGTTGTCGCGTGGGAACTCCGCGAAGCGGAACATCGCCTCGCCCGACTGGCGCGTGCCGGCGAGCTCCCCCTGACCGCGCAGCTGCAGGTCGATCTCCGCCAGCGCGAAGCCGTCGGATTCGCGCTCGAGCGCCTGCAGCCGCACCGCGTCCTTGCGGCCGAACAGCAGGCAGAGCGAGGCGTGCTCACCGCGGCCGATGCGGCCGCGCAGCTGATGCAGCTGGGAGATCCCGTAGCGGTCGGCGTCCTCGACCAGCATCACGGTCGCGTTGGGCACGTCAATCCCGACCTCGATCACGGTTGTGGCGACCAGTACCTCGGCGGCGCCGGAGGCGAAGGCGGCCATCGCCTCCTGCTTGTCCCCAGGCTTCATCTGGCCGTGCATCAGGACCAGCTTGTGCTCTTTGAACGGCCCCGTCCGCAGGCGCTCAAACTCTGCCACCGCCGCCCGCGCCTGGAGCGTTTCGGACTCCTCTACCAACGGGCAGACGACAAACGCCTGGCGTCCCTGAGCCAACTCGTCGCGGATCCGGGCGTAGGCGCGCTCACGTTCGGCTTCGCTCGCGCAGAGGTGGGTCGCGATCGGCTGGCGGCCGCGCGGCAGCTCCCGCAGGGTCGTGTGGTCAAGATCGCCGTGGCGGCTGAGCGCCAAGGTGCGCGGGATCGGCGTGGCGGTCATGTGCAGGACGTGCGGGCTCTCCTTACCGCGGCCCTTGCGGTCGAGCGCCGCGCGCTGGCTGACGCCGAAGCGGTGCTGCTCGTCGACGACCACCACCGCTAGGCGGTTGAACTCAACGGTCTCTTCGATCAGGGCGTGGGTTCCGACGATCATCGAGAGCTCGCCGGTCGCGAGCTTTGCGAGCAGGTCGGCGCGCCTGCGCGCCGGCGTCGAGCCGGTCAGCAGACCGGCTCGGATCGGCTCGGCACCGAGCAGGTTCTGGATCGTGGCGAAGTGCTGCTCGGCGAGCGTCTCGGTCGGGGCCATCAAGGCCGCTTGGAGGTCGTGTTCGACCGCGCGCAGCATCGTGTACAGCGCGACCACGGTCTTGCCGGAGCCGACCTCCCCCATCAGCAGGCGCTGCATCGGCTGCTCGCCGGCGAGATCGGCGTCGATCGCGGTCAGCGCCGCCTGCTGGTCGCCGGTTAGAGGGAACGGCAGGCCGCTGCTGAGCCAGCGGCTGGTGAAGTCCGAGGTCTCATTCAGGGCTGGCGCGCACGACGCTGTGCGGCGGTTGCGCCGGCGCTGCTGGAGCGCCAGCTGCGCCAGCAGCAGCTCGTCGAAGGCGAGGCGACGGCGGCCGTGCTCTTCGTCACCGGGCTCCAGTGGGAAATGCGCGGCCCGCAGCGCGGTCGGGCGATCGGCGAGCCGCTCTCTGAGGCGGACCGCGGTCGGCAGCGGGTCGATCACGTCGTCGAAGCTCGCCTGGTGTTGGTGCACCAGCGCGAGGATCTGGGTCGAGGAGAGCCCCTCAGTGGCCGGGTAGTGAGCCACAGACGCGGCGAGCTGCTCCACTCTGGGGGAGTTGGTCGTCTCCTCGACGACTATGTCCCCCAGAGTCGGGGAAGCTTGTGGGGAAGCTTGTGGGGAAGCTTGTGGGGAAGCTTGTGGGGAAGCAGAGCCGGGGGTCGGGGATGGTGCGCGGGCCGGGCCGGCGGGGCGTTGGTCGGTCTGGGCGTGGCCCTGGACCGTGAAGCGGCCGCGACCGTCAGCCTTGCCGTGCAACATCAGCCGCGTGCCGGGCGGATAACGCCCGACCAGCCAGGGCTGGTTGAAGAAGGTGACGCGCAGCGAGCCGCTCGCGTCGGCGACGGTCGCCTCGACCAGCGGCCGCATGCCGCGACGGCGCACGGCGCGCGCGGCGATCTGCTTGACCTCGACCACCACCGTGGCGGTCTCTCCGACCATCAGATCGGCGATCGTGCGGGCCTCGCGGCGGTCGCGCGGAAGGTGCTCCAGCAGATCCCCAACCGTCGCCAGACCGAGCGATTCCGCGCCCTGTACGGCCTTCGCGCCATCGAGCTTCAGCGGCCGCCGCAGACGCTCGGGAAGCGGCCAGCGGACCGGCGCGGCAAGCAGCTCGTCGGGGTCTAGCGGAGTGGCGGTGGCGAAGGCTGTCGGCATCGGATGCGGGTTACCTGGCAAAGCTTGACCCAAAGCCCGGTCGCCCTACGATTGAGGGTATGAACGAGCGGCTCATGTACGTATCGCGGGTCACGCGTCTACCGCTCGTGGGCTTGGACGGATCCGACCTCGGCCACGTGGTCGACGTGGTCTTGGATATGGGTGGCCGCCCGCCGCGGGTCAACGGCTTTGTGGTCGGCGGCGTGGGTCGCCGCCGCGTCTTCGTCGGGGCGGGCCGCGTCGGCGAAATCGAGACCCGTGGGCTGCGGCTGCGCCGAGGCACGATCAACATGCGCCAGTTTGAGTTGAGGCCCGGCGAGAAGCTCGCCGCCGGCGAGCTTCTCGGCCGCCGGCTCGGCACCCGCCGTGTCGTCGACATCGGCCTGACGCCATCGCCCGAGCCGTTCGCCTGGGAGGTCGCGACCGTCGCCTTGGCCGCCAGCCGGCGGGTGCCGGGCGTGCGCGTGCCAGGGCTCAAACGCGCCCCCGAGGTGATCGACTGGAGTGAAGCGGGCGAGCTCTTCTCCGACCAGCGGCCGGTCGACCGGCAGGCCGCCACGCTCGGCGGGCTGCACCCCGCGGAGATGGCCGACGAGATCCGCAACCTACCACTCAGTCGCCGGCGACTGCTCGCCGAGGCACTCGAGGACGACCGCCTGGCAGACCTGCTCGAGGAGCTCCCTGAGGACGAGCAGGTGCGCCTGATCGAGGGTCTTGACCCGGAGCGCGTCGGCCGCGTGCTCGACGAGATGGAGGCCGACGACGCCGCCGACCTGCTCGGCGAGATGTCGGCCGCCGATCAGGCTGAGCTGCTGGCGGCGATGGATCCCGAGGAGGCCGAGCCTGTGCGCCGCCTGCTGACCTACAAGCCCGATACCGCCGGCGGCCTGATGACACCTGAGCCGATCATCCTGGCGCCGAGCGCGACGGTTGCCCAGGCGTTGGCGCGACTGCGCGACCCGGACCTCTCGGCCCCGCTCGCGGCGCAGGTCTTCGTCTGCCAGCCACCACTTGAGACTCCCACCGGCCGCTTTCTCGGCGTCGTCGGCGTGCAGAGGCTGCTGCGCGAGGCGCCCTCGAAGCCGGTCGGCCGCTGCATCGACGAAGAGTGGGATCCGGTCAACGCCAACGCCTCCGACCGCGAGGTAGCGGGACGCCTCGCAGCGTATGACGTCGTGGCCGTTGCAATCACCGACGACGCCGGCCGGCTCGTCGGCGCAGTCACGGTTGACGACGTGCTCGACCGCATCCTGCCATCCGGATGGCGCATAACCCACTCCCCGGTCTGAGTCGATGGCACGCAAGGACAACCTCTCCACCCCGCGCGGCACCTCTGGAACCTCCGGCTACGACTCCGACGCCTTCGCCCGCTGGGCGGAGTCGGTCGCGCGTTTTCTCGGTACCGGTCGTTACCTGGCTGTGCAGACGATCCTCGTCTTCATCTGGGTCGGGATCAACGCGTTTGCTTGGGAGCTGCGGTGGGACAAGTACCCGTTCATCCTGCTGAACCTGATGTTCTCGACGCAGGCAGCGTACGCGGCGCCCCTGATCCTGCTCGCAGCCAACCGTCAGGCCGACCGCGATAAGGAGGACATCGAGCGTGACCGCGACACCAACGCTCGCTCACTGGCGGAGACCGAGTTTCTGGCCCGAGAACTGGCAGAGGTCCGGCTGATGCTCGAGCAGAAGGCCGACCGTGAGGATCTGGTCGCGCCGATCGAGCAGCTGACGCAGGCGCTGGAACGCCTGCACGGCGTCAGTCTGCTCGATGAACCGCACTACTCAGACGACGACGACTAACGCCGGCTACTCGGCGCTGATTAGCCACCAGTAGCTCTCCTGACCACCGATCGAGAGCTCGAGTTCGACGTCGCCATTGACGATCGCTCGCACGGCGTCATCGTCGAGCGGCGCGTGCACGCCGCGCAGGCAGGTGATCAGTTCCGCGCCATCGGCCAGCTGGCCGATGACTTCGCGCAGCGTCTGCTCCGAATCGCCCCAGGCGACCAGCTGCTCATCGACGAAGCCGATCGCCTCGCCGGTTGTGAAGCGTCCCTGAGCGTCATCCCGGGCAGCGGCGGCGACGCCGCCGGTGCGGGTCTCCTCGAGGATCTCAGCCATCGCAGCGGCGTTGTCCGCGGCCGAGCTCTGCGCATTGAACGCAACCGCCGACGCCAGCCCGGCCTGCAGCGAGCGTGACTTCACCACGATCACGGTCTTGTCTGAGAGCTCGGCTGCGCGCTCGGCGGCCATGAAGACGTTGGAGCTGTTGGGCAGAACCACGACCTCTTCGGCCGGAACCGCGTGGATACCGGCCAGCAGGTCGTAGGTCGACGGGTTCAAGGTTGGTCCGCCATCGAGCACGGCGACGCCGAAGCCGCCGAACAGCTCCTTGAAGCCCTCACCGGTCACCACCGCCAACACGCCCGAGGTACCGGGGACCACCCCGGTGACGGCGGTCGCGGCGGCCAGCCTCGCGTCGCGCTGCTTGACCTGCTCATGCATGTCGGCGATGTCGATGTGGGATACGGCGTTGCCGTCGCGTTCGAAAAGTCCGGTGGCGAAGTTTGGATCGTCGGTGTGGACATGGATCTTGAGCGTCGTCTGGTCACCGACCACGAGAATCGAGTCGCCGATCCGCTCGAGCTCACGGATGAACGTGCGCTGATCGAGACCGGTCCCGGTCACGGCGAAATTGGTGCAGTAGCGGTAGGTCTCCGAATCGTGGTCCGGGTGCGTGATCTTGGCGGCGGCGTGGTGCTCAAGCTGCACCGTCTCAGTGCCGCGTAGCTGACCGACCATGCCCGCGAGCACAACCGTGAGCCCATAGCCGCCGGCATCTACGACGCCGGCTTCACGCAGCGCGGGCAGCAGGTCCGGGCCCTTCTTGACCGACTCCTGTCCGGCCTCAAGCGCGCGTTCCATGACTTCGGCGGCGAGGTTGTCCTGCTGATCATCGCTGGCGTCGGGACCGAGCCGGGTCTCGCCCATGTGCGCCAGGTCGTGCGAGACGCGCCGGGCCATCTCACGCACGACCGTTAGGATCGTGCCCTCTGCGGGCTGCTGGACCGAGCCGTAGGCCTGGTCTGAGGCGCTCGCGAGCGCCGCGCCGATCAGCACCGGGTCGATCAACTCGCCAGGACGGCTGATCAGCTCCTCGGCGGCACCGCGAATCAGCTGCGACAGGATCACGCCGGAGTTGCCGCGGGCGCCGAGCAGCGCCGCGCGCGCCACCGAGCGCACGATCTGCTCACGGCCGATCTCGTCGAGCGTGCTGCCCTCTGACTCCGCCGCGAGCCGGTCGAGCTCCTGTAGAACGGCGCGCAGGGTCAGCACCATGTTGTCCCCCGTGTCGCCATCGGCGACCGGGAAAACGTTCAGGTCGTTGATCTCTTCGCGCCGCTCCTCGAGCGCGGACAAGCCGGCCTCGACGAGCGCGCGAAAGCGAAGAATTGCTGGATCGGTCACTGCGCCGGCTGGATAGCGATTGGTCTACTAGGCCGAAAGAGAGGCGCGGGCATACTGCCCGCGCGTTCTCAGCTGGCCTTAGTGACCTTGCCGGCCTTCAGGCAGCGCGTGCAGACGTAGACACGACGTGGCGTGCCCTTGTCATCAATGCGGACGCGCTGAAGGTTTGGATCGAAACGGCGGTTGGTGGCAACCATCGAGTGGCTGCGGCTGTGGCCGAAGGCAGGACCCTTCGTGCATACGTGGCAAACTTTTGACATTCGGCGGTCGAGTATACGCGGTCGCTTCAGTTTCGCCCGCCGCCGACCTAAAGCCGCCGGAACCGCGCTCCTAAACGCTGAAGCCGGCGCGGCGCGGGCGCTCGGCCAGCTCGCGCTTGACCGCCATCGAGGCCAGCACAGCCTCGACCGCGTGCACCGCGGAGTCACGCTTGCTGCCGCCCTTGATGCGGGCGCGCGCCTG
>Ga0302314_10022926_pt1 | contig 10217 bp, 6 predicted proteins | sample III_Palsa_N2_3_FD_200533 | JGI IMG/M metagenome (GOLD analysis project Ga0302314, IMG submission 200533) | Peat permafrost microbial communities from Stordalen Mire near Abisko, Sweden - III_Palsa_N2_3 | ecosystem: Environmental > Terrestrial > Soil > Palsa > Peat permafrost | place: Sweden... | reverse complement strand
CGACAGCTACAACGAAAGCGGCAACGACAGCACCGCGATGTGGTTCGGCAAGCAGCAGCGCGATGCGCTGATCACAACGGCCGGCTGGCGCGTGCAGGGCAATTGGGAGTTCGCCAACACGGTGATTTCGCCGTATGCCGAACTGGCCTGGAACTACGACAACAAGGCGAATCCGGATTCGCTCAGCGCTGGCTTGAACAGCATGAATGGTACGTTCGACCTCAACGGCTTCAGCCCCGACAAGAACTGGGGTACGGCTGACATCGGCCTGTCCGCCAAACTCAGCCCGAGCGTCACCAGCTGGATCGGTTACAGCGGCCGTTTCAACGACAACAGCCAGCAGTACGACAGCCTCAACGTCGGTGTGAAGGTCAGCTTCTGACCCCCACTTCACCCATCCGGTAGCACCCAGCAAAAAGGCCGTCCACGCAAGTGGACGGCCTTTTTGTTGTTCGATGTTTCCGGATGGACTTACTTGTTCTTGCCGCCGGTCGCCAGGCTCAGGATGGACACCGCCTGCTTGCGCAGGTTCGCGGCAGCGCCGTCGTCCAGTACCTGCACGTCGTTGCCCACCTGATGCTGCTTCAGCACCAGCGCACCGCTGTCATCCCAGCCGGCGCGGTCGGTTGCGCTGGGCTTGGCATCCTTGTTCGCCTTGGTCTGCTGCACGACGGCCCACGGCGTGCCGTTCTTATAGGCGTAGTCGGTGCTGGTGAAACCCTTGTCACCGGAGTCCACCAGTTCGCGGATGAACTTCACGTCGCCGGCCTGACGGAACACCTGCCAGCCACGCGAGATATTCGTTTCGAGTTTGGTACCGTTGCTGACCTTCATCCCACCGATCTGCTTCTGCACGGCGTTGAACGCGGCCAGCACCTTCTCGCCAGGCGTCTGCTCTGCCACCAGCTGGATCTGCACCACGTTCTTGTGGCCCTGGGTAAGCACCGGGGCCTGGATCGGCATCACATAGTGGCGCTCGCCGTCGGTCAGCGTGACCTGCACCACGTACAGATCACTCAACTTCTCGTCGGCTGGATTGAATGTCAGCTGGAACGGCTGCGGGAACGGACCGGCCGGAGCGGTCTTGCTCGCCAGCGGTGCGGCACCGGCGGCACTCGCGGATACGTCAACCAGATTGAGCACCAACGTGGCGTTCGGCGACAACTGCGCGGAGTCGCGCAACGAGATCGTACCGCTCACCTCGTTCGCTGGCGCAGCGGGGGCGGCGGCGGCTGTCGAAGCCGTAGCCGTAGCCGTGGCCGTTGAAGCAGATGCACCAGCGTCTGCCTGCTGTGAAGGAGAAGAACTGTTGCAGCCGGACAGAGCCACGGCTGCTACCGACATCAGCGACAAAACCATCTTGCGCATGGGGAAACCTCTTCAAAACGTGAATACAAACACGAAGGTCGCAAGGCGCAATGCGCCAGACTTTTCGCGGGGGAAGCTCGAAGCATAGCCCATAAATACAGGGGGCGAAAAGTCAAGCCAACTGACGCCCTATCCATGCGTAGGCGTATGCTTTTCCTTGTATAGCGCACTGCGGCCCGGCTTTCCGACACACTTGTTACGCCGCGATCCGTGATCGTGGCGTGCTTGGAGCCTCTGACCTCTTAGCTTCGCCGCAACGCCCGATGCGCTATGTCGCGACGACAAAAGGCGCCGTCGTAATGGATCTTGCTAACCGCGGCATAGGCCTGTTCGCGTGCGGCAGCGATGTCCTTGCCCAACGCACAGACGGTCAACACGCGTCCTCCGGCTGTGACGGCGCGGCCCTGGCCATCGAGCCGCGTGCCCGCGTGAAAAATCTTCACATCGTGGTCGACCGGTGCATCGAGCCCGCTGATCACGTCGTCAGTACGCACCCGCCCGGGATAACCGCCAGCCGCCATCACCACGCCAATCGCCGGACGCGCATCCCAATGCGCCCGCGTGTGTTCCAGCCGGCCATCCAGCGCGGCGTCGATCAGCTCGATCAGATCGGATTTCAATCGCAGCATGATCGGCTGGGTTTCCGGATCGCCAAAACGCACGTTGAACTCGATCACCTTGGGCGCGCCACTCTTGTCGATCATCAGTCCCGCATACAGGAAGCCCATGAACGGAGCGCCCTCTGCCGCCATGCCGCGCAGGGTGGGCTCGATCACTTCTTTGAGGATGCGTTGCTCGACTTCGGGCGTGACGACCGGCGCTGGCGAATAGGCCCCCATGCCACCGGTGTTGGGGCCGAGATCGCCTTCATCGCGACGCTTGTGATCCTGGCTGCTTGCCATCGGCAACGCGTGACTGCCGTCGCTCATCACGATATAGCTGGCCTCTTCGCCCTCGAGGAACTCCTCGATCACCACTCGCGCCGAGGCATCGCCAAAGCTGTGCGCACCGAGCATGTCGTGCAGCGCCAGTTCGGCATCGGCCTTGGTCAACGCGACCACGACACCCTTGCCCGCGGCAAGACCATCCGCCTTGATCACGATCGGCGCGCCGTGCTGGCGCACATAGGCCAGCGCCGGATTCAACTCGGTAAACACGGCATAGCGCGAGGTGGGAATGTTGTGCCGGTGCAGGAAATCCTTGGCGAACGCCTTGGACCCTTCCAGCTGAGCAGCGATTGCGCGTGGGCCGAAGATGCGCAAGCCCGCGGCACGGAACCGGTCGACCACGCCAGCCACCAGCGGCACTTCCGGGCCTACCACGGTCAAGCCGATCTTTTCGTCCTTGGCTAGCTTCAGCAGACCATCGATGTCGTTCATCGCAACGTTCGCATTGCGCACACCGCGCTCATGCGCCGTACCCGCATTGCCGGGCGCCACGATCACTTCGCTGACCTGCGCGGATTGCTTCAGCTTCCACGCCAGCGCGTGCTCACGTCCGCCGCTGCCGATGACGAGAACTTTCATGCTTGCTCCACTACCCAAGATCGCGCCCAGCTCGGCGCAGCTGGGCATTGTAGAGGCTGGCTACCATTTACGCAGAGCAGTATGGGCAGCGACGTGATGAGGTTTGAATGGGAGGGGTTCGCCCCTTTCCCCTTAGGGAGAGGGCTGGGGTGAGGGGCCAACCTAGCGGGGCTTTCATATCGAAGCGTGCTTTGATCGGCAGCGCGGCGAGCACCCACCCCTCACCTCAATCCTCTCCCAAAAGGGGAGAGGATGCGAACACAAGAAGCGCATGGTCTTATTGAAGCAGCGCCAGCAGCGCGGCCCGTGGCAACTTGCCGGTCTCGTTGCGCGGCAACGCGTCGACCAGGCGCAACGGACGCGGCAGGAACAATGGATCGATCGCGCGGCGGAGCGCGTCGAGAATGGTGTGCTCGTCCAGTCCAGGCGCCACTGCCAGCGCGGCAATTCGATGCACACCCAGAGCGTCGGCGCCATCGAGCTGGAACACGACGCCGTCCTGTACCCCGGGAATCGCCAGCAGGCGACGGCTGAGATCGCCTAGCGACGCACGCTTGCCGGCGATCTCCAGCATGTCGGCCTGACGCCCGCGCAATCGAAAACGACGACCATCCTCGGACAGATTGACGATGTCAGCCAGGGTGACCGGCGCAGTCAGCTGCGGCGCCGTGACCGATGTGCCGTCGGGTTGCGGATGCAGGGTGACGCCAGCGTACAGCGACCAGTCCTCATCCAGCGTGGGACGACGGCTGGCCACCACGCAGGTCTCGGTCGAGCCAAACACCTCCAGCACCGGTGCGCCGAAGCATTGCTCGGCGGCGCGGGCCAACTCGACCGGCAATGGCGCGGTGGCTGAAAGCATGGCCGCGATGGGCGGCAACACAATGCCGGATTCGACCAGCGCACGCAGATGCACCGGCGTGGTCACCAACACCCGCGGCGCTGGAACTGCAGCGAGTGCGGCCGCCACATCGGCCGGGAAAAATGGCCGGCCGGCGTGTACGCCCACGTGCCCAAGCAGTGGCATCAACACGGACATCTCCAGCCCGAACATGTGTTGCGGCGGAACCGTCGCCACAACTTCAAAGCGCGGTCCGACCGCAGCGTGCAGCATCGCCAGGTTGCCGGCATTGCTGGCGTTGAAGCTGTGCCAGGTTTTTACATTCGCACTGGGCGTGCCGGTGGAGCCGGAGGTATAGCCGATCGCAACGACCTGATCGGCAGGCAGCAAAGGCCATGTCGTATCTGCGCCCAGCGCCGGGGTGTCTTTCAGCGATGGCAACTGCCGATAGCCCGGCGGCGCCGGCACCAGTGCCTGCTCGCCCAACGCGTAAGAACCCGGATGCGCCGCCATCACGTCGTCCACCGCTTGCGGTGCGCGCGAGGAAGGCAGCAGATTGATCTGGCCGCGCAGCACAATGGCGCAGAACGCGACCAGGAATGCGTAGCGGTCCTCGCACAGATTCACCGCCGCCGTACCGCTCGGCAGAACGTCCGCCACCGCGTGCACATGCGCGAGAAACTGTGCGGCGCTCACCGCTTTGCCGTCGCGCCACGCCAGCACGCGCGCCGGATCAGCCGCGCTCAACAAGTGTAGCGGCGGCCGTGCCTCGCGCTGGTAGGTATCGTAAACAATGGCCACGCCACAATCTCCCGGAAACTCGATGTTTTGCTCCGAGGAGTAGCATCGCCGCCGTTGATGAACGGTGGCGTGAATGACATGAGCCGTCATCACGCTGCAGTTCAGATTGCCAGTACGGCGACGCTGAACCCGCGCGCTCCCCTCGGCGCTTATGCTCGGATGATAGCGCCAGAGAGCACGTCGCGGATCACGGTGGGTTGGCTCTGAACTCCCAGCGGAGCATCCAGCAAGCCGTCCAGCGCATCGCCGAAAAAAGCCGCCACAGCTTGCGCCGAGCGGGCCGGCGGTTGACCGTGCGGGTTGGCGCTGGTCGAAACCAGTGCAGCGCCGAATGCCCGGCACAGAGCGGCGGCGGGTTCGTGCGCGGTGACCCTCAAGGCGATGCCTGTATGCCCACCAGCAACCCAGGCGGGCACCGAGGCCGATCGTGGAAAGATCCAGGTGTTCGGGCCAGGCCAGCTTGCCTGAGCTCGCGCCATGGCATCGGCAGGGACCGCGGCCAGGTCGATGTAGCGCTCGACCTGCGCGAAGTCCGCCGCTATCAGCAGCACGCCGTGGGTCGGCGGCCGTTGCTTCAGCGCAAACAGCCGCTCGAACGCAGCATGATCGTGGGGATCACAACCGAGACCGAACACGGCCTCGGTGGGGTAAGCCAGCACGCCGCCCTGATGCAGCAAGCTGGCGGCGCTGTCGAACTCGGCAACGCTGAAACGCCGCAGCATTCAGGCCTCGACTTTGTTTGCCACGACCCTCGTCGCTACCTTTTTCGCAGCAGCCTTTTTGGTCGCGGTTTTCTTGCTGGCGGTCTTCTTGCCCGCGGCCTTCTTGGTGGCCTTCTTCGCAGCCGTCTTTTTTACGGCCGTCGTTTTCTCTGCGGGCACTTTTTTCGCAGCAGCTTTTTTGGTCGCAGTCTTTTTTGACGCCGTCTTCTTGCCGAAGCGGCCTCCTTTGCGCACCGGCGCGGCAGCCAGCAGCTCGAGGCACTGCGCCTCGGTCAACTCCTTCGGCTCCTGCTCCTTGGGAATACGCGCGTTCTTCTCGCCGTCGGTGATGTAGGCGCCGTAGCGGCCGTTCAACACCTGCACACCGTTGCCAAAATCGAGGATCAGCCGGTTCGCGAGCATCTCCAGTTTTTCCTGCACGATCTGCAGCGCACGCGGCAACTCGATCGTGTACGGATCGTCCTCCGCCTTGAGCGACGCGTACGTTGCACCCTGCTTTACGAAGGGACCGAAGCGGCCCACGCCCACGCTGACCTCGTCACCGTTTTCTGCCTGACCCAGCTTGCGCGGCAGCTTGAACAGCTCCATCGCATCGACCATGGTGATCGTATGCATGCTCTGGCCAGTACGCAGGCTGGCGAAGGTGGGCTTGTCCTCGTCTTCCTTGGTGCCGATCTGCACGAATGGCCCATAGCGGCCCAGTCGCACCGACACCGGCTTGCCGGTTTTCGGATCGGTGCCCAGTTCGCGCGCGCCGGTCGCTTCGTTGCGGTCGACCGATTCTGTTTTCTCGTCCACCTGCTGCTTGAACGGGAGCCAGAAGCGTTCCATCAGCGGAACCCAGGCTTCCTCGCCGCGACTGACCGCGTCGAGCTCATCTTCCATCTTTGCGGTGAAGTCGTAGTCGACGTAGCGGGTGAAATGCGCGGTAAGGAACTTGCTGACCGCGCGGCCGACGTCGCTCGGCTTGAAGCGACGGCTGTCGAGATAGACGTATTCGCGGTTCTGCAGCACCTGGATGATGCTGGCATAGGTCGAGGGTCGGCCGATGCCGTGCTCTTCCAGCGCCTTCACCAGGCTCGCCTCGGAGTAACGCGGCGGTGGCTCGGTGAAATGCTGATCGGCGGCAATCTCGTGCAGCGGTACTTGCTCGCCCACGGTGAGTCGCGGCAGACGACGGCCCTCATCGTCGTCCTCGGCGCTCTTCTGGTCGCGGCCTTCCTCGTACACGGCAAGAAAGCCCGGGTCGATCACGGTGGTGCCACTGGCGCGGAACGACGCATCGCCACCGGCGACATCACGTACGGCAAATTCCACCGAGACGGTGTTCAGCGTGGCGTGGATCATCTGACAGGCGACGGTGCGCTTCCAGATCAGCTCGTACAGCTTGCGCTGGTCGTCGTTGAGGAACGCGGCAACCGACTTAGGCGTATGCATCGCCGAGGTTGGACGGATCGCCTCATGCGCTTCCTGCGCGTTCTTCGACTTGGTCTTGTAGACCTGCGGCGCATCCGGCAGCGCCTTGGTGCCGAAATCGCGCGCAATCAGCTCGCGCAACTCCGCCAATGCATCGTCACCGAGCATGGTGGAGTCGGTACGCATGTAGGTAATCAGACCGACGTTGCCCTCGTCACCAAGCGCCACGCCTTCGTACAGACCCTGCGCCACCTTCATCGTGCGGCTGGTGGTGAAGCCGAGCTTGCGCGCGGCCTCCTGCTGCAAGGTCGAGGTGGTGAACGGCGCTGCCGGGCGACGCTTGCGTTCCTTGGAGCCCACGTCGCTGACGGTGAGACGGCCGTGGGCGGCCTGCTTCAGCGCATCGCGGGCAGCGTGAGCATCCGCTTCGTTGGTGAGGTCGAACTGCTCGAATTTCTTGCCGTTGAGCTTGCTCAGGCGGGCGGTGAAGTCACCGTCCGCGTGCTTCAGCTGTGCCTCGATGCTCCAGTATTCGCGCGCATTGAACGCCTCGATCTCTTCCTCGCGCTCGACAATCATGCGCAACGCCGGCGACTGCACGCGGCCGGCGGACAAGCCGCGCTGCACTTTGCGCCACAGCACGGGCGACAGATTGAAGCCGACCAGATAATCCAGTGCACGGCGCGCCTGCTGCGCATCGACCAGGTCATGCGACAGCTGCCGCGGGCTGGCCACCGCGGCCTTGATCGCCTTCGGGGTGATCTCGGAGAACACCACCCGGTGCATCCGCTTGCCCTCGGTGAGGCCACGCTCTTTCAGGATCTCACTGATGTGCCAGGAGATCGCCTCACCTTCGCGATCCAAGTCGGTCGCCAGATAAATGTCGTCGGCTGCCTTGGCTGCCTTGGCGATCGCGTCGACGTGCTTTTCGTTACGCTCGATCACCTCGTAGGCCATCGTGAAACCGTGCTCGGTGTCGACCGCGCCTTCCTTCGGCTTCAGGTCACGCACGTGACCGTAGGAGGCAAGAACCTGAAAGTCCTTGCCGAGGTATTTGTTGATCGTCTTGGCCTTGGCCGGTGATTCGACGATGAGCAGGTTTTTTGCCATGAAGCTGGGTTTCCAGAAGCGAACCACCGGCACTTGAGGTACCGGACATCTATATATAGTTGAAACCACGCCGCGCCAGCGGCTGTCAAGCCTTTGACCTTGTCCGAGGTCCGCCAGCGGAGCTGTCCGCTGTGCGGCAGTCAGTCGGGCAATCGTTGGTAACGGTTGCCTGACAAGCTCTCGACCCTTGCCTCCAGCTCAAGCATCAGCAGCATGGTCGACAAGCTTGCCGCCGAACTACCGGTACGCAGCACAAGTTCGTCCAAAGTCGCCGATTCATGCCCAAGAACGGACCATAATCGGCGATATTCAGGATCTTCTCGCCAAGCTGAACACGCCCCTGAAGGCAACCTGTTGTCGCGCGCCGTCGGCAGCGGTATCGCCCGGCCGTCAGTTTTCTCTGACAGCCGGGCAGCCAGTTCGCCGCCAAGCATGCGCGCTGCCGGCGCCAAAGTCTCGATAATCTCGGTTGCGCTCTCTACCAACCGCACGCCGTCCCGAATCAGACGGTGGCAACCGCGGGCGAGCGGATTATGAATGGAGCCGGGCAGCGCGAACACCTCCCGACCCTGTTCACCCGCCAGCCGTGCGGTAATCAGCGAGCCGGATTGCAGCCCCGCCTCGACGACCAAGGTACCCAGCGCCAGCCCGGCGATAATCCGGTTGCGACGCGGAAAATGATCGGGGCGCGCCGCCGTACCGGGCGGAAATTCGCTGATCAGGGCGCCCTGCGCGGCGATTCGCTGGGCCAGCGCGTGATGCTTGCGCGGATAGACCCGATCCGGTCCGGTACCCATCACCGCCAGCGTCTTCGCACCTGCATCCAGCGCCGCCCCATGCGCGGCGCCATCGATACCGTCGGCCATGCCGCTGGTAATCGCGAAACCGGCCTGCACCAGCGCACAGGCAAATGCACGGGCATGCGCCAGTCCGGCCGCGCTGGCGTTGCGTGCCCCCACAATCGCCACCTGCGGGTACAGCAGCAAGCTGGCGTCGCCGACGACAAACAGTGCCGCTGGCGGCATCGGGATATTTTCCAGCTGTGGCGGGAAGTCCGCCTCGTTACAGCACAGCAATCGGTGACCGGGCTCGGCCAGCCAGGCCATATCGGTCGCCAGCCGCGTCTCGTCGGGTTGGTCCAGCCATGCCCGCGCCTGCTCGCCGAGCGACGCTGGGTGAGCCCGCAGATGGGCCAGCGCTCGCCCGATATCACCCTTGGCCGCCTCCAGTCGTTCGCGCAGACCGGCGGGACCGAGACCGGGTGCGCGCAGGGCAATCAACCACGCACGCAGTTCATCCATGTCGTTCATATGTTGCATTTTACGGACTGGGCACATACGAAAACGGCGCGGTGATGACCGCGCCGTTCTGTAGGAATTATCGACTTCCCGGTCGTGGCCGATGATTAGTCCGGTACGCGCAGACGGTCGCCTTTTTCGATCGGCCGCAAGCCATCCATGACCAAACCGTAGCTGACCCGGTCGAAGGTGCGGAACACCATCACATGCCCGACGTACTCATCCGGTAGCGTGACCCGCTCGCCGAGATCGCGCCTCCAGCTGTTGCTGGCCACGTCGTCGTGAATGTTTGTGCCCGGCTCATACATGGCATAGGTCTGGCCGTTGTCGACACCGTCTTTGGAACCGATCGACAACACCACCACCTGGCGCGAGCCGGCTGCGGCCAGCGCATCGGCAAATGCAATGACGCGGGCGTTCTTCGGCACCGACTTCGGCGCGTGCGGGTAGTAGTAAGCGTCGTACGGTGCGTCATCAATCGGCATCACGCGATCGCCACTGCGGATTTCACTGGTCGAACCGAGCAGCAGCAGGGTGGCCGGATCGCCCATGCGCAGCGTCTCGGCCGTGCCGATCACGCTCACTTCGACGCCAAGGTCGTCACCGCGGGTGTGGTGGATGTGATCGTCGTGGGACCACATCGTCTGCGTGCTGACCCGACCATCCTCATGCCATGGCGAACTGACCATCGCGGCATCGCTGTCCAGGTCATGGCCGACCAGATCGGCGTTCTCCGGATCATCCTGGTCGTAACCGCGAAATACATGGCTCGGTCGTACGATCGCCCAATGCTGGCCCGGCTCGCCCTGCAGGCCCCGCACATAGATGTTCTGACCCACCGTGCCGCGCAGTTGACCTTCTTCCAGGCCCACCACATACGGAGCAGCGCTGACGGCATTGGAGTCCATCACCCGCATGTCCTTCAGGAACATGCGCAGTTCGGACAGCGGAATCGCGGGAACGGCATCGGTTTCGACACGCACTTGTTGCTGTAGCGTCAGCCGCGGACCGTTGATAAAGGACAGATTGAGCACGTCCCCGGGATAGATAAGGTGCGGATTGCGCACCTGCGGATTCGCCTGCCAGATCTCCGGCCACAGCCATGGCTTGGACAGGAATTTGGCGGAGATATCCC
>Ga0302314_10022925_pt1 | contig 10218 bp, 12 predicted proteins | sample III_Palsa_N2_3_FD_200533 | JGI IMG/M metagenome (GOLD analysis project Ga0302314, IMG submission 200533) | Peat permafrost microbial communities from Stordalen Mire near Abisko, Sweden - III_Palsa_N2_3 | ecosystem: Environmental > Terrestrial > Soil > Palsa > Peat permafrost | place: Sweden... | reverse complement strand
CCGGATGCCAGGTGCTGCGTTGCTAGCTCAGGAGCCGGTCGGCAGCGTCGTCAAGGCCGGGAGCGAGACGTTGACCGCTTCCGTGGACGAGACGCCACCGACGTTGTCGGGGCCGCCGGGGACGAACACCCGGAACGTCTTGTTGCCCGGGTTACCGAACGTCCACACGATCTGGTACGTCGAGCTCGCGCTCACCGTTCCGGTCGCGACCACCTGATAGCTACCGTCCGCGTCGAGACGCTCGAGGTCGATCTGGTGGCCTGCCTTGTCGGGGGTGACCAAGCCGGTGAAGGTCACCGACTGACCCACCGCCGAGGCGTTCGAACTGGCGTTGATCGTGACCAACTCACCGACACCCTCGAACAGGGGCGAGCTTTGGCGGTTCGCTGCCCGCACCTGATATTCCGTGTTCTGGGTGGGCGTGACGATGAAGCTGTAGCTTCCATCCGTGCCCGTCACCATGCTGGCGATCGGCGCGAAGGGTTGCCCGGCGGTGTGCCCGTAAAGCGTTACCGTCACCCCTGACTCGGGGGTAGCGGGCGCCTTGCCCTTGGTGAGGAGGCCACTGATGGTCGCCGAGGTGCCATCGGTGACGATCGGCGCCGAGCTGCTGATGGTGAAGGAGGAAATCTCCTTCTGCTGCACGGTCACTTCCACCGGCTGAGACGCGGCTGCTACGTTGCGGCGATCGCCGGGGAACAGGACGCGCATGGTGTGGTCACCCGGCACCTTGAAGCGCGTCGGAATGGCAAACTGCGAGGCGCTGTTGAGGAGTCCGCGCGCGACGATCCTCCAAAGGCTGCCCGCGGCGCCAACCTGCTCCTGCAGGAGCACCTGGCTACGCGCGTGGTCAGGAGCAACCGTCCCGGTGAACACGACCTGCTTGTTGGTGAGAAATGCCGTGGCCGGCGCCGCCGGGGTTGGTGCGGTCAGGCTGACCTCGGCTTGGACCCGCTCATGGAGCGTACGCGAGTGGATGTTGCCCGGGAGGCCGGGCGCCCGCACGAACCAGTTGCGGTTGGTGAGAACTACACCTTCTGCACGCGTGAACTCGTAGTATCCCCCGGCCTCGGTCAGCGTCTTACTGATCACGGTGAAGACGGGCGACGGGTTGATGCGATGATAGAGAACGATCATCTGACCGCTCGCGTGGGTGCCGTTGACATTGAGCCTACCGTGGATGAACACTCCGTCTCCGCTGATGATCGGATTAGGTGTGGCGTCGATTGTCAGGCCGTGGTAGTGATGTGGAGCAGCGACGGCCGCAGCCGGCAGTGCCGCAAATCCAAGCGCGGCAACCAGTGATGCGAGCACAGCAGCGCGTGGGCGCACAAGACCCTCCTTTGCTAGGTTGCTTCTCGATATGGCGCCACCAGCCGATCGATGAATCCCCTCAGCAGGGCGGTGGCTCTCTTACGGACCTAAAAACACGGCAAGGCGGTCCAAGTTGCGGTACGTCTAGCGCCGTTAGGGCCCACGACTTCGCCGCGAGCCCTTAGACTTGCTCGACGGTGGACCCGTTCGCGGTCATTCTCCTGGCTGGGTTTGCGGCACTCGCGATCTGGATCATCGTGCTGGGAAGGTACTCCGGTCGGGGACTGGAGCAGCTCGACTGGAAATCCTCGCGCGAGGTGACCGAAACGCGTGAGGCGCTCGAGGCCGAAGACCTCGCTCAGATGCTCGAAGCGCACAATGCCCGCAAGCGACGGCGGGGCGAGACCGAGGAGACGGTCGAAGATCTCGAGCTCAAGGTGATGGACGAGGCGAGCGAGCAGAATCGCCTTCGAGAGAGATATCTGGCCAATCTGGAGCTCGACGAGCTTCTCGAAGCAACCAATCGTCGCCGCCGCGCGCGGGGGCTACCTGAGCGGACGCGGGACGAGGCTCGGCGAGAGTTCGGCGGGTGAGCTTCAGGCAGCCGTGGGACCCGCCCCCGCGCTACTTGGGGCGAGCAGCGCGTCGATCGCCGTCACCGCCTCCGTGAGCCAGTTCGCTCGCTCGGCTCTGAGCACGGCGTAGCGGATTAGCGATTGCTCGCACTTCCGTTGCACGAGCTCGGCTCCGGCGGTGAGGAGATGTTCGTCGATGGTTCCTTTGCCCTCGTAGAGGAGACCGTGGATGGTGGTGTCGATGGTTCTCTGCATAAGCATCTCGAGGCGGGTGGTGTGGAGGGCTCGGAGGTGCTCTGGGGATCCGGTGGCGGAGGCGAGGAGGAGGCACATGACGGTTACGCCGGCGAGGGCGGGGATGAGGGTTCCGACGCGGTCGGGGTCGGCGAGGAAGGCCTCGGCGCCCGCGGCTTCGATGTCCTTCCTCCGGTCCGGGTTTCTCGTCGTGCCCCGTACGGCGTAGCCGATGGTATTGAGCTCGCGGGCGAGCTCTTGCCCGCGACACCCGCAGCCGACGATCAGGACACGTGCCATGGCTCTAGGAGCGGTTCTATCCGATCGAAGAGGTCGGCGAGAATCCGGGCGGTGGCACCCCAGACGAGGTGCTCGCCGACGACGTAGGTATCGGTGCGGAACTGGATCCCCCGGCGCATCAGGCGCCGCCGGCCGTACCCGGCGAGGATGGCACGGAGCGGGAGCTCGATCACCTCGGCGACCTCGTCGGCGCTCGCCGTCCACGTATGGCCCGCCTCGATCATGCCGACGAAGGGGTAGATCGCGTAGCCGGTAACCACGGTCGGCGTGGGCTGAAGGGCACCGAGGAGCTCGACCGCAGCCGCCGGTAGGCCGATCTCTTCCTCGGTCTCGCGCAAGGCCGTGGTTCGCAGGTCATGCTCCCCGGGCTCGGCGCGGCCGCCGGGAAACGAGATCTCCCCCGGGTGGCGGCGCAGATCGCTCTGTCGCCGGGTCAGGACGGCGTGCAGCTCGCCGTCCTCGAGGTAGAGCGGGACCAGCACAGCGGCGTTGGTGCCGCCCCCGACATCGAGGCCGATCGCGTCCTCCGCCGAGAGCAGGACACCCCGGAGATCGTCCCTGATCGAGCCCATATCGGGACTATATTTGGCGAGATGGAGGCGCTGATCGTGGTCGATGTCCAGAACGACTTCTGTCCCGGCGGCGCCCTCGCGGTGCCCGGCGGCGACGAGATCGTCGGAGCGGTCAATCGGCTCGCGACCGAAGCTCCCCTGGTGATCGCCACGCGCGACTGGCACCCACCCGACCACCGCTCGTTCGTCGAGGAGGGTGGCACCTGGCCGGTGCATTGCGTGCGCGAGACGGCGGGGGCGCAGCTTCATCCCGATCTCCACGCCAGCCTCGACATGATCATCGACAAGGGGCAGGCACGCGAGCACGAGGGCTATTCGGGGTTCGGGGGCACGGGGCTCGAGCGGCTACTGCGCGAGCGCGGCGTCGACACCGTCCACGTCGTGGGGCTGGCGCTCGACTACTGCGTAAAGGCGACGGCGCTGGACGCACGCGAGGCCGGCTTCGATGTCGTCGTCCACCGGGAGGCGACCCGGGCTGTGAACGTCGAGCCCGGGGATGACGAGCGGGCGGTCGCGGATCTGAGGGCGGCGGGGGTAGAGGTCCGCTAGGCCGCGCGGGTCAGGCGGGCGCGGCCTCAACGAGCTCGAGGCGCTCGTTGAACATGACCTCGCCGTCAAGGGTGCGGTGCACGGGACACTTGGCGGCGATGACCTTCAGACGTTTGACCTGTTCGTCGGACAGACCGCGCGGCAGCCGCAGCACGAGGTTGAACTTCGTTGGACACCCGCGCTCGGCTGGCGTGTACTCGCACTCGACTTCGATCGGCCCGACGTCCCACCCCTTGTGCTTGGCGTACATCTCCATGGTCACCGCGGTACACGAGGCCAGGCTCGCCGCGAGCATCTCCTGGGGGCTCGGACCGTCGTCATCGCCGCCCTGCTTCCTCGGTTCGTCGATCACCACCCGGTGGGTGCGTACGTCGACGTCGTGGGAAAAATTGCCGGTGCGGCGGGCGATCGCCTTCATAGGGTGTCCTTGTGCATTGCGGTCCCTGGGGAACCCTGATCGTAGCGCCGGCGAAGACGTTCGGATAGGGGCGCTGTCGACGCTACCTCGAGAGGTCGCTGAACAATAGTCCGGTCGGCACCTTCGGAAAGAAATAGGTGGATTTCGGGGGCATGCTCTCGCCCGTGGCAGCCACCTCCTGGATCCGCCGTACCGGCGTCGCGCCCATGAAGAACCCGGCGTCGTACTCGCCGCTCTGGACCAGGCTCAGCGCCTGCGCGAAATCGCGGGCGTAGCCGAGCCCGTCGAGGTGGTCGATGTCCTCGTCGGTCATTCCCAAGGCCCCCTTGAGAATCAGTGCCTCGAGCACCGCGGTGTCGAGCCTCCGGTACGGCTCGGCATGATCGGGGAGCGCCGCGTCGGCGATCGCCGGATCCTTGAGCGTGAGCATGTACGGGCGCTCGGAGAGCGAGTCGAAGTAGCCGATGCGAACGGCATCGGCCTCGCCGCTGGGCTCGAGCGCGCTCGTGTCGTCGAGCGGCTCGATGTCGAAGTCCCGCTCGATCGTGTCGGCCAGCGTCTTGCGCTGGTCGGGGCTGAGGCCGCGGACGAGGCGATGGGTGGGGAACACGGTCAACCCAGGGTCCTCGAGCGCGACCAGGCACATGAGGACGTAGCGGTGAGGCCCCTCGCCGCCGACCTCATCCGCGTAGACACGCGCCGTCTCGTATCGGTGATGGCCGTCGGCGATCAGCAGCTCGGCGTCGCGCGCCAGGGCCTTGACCTGCGCGATCGCCCCTTGATCCTCCACCCTCCACAGACGGTTCACCGTCCCGTCGGCGTCGGTGACCTCGGCCCACGGCTCGACGTCGGGCGCCGACGCCAAGGCCTCCCAGGCGGCCCCTTCGGGATCGGAGAAGAGGGCGAAGATCGGCGACAGGTTCGCGCGCGTGGCACGCGTGAGGCGTAGCCGGTCCTCCTTAGGTCCCGGGTGGGTGCGCTCGTGGGGACGGATCCTCCCGGCTCCGTACTCCTCGATCCGGACGCGCGCGAGGATGCCGTGGCGGGTCCGCTTACGCCCGTCGGGTCCCGTGTAGGTCTGGGCGAGCGCCCATAGCGCGGGGTAGTCGTCGCGCACCACGGCGCCCTCTCCTCGCCAGCTCACGAACTCGGCGGCCGCCGTCACATAGGGATCGTCTCCCTCGGGCAGGTCGATGCGGACGACGTTATAAGGGGAGCGCGCCACCAGCTCGGCGCGACCGGCGGCGTCGATCACGTCGTAGGGCGGCGCGACAACATCTTGCAGGCCGCCGGTGACCTCGAGGTCGTAGCGGAGTGCGCGCAGAGGCTCGATCGCTGCCATGGGCGGCGCCGGAGGCTACCCGACCGGCGGCTGAGGGCGCCTCGACGCGGACGAGGGGCTAGACTCGGCGATCCACCCGGGGCGTGGCTCAGCCTGGTAGAGCATCCGGTTTGGGGCCGGAAGGTCGCCGGTTCGAATCCGGCCGCCCCGACTACTTCGAGGCCCAGACTCTGGGCCTTTCATTCTGCGTCTCGAACCGCCAACGGATCTGTCCGAGCGGCGCGGAGCTCATCCCACAGTTTCATCGAGAGGGCTTTGGCCGGCTCGACCGCGTTGACACGACGGAGCGTCTCCGAGGGCACCGGTTGCGGGTCTGGCATGACGTAATCGCGGACGATGTCGTCGAGGTGCTCGGCCAGCACCTGGCTCGATGGGTCGAGGTTCGCAACCAGCAGCGTGCCGGTCGGCTCGGTGTCGACACAGATCTGGAGGAGGTCGCGGCGGTAGGCCGCGAGCGCGAACGGTATCCGGAATACGTCCCCGGTCCACGGCAAGGTCTCGCGGTCGCGTGCGGCTTCATCCGCGTTACGTGGGAGCACATCGTCGAACGCGATCACGCTCGCGGGCCCGGCGTGGCGCTCCACGGCGATGAAGTCGCGAAGCGCGTACTCGAAGTGGTGCATGCCGTCGATGTACGCGAGATCGATGGGAAGCTCCTCGAACGGCGTCCGGCCGTCGTCCTCGAGACGGTCGAAGTACTCGTCGCTCGTACTGCGGATCAGCGAGACTGGCGCGAGGAGCTCCTGATCGACTTGGAAGCCCGGGTCGATGCCGACGCTCCGGCAGCGGCTGAGTGCGAGGCTGTGACCTCCCGCGATCCCGATCTCCAGATACGTTCTCGGAGCGAGGCGCTCGTGCAGCGCTTGCAGGAACTCCAGGTAGTACATGAGAGCTGGAACGCCGCCGGCTCTGGCGCTCAGCTGTCGGCTCGGATCAGCGCGGCAAGCGTCGCGAGCATCCGGTGGGGACGCTCCGGTCGCTCCTGACTCGTCCCGTCGCCCACCTCGACTCGGATCAGGTTCTCGTGAACGGCTTGCGCGAAGGTGATCTCGCCCTCTGCGACCCGGGGCAGGATGTCACCTAAGCACCGGACCCCCGGAATCGCCCCGTTCGCTCCGTCCGGGTCCGCGATCGCAGCCTTGCCGTCCTTCCCCACGATCACGACTGTTCGCGTGCCAGTGCTGTCCCGGACGACAAGCCTGATCGGTAGCGTCTCGAGGTGTGAGGCGGCCAGCGCGCCGTTCTGCCGCGCTTCGAGCCTGGCTACGAGCCAGTCGGCGATCTCCCGGCCGTTACGGCCAGCGGGACCGATCCGCTTTAGCCCGAGCATCGCGCCGAGGTCGCCCCGCCGTCCCGCCGCCAGCGACGGGTAATCGAGCTGCGCCAGCAGCTCGTCGATGCGCTTGATCTGCGGCTCGCCGAGATGTTCGGGCAGCGTCGCTCCCCGGCCGATGGACGCTGTCGCGATCGACCCGCTGTAGTCGATCTTGTAGTCCCCCGGACCTTGGCCATGGTCGCTCTGGAACACCCGCTCGATCACCTGATCGTCCGCCGCCACGCCGATGAACTCGAAGAGCTGCGCGAGCGTCGTGGCCGGATCGTCGCACAGGAGCTCGTAGTAGAGCCGAGCGTGCGCGATCTCGCAGGTGCGCTCGAACTCGACCATCTTCGACACCCTGTCGATCCAGTAGTTCGCGATGGCAGCCACGAAGTTACCCGGGTTCGCGGCTACGAACGGCTGGAACCCGAATCCGCTGAACCCCCATTTCGATGCTTCCAGCCCCGAGGCGATCATGTCCAACGGGTATCGGTAGAGGAAGATGAACGAGGCCTTCGGATAGCACCGGCTCACCGTCGCCAGGTGATCGACGGTGGTCAGCGACTTGTCGCAGTAGACCGAGGCGCCGGCCGCGTTGGCGGCTTTTACCATGATCTCGTCGACCGCTCTCTTGGCGCGCCCGTACACCTCCGGGGTGGGCGCCGCGGTCACCGGTCCGAGGCCGTTGGCAGGGGTCACGCCCAGCGCGACGTTCACGTTGCCCCAGACGTCGACGATGTGCTGCATGAGCACGGACAGGTTCAGCTCGGGAGGGCTCGTCACCTCCGGGTGGCTGTCGAGCAGGTAGCGCAGCAGGGTCGACCCGCAGCGAGCGGGCGTGACGACGAACACCGGTCGAACAGACCTGCGGCGTTGCGCCCTTCGAGCCCCGGCGTCCCCGTCCATTGCCGATGAAGACTAGCGCCAAAATGGCGACCGTGACACGGGGTTCGAGATGCCTTCAACCTGGCTATGATGTGCGGCGGTGAGGGCACCAGCGGGGAAACCGAAGGATCTTCTTCTGAGGTTCGCGCGCCAGCGCGGGCGTGTCGCGGCGTGGCTCGCGATGGCCGGGCTCGCGTGCTCGCTCGGGGCATGCGGAGGGTCTTCTTCTCCGACGAAGACCACCTTCACGAGCACCGCTTCGTACTCGACGCTGCTAAATGCCGGGGTACACCTGCTCCGCCAGGGCAACAGCTCGGCGGCGGAGCAGTTGTTCCAGCAGGCGATCGCCAAGGACCCGGGCGGTGCCGTCGCGCACTTCGACCTCGGTGTGATCTACCAGGGAGCCGGCGAGCGCGCCGATGCCCTTCGCCAGTACCAACAGGCTCTCCGCGTCGACTCGCACTACGCTCGCGCGCTCTTCAACGAGGCCGTCCTCCTGGCACCGCACAACGCGGCGCTGGCGATCTACTATTACCGGCAGGTGGTGAGCATCCAGCCTGACTCGCCGACCGCGCTGCTGAACCTCGGTCTCCTGGAGAACGAGACGAAGAGCCTGCATGCCCGAGCCGTACTGGATCTGAGAGCTGCGGTGAAACTCGATCCATCGTTGCGTGCCCGGATACCGGCGCCGCTGAGTCGCGCCCTCGGTCCGGTTCCCCGCCGCGCTTCCAATGCTTCGAGTCATCCCAAGCGGGGCTAGTACATCATCGTGCTCGTTTCCGTATTCACTCCCAGCCACAGCACCCGTTACCTGGACGCGGCCTACCGATCGCTACGCGATCAGTCATTCTCCGACTGGGAGTGGATCGTGCTGCTCAACCGTAAGGCACCGATCTGGAAGCCGCCCGAACCCGATCCACGTGTGACCGTGAGCCGAGCCGCATCTCGGGTGCGCGGCGTGGGGGCCCTGAAGCGTGCCGCGTGCGAGCTCGCATCCGGTGAGATCCTCGTCGAACTCGACCACGACGACGTGCTCAGCAAGGGCTGCCTCGCCCAGCTCGTGGACGCCTTCTCGGACCCGAAGACCGTGCTCGCCTACTCCGATTTCGCCCAGATCGACGCGGACGGCTCACCCAACCGGGAGCGCTTCGATCCCGGTTATGGGTGGGTCTACACCGCGGGAACGATCGACGGCCAAGAGTACGACCGCTGCCACGCGCTCGCTCCCACTCCACACAACGTGGGGCACATCTGGTACGCCCCGAACCACGTCCGCGCTTTCCGCCGCTCCACCTATGACGAGGTGGGCGGGTACAACGCCGACCTCGAGTACCTCGACGATCAGGAGCTCATGTCGAGGTTGTACATCGCCGGCGAGTTCACCCAGATCAAGCGCTGCCTCTACTTCCAGCGGGTGCACGCCGAGAGCACCCAGCGCGAGGAGAGGATCAATGCCGCAATCCAAGAAGAGACACTCGGCTACTACCGCCAGTTCATCGAGGACCTGACGCTTGCCTGGGCGAAGCGCAATGGGTTGCGTTGCCTGAGACTCCGCACGCCCATCTGGATCGGTGACGAGCCGGACGAGCGCTACGAGGACGTCATGGTGGATCCCGAGAACCCGCAGATCGAAGGCGACGCCGACAGCGTCGCCGTGCTCAAGGCCTATGACGTGCTCCAGCGAATGCCCAAGCGTGCTGAGTTCTTCAACGAGGTCTATCGCGTCCTCGCCCACGCGGGGCTGTTGTTCACCCAGACCCCGAGTACCGACGGCCGGGGCGCGTTCCAAGATCCTAGCCACACGGTGTTCTACAACGAGAACAGCTTCATGTACTTCACCCAGAGTGCGCTCCACGACCTGGTTCCTGACCTCACCGCCCGCTTTCAGGTCAGTCACTTGCGTACCTTCTTCCCTACCCCAGCGCACATCGACATGCAGATCTCTTACGTCCAGGCGAACCTGCTCGCGATCAAGGACGGGCCGCGACAGGGCGGCCCGCTGCTGTGCTGAGCGGGATCAAACGACGAGCATTCGTGCTGCGTCCGCGCTGAGCGTGACCTCGACGTAGCGCAGGGCAACTGGCCCGATCAGGACCACGTCGCCGTCTCGCAACTCGGACTCGATGATCCGGCGTCCGTTGACGAAGGTGCCGTTCGAGCTCCGGTCGTCGAGCAGGCGGACCCGCGCGCTGCGCTGCACGAGGATCGCGTGGCGCCGCGAGACGCGGTGCTCCTCGATGCGCAGGTCGGCGGTGAAGCCGCGACCGATGTGGGTGACCTCTCGCTCGAGCGACAAGAGCATCGTTTCATCGCCGTCCGTAACGGCGAGGTAACGCCCGGGCGGAGCCTGGTCGACCGGGACGGCACGCCGGCGGGCGCGGTGATCGATCAGCGGCAGCGCGTCGGTGGTCGGGTCGAGCCAGGGAGCGTCGTGGCGTGCCGTCTCGTGGGGATCCGGGATCGTCGCCGCGGGCGCCGGAAGAGTCGATGGAGGCGATGTGGTTTGAGGAGCCATGACGTGGACTCAACCATGCCTCGGGGAGCACCAGGTCAACGTAAGCGAAGAGCCAGTGAAGACCGGTCGCTCGGCGCCGGCACTTCTCGGCCGCGCACGCAATACGCTGTGCCGCGGCCCCCGTAGCTCAGCTGGATAGAGCGGCGGCCTTCTAAGCCGCGGGTCGCAGGTTCGAGTCCTGCCGGGGGCACTCCTA
>Ga0302314_10022923_pt1 | contig 10218 bp, 9 predicted proteins | sample III_Palsa_N2_3_FD_200533 | JGI IMG/M metagenome (GOLD analysis project Ga0302314, IMG submission 200533) | Peat permafrost microbial communities from Stordalen Mire near Abisko, Sweden - III_Palsa_N2_3 | ecosystem: Environmental > Terrestrial > Soil > Palsa > Peat permafrost | place: Sweden... | reverse complement strand
CAAGGGCTTGGTGTTCATGGACAGCCCCGGCTTCGATCCCTGCTCGGCCACCGGCCAGGTGGCCTCCGGCGCCACCATGATCGCCTTCACCACCGGCCGCGGCTCGGCATTCGGCTGCAAGCCCTCGCCCTCGATCAAGCTCTCGTCCAACACCGAGATCTATCGGCGGATGGACGAGGACATCGACATCGACTGCGGCCCGATCGCCGTCGGCGAGGTCACGATCGAGCAGAAGGGGGCCGAAATCCTCGACTATCTGCTTGAGGTCGCCTCCGGCCGGAAGACCAAGAGCGAGGCGCTCGGCTACGGCGGCGCCGAGTTCGTGCCCTGGCAGATCGGGGCGGTGATGTGACCTGGCCAGTGGACTGCCCTCGCGCTGGCCCGGACAAACCGCTAGGGCCGGCTTCCGGCCGATAGAGGGGCTTGGGTAGCGCTCGGCCCGACCTTCGGAAAATCGTCGCTTTACGCGGTGATTTTCTGCTGTGACGATCCGGACCGGGCGCCAGGGAAAAGCGGGGCTGCAGTGTATCGCTACCGCATCGCCGGCCTGACCGTTTCGAGCGACGTCGAGATACCCGGTCTGCACGCCGCCGCCGGCGACGAGGCGGCCGATGTCGCGATCGCCCTCGGCGCCGTGCAGGAGCGGATGGACGAAGCGGCGGCTTCCGGCCCGAACTGGGCGATGACGCCCGGCGCCTTTCTGCTGCGCGTTCCTGGCATTGCGCGGTTCTGGCTGACGGGCGGCGCCGCGATCACCTATCAGCCCGAGCCGGAAGCGGCGCCGGGCGACATCGCGGCCTTCCTGACCGGCGCCACCTTCGGCATCCTGCTGCATCAGCGCGGCCTGGTGGTGCTGCACGCCAGCGGCGTCGCCGTGAACGGCCACGCGGTGCTGTTCCTGGGCCCGTCCGGCGCCGGCAAGTCGACCCTGGCGACCGCCCTGGCGCAACGCGGCTATCCGCTGGTCACCGACGATTTCTGCGTCGTCGGCGCCGATGGCGCGGGGCGGCCGCTCATCCACCCCGACGGCCGCCTGCCCAAGCTGTGGGCGCAAGCGATCCGTCACCTCGACCTCGCCGACCGCCAGGGTGCGGCGGTGCGCGGCCGGCTGTCGAAGTTCTACGTCGAGCCGCCACAGGTCGCCGCCTCGCCGGCGCCGCTGCCGTGCGGCCCGGTCTACGCCCTGCGGGAGGCCCGCGGTCCGGTCCGGCCGGGGATCGAGCGCCCCAACATCGTCGACGCGGCGCTGCTGCTGCGCCGCAACGCCTACCGCGCCAGGCTGATCAAACAGATGGGCCAGGACGAACTCTACTTCCGGCTGGCTGCGGCGGTCGGCAACGCCGGCGGTGTGTTCCAGCTCAGCCGCGAACTCGACTTCGCCGCCATGCCGCGGGTGATCGACGCTCTGGAGCGCCACTGGGCCGAGATCGGCCAGCTGGCGGGCGCGGCGTGACCCGCCTCGTCTGGCTGGCCTCCTATCCGAAATCCGGAAATACTTGGTTCCGTCTGCTGGCGGCCAATCTGTCGGCCGCGAACGAACCGGTCGACATCAACGACATGGGCGAGCGGGGCGGCATCGCCAGCGGGCGGGATGCGTTCGAATTCCACACCCTGCTCGACTCCGGCCTCCTGACTCACGACGAGGCTGACACCCTGCGCCCTCGGGTCTACGAGAGCATGGCTCGGGAGGATGACGGCGAGGACCTGCGGTTGGTGAAGGCGCACGACGCCTACCTGACCACCGCGCTGGGCGAGCCGTTGCTGGTCGGGGCGCGGGGCGCCGAGCGGGCGATCCTGATCGTCCGCGATCCACGCGATGTCGCCCCCTCGCTGGCCAATCATCGCAAAATTGGCCTCGATGCGGCGATCGACTTCATGGCCGACCCCACCGCCTGTTTCGCCGCGGCGACCCGGGCGCAGCCGCTGCAACTGCGCCAGCGGCTGCTCGACTGGAGCGGCCACGCCGCGAGTTGGCTGGATCAGGCCGACCTGCCCGTCCACCTGGTGCGCTACGAGGATCTGCGGTTGGCCACATCGGCGACCTTCGTCGCGGCGATGGCGTTCGCCGGCCGCGAGGTCTCGGTCGCCGACGCCGAACGCGCGGTTGAGTTCGCCCGGTTCGACCGGTTGCAGGCCCAGGAGCGGGAACGGGGCTTCATCGAATGGCGGCCGCGCGGCGGCGGCGCGTTGTTCTTCCGGCGCGGCGAAGCTCAGGCATGGCGGCGCGAGTTGACCGCCGAACAAGTTCAGCGCATCGAATCGGCCCACGGGCCGATGATGCGGCGGCTCGGCTATGCGCTCTCCGCCGACGAGGGCGTCCAGCAGGCGGTCTGAAGACGGGGGTTGGCAAATGTACACTCGCAAGGACGGCTGGCTCGCGGCGCACGTCGGCCAGGAGCTGGTGATGATGAGCGCCGGCAGCGGCGCCTATCTTGGCCTCAACGAGATCGGGGCCCGAGTTTGGGAGCTGATCGATCGGCCGATGGCGGTGACGCAAATCTGCGCGGCCCTCGCCGACGAATTCGAGACCACGCCAGAGGCGTGCCAGGCGGAGGTCGAGGCGTTCCTGAGCGAACTCGAAACGCGTGGCGCGGTCGTCAAGCGCAGCTGAGCCTTACTCGGCGGGCGCTTCCGGACCCGGCGGATAGCTCACCAGCGGGGAAACCAGCGGCTCGCCGTCGGTAAAATCGCGGTAGGTCTCGTCGCCGATGCGGTAGGCGGTGCGGATCAGCCGCAGCATCCGCAACTGCGCGACCGCCGCCTTGGTCGCCTTCCGCGGCGGGCGCTCGTCGCGGAACCGCGCCGCCAGATAAGCCTCGACCGCCTCAAGCCCGGGGTCGAACGCATATCGGTCGGACGGCCCTAGCTTGCGCTCGTAATTGGTGCAGCCGCGCTTGATGGTGATCGCGACCTCGGGCCCCAGCCGTGCATCGGCGTCGATCGCCCGCCGCAACGCCTGGTGGGCCGCCCGCGCCTCATCCAGGCCGTCGCAGTAGACATAGGTGCTGTAGAGATCCTGGTTGGCCGGATTGTCGACCGACGCGCCGCTCTTGGTGGTGAAGGGCGTGGCTTCGGCGATCTGCTTGGCGGCCATCAGCGCCCGGAGGCTGCGGGTCGAAATCTTGACTTTGAAACAGGTGCGGCAGCCGGACGGGACCTGGGTCTGGCCGTAGGCGTTGTCGAACAGAAAGCCGTTGAGAAAGCCGCAGCGTCGGTCGTTGGCCCCCGCCCGGCCCAGGAAGCCGCCCTTGCGGCCAACCTCGTCGCGCTCGATCTGCGGCCCCGTCAGCGACAGCGCGCCGTCCTCGCGACGGACCACGTCGCCCCGCTTGATCGCCGCGTCCAGATGCTCGCCGACGCTTCGCCCGCCAACGATCAGCGCCAGCTTGGGGTCATCGCGTTCCAATGTCCGAAACCTCGGTCTTCGTAGACCGCGAAGGCTATGTCACGCCCCCGCTGAAAGCCAGCGGAACGCTCGTCGGTTTGTTGCGACGCTGGGCCGCTCGCGCTATACGCTAAACTGCCGAACACGAGTGAGGGGACGAGTCATGGCGCCGGCGGATGATGAATTCGAGACGCCGGGCCTTCGCGCAAGGAAGCCCTACACTGCGCCAAAAGTGATCTTCTCGGAACTCTACGCGCGGGGTGTCGGCGTCAACGCGAGCGGCAAGGACACCGCCGTCGCCGGCACGCCCGAATACCACTCGATGTCGACCGAAGGCACGAGCTGACGGCCTTCGCCTGGGTCGGCGCCAGGTAGCCCGCCGCCGGCGGCTGCCGGCGATGCTCACCTGTCGGAGGGAATCTCCTGAGCGCGATTTGCGGGATCCTGCGTTTCGATGGCGCGCCGGTGGGCCAGCGCGAGATCGACGCGATGCTGCGCTCGCTCACCCATCTCGGCCCCGAGGGTCCGTCCTCGCTCCGCGACGGCCCGCTGGGCTTCGGCTTCGGCGCCATGGCCGTCACCCGCGAAGACGCGTTCGATTCGCAGCCGCTGGCCGATCCCGAGAGCGGCGAGCTGCTGATCGCCGACGCCCGGCTCGACAATCGCGAACAGCTCGCCGCCGAACTCGCGATCGATGCCGACCTCCTCGCTAGATCCGCCGACGCCTCGCTGATCCTCGCCGCCTGGCGCCGTTGGGGCGAGGCTTGCGTCGAGCATCTGGTCGGCGATTTCGCCTTCGCGATCTGGGACGCGGCGGCCCACCGCTTGGCGCTGGTTCGCGACCACATGGGCCAGCGGCACGTGTTCTACCACCTCGGCGCCGACTTCCTGGCCTTCGCCACCGAGATCAAGGGCGTGTGGGCCGCGCCCGACGTGCCGCGCCGGATCTCCGACCCCGGGTTCGAGGAGGTGTTCGTGCGGCGCTGGCACCGCCGCCCGGCCGAGCGCACCAAATTCGAGGGCGTCAGCGGTCTGATGGCCGGATCGGTGATGACCGTCGACTCGGACGGGGCTGTGACCCGGCGCCGCTACTGGGAGCCGCGCGCCGACCCTGTCCACCTCGACCGCGACGACGCCTACTACCGTGAGGCGTACCACGCCGTGCTCGCCGAGGCCGTGGCCTGCCGGGTCCGCCGCGCCACCCGGCCCTGCAGCCTGCTGCTGAGCGGCGGGTTCGACAGCGCCTCGATCGCCGCACTGGCCGGCCCGGCGCTGGGCGAACGCAAACTGGTGACGGTGACCTCCGCCGCCGTCGAGCCGGCCCCAGACGGCGCGCCCGACGCGCGGCATTGGGTCGAGGTCTGCCGCCAGGCCATGCCGCACCTCGACGTGCGCTACATCACCCGATCCGGCCGCAGCCTGTTTTCAGGGCTGGACCGGGCGATCGCCAGCAATGACGGCGCCGTCAGCGTCGGCTACCCGGTCGCCGCCCACTTCGCCGAGATCGCCTGCTTCGTCTGACCCCCGCCCGGCGCCATTCGCCCGCGAAAACGACCTGCCCCATTCAAGGTAAGGCGAAAGCCTTGAAAAACATGGGATCGCCGGTTGAGCGTCGGGGCGCATCGTTCGATAAGGGTCGTTCAGGGCGGGCTGGGGCCAGCCCACGTTTCGCGTTCGAGGTCGAGGGTCTTGGGCTTCAAGCGTATTGTCGCCGCCACGATCGCCCTGGCCCTGCTGGTCGGCGGCCTCACCGTCTTCCTGGTGATCAATCAGGTCGACACGCTCGGCCGGCAACGGGCGTGGGTGCAGCACACACGTTCGGTGATCGAGACTACCCAGCAGCTGCTGTTCTCGGTGCAGGCCGCCGAAGACGCCGAGCGCGGCTTCCTGATCACCCAGGACCCCAGCTACCTGCCCATCTACCAGGAGGCCCAGGCGCGCCTGTCGCCGACCGAGTCTCAACTCCAATCCCTCGTCTCCGACAACCCACAGCGCATCAGTCAGGTTCAGGCCCTTATCGGTCTGGTCGAGCGCCGGCGCGCGGGCGTCGCACGGATGGTCCAGGTCGGCCAGACCGGCGACTTCGCCGCCGCCCGGGCCCTGGTCGTGGCCGGCAAAGGCGCCCAGGCGATAGACCGCATCCGGGCCGCGGCGAACGCCGTGATCGGCGGCGAAAACCAGCTGCTCGCCAGCCGCACCGTCGGCGCGCGCGCGACACAAGACCGAACGCTCTTCGTCGGCCTGGCTGTCGCGCTGCTCGCGCTGGCGACGCTGGCGGTCAGCCTGATTGTGCTGGCCGGGATCAATCGTCGCCTGACGCGCGCGATCGGCGAGGTCCGTCAGGCCGAGAGCGAGCGCGCGGCAATCGGCGCCCTGACCAGCGCGATCTTCAACAACGTCCCCGACTATTTGATCGTGCTCAACATCGAGGCCGACGACCGCTTCGTCGTCGCCGACGTCAACCCGGCGTTCGAGAAGGCGCTGCGCGTCACCGCCGCGCAGGTGCGGGGGCGCGCGATCGGCGATCTGCTGCCCGGTCCCACCGGCGAGCGCCTGATCAATCACTACCGCCGCGTCCGCGCCGGCGGCCAGCCGGTCACCACGCGGGACGAATTCGCGCAGCTGCCGAACGGGCCGCGCGTATGGGAATCGATCCTGGCGCCGGTTCAGAACAGCGAGGGGGCGATCGACCGGCTGATCGGCTCGGTGCGTGACATCACCGACCGCGTGAGGGGCGAGGAGAGGATGCGCGAGGCCCAGCGCATGGAGGCGATCGGCCAACTGACCGGCGGCGTCGCCCACGACTTCAACAATCTGCTGCAGGTGATCCGCGGCAATCTGGAACTGCTGCAGAAGTCGGTTGTAGGCGACGAACGCGCCTCCGCTCGTCTGCGCAACGCGCTCTATGGCGCCGAACGGGCCGCGCAGCTGACGCGCCAGCTGCTCGCCTTCGCCCGCCGCCAGCCGCTGGCCCCGAAGGTGGTCAACCTTTCGCGCCTCGTCAGCGACATGGCCGATCTGCTGCGGCGAACCCTGGGCGAGGCGATCGAGGTCGAGACCGTTGTCGCCGGCGGCCTCTGGAACACGGTCGCCGATCCGGCCCAGGTCGAAAGCGCCATCCTAAATCTCGCGCTCAACGCCCGCGACGCCATGCCCGGCGGTGGAAGGCTCACCGTCGAGATCACCAACGCCGCGCTCGATGAGGCCTACGCCCGCAATGCGCAGGACGTGACGCCCGGCCAGTACGTGATGATCGCCGTCACCGACACCGGCGAGGGAATGCCCGAGGCGATCCGCGCCCGTGTGTTCGAGCCCTTCTTCACCACCAAGTCGGACGGCAAGGGCACCGGCCTCGGCCTCTCGATGGTCTACGGCTTCGTCAAGCAGTCGAACGGCCACATCCAGATCTACAGCGAGGTCGGCCAGGGCACGACGCTGAAGATCTACCTGCCGCGCTCGCGCCAGGCCGAGTACGTCACCCAGCTGCTGCTGGATACGCCGCTCGCCGCCACACCGGGCCGCACCATCCTGGTGGTCGAGGACGAGGACGCGGTGCGCGAAGCCGCGCTGTCGATGATGGACGAACTCGGCTACCGCCGCCTGGAAGCCAGCAACGCCCAGTCCGCGCTCGATCTGGTCGAGGCCGGGGAGCACATCGACCTCGTGTTCACCGATGTCGTCATGCCGGGGGAGCTGCGCATCCGCGAGTTCGCCCAGCGCCTGCGCGAACTGCGCCCTGGCATCCCGGTGCTGTTCACCTCCGGCTACACCGACAACGCGATCATCCACCAGGGACGGCTGGATGAGGGCGTGCACCTGATCTCCAAGCCCTACGCCAAGGCCGACCTCGCCCGCCGCATCGCCGCCCTGCTGGCGGACCCGGCGATGGAGCCGTAGGGCGCACCCCAAATCGCGCTAAATATAGGTGGCCAGATTGTGGCGATGCCTCGAGCGCGGCCCCCACCTTGTTCAAATTGACGATTTCAAAGACCAGATTGGGAACATGGGACAGACGGGAATAACCACCGTCAATCCCCTCGGATTGCGCGGCTTTCATGCGGACGTGGACGCCAGTCTCATCCGCACCCGAGGCCTGCTACAGCCTCAGCCCATCTCCCGCCGGCGCCGCATCCGAGCCGGCGCCCAGCGCCTTCTGCATCCAGACCACGTCGATCCAGCGGCCGAACTTGAAGCCGAGAGCGCTGCCGACGCCGGCGTCCACGAAGCCGAGCGAGCGATGCAGGCCGATCGAGCCGGCGTTGGCGCTGTCGCCGATCACCGCGACCAGCTGGCGCACGCCCAGCGCCTCGCAGCGCTCGATCACGGCGCTCAGCAGCGCCCTGCCCACGCCCTGGCCCATGACGTCCGGGTGGACATACACGCTGTCCTCGGCAGTGTAGCGATAGGCGTGCCGCGGCCGAAACGCGCTCGCATAGGCGAAGCCGGTCACCCGGCCGCCGTCGTCCTCCGCGACCAGATAAGGCAGCTTCAGCGCTTCGACCGAAGCGATCCGCGCGGCGATCTCCGCCTCGGGCGGCGGCGTCTCCTCGAACGTGCCGGTGGCGTTGAGCACGTGGTGGCCGTAGATCGCCGTGACCGCCGCCACGTCGGCGCCTGTCACCGGCCGGATCATCACCCCCGCCCCTCCCCTTCGATCGCCCAGATCGCGAAGGCGTAATCGAGGGCGATTTCCTTCAGGAAGTCAAAGCGGCCCGAGGCGCCGCCGTGGCCGGCGTCCATATTGATCTTCAGCAGCACAGGATTGCCGCTGGTGCTGTGCTCGCGCAGGCGCGCCACCCACTTTTCCGGCTCCCACCACGTCACGCGCGGATCGGAAAGCCCGCCGGTGGCGATGATCGGCGGATAGGGCTTGGCGGCCACATTGTCGTAGGGGCTGTAGCTGGCGATGTAGTCGTAGGCCGCTTCGTCCTTCAGCGGATTACCCCATTCCGGCCATTCGGGCGGCGTCAGCGGCAGGCTGGTGTCGCTCATGGTGTTGAGCACGTCCACGAACGGCACCGCGGCGATGATCGCGCCCCAGAGCTCGGGCCGCATGTTGGTGATCGCGCCCATCAGCATCCCGCCGGCCGACCCGCCGTAGGCCGCCACCTTGCCCGCCGTCCCGTAGCCCTCGGCGACCAGATGGTCGGCGCAGGCGATGAAGTCGGTGAAGGTGTTCTTCTTGGCGAGGCCCCTCCCGTCGAGGAACCAGCCCCAGCCCTTGTCCGAGCCGCCGCGAATATGCGCTGTGGCCCAGATCCAGCCGCGGTCGACCAGGCTGAGGTTGCGGATCGAGAACGACGCCTCCTGCGGGAAGCCGTAGGCGCCGTAGCCGTAGACCAGCAGGGGCGCCGAGCCATCGAGCGGCGCGCCTTTCAGCATCAGCACCGTGATCGGGACCTCGGCCCCATCCGGCGCCTTGGCGTAGAGCCGCCGGGTCTCGTAGCGCGACGGATCGTGGCCGGAGGGGATCTCCTGGGTCTTGCGCAGGGTCCGCTCGCGGGTCGCCATGTCGTAGTCGAAGGTCTGCCGCGGCGTGGTCGGCGACTGGTAGACGAAGCGGGTGACACTGGTGTCGTACTCGTAGCCGCCGCTTAAGGAGAGCGCATAGGCCGGTTCGTCGAAGGCGATGGCGTGCTCGGCGCCGGCCAGATCGCGCACCACCAGCTGATCCACCGCGTTCTCGCGCTCGAGCCGCACCAAATGGTTCTTGAAGCTCGCCGCGCCGGCGATCAGGCGGCCGGATTTGTGCGGGATGAACTCGCGCCAACTCGCCTTGGCCGGAACCGCGGCCTCGGAGGTCATCAGCTTGAAATCGACCGCGCCGTCGTCGTTGGTGCGGATGGTCCAGCGGCCGCCCCAGCGGCCGAGGCCGTAGCGGATGCCTTCGCGCCGCGGCTCGACCAACACCGGCGCGGCGGTCGGATCGGCGGCCGGGATCAGCCAGGCTTCGCTGGTGCCCTGGTTCTGCGCGTGGATCAGGATGTGGCTGCGGTCGGCGGTGACGTCGACGCCGATGAACATGCCCTCGTCCGGCTCTTCGTAGATCAGCGCATCGTCGCCGCCCCGCGCCGGCCGCCGGTAGATTTTCGACGGCCGAGCGTTCTCGTCGCGCCAGACCCAGAACAACCAGGCGCTGTCGGGCGAGAAGGCGAAGTCGCCGTTGGCGTTCTCGATCGGCGCGCCCAGCACCTCGCCGCTCGCCAGATCGCGCACGTGGATGCGGTAGTATTCCGACCCCTGTACGTCCTCGGACCAGGCATACAGCGCATGGTCCGGCGAATGCTCCGCCCCGCCGACCGAGTAATAGGCCGTGCCGGCGGCGCGCGCCTCTTCGTCCAGCAGCAGTTCCTCGGGCCCCTTGCCGCCACGCGTCCGGCGCAGGTGGCGCGGATGCTGGGCGCCCAGCTCGTAGCGGCTGAGATATTCGAACGCGCCGTCCGGATCGGGAACGGAGGCGTCGTCCTCCTTGATCCGCCCCTTCATCTCCTCGAACAGCTTGGCCTGCAGCGCCTCGGTGTCGGCCAGCACCGCGGCGACATAAGCGTTCTCCGCCACCAGATGCTCGCGCACCTCGGCCTTCACCTTCGACGGATCGCGCAGCACCTGCTGCCAGTGGTCGTCCTTCATCCAGGCATAGTCGTCGACCCGCACGCGGCCGAGTTGCTCGATGGTCTTGGGGTCTTTGCGGGGGCGCGGGGCGGTGGGTGTATCGGCCATCCGCGATTCATGGCGACGGGGGCCGGCCGAGGCAAGTCGCGTCAGTGAGCATCGCTCGCTTTGGCGGGCGCCGTGAGCGCTGGGCTGTCCGCCGGCGGCGGCTTGTCGAGTTC
>Ga0302314_10022922_pt1 | contig 10219 bp, 11 predicted proteins | sample III_Palsa_N2_3_FD_200533 | JGI IMG/M metagenome (GOLD analysis project Ga0302314, IMG submission 200533) | Peat permafrost microbial communities from Stordalen Mire near Abisko, Sweden - III_Palsa_N2_3 | ecosystem: Environmental > Terrestrial > Soil > Palsa > Peat permafrost | place: Sweden... | reverse complement strand
CGCCAGCCCCGCGCCCCACAGCCCCGCGCACGAGCGCACGCCGTCGATACTCCAACCCCCGGGGGCAACCCCCGGCCCCCCGGCCGCCAGCCCCGCGCCCTACAGCCCCGCGTACGAGTGCACGCCGTTGATGAAGATGCTCACGATGTAGGAGTTGATGATGAAGCAGCTGAAGGCGATCAGCACCAGCCAGGCGGCCTTCCGGCCCTTCCACCCCGCGGTGGCGCGTGCGTGCAGGTAGCAGGCGTAGCCCACCCAGGTGATGAAGGCCCAGGTCTCGGTCGGGTCCCACTGCCAGTAGTGGCCCCACGCCGACTCGGCCCAGATCGCGCCCGCGATGATGGTGAAGGTCCACAGCGGGAACGTGAAGGCGTTGATGCGGTAGGAGATCTTGTCCAGCGAGGCCGCGGACGGCATCCGCTCGCAGATGTCGGACCAGCGTCCGCCCTTGGCACGGCCCTGGGCGACAGCGGCCTCGTAGTAGTCCTTGCACAGGTACATCACCGTGACCAGCGCACCCGCGTACAACGCTCCGCCGCAGACCATCGCGCCCGAGACATGGATCCACAGCCAGTAGGAGTGCAGGGCGGGGACGAGCTGCTCCGAGGCCGTGTAGAGGTACGACACCGCGAGGCCGAGCCCGAGCAGGACGCCGGCGGTGATCAGGATGCCGAGCCAGCGGACGTCCTTGCCGGAGAAGAGCAGGCCGAGGAAGACCAGCACCGCGACCAGCGTCAGCGCACAGGTGAACTCATAGAGGTTGCCCCAGGGCGCGCGGTCGGCGGAGATGCCCCGGGTGACCACGCTGGCCAGGTGCAGCACCGCCGCGAGCGTGGTCAGCGAGACCGCGATACGGCCGAACCTGTCGGCCTTCTCGTCACCGCCCGCCGCGCCCACGCCGTCCACCGGCGGAGCCGCGTCGCCACGGGTGACCACGTCCACGGTCCCGGCCTTGGCCGCGACGGTGCGGGTGAGGGTGGAGGTCCGCCCGCCTGCCCCGGTGACGGTGACCGCGACCTTGGGAGCCGCAGGCGCGGTGATGATCTCCGCCTTGGCCTTGGCGACGGACACGGCCTCGGCCATCGTCATGCCCGGCTGGGCCGTCAGCTCGGCGGACTGCCGGGCGACGCGGCTGCGTCCGCCGAAGGTCCACTCCGTCGTGTAGGCCAGGAAGGCCAGCAGGTACACCGCCATCGCGGAGTAGATCAGATAGTTGGCGAGATTGGCGAGGTTGGTGTCGATCGCCGCGGATGCGAGTGTCACTCTCGATCAGTCCTTGCTGCTGGAGGTGAGGTCGGCGAGGGGAGCATCGTCGGAGTCGGCGTCGGGGACGTCGTCGTGGTCGGCCGGTCCGGTGTCCTGGAGGGCGAGAGCGAGGTCCGCCAGTTCCTCCGCGATCCGGGCGGACTCACTGCGGGCGAGTCCGGCCACCTCGATGGTGGTGACCCCGTCGGGACCGGTCACCGCGCGGACCCAGATCCGGCGGCGCTGGACGAACAGCGAGCCGATCAGTCCGAGGATCGCGAGGGCGGAGCTGACCAGCGCGGCGGTCGTGCCCGGGTTGTGGGAGATGGTGAAGTTCGCCCACTGCTTGGTGCCCAGGTAGGTGACCACGCCGCCGCTGGGGAGCTTGATGCCCTGCTCGGGGTGGAGCGACGCCTTCCAGATGCTGCCGTCGGAGAGCTTCAGCTGCGTCATGTGGGTGGTGTCGATGCTGTAGACGCTCTGCGGGATGCCCGAGTCCAGTCCGAGGTCGCCGCTGTACCCGGTGATGAAGAGACCGGGGTCGTCCAGCGCCGGGAAGCTGGAGTGGGGGCCGTTGGTGCCGTCGATCACCGCCGTGGGCGCGAAGATCCCGGTCAGGCCGATCTGGGTGCTCTTGCCTGCGCTGTTCACATAACCGTCGGCGATCTTGAAGGCGCAGAGGGAGGTGATGTCGGCGTCCTGCGGCAGGCAGGCCGTCGGCCCGTTGAAGATGACCTCGCCCTTGGCGTTGGTGACCTTTATGACCGGTGCGTAGCCGTGGGCCGTGAGGTAGACGTTGCTGCCGTCGATCTGCAGCGGGTGGTTGACCTCGATCGTGCCCTTGGTCAGCTTCTTGGAGTTGCTGCCGGTCCAGTACGAGATGTACGCGGCGTAGGTGCGGGCCGTGCCCATCTGGTCGCCGCTGGTCTGGTAGGTCGCGTCGAAGCTGTTCAGGAAGAAGCCGAAGGGGTCCAGGCTGTTCGCCGTGTAGAACGTGCTCGGCATGAAGTCGTCGTACTGGGTGACGTTGTTGCTGAAGGCGTTGCCCTCGATGACCACGACCGTGCCCATGCCGCCGAACAGCTTGGTCGTGGCGAAGGCGATCAGCATCGCGATCAGCGAGACGTGGAACAGCAGGTTGCCGACCTCGCGCAGGTAGCCCTTCTCGGAGCTGACCGAGTCACCCGAGCGGGACACCCGGAAGCGGCGCTTGCGCAGCAGCGCGTCGCCGGCCGCCAGGACCGCGTCGGAGTCGGCACTGGTGCGCCAGGTCGCGTACACCGGCAGCCGGACCAGGTGGCGCGGCGCCGTCGGCGGCTTGGCCCGCAGCACGCCGACGAACTGGTAGGTGCGCGGGATGATGCAGCCGAGCAGCGAGATGAACAGCAGGATGTAGATCGCCGAGAACCAGAACGAGCCGTAGACATCGAACATGTCCAGCTTGTCGAACAGCGGCGCGAGCAGCTTGTGGTTGGCGTGGAAGTTCTGGACATTGATCTCGCTGGCCGAGGTCTGCGGGACCAGCGACCCCGGCACGGCGGCCAGGGAGAGCAGGAACAGCAGGATCAGCGCGGTGCGCATGGACGTGAGCTGCCGCCAGCCCCAGCGCAGCCAGCCGACGACGCCGATGCCGACGACGTCGTCGCCCTCGCCGCCGCTGCCGCTGTCGTTGGTGTCCGTCGCGGGCGCGGAGGTGAGCCGCTCGGCGGCGGCGAGCTCGCGCTGCTCACTGCTCGGGTCGCTGCCCAGGTCGTTGCGCAGGTCGTTCGGGTCGGTCATGGTTCAGATTCCCAACGTGGAGTTGGGGAACCAGAGCTGCAGCTGGTTCACCAGCAGGCTCCACCACCCCGTGACGAGCAGCGTTCCGACGGCGACGAGCATGCCGCCACCGATCCGCATCACCAGTTGATAGTGCTGCTTCACCCAGGCGAACGCGCCCAGGACCCGGCGGAAGGCGAGCGCCGCGACGATGAACGGCAGCCCGAGGCCGAGGCAGTAGAAGGAGACGAGCAGCGCGCCGCGCGCGGCGGTGCCCTGGTCCAGCGAGAGGTTCAGCGCGGCGCCCAGGGTGGGGCCGATGCAGGGCGTCCAGCCGATGCCGAAGACCATGCCGAGGACCGGCGCGCCGACCAGCCCGACCACCGGCTTGCGGTGCGGGCGGAGCTCCCGCTGGGTGAAGCCGGGCATGAAGCCCATGAACGCGAGGCCCATGAGGATGGTGAGTGCCCCGGTGACCACGTCGATGGTGCGCTGGTACCGGAACAGCTCGTTGCCGAAGGAGCCGAAGAGCGCGCCCTCGGACACGAACACGGCGGTGAAGCCGAGGATGAAGAGCAGCGCGCCGAGCAGCATGCGTCCGCGCCGGCGGCCCTCGGCGTCGGCCAGGTCCACGGCCGAGAACCCGGTGACGTAGGAGAGGTAGCCGGGCACGAGCGGCAGCACGCAGGGGGAGAAGAAGGACACCAGGCCGGCCAGCAGGGCGATCGGGATGGCCAGGGCCAGCGTCCCGCTGGACACCGTCTGGCCGTCACTGAACGCGAGCAGCAGCGGAGCCGGGCTGCCAGCAATCATGATTTCTCCGCGACGACCGGCGCCAGGATCGTCGAGAGCTGGTCGGCCGTCAGCCCGCCCAGCGCCCGGACCGCGATGTGGCCGCCTCGGTCGAGGATGATCGTGGAGGGGATGGACTGCGGGTTGAGGCTGCCCGTGGGGAAGTCGAGCAGCAGCTCGCCGTCCGGGTCGTACAGGCTCGGGTACGTCAGGCCGTGGTCGCTGACGAACTGCTGGGCCGCCGGGATCTGCGTGTCACGGGTGTCGATCCCGAGGAACTGCACGCCCTTGGCCTCGTTGGCCTTGTAGACGGACTCGAAGTCGGCGGCCTCGGCGTTGCAGGGCGCGCACCAGGAGCCCCAGACGTTGATCACGACGACCTTGCCCCGGAAGGAGGCCAGGTTCAGCTGCTGGTTGTCCAGGGTCTTGCCGGACAGGCTGAGGGGTGCGCCCCGATGCCCCTGGTCAACCGTGGTGATCGCGCCGCTGCCCTGCACGTAGGAGGTGTTGGCGTCGGAACTCGAGCTGCTGGACGAGCTGCAGCCCGCCATCAGCAGGGCCGAGGCCGTGGCGAGCGCGACGGCCAGCGTGCGGACTGCGACAGGGCGAGGGGTCGGCCGGGAAGCCAGGCGGGAGGTCAGGCGGGAGGTCAGGCGGGGGCGCATGTGAAGAGTTTCGCATGGGTGTTTTGAGCAGTTTCACTGCCCCCGCCGTCATGCTGCGGCAGGCCCTCTGACCTGCCGCAACACGTATTCGAACAGAGTGTCAGGCGCCGAAACTCTTGGCGACCGGGGCGTCACCCTTGCGTCCCTTGCCGGTGAGGTGCGCGGGCAGCAGGTCCCGGGCGGGCTCGCTGTAACCGATCGATACGATCTTGTCCCCGTGGTAGGTGAAGCTGGTCAGGCTCGCCAGCGAGCACTGCCGCTTGCGCGGGTCGTGCCACAGGCGCCGGTGCTCGGTGAAGCAGCGGGTCACCCAGATCGGCAGCTGGTGGCTGACGACCACGGCCTCGTGCCCGCGCGCCGCGTCCCGCGCCGCACCGAGTCCGCCCATCATCCGCACGACCTGCTCGATGTACGGCTCGCCCCAGGACGGACGGAACGGGTTGGTCAGGTGCTTCCAGTACGCCGGGTTGCGCAGCGAGCCGTCGCCGACACCGAAGGTCTTGCCCTGGAAGATGTTGTCGGCCTCGATCAGCCGCTCGTCCGCGGCCGTCACCAGGCCGTGCGCGGCGGCGATCGGCGCAGCCGTCTCCTGGGCGCGCTCCAGCGGGGACGCCACCACATGGGTGATGTCACGCCCGCTCAGGTGGTCGGCGACCCTCTCGGCCATCTCCTTGCCGAGCTCGGAGAGGTGGTAGTCGGGCAGACGCCCGTAGAGGACGCCCTCGGGGTTGTGCACCTCGCCGTGCCGCATGAGATGCACGACGGTGACGTCGCTCGCTGAGTCGGTTCGGCTGCTCACCGGTGCTGCTCCTTCAGTGAAGTGGGACAAGGACGAGCGTGGGGGTGGCTCAGGCCTGCGCCTCGGCGGCGGCGCGGGCCGCAGCCGGGAGTGCCTCGGCGATCCGCTCGATGGCACGGGCATCGTGCGAGGCCGAGACGAACCAGGACTCGAACGCGGACGGCGGGAGGTAGACGCCCCGGGCCAGCATGGCGTGGAAGAACGCCGTGTAGCGGAAGGACTCCTGGCGCCGGGCCTCGTCGTAGTCGGTCACCGGCGCGTCCGTGAAGAACACCGAGAACATGTTCCCGGCGGTCTGCAGCCGGTGCGCCACGCCCTCCTTGGTGAGCGCGGCCCCGACCAGACCGGAGATCTCGGCGGAGACGCGGTCCACGGTCGCGTACACCTCGTCGGTGCAGCCGCGCAGTTGGGCGAGCCCGGCGGCGGTGGCGATCGGGTTCCCCGAGAGCGTGCCGGCCTGGTAGACCGGCCCGGCCGGGGCCAGGTACGCCATGACGTCGGCGCGCCCGCCGAACGCGGCGGCGGGGAAGCCGCCGCCCATGACCTTGCCGAAGGTCAGCAGGTCCGGGGCCCAGCCCTCGTTCGCGGCCTCCAGGCCGTACCAGCCGGCCCGGGAGACGCGGAACCCGGTCATCACCTCGTCCGAGATGAACAGCGCGCCGTTGTCGCGGCAGAGCGCCGCCAGACCGCCGTTGAAGCCGGGCTTCGGCGGGACCACTCCCATGTTGCCGGGCGACGCCTCGGTGATGACGCAGGCGATCTCACCGGGGTGCGCGGCGAACGCGGCCCGGACGGCGTCCAGGTCGTTGTAGGGGAGGACGATGGTGTCGGCAGCCGTCGCACCCGTCACCCCGGGGGTGTCGGGCAGCGCGAAGGTGGCGAGCCCGGAACCGGCGGCGGCAAGCAGTGCGTCCACATGTCCGTGGTAGCAGCCCGCGAACTTCACAATCTTGGCCCGCCCGGTGAACCCGCGCGCCAGGCGAATCGCGGACATCGTCGCCTCAGTGCCCGAGGACACCAGCCGGACCTGCTCAACCGGAGTGACTCTGCTCACAATTTCTTCGGCCAGATCCACCTCGCCCTCGCCGGGCGTGCCGAAGGAGGTGCCGCGCGCCACGGCCGCCTGGACGGCGCCGATCACATCCGGGTGCGCATGGCCGAGGATCATGGGTCCCCAGGAACAGACCAGGTCAACGTACTCACGACCGTCGGCGTCGGTGAGGTAGGGGCCCTGCCCCGAGACCATGAACCGGGGCGTCCCGCCGACCGCGCGGAAGGCGCGGACCGGCGAGTTCACCCCGCCAGGGGTCACGACGGAGGCGCGCGCGAAGAGTTTCTGGGACTCGGGTGCTTCGTACGGGTAGGTCACACCACACATAGTCTCAAATCCGCGTCGTTCCTATTTTTGGGGCCGTCATTCGGCATGTCCCGGCCGATCATCTGGGACGATGATCGGGCCGCAGTGCGCAGCCGTCCGACCGCTGCCTGTTGGCAAATGGATGACTGCCAGTAAGGATGGTCAGCGGTGTCCGACGCGCTCGAAGGGTCCGACAGGTCGGCGAGGGCTGCGCGCAGAACGGGCAGTGGCAGTGGCAGTGGCAACAGAAGTAGAGGTGGTGGCGGCGTGGGGGTGACCTACAAGTACTTCGGCGCACCCGACCGCGCGACCGCCGCCCGCGTCCCCACCGCGCTGGGACGCAACGGCCTCGGTCTCGACGTCGGCGAGCTCGGCACACTCGGCCGCCTCGGCGAGCTGTTCGGTCAGGACGGTTCGGAGGAGTCGATCAGCGGCAGCCTCTCCACCAAGATCAAACCCGAGACCATGAGCGCCATGGTGCTCACCGGAATCGAGGGCATCCCCCTCTCCGCCGTCCCCCCGCTGGAGCTGGTCGTCCTCCACCCCGACTACGCCGTCATGCAGCTCCCCCACTCGGTGGTCGAACCCCTGCGCAAGGCGGACGAGGCCGAACTGGGCACCGCCGCGTTCATCTGGTCCACCGTCCCCGACCGCCGAGGCCCGCGCGACGCCTTCGTGATCTACCAGATGCTCCACGAGTGGCAGGACTTCGCCAACCGACTGCACGACGCGGGGCACCAGCTCTACTGCCTGATGTGGCCCTGACCTGCGGGTTTGCTGTCTGATCAGACTCGCTCAGCAACCAGCCCAAGGCCATCTGCCGGATGTCCAGAGGGCACATCCAGGGCACACCAGAAAGAGTCCAGACAGATCCATCGCGCGTCGAAAACACCAGGACAGCCCGCACACGCGACTCGTGATCCAGGGCTCCGGCTCAGCCGGAAGGGCTGGGGCCTGCTCTCAGGGCACTCGTGGCCTCGATCAATCCGGATCGCTCCAGCTGATCGAGTACCTCAGCGAAGGTGCCTGGCGGATTTCGCCGTGCCGCAGCGATCTGCTGGACACATGAGTACACGACGCGGTCATCCATCCCGATGAGATCCATGACGAACTCATCGGGGGACTTCGCCTCAATGTCCCATTCGGCCAGGTAGGCCGCCGGGAAGTCCTTGAGGTTGGACGTGACGATCACTTGGGCTCCGGCCTTGATGGCGGCCGCAAGCACGTGCCGATCGTCCGGATCCGGGAGCTTCAGCCCTTCAATGAGCGGTTCGTAGCCCGTGATCAGGCAGTCGCGGATCGCCGCATTCATGCGCTCACGGAGCACACGCCGCTTACTCTCCTCTATCGGCCTCTCAGCCAGAGCCCGGTCGACCTCGTCGAGGATCTGATCCGTCCACTTGGCCTGCATGATGCGGGCCTGACCGACTCGGATGAGCAGGTCCCGCAGGGTATTGGGATAGAGCACACACGCGTCGTAGAGCACCACGAAGGCCATGGGTCAGCCCAACCCCAACTCCTGGTCGAGTCGCGTGAGTTCGTCAGCGGCGTCCTTGCGCCCGCTGTCGTCTTCACGCAGATAGTCCATGACGTCCTCGAAGCGGACCCGGCGATGCCGGCCGACAAGCCTGAACGGGATCTCCCCGCGTTCGAGCAGGCCAATGAGGAAGGGGCGCGAGACGTTGAGCATCTCCGCCGCCTGCTGCGTCGAGACCTCGGCGTTGACCGGCATGAGCTGAACACCTTGCCCTGCCGCCAAGGCGGCCAGGATCGCCGCGAACATCTCGACGGTCGGCCGAGGCAACACCAGCGGGTCATCGGACCCGACCTCCACGCGGATCGTGACATCGCTGCCAGGCCCGCTGGTGTGCGCTAGATAGTCCTTGATCCGGCGTAGTGCCCGTGCGGCGTCCCCCGTGTCAACGACGCCCGGCGAGATCTTACGGCCTTCCGTTGAGGAAGCCATGGCGTACCTCCTTCGACTCCTATTCGCATTATCCGCAACAAACGAAGTATGCGCAATGCTTCCATGCGCATTGGCCTGGGCTACGCCAAGGCTCAACGGCTTCGCCCGGACGGGTGGGCCATCCTCCGGGCCCCACCGCTCCCGGACCCTCGAATTGCATGCCCAAGGGAGCCACGACCTGCTGGAGTTGATCCGCAGCGAACTCGCTGCTGACATCGCTGGAATAGGGGCCGACTGGCTCGCCTGAACGAGGCCCCGACGCCGCGGCCGTGCGCGGGTACGCTCCACCGCCTGGCGATCCAGCGCGGCATCGGGGAGTGCGCCGATGCCAGGGCACTTTCAGGGCACATGGGCGCGAAAAGTGCCGCCGATCAGCGAAAACCACGAAAATGTCGTTTTCGCTGATCAGCGGCACTATCGCTGCATCGTCGCAGGTCAGCGCAGTGCCCGCGCGAATAGCTCCACGAGTGGCAGGACTTCGCCAACCGCCTCCACGACGCCGGCCACCAGCTCTACTGCCTGATGTGGCCCTGACCTGCGGGTTTATATCTCAGTGGAGTTGAACCTCCGAGCCAACGGAGGAACCCGCCAGATGCCCTGCAAGGCACTTCAAGGGGGCACAGCCAGCATTTCGGCTTCCCCGACCCGTACCGCCCAGAGCTCCAGCAAAGGAGCTTGGCACCCCGTAATACGCGTCATACACTGTAGTCATGGCGAAGACCAGGATCAGTATCAGCCTCGACGCAGAGCATGCCGAGCAGATCAGAGCGCACGCCGACCGCGCCGGGATGGACGTTTCGGCCTACCTCGTCAACGCCGCAACCCGGCAGATGGCCGAGACTGAGGCACTGGAGGCACAGTTTGCCTCGATCGACGCGGTCATCGCCGCAGCTGAGGCAGAAGCAGCCGCGTTGCCCACCTTGCCCGACATCGCCGAGGGTGACCTCACCGAGCAGGAGCGACGCGAGGTCGAGGAGGCCATGGAACTCGTCTACGGCTCCCACCAACCCGCCCAGTCGCAGCGGCATGGGCGGCAGCAGCGCCCTGGCCACGCGGCGTGAACGCCCGCGTTCCCGTCTACGACACCGGCATGCTGATCGCACTCGCCGATCGCAAAGCCAAAGCGGTCCGGCTGCACGAGGGCCTGAAGGCGACTCCGCACCGCGCCATCGTCCCCGGACCAGTCCTGGGACAGGTATGGCGTCCAACCCCAGGCACCATTCACTCACTGGCAACTGCCCTGCGGGACTGCACTGTCCCACACGCGCGCAGCTCACCCGGAGCACTGCGTCCGACGACCGCCGGACAAGCCACATGCCTGCTGTGCAGCACGCCTCTCGACCTGGCCGAGTGGCACCGCATCGGTGGAGCCTTGGGCACCGCCGATCTACCGCCCAAGAAGCGCCCGGATGTAGTGGACGCCCTGGTGGCCATAACGGCGGTTCGCCACGGCAGCGCAGTCGTCTTCACCAGCGACCCCGATGACATCAGTGCCTACTTGTCGGCGCTCAATGCGCAGGACGTCCGCCTCGTCGCGGTCTGAATGAGGACGGGGCACTTGACGTGGCAGCGAGCTGAGGGTTCGGCAGTAACTCTGGACCAGCGACGACAAAATGCCGTTGCCGCGTCGAACTGAC
>Ga0302314_10022921_pt1 | contig 10219 bp, 8 predicted proteins | sample III_Palsa_N2_3_FD_200533 | JGI IMG/M metagenome (GOLD analysis project Ga0302314, IMG submission 200533) | Peat permafrost microbial communities from Stordalen Mire near Abisko, Sweden - III_Palsa_N2_3 | ecosystem: Environmental > Terrestrial > Soil > Palsa > Peat permafrost | place: Sweden... | reverse complement strand
CTTCTAGGGGTATGGGGAATGCGCCGCGCCCTTGTGCGGACCTTCTGCGGCGTATCTGCGGGCTTGTGCGGAGCCTTGTGCGGAGCCTCTGCGGACCCTTATGCGGGCAATGCGGCCCGGTTTGCGCGCATTCTAAGCGCTCCGCTGCCGAATCCGCCGCATGGCCGGAGAATTGTTAGCAGTGATCCCGGATGGTATTACGAGGGAGTTGGAGGCCGGGAACCTCCCGACCTCCGCCCTCGAAGCTAACTCGCCTCCCTATCGCAGCCAGACCGTCCAAAGTAGGGCTACGATTTGGAGCGCGAGCGCCGGAGGGATTTCGATGTGAATAGTCACGTCGTTGACCTCCTCTCTGGCGTCAGAAATCCAACAGCCAGCGACCAATCGTCCCGCGTTCTTGCCCTAGCGAGAAGTGTTAGATGCGTCCTCCGGGCTGTGTCCGAGCGCCGCAGCCCCCAAGCCGCCTGATTTCGGGGGTGCGCGGTAGGTTGTCCGGCCAAATCGCTCAAAGAAGCGGCAATGGGTGCGGCGTTCCCTGATTTCTATACGACACTGGCGTTGCGCGCCTGCGCCCGATCCAGCGCCGCTGTCTTCTCCAGCCTCCGCCGCTCAGACGCCTCCGCGGCCAGTTGGTCGAGGTTGTCCATTTCGAACGGATAGAAGCCCGATCCGCCGTTTTTGTCAGTGTGCCAGCGCAGCCGACAGTCGCGCATCCCTTCGTTCAGCGCCTCGCGGAAGGCCTTCTGAGTGGGGCGGCGACCGCAACTGTGTTCGACCTCCTTCAGCGCCCACAGTGGGATGTCGCCGCGCTGCTTGATCGGCGTGCCCTGCCTGGCCAGGATCACCGCGAGGTCAACGCAGGCGTCGCGGAACTTCGCTTCCATGTCGCCGCTCGCCACATCGCCAATCGGCAACAGCGCCCCTTCGGTCCAGTGCAGCGTGATTGAGGGCCATATCTTGCCGTGGTTCCGCTTTTTGCAGCTGAGCTCGAACGTCTCGCCATGATCGCTCGCCGCCTTGATCGACAGCCGGCCGCGGGGCGTGTTGTGCCAGGCCACCGACCAGCCGGAGCCGTCCTCACGTTCGGAGCCGGCTTGGCTGGGGTGCCACAGAGAGAGCACCGTGCAGTCGGCGCTTTCGCAGAGGCCGTCGAACCACCCGATACACTCCTGCACCGACGTCTCGTTGATCTTGGCCCGGCCAAGGAAGCGGGCGGCGTTGTAGGTGCTGTCGACCAGCAGGAACTTGTGGCCCGGCATGGCGCGAAGGGCGGCGACGAACTGCTTGCCGAAGTCTGTGACCTCGATTGGGTCGCCTTGCTCGGCGTCGCGCACGTTGATCAGCGGGCTATTCCTGCCGCGGCGGTCGACGTAGCGGACGGCGGCGCTAGGAGCGTCGGCGGGCAGGTGCAGCTTCCGGCTAATCGCGTGTGCGCGGCGCACGATCTCATCGCGGCTGTCCTCACAGCTGAGAAAGACGAACGTCGCCGGTTCGACCTTTCGGCCCATGATCGGCGTCCCGGTCCCGATGCACAGCCCCCATTGGAAGCCGAGCCGCGACTTATTGGTGCCGCCCACGCCCGAGAGCGTCTGGAAAATGCCCTTCTCGATGAGGTCTGGGACAAGCTCAGCAACCGGCTGAGGCTCGCACGCCAGGAGATCGCCCAGCCCCTCGAAAACCAGCGCGTCGGGTTTCGCGTCCGCCGCCTGCAAGGCTATCGCTGTGTCGGTGTAGTCCTTGAACCGATCAACTGGCGAGACGGTGGGCAGGAGGTCTGTTCGGCCACGATAGCCGGCGTCGCGAGCGGCCTTGTACAGGGTGCCGACACTGATACCGCCCCGCGCGTCCGCGGCTTCCCAATGGCCTCGGTTCTCCCCTTGGTCATAGCCGTGCTGGCCGCTCGCCCAGGCGTCCCAGGCATCCCAAACCTCTTCGTCGCTTGCATCGGCTACGTCGGCCGATTGAACGGCAAACATGAGATCTCGATAAGTCTCGTAGTCTTCCGGCTGCAACTTGATGCAGGCGAGCGCGCCGGTGACATTGGCCAGCAGCGTGGGGTCGCCGCGGCGCACATTCTCCGGTAGATCACGCCGCGCGAGGGCGTCGAGAATCCAGGGGGGCAGATCGGCGAGCGGCAGATCGCGAATGACCGTGTAGGGGCGGCCTGCGACGATTGATGGCGGCGCGAGTACGTAGCCGCCGCGGGAGCGACTGTCGACCTTCGGCCCGAGCCGTTGAACGGATGAGCGTGACAGGCCCTTGAAATAGATATGTCGCCCGCCCCGCGGGGTGCGCACTTCGTACGTGTCGGGTGCTTGGCCGTGCTCCGTCTGGAGCCGAGCCCAGGTGGCCTCGCCGACCGCGCCGCCGTCCAAGTCGATCACGGTGATTTCGCTGCGTTCACAGTCAATCGCGCGGTTCAGCCCTTCCTCATCCCAAGCCCACCATTTGCCTGCGTCGGTGGTCGAGTGTCCCCGCCAGTCTCCCGGCAACGCGGGTTCCTTCGCGTCGTGGGCACACGGGAATTGGGCGAACGCGAGGGCCTTGGTCTCTTGACGCGCGGGTATATCGGTACTATTCATAAGTTGTCACTTATCCTTCGGTGGTGAGGCTTGCCGGCCTCGTGTGATTTCCCCTGTTGCTGCTGTTCCAAGGCCTCGCTCGCATTACGCGGCGGGGCCTTTGTCTGTCTGGGCTATGCGCTAGTCCGGGGCTGCTCTCCCGCCGGCCACACGAGCCGCATGGGCCGCTAGCAGCCGTTCCATCGCAGCCGGGTCACCACTCTGCGGCGGCGCTTCATCGGGCTTTGGCCGCACCTTGGCCGCCTCCCGATCCCGCTTGCGCAGTCGGGCCTTGAATGTCTCGCGGCGAGCGCGCCGGCTGGCGTAGGTCATGGCGCTAGGCCGCGGTGAGCGCGTGACGTGCCGCACGGTAGTCGTCTGAATATCGCTTCACCGCTTCACGTCTGGGCTTCAGTCGGGCTTCCGCCGTTTCGATGTCTTCGAGGGTGATCGGGCGTCCAACCAGTTCGGCTAGCTTGGCCGTCGCGACGCGCTTGCGGCCGGGGCCGGGAAGGCAGGGCAGGACGCCGGCTTTCGCAGCCGCATAGGCTCGCGGCCGGCTACAGAAGCCGAGTAGTTCGCCGGCCAGGTCGACCGGGATGGTTAGCGGGGGCAAGGTGCTGGTCATCACATTTATCTCGTTGCGTTCTCCAATGGGTTCAGGTTACGTATGTTTGTTAGGTGTTCGTGTCAACCTATTTTTAGGTGTAAGTAAGTAGCCATGGCCAAGGAAGTTCCCGTCCCGTTTCAGGTTCGGTTCTCGCCTTCGACGTTGGAGCGGTTGCGAAAGATCGCGGCCGATAAGGGCGTCAGCGTGCACGCGGAAATCATCGATCGCATCGAAAGCTCCATGAGTACGCCTTACGAGGAACCTGAGATCGTGGCGCTGAAGCGAGTCGCCGGGGCAGTGATCGATCAATTCCAGTGGGCCGGCCCTGCCGATCCCGAGGGAAACGTGCAGACGCTCGTTGACCTAGTGAGTTTCGCCCTGGCCAAGATTTTCGAAAGGCTTCAGGCCGATCCAGACCCAAACCCTAGAGCGCAGGCAATGGTGACGCAGGTCGTGAACAGCACCTGGGCTGAACTGCGCAAGCCAACACATACGCCACTAGGTGACGCCGGGCGGGCTCTTGGCGTGGAGCAAAAGCCATGAAAGTGCGTCAGCGTCGGCCGCGCGACGCCGGGAGCGTGGTGACCCGCAAGCGGGCAGACGGCTCCGAACGCTTTATGCTGAAGTGGAAGGGCTACACCCGGACGGTGGAAGCGGCATCTAAGCGAGAGGCCATGGGGCTGCTAGCGGCGTTCGTCGCCGAAGCGAAGTCGGGTGACATCGATCGCAGGCGCGCGGCGGCAGACGCCAAAGACCGGCAACCGACCCTTCGAGAGTGGTCCAAGGTCTTCCTCGTTCAGCACGTCTCACAGGACCCCGACAAGCTGGCCACGCGCCGCGCCTATGAGGGAGAAGTGCGGCTGCACATCCTGCCGGCGCTCGGAGACTTGCGGCTACACGAGATCGCCGACGCCAAGGTCCGGCAGATGATGCAGGATCACCGCGCGGCCGGGCGCTCGATCCGCACCATTCAGCTAGCCTATGCCGTCCTGCGGCGCATGTTCGACGCGGCGATTGAAGACGGCCACCCGATCACCAACCCAATGCCGAAGTTCTCGAAGCTGCGCCTGGGCGACGCGGAAACCGGCGCAGAAGTAGCTCAGCGGTCTGCGCTGACGCTCCGCGAAGTCGCGGCCCTGCTGGCGGCGTGCCGTGATCCAGACACCAAGCTCTACATGGCGACCATGGCGAGTTGCGGCCTACGCCCCGGCGAATGCTTGGGGCTACGCTGGCGCGACGTCCACATGGATGACGGGGTGGTTCACGTCCGGGGCGCAGCGAAGAAAGCCTACGCCCGGCCAGGGGAGAAGGCTGTCATCTGGATCGGCAAGCCCAAGACCAAGAGCTCAGTGCGCACCGTCGCCATGGGGCCCGTTCTCGTCTCGATGTTCGCGGCCGAGCGAGAGCGCCAGGAAGCCTATCAGGCCGAGTTGCTGGGCAAGGACGCCAAGGTGCCGCGCATCAAATCCCTGCTGCCTGCTGACGCGTGCGTGTTCCCCTCAGACCCCGCGTCGTCTGCCGGTCTCATAAGCCCGTACGACCCTGTCAACATGGCCGCCCGGTTCCGACGTGTCGCCGTCAGGGCGGGCATCAAGGCGCACCCGCACGGCCTGCGCCACACGCACATCAGCCACGCGATAGAGGGCGGCCTGTCACTTGCGGATACGGCGGCCAGGGCAGGACACAGCACGGTCATGACGACGGCGCGGACTTACGTTCACTCGGTCAATGAGAGCCAACGGCGCGCGGCTGAAATCGGCGACAGCCTACTCGCCCCGCCAGTGCCGAACGTGGAACCTTTAGAGAACTCGCTCAAGTGACATGGCGGTTCACAAGTGACATTTCGAGTGACATGGCCCTAGCGAGGCCAACTTCAGTCGCCCGCTTCGGACAAAAAACCCTTATAAATCAATGAGATTGGCTCCCCGGGCAGGACTCGAACCTGCGACCCGCCGGTTAACAGCCGGCTGCTCTACCAACTGAGCTACCGAGGATCAGGCCAATCGGCCGAAGGAGGGGCCTCTTACGCTGCGACCGCGGCCCGCGCAAGCGGTGTAGCGGTCACATCGCTTGAAAGAAAAAGCAGCCCGGCGATGCCGCCGGGCTGATGAAGTGGGTGATGGTGGGGTGTCTTCAAGGAAGACGACTCGGAGGGTCGGTGATTATGGTTAATCGCGCCTTAATGGCGGCGTCGCCAGTTTAACGTAGTCCGAGATCGCGCGGGTCACTTCGGCGGGCTGGGTGAAGTCGACGCCGGGGTGGCGGAACGGCACCCACTGGAAGCGAGCGTACCAGAGCTTCCCGGCGTGCGGCGGGCGGCCGTAGTCGTAGGCGGGGAGGGGGCGCCAGACTTCCCGCTGGACGCTGACGTAGCCGAGGTTGCCCTTCTCGGAGGCGTAGAGGGCCAGGGCGTGGCGCTTGGCGGCCCGCTCGGCGCCAGTAAGGTTGAGCACCTCCTCGGCGCCGTTCGGCTGTGGGAAGCGGTGCGAGCGGGTCTTGCCGCCGTCGAGGTTATATTCGGCGAACTCCAGCACGCTCATGCCCTCGGCGGCGAGACGGCTGGCGATGGCGTTGGCGCCGTCGTGGTCGGGGTTGCCCCCCTCGTAAGCCGGGGTCCAGATCTGGTCGACGCCGTGGGCGGCGATGGCGGCGCGGATCTGCTGCTCGGCCTCAGGCAGATGACGCCAGAGATGTCGCGCGGCGAGGTCGGACCGGCCGGCGATGACGAGGCCGAGTTCGGCGGCGACGCGCTCCGCCTCGGCTCTACGGCGCGCGACCACCGCGCCGTACTGACTGCGGGACCACGGCCACATGGTCTCGGCGTCGAGGCAGCCGTGGGTGAGGTATAGGATCGCGACCTTCGCACCGGCGGCCTTGGCGCGACCGATCGCGGCGCAGGCTGCCACCACCTCGTCGTCGGGGTGGGGGCAGAGGAAAAGGATTGAAGCGCCGAAGCGGGCGGGCACGCTCAGGCGATCAGTTGCGTCGCCGCGGACTCCTGGGCGGCTTCGCGCCAGAGCGAGAACAGGTCCTCGTCCAGCACCTCGCGCCAGCCGGCGAGCTGGCGGCGGGAATAGTCGAGGGCGGCTCGGCGCATGTAATCGCGGCGCTTGTCGCACGCCGCTGCATAGCGCAGGGCGTCGGCCCAGGCCTTGGCGCCGCTGTCGACTACCTGCATGGCGGGGGTGTTGTCGAACAGCTCGGCGACGCCGCTCTTCTTCGACACCAGCACCGGGCAGCCGCTGGCCATCGCCTCGACCCCGACCATGCTGCGAATTTCGACCTCGGACGAGAGCGCGACCAGATCGGCGCTGGCGTAGAGCCGGGCCAATTCGCAGGGCTGCACGAAGCCGGCGATGGTGGCCGCGGGGCCGAGCTGCTTGCGGATGTCCGCCTCGGCGGGGCCAACGCCGGCGGTGATCAGGTGCAGCGGCAGGCCCTCGGCGCGCAGGGCGGCGATAGCGTCGACCAGGGTGTGGATGTTCTTGCCGACGTCGAGCCGGCCGACGAACAGCACCACGATCTGGTCTTTCGGCACGCGGAACTGGGCCTCGATCCGTGCCCGGTCGGCGCGGTGGGGGCCGAACAGCTTCTTGTCGATGCCGAGGCGCAGGTGGCCGACGCGGGAGCGGCCGAGGATGCTTTCGGCCAGCGCGGTGTCCTCGGCGCGGGTGGCGGCGACGAAGGCGCAGCGGCGCAGATGCTGCACCAGCCGCTGGTCCATGCGCCGGCCGGAGCGCTCCGGCAGGTTCCAGTCATCGATCAGCTTGCGCGCCGGCCAGCTGGCGCCGAAGCGCGCCTCGATGGTCTGGCGGGTGAAGATGCGGGTGTAGGACGGCGTGTCGGTGTGAAACGAGGTGACCAGCGGGATGCCGCGGCGGCGGCTGACGCTCTCGGCGGTCTTGGCGAAGGCGAAGAAGGCGTCGGTGGTATGAATCACGTCGTAGGCGCCGAGTTCGCGAGCCAGGCGGGGATGGTAGGGCGCCAGGTCGGTGTGGTCCGGTACGTAGGGCAGGAACTTCAGCTGCGCGGTGGAGAACAGCGGCGGCAGGTGCTCGAAGCGAGCGCCCGGCCCCAGCGTCTCGGGGTCGTTGCGGCCTGAGAAGTAAACCGTGAGATCGAGCGGCAGGGCGCCGTCGGCGGCGGCCTCGGCCAGCCGTTCCCAGCACTTCACGTGTCCGCCGGCTTCAGGTGAGCGCGGCAGATCGACGAGGGCGGCGACGCGGATCGGATGCTCGGCGCGCATGGGCCTTCTACGGAGCGGGCTGATTCCCCAAGGTCGATAGGTGGAGAGGTCTTGTTGGTTTTCAACTCCGTCACGAATATGGCGCGTGGACGCATAAGAGTGTCAGGTGACTTGCCGTGTGATCTTTGCCACAGTCAGAGGCGAGGGACGCGTAGGGATCGAGCTTATGAAACGAGCGAGCGTGGCGCTGGCCGTCGCGGCGGGAATTGGCCTGATCGGCATGCCGGCGCTGACCCATGCGAGTGGCGGCGGCGGCATGGGCGGCGGGGGCATGCCCGGCGGCGGCGGTGGCGGCGGCATGGGCGGCGGCGGAATGGGCGGGATGCCCGACCAGCCCGAGTACGACCCGGCGGTCGAATACGAGAAGGGCACGGCCGATCTGCAGGCCGGCCGCTATAAGGACGCCGCAACGGACTTCCAGCACGTGGTGGAATCGACGCCGCGGGCGGCGGGCGCCTGGCTCTATCTGGGCATGTCGAAGTCGGGCGCCGGCGACGAAAAAGCCGCCGAGAAGGCGTACGAGAAGTCGGTTAAGCTGGATGACACCTCGGTGGCGGCCCATCGCGCCCTGGCGCTCTCGCTGGTCAAGCTGAAGCAGGCCGATAAGGCCAACGCCGAACTGACGCTGCTGAAATCGCGCGCGGCCACCTGCGCAGACAGCTGCTCCGACGCGGGCGACCTGAAGGCGGCGATCGACGCGGTCCAGGCGGCGATGGGGCCGCCGTCGCCATCGGCTGCCAACGCCGCGCCGTCGCACCTGTCGCTGGCGACGCCGCAGATGGGGGATGGGGCCTATGTGCGGGCGGTCAGCCTGATCAACGAGCGCCGCTGGGACGATGCCCTGGCCTCGCTCGACAGCGCCGAGACCATGATCGGGCCGCACCCGGACATCCTCACCTACAAGGGCTATGTCTGGCGCCATAAGGGCGACTGGGCCAAGGCGGAGTCGTTCTATCATCAGGCGCTGGCGATCGATCCCAATCACCGCGGGGCGACCGAATACTACGGCGAACTGAAGGTGCTGGAGGGCGACATGCCGGGCGCCAAGGCGCTGCTGGCCAAGCTTGACACCGCCTGTTCGTTCGGCTGCGCCGAGGCGGAGGAACTGAGGCGTTGGATCGATCACGGCGGCGACCCGGCCGCCTGATTCGCCGCTCGGCCATAGCGCATTTAGCGCTGGGAATGGCGGTGCTGGGACTGGCGGCCGCGGCGCCGCCGGCAGCGCCGCCACTGCGGGCCATGCGCTGGCTGGCGCCGGGCGCAGACCCGGCGGCGGCGCTGACCCGCCGGCCGACCGAGTGCCTGGGCAAGGCGCCGGACCCCGACAGCGCCTATCTGGTCGAACTCGGCCGCGCCGCCTTCCGCACGCCGCTGCTGCTGGGCGGCCAGGCCGCGCGGGCGGGGATCGATTGCGAGATCTGCCACCGCGGCGCCCGGACCAATCCCGACTTCGACTTCCCGGGCGTTTCCGGCGCGCCTGGCACCGCTGACGTGACCACGTCGGTGCTGTCGTCGCATCGCGGTGACGGCATCGATAACCCCAAGCCGATCCCCGACCTCGCCGGGCCTAAGGCGGCGCTGAAGATCAATCAGGACCCGTCCTCCGGCGCGCTGGAGGGTTTCATCCACGGCGTCGTCACCCAGGAATTCGATGGCGACGCACCGCCGCCGGCGGTGCTGAAGGGGCTCGCGGCGTATGTCCGTTCGCTGTCGCCAGCGGCCTGTCCGACTGCCGCGTCCGAGCCGATCACCGCCGCCGGCGCGCTGGCCGACGTACGCCGGACGCTGCAGGCGGCGCTGGCGGCGGTTGACCATGGCGACCGGGCGTCGGCCGCGCTGATGGTCGCCTCCGCCCGGTCCCAGCTCGGCGATATCGACGAGCGCTACGCCGGCCCGGCGCTGGTCACCGAGCGGACCACGATCGAGCGTGCCGCCGCCGATCTGGGCGCGGCCCAGTCCGACGCCCGGCGTGGCGCGCCAGCGGCCGGCACGGACGTGACCGTCTGGCTCTCCATGGAGTCGGCGTGGTCGCGGCCCGTCATCGCCGCCGCGTCAGACTCGCTCTACGATTCTCGGCGCTTGGCGGAGGCGGGGCGTGAGTTTGACGCTGAGCGCGGGCTGACCGCCGGCGGAAGGTGAGACGCAAACGCAGCCGTCGCGATGCGCGGGCCGCCGACTCTGGTTTGCAGCTAGGGAGCGCGATGCTGGTGACCAAACAACAAGTTGCCATCTCCGCCGGTGCGCTCGCGGTCGTGGTCGCGCTCGCGCTCGCGGCCTGTTCGACCGGCATGTTCGGTGGCTCGAAGCCCGGCGCCGCCACCGCGCCGAACGTCAACCTCTACGTCGTGGTCGACACGTCGCCCTCGATGGAGATCGCAGCCACGTCAGGCGGTATGGCGTCGCTCAAAGCGGCAACGCGGAACAACGAAGGGGGCTGCGCGCTGGGCTGCCACGAGAGGCATCCGAGCGAGGGTGACTTCCAGGCCGCTGGCGGCGACCCGATCAGCTGCACGGCGAGCGGGACTTACGCCGATGGGACGTCGTTCAATGCCGGGTCGAAGTTCCCCGTGACCGGCCGCGACAACGACGACCTGTCGCGCTGCCTGGGCGTGGCGCTGCGGATCGACCTTGTGCGAGACGCGGTCCAGGGTCTGGTCAAGACCGCCGCCGACACCGAAAAGACCGACAACGCGGCTTATCGGATGGCCTTGTTCGAAACCGACTTCAACCAGCCTGACCCGGCGGACGACCTCAAACTCTACACACTGCAGCCGATGACCGGCGACCTGAGTCCCGGCGACG
>Ga0302314_10022919_pt1 | contig 10219 bp, 7 predicted proteins | sample III_Palsa_N2_3_FD_200533 | JGI IMG/M metagenome (GOLD analysis project Ga0302314, IMG submission 200533) | Peat permafrost microbial communities from Stordalen Mire near Abisko, Sweden - III_Palsa_N2_3 | ecosystem: Environmental > Terrestrial > Soil > Palsa > Peat permafrost | place: Sweden... | reverse complement strand
GCCATGGAATTCGTCCGTCGGCGACGGCTGCTCGGAAAAAAGCCTGCGCGGACTCTTTATTGCGATCACTACAAAGCAGAGATCCAATAGATTTTCCGTTCTTGTCCACGGCTCGAAATAGGTAATGCCGACCGCCACGGACAGAGACGGCCGTTTCGTCCATACGCCACGACTCACCCGGAGGTTTGGAAAAGCGAGCCCATCGACACTCGTACTTCGGCACATAGCGCAGCACCCATCGCATGATCGTGGTGTGGGATACGGTGACGTCGCGCTCGGCCATCATCGCCGCCAGGTCACGGTAGCTCAGCCGATAGGTGATGTACCAGCGCACGCAGAGCTCGATAGTTTCCGCGGAATAGCGACGTCCGCGGTAGATCGCGTCGCGTTCGATGGGCCGGGTCATGGTCGTGTCCTCTCAGCAGGGGACACGAATACTAAGTAATTCCTTCAATGCACCAGAACCCAGTATGTCCGTCAAAACTCTCCGCTTGGCCGCGATAGTTCGCGATAGATAGCGAGCTAAAAGTTTCGCGGAAACAGGAACTTAGATTTGATTTGCGAAAGGTCGCGAATGATGGCGAAAGGTATGTTTCTATTCCCACTCAATCGTCGCCGGCGGCTTCCCCGAAATGTCGTACACCACGCGCGATATCCCCGGCACCTCGTTGATCACGCGATGCACCACGCGATCGAGAAACTCATACGGCAGCCGTGCCCAGCGCGCCGTCATGAAGTCGATGGTCTCCACCGCGCGCAGCGCGACCACATGGTCGTAGCGCCGCCCGTCGCCCATGACGCCGACGGAGCGCACCGGCAAAAACACCGCGAAAGCCTGGCTGACCTTGTCGTACAGATCGTGGCGGCGCAGCTCCTCGATGAAAATCGCATCCGCTCGCCGCAGCAGATCGGCATGTGCCTTGTGAATTTCGCCCAAAATTCGCACGCCCAGCCCCGGGCCCGGAAACGGATGCCGGTGCACCATGTCCGCAGGCAGTCCCAGTTCCAGCCCCAGCTTGCGAACCTCGTCCTTGAACAGTTCGCGCAGCGGCTCCAACAGCTTGAGCTTCATGTGCTGCGGCAATCCGCCCACATTGTGATGCGACTTGATCACATGGGCCTTGCCGGTCTTGGCACCGGCTGACTCGATGACGTCCGGATAAATCGTGCCCTGGGCCAGCCACTTGACGTCCTCGAGCTTCGCCGCCTCCTCGTCGAAGACCTCCACGAACATGCGGCCGATGATCTTGCGCTTCTTCTCCGGATCGGCCTCGCCGGCCAGCGCGGCCAGGAAACGCTGCTCGGCGTCGACGCGAATCACACGGACTCCCATGTGCTCGGCGAACGTGGCCATCACCTGATCGCCTTCGCCCAAGCGCAGCAACCCGTGATCCACGAACACACAGGTGAGCTGCGTGCCGATGGCGCGATGTAGCAGCGCGGCCAGCACCGAGGAGTCCACGCCGCCCGACAGTCCGAGCAGCACCTTGTCGGTGCCGACTTGCGCGCGGATGCGCGCCACGCTGTCCTCGATGATATTGCCAGTCGCCCAATTGGCGGAACATTCGGCGATCTCCCGCACGAAGCGCCGCAGGATCTCACCCCCCTGCAGGGTGTGGGTCACCTCCGGGTGAAACTGCACGGCATAGAATCGCCGCGATTCATCGGCCATGGCCGCGAGCGGCGCGTTGTCACTGGACCCGATCACTTTGAATCCCGGCGGCACGGCGATCACATGGTCGCCGTGGCTCATCCACACATCGAGTACACGGCGCCCTTGAGCGTCGCGGTTGTCCTCGAGCCCGTCGAGCAGCCGCGAACCGGCCGTCGGCCGGACCTGGGCGGCACCGAACTCTCGATGCGTGGACGATTCAACCTGGCCGCCCAGCTGCGCGGCCATGGTCTGCATGCCGTAGCAGATGCCGAGCACCGGGACGCCTGCGGAAAACACCTCGGGGGGCGCCTCGTGGCCCTTGGTGTCGTACACCGATTCGGGGCCGCCGGACAGAATGATGGCCTTCGGCGCGAAGCGTTTGATCTGTTCCGCATCGACATCGCAGGCGTAGATTTCCGAATACACGCCGAGTTCGCGCACGCGGCGCGCGATCAACTGGGTGTACTGGGCGCCGAAATCGAGAATGAGGACTCGGTCCGCGTGAATGTCGGGCATCAACCGATCCGGTAGTTGGGCGCTTCTTTGGTGATGGTCACATCGTGAACGTGACTCTCGCGCACACCGGCACTGGTGATGCGGACGAATTGCGGGCGAGTACGCATCTCTTCGATGCTGCCGCTGCCGGTGTATCCCATGGCGGCGCGCAGGCCGCCCGACAACTGGTGCAGTATGGCGACCAGGCTGCCCTTGTACGGGACGCGTCCTTCGATGCCTTCCGGCACCAGCTTCTCCAGTTCCGTCGTCGTGTCCTGGAAATACCGGTCGCTCGAACCATGCGCCTGGGCCATCGCGCCCAACGATCCCATGCCGCGATACGCCTTGTAGGAGCCGCCTTGATACAGCTCCACGTCGCCGGGGGATTCCTCGGTGCCCGCGAACATGCCGCCGATCATGACGCAGTGCGCACCTGCCGCCAGCGCCTTGGCGATGTCGCCTGAATAGCGGATTCCACCGTCGCCGATGACCGGCACTCCCGTGCCCTCCAAGGCCTTGGCGACCCGCGCAATCGCGCTGATCTGCGGGACGCCCACCCCGGCGATGACGCGCGTGGTGCAGATCGATCCCGGCCCGATGCCCACCTTGACCGCATCGGCGCCGTGCTTGACCAGATCCAGTGCCGCCTCGGCGGTCACGATGTTGCCGCCGATCACCTGGATGTCCGGATACTTGGCCTTGATTCTCGCCACGGTCTCGAGCACGCCGCGCGAGTGGCCGTGCGAGGTATCGACGACCACCACATCGACTCCCGCCTCGCGCAATGCCGCGACTCTGTCCAAGGTGTCGGGCGCGGTGCCCACCGCCGCACCCACGCGCAGGCTCCCGACGCCGTCCTTGCAGGCATTCGGAAATTCGGTGGCCTTTTGGAAATCCTTGACCGTGATCATGCCCTTGAGCTCGTGGTCGCCGGAAATGACCAGCACCTTTTCGATGCGGTGCTTGTGCAGCAGCGCGAGCACTTGGTCCTTGGGCGCGTTCTCGCGCACCGTGATCAGGCGGTCCTTCGGCGTCATCACCGAGGAAACCGGCGCATCGAGCTTGGTTTCGAAGCGCAGGTCGCGATGCGTGACGATGCCCACCACCTTGGTGCCCAGCACCACCGGCACGCCGGAGATGTTTTTCGCCCGGGTCAGCTCAATGACCTGGCGAATCGTCATGTCCGGGCTGACCGTGATCGGGTCGCTGATCACGCCGCTCTCGAACTTCTTGACGCGGTCTACCTGCCGCGCCTGATTGTCGACGGACATGTTCTTGTGGATGATGCCGATGCCGCCTTCCTGGGCGATGGTGATGGCCAGGCGCGCCTCGGTGACGGTATCCATGGCGGCGGAAACCACTGGCAAATTGACTCGGATTTCGCGGGTCAGCTGGCTGGCCAGCGACACGTCGCGGGGCAAAACCTCGGAATATGCCGGCACCAGCAGCACGTCATCGAATGTGAGTGCCTCTTCAAGAATACGCATAGGGTGGCGTTCACGGGTTCATCTAAGAGGCGGCGCATTGTACCTTGCGCCCGCCGCGCGGTAAACCGCTATCATTTGCCCATGCAAACGGCCGAAAACCCACCCCTCCCGGCACGCTCCGACCGCGACGTTTACAGTGTTTCCCGGCTCAACCGCGAGGTCCGGGTACTGCTCGAGCGCGGCTTCGGCAGCCTGTGGCTGGAAGCGGAGATCTCCAATTTCGCAAGGCCGAGCTCCGGCCACTGGTATTTTTCGCTCAAGGACGCCGCCGCGCAGGTTCGCTGCGCCATGTTCCGGCAGCGAAATACGCTGTGTGCCTTCACTGCCCGGGATGGCCAAAAAGTGCTGGTGCGGGCTCGTATCGGGTTGTATGAGCCCCGCGGCGAATACCAGCTCATCGTCGATCATATGGAGGACGCCGGCCTCGGCGCCTTGAAGCGGCAGTTCGAGGAGCTGAGCGCAAAACTCAGCCAGGAAGGGCTGTTCGCGGCGGAGCGCAAGCGTCCCTTGCCGGGGCTTCCCAGGCGCATCGGCGTCATCACCTCGCCCACGGGCGCCGCGGTGCGCGATATCCTGCACGTACTGGCGCGGCGCTTTCCCGCGGCGGCCGTGCTGATTTATCCGGTGCCGGTGCAAGGCGCGCAAGCCGCGGCGGAAATCACCGCGGCTCTCGAGCTGGCCGGGCGCCGTGCCGAATGCGACGTACTGATCCTGGCCCGCGGCGGCGGTTCCTTGGAAGATCTGTGGGCCTTCAACGACGAGCGCCTGGCGCGCGCCATCGTGGCTTCGCCCATCCCCGTGATCACCGGCATCGGTCATGAAATCGACTTCACCATTGCCGATTTTGCCGCCGATGTGCGCGCCCCCACGCCCTCCGCGGCCGCGGAGCTGGTGGTGCCCGATGCGCAGGAATGGCTCGACGCCTTCACGCAATTCGCCGCTCGGCTGCAGCGCTGCATGCGCCGCCGGATCGAGGAGCGCCGCGAACGTTTGCGCTGGCTGACCGGCCGCGCGGCGCTCGTCAGCCCCGCCGCGCGCCTGGGCGCGCAGGCACAGCGATTGGATGAACTCGAACAGTGCCTGGTGCGCGCCATGCGCCGCCGGCTCCAAGAGCAAGGCGAACGCCTGCGCTGGCTGTCGGGAAGAGCCTCGCTGGTGAGCCCGTCCGCACGCCTGAAGCTGCAGCTGTCGCGTTTGGAGAGCCTGGATCAGCGGCTGGGCCGTGCATGGCGACAGGCGATGAGTTCGCGGCGCGAAAAGTTGCTGCCTCTGATTCGTACCCTGAATGCCGTCAGCCCGCTCGCAACTCTGGAGCGCGGCTATGCCATCGTCAGCCTCGAAAGCGGCGGCATCCTGCGCGACGCCGCGGATGCAAAGCCGGGCACCATCATCGAAGCGCGGCTTGCACGAGGCAGGGTCCGCGCCAAAGTCGAGGAAGCCTCGTGACCCGCGGCCTGCTCGCCCGCGCCGCGTGGGCGGCTCGAAGCAGCACGCTGGCATTGATCGCGCTGAGCCTCCTATTCCTGCCCCGGAATGCCGCGCTCGCCTCGAGCTCGAGCCTGCCGCAAGAAAACGCCGTGCCGGGCGGAGTGAAGATCCTGCGCCTGGAGGTCACCGGAACTTCTCTACCCTATGTGGAAACGGACGGACACCGTGCCTTGGTCATCCAGGACGGTTCGGCCTGGGTGGCGGTGATCGGCATTCCTCTGTCAGCGCCGCTCGGAATGCGGCAGGTGATCGTGCATGGGACCAACGGCAGACAGGAAATCGAATTCCAGGTGGGCAACAAACAGTATGTCAGCCAGTCTCTGAAGGTCGCGCCGCGGCAAGTCGATTTGTCGGCCGCGGATCTGGCGCGGTTCAACCAGGATAAAATCAGCATCGGCCGCGCCTTGAGCCACTGGACGGAACTACCGCCGGAATCCCTGCGCTTGCCGCAACCGGTACCCGGAGTGCGCAGCAGCTCATTCGGATCGCGCCGAATCTTCAACGGCCAAGCCCGGAATCCGCACACCGGCATGGACATCGCGGCGCCGAGCGGCACCCCGGTGCGGGTGCCGATTGCCGGGACCGTCGTTGACACCGGCGATTACTTCTTCGACGGCAACACCGTATTCGTCGATCATGGCCGTGGCCTGATCAGCATGTACTGTCATTTGAGTTCGATCGACGTGAAGCCCGGGCAACGCATCGCGGCGGGGGATCGTATCGGCGCCGTCGGCATGACCGGGCGCGCGACCGGACCCCATCTACACTGGGGCTTGAATCTCAACGGCGCCTGGGTCGACCCCGCCTTGTTCCTGCCCTGACTCTTACGGCGATTCGTGGGTCAGCTTGATCCCAGCATGTGATCGACCGCCGTTCCTTCCAGCGGCGGCGCCAAGGCGGCGTGACGCAGGCGTGCGCTATGTTCCTGCACGGCGGCGCCTGTAGGCTGCATTTCGATTTGCCCTTGGAAGAACGCACCCTCGGTGATTCCGACGCGCGGCGCGAAGACATTGCCCTTGACCTTCGCGGTGACGCGAATGGTTACCGACTCTGTGGCATACAGGTCGCCCTCCACCTTGCCGTCGATGACGATGACTCGCGCGCGAATGTCGCCCTTCATGGAACCGTCGGTCCCCACCGTCAGGCTTTGCGTGTGCGTGATCGAACCCTCGACGCTGCCCTGAATGATCAGGTCTTCCTGTGCCGACAGCTCGCCGCGAAAGCGCAGGCTGGGGCCGAGCACCGACGCTCGGGGAGCCGCCTCCTGCGTCCGCGCTTCGGCGGCACGCGCCTCCGGGGCTCGATGTTCCGGTGCTCGATGTTCCAGCGGCCGATGTTCCGGCGCTCTATGTTCCGGTGCCCGCGGTTCCGGGGCGCGCGGTTCAGGGGCGCGTGGCTCGGCGGCGCGCGGTGGCGGCGTACGGGGCTCGACGCGGGGCTCGCGCGGCTCGGGACGCGTTATGGAGGGTTCGGGCGCGGAAACGCGGCCGCTCGAATTCGGATTCGTCATGAGAGCATCTCCATCGAGAGGTTTCTTGAACCAGGACATTGCTAGGCAGCACCGCCGGAAATTTTCACCGTCCGCGCCGTTGTCGCATCCTGCTTACCGGGCGGCTGTCCGGCCTTCTTGCCGTCCATGTCGATGCTGCCGCGGAAACTGGCACCCTCCAATATGCTGACCGTGGGCGCGAAAATATTGCCGCAAACCTTCGCCGTCTCCTTCACGAACACGGATTTCTCGGCCTGCAGGTCGCCGTCAACCGTGCCCTCGACGATGATCGTCTGCGCGCGGATATTCGCCTTGACCGTGCCCTGGACGCCCACGGTCAGGCGCTGGGTATGCGTGATCGAGCCTTCTACGCGGCCCTGAATCAGCAGGTCTTCCTCGGCGCTCAAATCACCCTTGAAATACAGTGTGGGGCCCAGGATGGAAGTGCGTTCAGTCGCGCTGTCGTAGGGATTGCTCATTCACGAGACTCCTTGAAGTGGACCGCAGGCGGGCATTGCGAGACTACCTGGCATAATCACTTGCAAAGTGAGAGTTTGATCACGATTTGCGCGCGTAGCAAATCTGCGGCGCCGGGCTGTCGCCAAAAGCGAACTATTGTGCCGCGCACAGTGCACTCGCCGCGCTCGATGCCGGCGTCGCAGGCGGGCTCGCGGGTGGTGGCGCTGCGGCAGGCAGCGCCTGGATTACTCGATACTTTCCCCGTGCAGAGAAATATCCAGGCCTTCACGCTCCTGCTCCTCGGAGACGCGCAAGCCCATGGTCTTATCGATCAGGAACAGAATGAGGAAACTCGCGGCGAAGCCGTAGATCACGGTCACCGCGACGCCCTTCAGTTGAACCAAGAAGGAGCCATCCACACCGCTGATTTCCTTGCTAACGAACACGCCGGTCAGCAGCGCGCCGAGAATACCGCCGATGCCGTGCACACCGAAGGCGTCCAGCGAGTCGTCGTAGCCCATGACATGCTTCAGGGAGGTTGCTGCGACGAAGCATACGACCCCGGCGATGAGCCCGATGATGACCGCCGGAGTGGGGCCCACGAAACCGGACGCGGGCGTAATGGCGACCAAGCCCGCCACGGCGCCCGATGCGATACCCAGTACGCTGGGCTTGCCCCTGCTGATCCATTCGGCAGACATCCAGCCGAGCGCGGCGGCTGCCGTGGCCATTTGGGTCACCAGCATCGCCATGCCGGCGCGGCCGTCGGCGGCGCCCGCCGAGCCCGCATTGAAGCCGAACCAGCCTACCCACAACAGCGAGGCACCGATCAACGTCAGCGTGAGATTGTGAGGTGCCATCTTTTCTCTGCCGTAGCCGAGGCGCTTGCCCAACATCAGGCAACTGGCGAGGCCGGCGATGCCGGCGTTGATGTGCACCACGGTGCCTCCGGCATAATCCAGCACGCCCGCCTTGCTGAGCCAGCCCGTCGGCTCCCACACCATGTGGGCAATCGGGCAATACACCAGCAGCGACCAGGCGGCCATGAACACCAGCATCGCTGAAAACTTCATGCGGTCGGCAAATGCGCCGGCGATCAGCGCCGGGGTGATGGCCGCAAACGTCAGCTGAAACATGGCGTAAACGGTCTCCGGTATGGTCAACGCCAGATGCGATACGGACAACTGATTCGCCGGATCGTGGATGAAGGTCATGCCGTTGAAAAAAGCGCGGCCGGTACCGCCCAGAAACGCGCTGCCGGGAGTGAATGCCCACGAATAGCCGATCGCCCACCACAGCAGCGTCACCATGCAAGTAATCGCGAAGGTCTGCATCAGCGTCGCCAGCACGTTCTTCTTGCGCACCATGCCGCCGTAGAACAATGCCAGGCCCGGTATGGACATCATCAGCACCAAGGCCGTGGAAGTCAGCATCCACGCGGTATCGCCGGAACTGATCTTGTCCACGCCGGTCAAGAAGGGCTCGGTGGGTCCGTCGGCCCATGCGCACTGCACCGACAATGTCAAAGCGCCGAAGAAAGTCCATCCAGACAATTTATTCGTCAAAGCAAAATCCCCCTTTGAACCTAAATGGCACTGGCGTCCCGTTCGCCGGTGCGGATGCGTACGACTTGCTCGAGATCGAAGACGAAAATCTTTCCGTCGCCGACCTTGCCGGTCTGCGCCGATTTAGCGATAGCCTCGATCACTTGCTCGAGCAGCGCATCGTCGACCGCGATTTCTATTTTTGTCTTGGGCACGAATTCCACGATGTACTCGGCGCCGCGATAAATCTCGGTATGACCGCGCTGCCTGCCGAAGCCACGGACCTCGGTTACCGTGACGCCCTGCACGCCCACCTCGCTGACGGCCTGCCGGACATCGTCGAGCTTGAATGGTTTGATGATCGCGGTGATGAGCTTCATCGATTGTGTTCCTCGCCCATTCGTATGCTGACGGTCGTGCGGAAGCACCGCTTGTGCCACCGGCAAAGAATTGAACGCGATCAGCGGCTTAGCATTTTGCGAGCGGGAAGCCGCATCGTTTCGGCACTGAATCAGGGCATCGAGGAAGAATCCATGCCTTGCAATGAGGCACCGCCGGCGGTTTCACGCACCGCCAGGCGCCGTTTCACTTCAACGACATCTCCAAGCGGACCCTGCCGTCTTGGCTCTTTGCCTTGTCGTTCACCACCAAAAACACCCGTGCAGGGTCGAGCTGAGTGCCCGTCAGCAGCGCTTGCTGTATGGCCATGGCTCGCTGCTGCCCCAAGGCGGTCAGGTCGCTGTCGGTAATCACGATGTGATCGTGCAAGGCCTGGCTGAGAAAGGCCGCCTTGGCCGCAGCCAGTTCGGGCTTGGTCTTGATACTCGTGACGGCTTCCGGGTACTTCGGCTCGCCGCCGATGTCCTTCACGTAGATCGGCGTCAATAGCTCGACCTTCGCCGCCGGATCCATTTGCTCGAACCCAGGCGCCGGGGCCGCCGATTTCTTGCCGGACTTGCCGGTCTTGGCGGATTGCGCCTCCCGAACCTGCGCCGCGAAATGCGCCTCGACCAAGGCCGGCCGATCGAGATCACTCACCCAGGCGATCGGCACCTCGATCTTGATCTGCGGCCGCTCGGTCAACGCCTTGACCATCGCCCGGTCCTTATCCGCGGCAGCGGCATCCAGGTCGGCGGTCCCCGGACTGAAATCGACGAACTGCAAATCCGGACCGCCCCCGAACAAGGCGCCGAGCAGGGCAAAAGGCGCGGTGACCGCCTTCTCGAGAATATTGACGAATACCTTCCAGATGATGGGCCCGAGCCGGAACGTCGGATCGTCCAGTGTGCCGTTCACCGGTATATCCAGATCGATGACGCCGTTGCGGTCCTTGAGCAGCGCCACGGCCAGTTTGATGGGCAGCGACACCGCATCCTTGCTCGCGGTCTTGTCGCCGAATTCAAGCTGGTCCACGGTGATGTGGTGCTGCGCATCGAGCTTGCGGCCGTCCACTTTGTAATGCAGCTCGGTCGTGAGCTTGCCCTTGGTGATGTTGTAGCCGGCAAATTTCCCGGAGTAGGGATTGAACGTACTGAGCTCCATGTTACGGAAACTCAAAGCCAGGTCCGTATACAGTGCGGGGCCCAACACATTGACCTCGCCA
>Ga0302314_10022916_pt1 | contig 10220 bp, 8 predicted proteins | sample III_Palsa_N2_3_FD_200533 | JGI IMG/M metagenome (GOLD analysis project Ga0302314, IMG submission 200533) | Peat permafrost microbial communities from Stordalen Mire near Abisko, Sweden - III_Palsa_N2_3 | ecosystem: Environmental > Terrestrial > Soil > Palsa > Peat permafrost | place: Sweden... | reverse complement strand
CGTTCGGCCTGGCCAGCGCCCGACCTGACCAGCTCGGCGTAGCGCTGCATGTCCCGCACCGGCATCCCGGTGGCGCGCAGCTTGGTGATCGTCGACAGCCAGTCCAGGTCACGGTCGCTGAACCGGCGCCGGCCGTCGCTGCCCCGCTCGATGGGCGCGAGCAGGCCGATGCGCTCGTACCAGCGCAGGGTGTGCTGGGACAGGCCGCACTTCTCGGCGGCCTCGCCGATGGTCCAGGTGGTCACGACTTCGAGCCTATGAGTTAGAGCGCGCTCTAACGCAAACTTCCTGGTCTGGCCTTTGTTTTAGCTGGACTGGGCGCTGCCGAAGGTGACGCTGACGTGGGTAAAGCCGAGGGAGGCGAGCATACCGTCGAGCATCCCCTCGGTGTTCTTCTGCGCCTGGCTCAGCAGCGGGCTCTGCTGGGCGGCGGTCTCGATCTTCTGCTGGGCCAGGATGTAGACCTGCTGCTGGCTGTTCGGGTTGCCGGAGAAGAAGTTCCCGATCCGGTTGAACAGGCCCTGCTGCTGGGCGTACACGTAGGACTGCGAGACGTTGAGCACGGCGGGTTCTAGCTGGGCCTTCGGCAGGTTGACTGTCACTTCGGTGCGGTTCGCATTGACCTGGATGGCCTGGCCTTTGAGCTGCGAGAAATCGACGTAGGCGATGTCGGTGCCCTGGCCGATGAACAGCGTCTCGCTGCCCGCGAGAAACGACGGCAGCAGTGAGGTGCGCTGGGTAAGGTCGACCACGACCTCGAACGAGCCGCTGGCCGCCTCGTAGCGGCTCAGCTCGGTGATGGACTTCAGGATGACGGGTTCGCTGCGAACGGTGGTGGTCTCCCCGAAGGGGTTGCGCAGCTGGGGCAGCAGGTGCACCGCGGACAGCACCACGATGAGCACGACGACGGCGACGATCGCGGCCACGATCCCGCCCGCTCGTCCCGTCCCGGGCAGGCGCGGCATCACGATCCGCACTTCGCGCGGCTCGCGTCTTTCCGTCGTTTCCCGCGTGGTTTCTGTGAACCTATTCATCAGCCGTTCCGTCACATCCGAGGTCCGGTAGGTACGCCGTCATTGCCGCCGCATAACGATGTACCCCCGCAGATGGAGATAATCCGGCCGACCCGGGATATCGCCGTCGGCTTGGGAATAGTGAGGGCATGAGCCCGTTCCGGTCCCGCAGGCGGCGCCCCTCCAGTAGCTACGAGAACTGGAACCAGGGTCCGCGACGCCGGTGGCGTCCGCGATCCCGGGCCGGCGGGTGCCTGATGTGGGTGCTGATCCTCATCGTAGTTCTGGTGGTGCTGGCGCTGATGTTCGGCGGTTTCCAAAAAGGCACCAGGTCCGGTTCCGCTCCGCGTTTCAGCACGTCATACCCGGTGAGCGTGTTCTATTCCGGATAATTTCCGCCGCGGCCATTTCCACTGCGCCCAATAGGGGGCAGGATCAGGATTTCGATGTGAGCAGAGCCAGTAGCGGGCGCCCAACCGGTCGTCGTGACTACCTGACGGCTCTTGCTTGCTGATGGGTTGCCGCCTCAGCGCGACAGTCTTCGGTGTGGCGGGTGGTGTCTGCGTGTCCCGTGTGGCGCAACCGGGCGTTCCATCCGGGAAAGATTGTGGTGGATCCGGGCTCCGTGGTGGATCCGGTGGCCTGTAGACCCCTTAATCAACCATTAAACCCGAATCAACCACAATAAACGATCGTCAGATCGAACACGTGAGCGGAACAAGCGCTAGTGAGGTTAATGGGACGGGTGAGGGCCCGGGCCTGGCCCGCGCGGGTCCCGCGATTACGGGGGGCCGGGCTGAGCGAACCAGGGGCTGTCGGGGCCGAGGAGGTAGCGATCGGCCAGGTGGTTGAGGATCCGCCTGGCCTGGCGGAAGCGGGCCGCGACCTCGCCGACGACGGCCAGGTTCGCGGTCCGGACCGGGGCAGCCGCCAGCGCGGCGCGGTACCACCGGGCGCCGAGGTACTCCAGCAGTTCGAGGGCGGGGGCGGCGGCTAGCTCGTCCCGTTCGCCCGACGGAACCCGGGCCGAGCGCAGCAGCCGGCCGGCGTCCAGCGGACCGAACGCGTGGGCGGCCGCGTAGTCGGGGAACACGCCCGCCAGGAACAGTGAGACGTCGCCGAGCCTGCGGTAGATGCCGGGCCGGGATTCCTCCGGCACCGCCTCAAGCATCCCGGCCAGCCGTACCGGGTCGAGCTCGCTGAACCTCCGCGTGCGCGACCGCCCGCCGGACTGGACCCGGTAACGCCCGCTGGTCACTCGGGTGAAGGACGCCAGCAGTTCGGCCAGGAACAGCCGGCGGGCCGCGGAACCGAGGAAGTCGCGCAATTCAGGCGCGTCAAATACGGGCACCCGCTGGCGTCCCGACCTTTCCGGCAGGTAATCCAGGTCGGACAGATCGGCCGCCGCGCGGTGCACCGCCACGCCGAAGGCCAGGAACGGAGACACCAGGACGGCCTGGCCGGCCGCCACCGCGGCCCGCCCGAAGACGGCTTCGAACACCCGCGGATCGGCGAGCAGAGCCTCGATCGCCGACCGGTCGCTGGCCAGTCCGGGTTTTGCGCCGCCGGGCGCGGGTGGCGCGCCGCCGGGCAGCGCGGGTGGCGCGCCGTCAGCGACGGAGGCGACGGCGGACAGCAGCCGCAGGTCCGCCTCGGTGAGGTGCTCGGCGTAGTCGGCAACGCTCGCGTTCATGATCAATTAATACCCACGGCGGGCGATGTTTGTCGCGACGCTGGTGTGCGATAGTCCTGGGCATGACGGTCTTTGACGACCTGGCCGCGGAGCAGGAACGGCTGGAAGGCATCCTGGGCGGGCTGGACGAGGCCCAGTGGATGTCGGCTTCGGGAGCGGCCGGGTGGACGGTGGCCGACGTCGTGCTGCATCTGGCCCAGTCCGAGGAATCGGTCGTGGTTAGCGCGTCGGGCGGCGACCTGCGGACCGGCCCGGGGCGGACGGGCGGCGGGACGGTGGACGAGAGGGTCGCTTTCCTGGTCAGCGCGGAGCGCGGGCCGGGGCCGGGCGTGGTGTTCGGGCGGTGGCAGCGGGCCCGGCGAGCGGCGCTGGACGCGCTGCGGGGCGCGGATCCGGACCGGGCGCTGGCGTGGGTGGCGGCACCGGTCAAGCCGGCCACGCTGGCCACCACGCGACTGGCTGAGCACTGGGCGCACGGCCTGGACATCACCGGGCCGTTCGGCGTGGAGTTCCCTGACACCGAACGGCTGCGGCACGTGGCTTGGCTGGCGCATCGCACGCTGCCGTACGCGATGACGCTGGCCGGGGAGCCGCCGACGCCGGTGCGGTGCGAGCTGGTCGCGCCGGACGGCGAGGCGGTGTGGGAGTTCGGCCCGGCGGAGGCCGAGTCGGGCATCGCGGGTCCGGCGGGTGATTTCTGCCGGGTCGCGGCGCGTCGGCTCGCGCCTGCTTCGTCGCGGCTGAGGGCCACCGGACCGCACGGCGCCACGGCGCTGCGGCTGATGCGCACCTACGCGGAATAAGCCCCGCTTAGGCGTTGGCTAGCGCGATCTCCAGGTACGGAGCGATGAGGCGGGCGGCTCCGTGGCCGGGGAGCCAGCTGCAGGCGATGCCGACCGCCGCGACGCGGCCGGTGCCGAGCAGCAGGCTCAGCGCGTCGGCGACCTGTCCGATGTCCGGGCCGCCCGGCGTGGGGTAACGCAGTCCGGGGAGCTGGGCGCCGTCGACCACGTCGAGATCGACGTGCACGTAGAGCGGGCCGTCTGGGAGTTCGGCGACGGGCAGGTCGGTGACCTGGCAGCGGCGGATCGGGGCCTGGTCCAGGTAGGTGGCCTCGGGCGGGTCCAGGTCGCGGGCGCCGACCAGCACGATCCGGTCCTCGGGCACCGGCCTGAGCCCTAGCCGGCTGGCGATAAGTTCCGGGCGGTACCCGGTGAGCAGGCGCAGCGACATGCCGGCCAGGTAGCCGGAGGAGGTCGTCTCCGGCGTCTGCACGTCACCATGCGCGTCGAACCAGACGATCGCCGGGTCGGCGCCGCCCGACTGCAGCCCGGCGACCGTGCCGAGCGCGGTGAGGCAGTCCCCGCTGGCCACGACCACCGGGCGTCCGTCGTCGCCGCGGCCGCGCGTCACGGAGCGGGCCACGGCGGCGTACAGGACGGCGAGCCGCGACCAGATCTCGCCCGCGGGCAGCTCGGGGGTGACCAGTTCCGCGGGCTCGGGCGTGAGGTCAAGGTCGGGCAGGTACTCGTCCAGGTGGTAGGGAACGCCGATGACGGTCACATGCCAACGCTAACGGACGGGGCCAGCAGACGGGCCGGTTAGAGGCGGGGGTCGACGGGCTCGGATTCTAGGGCTAGGACGGCGAAGACGCATTCGTGGACGCGCCACAGGGGCTCGCCGCGGGCCAGGCGGTCCAGCGCTTCCAGGCCTAGGGCGTACTCGCGCAGGGCGAGGGAGCGCTTGTGGCTGAGGGCGCGCTGGCGCAGCCGGGTCAGGTGGGCCGGCTCGGTGTAGTCGGGGCCGTAGATGAGGCGCAGGTACTCCCGGCCGCGGACCTTCAGGCCCGGCTGGGCCAGGGCTCCGGGGCGTTCGGCGGTACCGGGGCCACGGGTCAGGTTGGCGGCGGGCTTGACCACCATGCCCTCTCCCCCGGCGGCGGTCAGGTCCTCCCACCATTGCGTGCCCGCGGCGACCGAGGCGGGATCGTTGGTATCGACGGGCAGGCGCCGGGTCGTGGCGATCAGGTCCGGGGCCGCGGCGGCCAGCCGGTCCGCGACGTCCAGGTGCCAGGTGTGCGGACGCTCGTGGTAGACGGTGCCCTCGGTGGCGAGGACCTGGAACGGGGCGACGCGCACGCCGGACAGGCCGTCGGTGGACCAGCAGTAGCGGAGGTAGGCGGCGGTGAACGCGGCGGCGTTCGTCAGGCGGGCGCGGGTCCGGTTCAGGAGGGCGTCGACCGCCGGGCCGTCGGCGGGGAGCGAGCGGGCGGCGGCCTGCTCCAGCGCGGCGACGGCGGCGGGCAGCGAGGCCCGGGCGGCGGCGCCGGTCGCGGCGTACTGGTCGCGGAGCAACTGGCCGGCCTTGACGTTCCAGGGCAGGAGTTCGGCGTCGAAGAGCAGCCATCCGGTGTCCAGCTCGCTGAACAGCCCGGCTTGCTCGGCCGCGGCGCGGACCCCGTCGGCCAGCTCCGCGGTCAGGGCGGCGGGGAAGAACGGACGGCCGGTCCGGGTCCAGATGGCACCGCAGGCGGGGGTGGCTTGGGCTGCTGGCGAGGCGGGGGTGGCTTGCGCTGCTGGTGGGATGGGGGGGACGCCGAAGCGGGAGTGGGCCGCGGCGGGAGTGCGGCAGATCAGGAGGACGGCGCGGGAGCCCATGTGCTTTTCCTCGCACAGGACGGCCTGCACGCCGTCGGAGCGGTAGGCGGCGAAGGCTTGCTCGGGGTGCTCGAGCAGGTCCTCGCGGGTGGAGGTGGCGACGGGGCTCATGGTGGGCGGCAGGTATAGGAGCCAGCGGGGATCGAGGGCGAACCGGCTCATGACTTCGAGCGCGGCGGCGGCGTGGGCCTCGCGGAGGCCGACGCGCGGGAGGTATGCGGTCTCGATGACACGGGACCCGGACACGTCGCCAATGTCGAGGACGTCTGGCTCGCGGTGGGCGGGGCCCTCGGCGGAGGGCGCGGGGGTTGGGAAGGGCTTGGCCGGGGGGTGGTAGACGCGGGTGGCGGGGACTGAGACCAGGGTCCGTTCGGGATAATTCAGGGCGGTAAGACGGCCACCGAAGACGCAGCCGGTGTCCAGGCACAAGGTGTTGTTCAGCCACTCCGCCTCCGGTACCGGGGTGTGACCGTAGAGGACCAGGGCCTGGCCGCGGTACTCCTGGGCCCACGGGTACCGGACCGGGAGGCCGTACTCGTCGGTCTCGCCGGTGGTCTGGCCGTACAGGCAGAACTCGCGGACCCGGCCGGAGGCGCGGCCGTGGTAGCGCTCGACCAGGCCGGCGTGGGCCACCACCAGGCGGCCGCCGTCTAGCACGTAGTGGCTGATCAAGCCGTCGATGAACCGGTCGACCTGGGCGCGGAACTCCTCGGGCTCGGCGTCGAGCTGCTCCATGGAGGCGTCCAGGCCGTGGCTGCGCTTGACGTTCTTGCCGCGCAGCGCCTTGAGCAGCTTGGCCTCGTGGTTGCCCGGCACGCAGAACGCGGTCCCGGCGGCCACCATGCCCATGACCAGGCGCAGCACGCCAGGGGTGTCGGGGCCGCGGTCGACCAGATCGCCGAGGAAGATCGCGCGTCTCGTGGGGTGGCTGGCACTGACCGGGCGGCCGGCGGCGTCGCGGTCGATCGCGTAGCCGAGCTTGTCCAGTAGCTGCTCCAGCTCGGGTCGGCAGCCGTGCACGTCGCCGATGACGTCGAAGGGGCCGTTCTCGTGGCGTAGGTCGTTGAACAGCTTGGCTCGGGTGATCGTGGCCGCTTGTACCTCGTCGGGGGTGTGCAGCACGTGGACGGTGCGGAACCCCTCGCGGCCCAGGCCCTTGAGATGGCGCCGCAGCTGGCCGCGCTGACGGCGGATCACGTGCGGGCCGAAGTCGCGGTCAGGACGGTGGGCGTTCCGCTCGGCGCACAGCCGCTCCGGCAGGTCCAGGACGATGGCCACCGGGAGCACGTCGTACTCACGGGCCAGCAGGACCAGGTCGCGGCGGGCCTCGGGCTGCACGTTGGTCGCGTCGACCACGGTCAGGCGGCCCGCCTTGAGGCGCTGGCCGACGATGAACCGCAGCACCTCGAACGCGGCCGGGGTGGCGGCCTGGTCGTTCTCGTCGTCGGCGACCAGCCCGCGGCAGAAGTCCGAGGCGATGACCTCGGTTGGCTTGAAGTGCGCGCGGGCGAACGTCGACTTGCCCGATCCGGTCACGCCGACCAGCAGGACCAGGCTCAGCTCGGGGATGCTCAGCTCGGTCACGGTTTCGCCTTCGTGAAGACGGCCAGCTGGGTGGGCGAGCCGGCGTCGGGGTGTTCGGGGCCGACGGGCAGGAAGCGGACCTGGTAGTCGTGGTCGCGGGCCGTGTTTTCGGCCCAGGCGCGGAACTGGGCGCGGGTCCACTCGAAGCGGTGGTCGGGGTGGCGCTTCGCGCCCGCGGGGAGCGTGGCGAACTGCGGGTTGTACTCGGCGTTCGGGGTGGTGACCAGCACGGCGGCGGGGGCGGCGAAGCCGAAGATGGCGCGCTCCAGGGCGGGCAGGCGCTCGGGGTCGACGTGCTCGATGACCTCCATCAGCACGGCCGCGTCCAGTCCGGCCAGCCGGTCGTCGCGGTAGGTCAGCGCAGACTGGAAGATGGTGAGGCGTTCGCGCTGCCGGTCGGGCATTCGGTCCAGGTTCAGGTTCCGGGCGGCGAGCTGCAGGGCCCGGGCGGACACGTCGACGGCGACGACCTTTGTTATGCGGTTTTCGGCGAGCAGGGCCCTGGTCAGCACGCCTGATCCGCAGCCGAAGTCGCCGACGGTGCGGGCGCTGGCTTCGCGCAGGACGGCCAGGATGGCCTCGCGGCGCTGGACGGCCAGCGGCTTGCGAGTGTCCTCCTCGTCGCTGACCGCGTTGTCGAGTGCTTCCGGCTCGGTGTCATCGGCCTCGGCCAGCCGGGCCAGGGCGGACCGGGTGAGCCTGGTCTGGTGCGACAGGTACCTGCGGGCGATGAGGTCGCGGCCCGGGTGGGCGGCCAGCCAGTCGCCGCCGGCCCGGATCAGCTTGTCCACCTCCTCGGGGGACACCCAGTAGTGCTTGGCGTCGTCAAGCACGGGCAGCAGGACGTACAGGTGATTGAGCGCGTCGGCCAGCCGCAGGTCGCCGGTCAGGCGCAGATCCAGGTAGTTCGACGGGCCCCACTCTTGCGGTTGGAGGGGCTGGTTTTGCGCCGTCACGGTCCAGCCGAGGGGCTCAAAGACGGTTTTGGCCAGCTCCGTGCCACCGCGGCAGCGCAGGGCGGGCACGTGGACTTCCAGCGGGATCTTGTCCTGGGCGAGCTCGGGCCGGGCGTCGCAGCGGCCGGTCAGGGCGGTGCGGAAGGCCTCCTTGAGGGCCACCGCGAGCATGCTGGAGGCGGCGTACGGGCGGTCGTTGACGTACTGCGCGAGCTCGCCGTCGCTGGTATTCGTCTTGCTCGTCTTGCTCGTCTTGCTCGTCCTGCTGCGGACTAGGGCGATGGGGTCGACCTCGAGCAGCAGCGCGGCGGTGCAGCGCCCGTCGCTCGCCTCGGGGTAGAAGACGTGCGCCGCACCCGCCGCGGTGTTGAACGTCTGCAGCCGCCCTGGGTGCTTGTGCAGCAGGTACCCCAGGTCCGTCGCGGGCGCGCGGGTGGTGGTGATGGTCAGCAGCACCAGGTCATTGTTTCGGACCGGGTCTGGTCAGATCAAAAGCAATTTTCTATCGAACGGACCGTGGCGGGTGCCGCGGTTACCAGGCCGCGCAGGCCGGTGTCAGTCCGGTGTCAGTCCGGTGGATTCGGCGCCGCAGATGAGACCTGGGCCGCAGCCGGCGGACTGACGGTCAGACTGACGGCGGTGCTTGCGGCCGTGGCGGGCTTCGGGCCGGTGGACCGCAGCGTGCCGAGCTTGCTCAGCAGGCCGAACCAGAACTGGGCGCCAGGGAGCAGCGCGACGATCATGACGAGAAAGCCGAGCAGGACCACCAGCACCTGCGCGGCCTGCGAGCCGACACTGCCGGACGGGCTGAGGATCCCGCGCTGCTGCCACCAGCCGCAGTGCACACCCTGCTCCTTGCAGGCTCGGACGGTGCCCCAGCCGACCGGCAGGCCGGAGGAGGCCGCGGCCGACAGGTCGCCGTCGAGCGTGCTCAGGCAATCCTGGCTCACCGTGGTGCAAGGCGTGGTTTTCGCCGCCACGCTGCTGACGGCGGCGCTGACCGCGTTCTCGGTGTAAAGCGTGCGCCCGATACTGAGGGCATTGAGGTTGAGCAGCACGACAATGATGGCCCCGAACACGAGGGTGATCCAGGCGGTGCGCCGTTTGTACCAGCCGGACACGCGGTCCATATGGTCGTCGTACCACTGCTCGACGGACGTGCGGAACTTGGTGACGTCACCGTTGGCATTCTTGGCGAGCGCCCCGAGCGACGTCTTGAATGGGTCGGGGAGTTTGCCGATGTTCGTCTGGATGGTAGCCATGGTGGTCTGCCCTTGCGCATTGGGCACCACCAGGTCGATGACGGCGTCGGCGAAAGACCTCGACGAAATATACGAGGGCAGGCTTCTGAGGTCAGACCGCTTGCTCCCGGATGCGGACGTTATTTTGGCCAGGCTACCGTCCTTCGTCCCGATCGCCTTATCCAGCGTCAGGTTCCGGCTGGTGAGCGTGCCGACGACGCCCTGATTGCCCAGGATCGGGCCCCCGAGCAGAGCAGCGGTCACCGACGGCTTCGGGGCGTCAGACGCCGGGCTCGTGATCAAAGTCCGCATGGTGTCGTAGTCCGTCGCCGCATTGGTCAGGACCGTGGGCTTCTCGCCGCTGTCGACGAGTTCGCGGAGGCCGCTGAGCAGGTACTCTCCGCGCAGGCCGAGGAAACGGGCGATGAACTCGGTGACCAAAGAGGCGAGCGCGGCAGTAACGCCGAACACGAACGTCAGCCCAATAGCAAGGTCAATGATCGGTGAACTCAGCATTGTCAATCCCGTCGACAATGAAACCGGTGCGCATGCCGCCGATCATCCTCCGCTTGTCCGGCCGCGGGAAGTACGTTACGCGGGTATTCCTAGGCAAACGAGAAGTTTGCGCAAGGTGAGGCCGGAACATTCCCGACAAAGGCCGTGCGGCAGGCATGAAACGTACTCGGCCGACCCCGGGGGTTCGTCACCAGGCGCTCACCGGGTAAGACTTGGGCGTGACCCGGTGGGTGCTGCACGCGGACCTCGACCAGTTCATCGCGGCGGTCGAGGTGCTGCGGCATCCCGAGTTGCGGGGGCGCCCGGTGGTGGTGGGCGGCGACGGCGACCCGACCAAGCGGGGCGTGGTTAGCACGGCGTCGTACGAGGCCCGCGAGCACGGCGTGCACTCCGGGCTGCCGTTGCGGACCGCGGCGCGGCGGCTGCCCGACGCGGTGTTCCTGCCGGTGGACCGGGAAGCCTACGAGGAGGTCTCGGCGACGGTGATGGACGTGCTGCGGTCCAGCGGCGCGGTGGTGGAGGTGCTCGGCTGGGACGAGGCGTTCCTGGGCGTGGAGACC
>Ga0302314_10022915_pt1 | contig 10220 bp, 8 predicted proteins | sample III_Palsa_N2_3_FD_200533 | JGI IMG/M metagenome (GOLD analysis project Ga0302314, IMG submission 200533) | Peat permafrost microbial communities from Stordalen Mire near Abisko, Sweden - III_Palsa_N2_3 | ecosystem: Environmental > Terrestrial > Soil > Palsa > Peat permafrost | place: Sweden... | reverse complement strand
ATCGTCCTTCATGGACCTCCTGGGCGGCGTGCTCGGCGCCCCGACCACGACGACCGCCGCCGGCGCCTCGGCCCCGCCATCCACCAGCGGCGCTGGTGCGCCGTTGAGCCTGGTGGGAACGGCGGCGTTGACGGCGACGACGACGGCGAGCGACGCTGCAGCGCCCCAGGCTGCTTCAACGTCGGGCGATCCGCCGTCGTCTCTCTCGACCCTGGACGTCGCCGCCCCTGCGGGAGTCGCCGCCGGCGCAGCGAGTCTTCCCGGCGCCGGCCCATCGGGGTCTGTCCCGCAGACCTGGCCCATCGCGCCGGCCGTTCCTCAGGGCAGTTCAGCCGCCGCTCCGCAACAGACCGCCAACCCACCCGCGCCGGCGGCGTCGACGGCTCAAGCCGGCGTCCTGGCCGCAAGCCTCCCGTCAAAAGCCTTTTCGCCGGGGCTCGGCGCGCAGGCGACGGCGTCGACATCGTCCGAGGCTTCGACCTCCGCGGCGGCCGGCGAGACGACGCTCATGCAGCCCGGCGTGCAAGGCGCGCAGGCCCCGCGTCAGCCTGCTTCGCCAAAGCCTGCGCCGGGCGCCGCCACAGCGGACGCCGCCGCCAAAGGCAAGCCCGCCAAGCCGGGCAAGGCCGACGCGGCGTCGACGGTCGCCACGGCCCTCGCCATGCCGGTCCTCCTGCCGACTCCCATCATTGCGAGCGACGGCGCGGCGCCGACCGCCGCATCGGCGGGCGCGACCGCGAGCGACGATGGGAGCGTTGGCGGCGGCGTCAGTCCTGCAGCCGCCACGGCGGGCGGGCCCGGGCAGGCCGCCGCCGCGCCGAGCCAGGATGGCCTTCAGCCGTCCTCGATCGCGGCTCCGGCCGTCGAGGCGGGCGACGCCGCATGGATCGCCGCCCTGTCGGGCGCGACCGACGCATCCGCCGCATCGCCGGCGGTGCAGCTGGGCGCGGCGTCGACCGAGGGCGCCGCAACCGCCCCATCCGCTCCGGCTCCATCCGTCCCGGCTCCTTCCGCTCAATCGGCGGCCCAGAACCCGCCGAGCCCGCAGCCTGTTGCGGCGCCCGCCCCGCAGATGCAGCTTGCGGTCGCCACCGCCACCGCCACCGCCACCGCCACCGCCACCGCCACCGCCCCCCCCGCCGTCGCCGCGGGGGCGTCATCCTTGCAGGCGGCCGCGCAGACGCCTCAGGCGCCCGCGTCGCAACCACAGGCCGCCGCACCCCCCCCCATCCCCTCGCCCAGCGCCGGCCAAGGCTCGGCGTCAGCCAGCGCCTCCGCCACGCCGCAAGCCGCAGCGCCGGCATCGGCTGCGGCGGACCCGGCCCCTTCCACGCTCGTCGCCCAGGCCGCGGCGCAGACCCCGGCGCCGCCCCCGGCTCGCTCCAGCGCCGTCTCGACGACAGCCGCCAGCACCGGCAAGGTCGCCGTCGGAGGGTTTCGCGGGGCGCCCGCCTCGACCGGAGCCAACGCCCTGTCGAGCCTGGGCGCCGCCTCAGGCTTCAGGGACGCCAACGCCTCCGCCGCCGCCGACCGCGACCCGTCCAGCGAGCAGGACGCATCGGCCGGGCAGGATCAGGCGCCCGCCCTCGACCTCGCATCCGGCGATCTAGGGTCCGGCGCCGTGGTCGCCGTCGACGGGACGGCCATGCCCTTGCCCGGAACCCTGGCCAGCGGCGCAGACGCGGACTCGCCCGCGACCGGGACCTCGCAGACCGTCGCCAACCTGTCGGCGCAGATCGCGCAGAACGCCGGCGGCCAGACCACCCGTTTCGATGTCCAGCTCGATCCCCTCGGCCTTGGCCGGGTGAATGTGGCGGTGAAGATCGACGGCAAGGGGATCATGAGCGCGGACCTCTCCTTCGAGAAGCCCGAGTCGGCCAGCCTCCTGAAGTCGCATGCCGCGGATCTGCAGCAATCCCTGGCCCAGGCCGGGTTCGACATCCCCGCCTCGTCCCTGAGCTTCTCCACCGCCGATCCTTCGTCCGCGAACGGCGCCGCCAGCCAGCAGGCGGCGCTCGGCGGGGATGCGAGCGGGGGGCAGCAGGCGGCGGGCCAGTCGTTCGACCAGTCCTCCAGCCAGGGCGGCCAGTCGCAGCAGGCCGGGCGCGCGTTCGGCGCCGCCCGCTTCGCCGCCGATCAAGCCGACCAGACCGCCTTCGCCTCACAGTCGTTCCGCGCCCGCGGCGTCGATATCAGGATCTAGAGAACCGCCATGTCCGACGTTTCAGCCACCGGCTCGACCGGCAACGCCGCCACCAACGCCTCCAACCTCGCGTCCGGGCAGGCCAGCCTGTCGTCGAGCTACTCGACCTTCCTGACCCTGCTGACCACCCAGCTGCAGAACCAGGATCCGACCTCGCCGATGGACACCAACGCCTTCACCCAGCAGCTGGTGTCCATGACCGGGGTGCAGCAGCAGCTCCTCACCAACGAGCTCCTGCAGCAGATGGTGACCACCTCCGGGGCCGGGTCGGTCTCCAGCGCTGTGAACCTGATCGGCAAGAACATCACCTCTTCCAGCCCGACCGCGACCCTGTCGGGCGGTTCGGCCAGCTGGAACTACACCTTGCCGTCCACGGCCGCCTCCGCGACCGCCACCATCACCAACGCCTCGGGCATCGCGGTCTACAGCGGGGCGCTGAGCGGCCTCTCCGCAGGCTCGAACACCCTGACCTGGAACGGCCAGTCCCAGAGCGGGGCCCAGCTGGCGGACGGCGGGGCCTACACCCTGTCCGTCACCGCCACCGACGCGTCCGGCGCGGCCATCACGCCCACGATCGGCACCAGCGGCACCGTCACCTCGGTGCAGCAGGTGAGCGGCGTCACCGAGCTCAGCATCGGCGCGACCCAGGTGCCGCTGTCCACCGTCACGGGGGTGACCACCTCATGACCCTCCGACCCTTCCACCCGCGCCAAGAAGGCGCGCTCCAAACCCCCAGCGCAGCACGCGCGTCCTCTTCCAATCCCTCGCCTTCCAACCTCTCGCCCAAGGACATCACCCCATGAGCATCAACAGCGCCATGCTGTCCGGCGTGTCCGCCCTGATCGCCAACTCGGCGGCTCTCGGCGCCATCTCGGACAACATCTCCAACGTCAACACCGTCGGCTACAAGGAGAACGACACCCAGTTCGAGGATCTGGTGACCTCCAAGGCCGCGCAGGGGAATTACAATTCCGGCGGCGTGCAGGCCAACGTCACCCAGCTGGTCTCCCAGCAGGGGCAATTCACCCAGACCCAGTCCCCGACCGACCTGGCCATCAACGGAAGCGGCTTCTTCGTGGTGTCGTCCACGGCCGCGGGGCTCAGCGCCACCTCCGGCCCGGAATACACCCGCGCGGGCTCCTTCACCAAGGACAGCGCGGGCGACCTCGTCAACAGCGCCGGGCTCTATCTTCAGGGCTGGATGGCCGACAGCAACGGCGTGGTCAGCACCGACCCCTCCGACCTGACCAAGCTGTCCACCATCAACGTCAGCGACATCGCCAATCAGCCGAACGCCACCACCTCGGCCAGCGTCAACGCCAACCTCGACTCCGACGCCACGGCCACCACCGGCTATGTCGCCGGCGACATGGCGGCCGGGACCACGACCCCGACCTTCACCAACCAGCTGGTGGTGTATGACGGCCAGGGCGGCCAGCACACGGTGCAGCTCGACTATCTGAAGACGGGCTCCAACACCTGGGCCGTGGAGGCGGTGGCCGTTCCCGCCAGCGACGTCAGCGCCACCAACGGCCTCGTCGGCCAAACCACGCTGACGTTCGACTCCAACGGCCAGCTCACCAGCGGCGGTCAGGCGACCCTGACCATGGCCTATTCCGACACCGGGTTGAACCCGACCTCGGGCGACCAGACCGTGGCGCTGGACCTCGGCGGCGGGACGGGCTCGGGCAGCATGACCCAGACGGCGCTCGCGTCCGCGGTCAACTCCAGCAGCATCGACGGCGGACCGCCCGGAACGCTCTCGGGCGTCACGGTCGGATCGGACGGGAAGGTCACCGCCAGCTTCTCCAACGGCGCGACGCGAACCATCGCCCAGGTGGCGGTGGCCACCTTCACCAATCCCGATGGCCTCGCCGCCACCTCCGGCAACGCCTACACCGCGACGGCCCAGAGCGGCACCTACACCCTGAAGACGGCCGGAGACGCCGGCGCGGGCGCGGTGGAGTCCTCCCAGCTCGAGGCCTCGACAGTGGACCTTTCCACCGAGTTCACCAACCTGATCATCACGCAACGGGCCTACTCGGCTGCAAGCAAGATCATCACGACTGCAGATCAGATGCTGCAGGAACTGATTCAGGTAAAGCAATAGTCTGAGCGTTAATGGCCGTTAGCGGTTCTTACCTGGATATGTTCCTGAATGTTCCAAATAGAGACGCTGCGGTCATCTTTTATTTACTATCGGGATTAAGCGGGTGTTATGGCGGTTGCGCTATTCTCCACCTCAACGGTGATGAGAGGGCGTGATGCCATGTTGCAACAGCAGAGACTGAACAACAAAGGCGAGCAATACGTGATCGGTCCAACGGGAATTCCATTGACCCTCGCCGACCTGCCGCCGGCGAACACCCAGAGGTGGGTGATCCGGCGCAAGGCGGAAGTGGTGGCGGCGGTCCGCGGGGGTCTGCTGACCTTCGAGGAGGCGTGCGAGCGCTACAAGCTGACCAACGAGGAGTTCGGCGGCTGGCAGAAGTCCATCGACTCCCACGGCCTCGCCGGCCTGCGGACGACGCGGATTCAGCAATACCGCTAGGCCGACGTCCCAGCATGTGTCGGAAGCGGCCGTCCGAAGGGGCGGCCGTTTCCATTTGTGACGCAGGGTGATCGCGGAGTCATAAACGTCCCGTTTACCATAAGCCCGGTAATTCCTGCCTAGTGCGCGTCGTATCGCGCTTGGTTCGGGGGCCGGCGTGGAGTCCATACTCAAGACCCTGCAAGGTTTCGGCATCGGCCGGATCGCCGCCATGGCGGGCGGGGCTGCGGGCGTGGCGGCGATTCTGGTCGCCGTCATGATGCGGATGGGCAGCCCGCCCATGAGCCTGCTCTACTCCAACCTCGACCTCAAGGAAGCCGGCCAGATCACCTCGTCGCTCGACGCGTCGGGGATCAAGTACGAGGTCAAGGGCGACGGCTCGACCCTGTTCGTCGATCGCGACAAGGTGGCGACGGCGCGCCTGATGCTGTCGGGCAAGGGCCTGCCCACCTCCGGCTCGGTCGGCTACGAGATCTTCGACAACGCCCCGGCGCTGGGCCAGACCGACTTCATGCAGAACCTCAACGCCAAGCGCGCCACCGAGGGCGAGCTGGCGCGCACCATCCGCTCGATCCAGGGCGTGCAGTCGGCGCGGGTGCTGCTGAACATGCCCAAGAAGCAGCTGTTCGAGGACGACGTGCAGTCGCCGTCCGCCTCCATCATGCTGGTCACGGGCGGCCGGCGCCTCGGCCAGGATCAGGTGCGGGCCATCCGCAACCTCGTGGCGGCCGGCGTGCCGGACCTGAAGCCCGAGCGTGTGGCCATCGCCGACCAGTCGGGCGACCTTCTCGCCGGCATGGGCGATGCGGCGGGCGGCAGCGGCGACAACGCCGAGCGCAACGAAGCCGAAGAGCAGATGCGCAAGCGGATCAAGGACCTCGTCGAAGGCGTCGTCGGCCCGGGCAAGGCGCGCGTCACCGTCTCCGCCGATCTCGACCAGTCGCAGGTCACCACCCAGAAGGACCTCTACGACCCCGACGGCCAGGTGGTGCGCTCCACCCACTCGACCTCCAACAACGCCAAGGAGAGCAAGCCGGGCGGCTCCGGCACGGTGTCCGCCGCCCAGAACGTGCCGGGCGCGGCGGCCTCGCCGCCGGGCAGCGACACCGCCAACGCCACCAACGGCACCGACGAGGTCACCAACTACGAGATCTCCCACACCACCACCACCACGGTCGAAGGCCCGGGCCGGATCAAGAAGCTGTCGGTGGCGGTGGCGGTGGACGGCCTCGTTCCCGTGGACGTCAAGGGCAAGCCCGGCGCCTATTCCCCCCGCTCCGCCGAGGAGATGGGCCACATCCAGGACCTGGTCCGCTCGGCCATGGGCTTCGACAAGGACCGCGGCGACCAGCTCAGCGTCGTCAACGTGCGCTTCGACCGGGCGGCGGATTCCGGCGAGGGCACGAGCGCGGCCTCGCCGTTCGGGTTCGACAAGAACGACGTCATGCGCGCCGCCGAGCTGGGCGTGCTGCTGGTGGTGGCGGCGCTCCTGATCATCTTCGTGGCGCGTCCGATGATGAAGGGCGGCGCCGGGGCCGGCGGCTCCAGACTGCCGATGCTGGCCGGCGGCGGCGGCGGCTCGGCCGCCTTCAGCGCCGACGGACACGCCCTGAGCTACGACCCCCAGACCGGCCAGGCCCTTCTGGCCGCGCCCAACGACTTCGATCAGAAGATCGACATCGCCCGCATCGAAGGCCAGGTCTCCGGCTCGTCCGTCCGGCGTGTGGCCGATTTCGTCGAGAAGCACCCGGACGAATCCGTCGCCATCCTGCGTAGCTGGCTGCACGAAGCCTGATGGCGACGCTCCTCAAGAAAAAGCCGGCGGTGGAGGACTCCAGCAAGCTGACGGGGCCGGAGAAGGCCGCCGTCATCCTGCTGGCGCTCGGCGAGGAGCACCAGAACATCTGGAAGGCCCTGGACGACGAGGAGATCAAGGAGATCTCCCAGGCCATGGCCGGCCTCGGAACCGTATCCGCCAGCGTCGTCGAGGCGCTGCTGGTGGAATTTGTGTCCGGCATGTCCTCCACCGGCGCCATCATGGGCTCCTTCGAGGGCACCCAGCGCCTGCTGTCGTCCATCATGCCGCCCGAGAAGGTGGAAGGGCTGATGGAGGAGATCCGCGGTCCCGCCGGGCGCACCATGTGGGACAAGCTCGGCAATGTGAATGAGGCCGTGCTCGCCAACTATCTGAAGAACGAATACCCCCAGACCGTCGCGGTGGTGCTCTCCAAGATCAAGGGCGAGCACGCTTCCCGGGTCCTCTCCGCCCTGCCCGAGGACTTCGCGCTGGAATGCGTCCAGCGGATGCTGCGCATGGAGCCGGTGCAGCGGGAGATCCTCGACAAGATCGAGCAGACGCTGCGCACCGAGTTCATGTCCAATCTCGCCCGCACCTCCAAGCGCGACAGCCACGAGATGATGGCCGACATCTTCAACAACTTCGACCGCCAGACCGAGGCCCGCTTCATCGCCGCCCTGGAGGAGCGCAACCGCGAGGCGGCCGAGCGCATCCGCGCCCTGATGTTCGTGTTCGAGGACCTCTCCAAGCTCGATCCCGGCGGGGTGCAGACCCTGCTCCGCGCCGTGGAGAAGTCCCAGCTCGGTCTCGCGCTCAAAGGCGCGTCCGACGGCCTTCGGGAGATGTTCTTCTCCAACATGTCCGAGCGCGCCGCCAAGATCATGCGGGAGGACATGGATTCCATGGGCCCCGTTCGCCTGAAGGACGTGGATCAGGCGCAGATGTCCATGGTGCAGGTGGCCAAGGACCTGGCCGCCAAGGGCGAGATCATGCTGGTCGGGTCCGGCGGCGATGACGAGCTGATCTACTGATGACCGTCCAGCCCCCCCAAGCCGCGTCCCGCCCCTTCACCTTCGACACCGTGTTCGACGGCGACGCCGTGATCGTGGCCCCGCGCCCCAAGCGCACCTTCTCCCCGGAGGAGGTGGAGGCGATCCGCGCCGAGGCCTTCGCCGCCGGGGAGCGCTCCGCCGTCGCCATCGCCGAGGGGCAGGCCGCCGCCGCCCTGGCCGAGGTCGCCGCCGCCGCCCGGGCGGCGCTCGGCGCCCTGACGCGCATGGCTCACGACCATCGCTCCGCCGCCGCCGACCTGGCGATGACGGCGGCGCGCAAGATCGCCGACGCGGCGCTGGACGCCTTTCCCGAGGCGCCGGCCGCGGCGGCGCTGACGGCCCTGTCCCGTGATCTGGAGACCACGCCGCGGCTGCTCGTGCACGTGGCGGTCGCCGACGCGCCGCGGATGGAGAAGGCCCTCGCCCGCGCCGCTGACAGCGCCGGGTTCGCCGGCCAGATCGTGCTGAAGCCCGACGCCGCCCTGTCGCCCGCAGCCTTCGTGTTCGACTGGGGCGACGGCCGCGCCGCCTTCGATCCCGCCGCCGCCGCCGAGCGGGTGGCCGAGGCCCTCAACGCCGCGCTCGCCGCCGAAGGCCTGCACGCCGAGTCGCCCATGCTGCCCTTTCCCCCCGCCTCGCTTCCCAACGGAGGTCGTCCATGACCAACAGCCTGCCCCTGGAAGAGCTCGGAGGCTCCAGCATCGTCCTCGCCGGCAATGGCGGGGAGCCCGAGGAGAGCAAGATCGCCGCCGACCTGGCGCCCGTGTTCGACGTGCCGGTCAACATCTCTGCGGTGCTCGGCAAGGCGCACATGTCGGTGGCCGACCTCCTGAAGCTCGGGCCCGGCTCCATCCTCGAGCTCGACCGCAAGGTCGGCGAGGCCATCGACATCTACGTGAACAATCGTCTGGTCGCCCGCGGCGAAGTGGTCGTCGTCGAAGAACGGCTGGGCGTGACCATGACGGAAATCATCAAGGACGGCGACACCAACGTCTGATCCTTCGGGATCGGGTGCGGCGTCTTTCGGATAGAAGGAGAACGACATGCGGCTCTTGGTGATCGGTCGGCTTTCCGGCCAGCTCGCGACGGCGGTGAAGATGGCGATGAACGCCGGCGCCAAGGTCAGCCATGTGGAGACCATCGCCCAGGCCACGCAAGCCCTGCGGGCAGGGCAGGGGGCCGACCTCCTGATGGTCGACTTCGAACTCGACATCCGCGCCCTGATCGCCGCCAACGAGGGCGAACGCATCCGGGTGCCGGTGGTGGCCTGCGGGATCGGCGCAGACCCCAAGCGCGCGGCGGACGCCATTCGCGCCGGCGCCAAGGAGTTCATCCCCCTGCCGCCCGAGGCCGAGCTGATCGCCGCGGTGCTCTCCGCCGTGGCCGATGACGACCGCACCCTCGTGGCCCGCGACCCCGCCATGCAGGCGGTGACCAACCTGGCCGATCAGGTGGCGCCCTCCGAAGCCTCCATCCTCATCACCGGGGAGAGCGGCGTCGGCAAGGAGGTGATGGCCCGCTACATGCACCGCAAGTCCCGCCGGGCGGAGCGGCCGTTCATCTCGGTGAACTGCGCCGCCATCCCCGAGAACCTCCTGGAATCCGAACTGTTCGGCCACGAGAAGGGCGCCTTCACCGGCGCGCTGGCCCGCCGCATCGGCAAGTTCGAGGAGGCTGACGGCGGCACGCTGCTGCTGGACGAAATCTCCGAGATGGACGTGCGGCTGCAGGCTAAGCTGCTGCGCGCCCTGCAGGAGCGGGAGATCGACAGGGTCGGCGGATCAAAGCCGGTGAAGGTCAACATCCGCATCATCGCCACCTCCAACCGCGACTTGGCCCAGGCCGTGCGCGAGGGCGTGTTCCGCGAGGACCTGCTCTATCGCCTGAACGTGGTGAACCTGCGCCTGCCGGCCCTGCGCGAGCGGCCCGGCGACATCCTGGCCCTGGCCGAGCACTTCGTGAAGAAATACGCCGCCGCCAACGGCATCGCCGAGCGGGCGCTGTCCGCCGAGGCCAGGCGGCGCCTCGTCGGGCACCGCTGGCCCGGCAATGTGCGCGAACTCGAGAACGCCATGCACCGGGCGGTGCTGCTGGCCGTGGGACCGGAGATCGACGAGGGCGCCATCCGCCTGCCCGACGGCCAGCTGATGGCCATGGGCGGGGCGGACGCCGGCGCCATGATCGCCGGGCGCGCGGCCCAGGCCGCCTCCATGGCGGTGGGCGCCAGCTTCGTCGGCCAGACGGTGGCTCAGGTGGAGCAGTCGCTGATCATCGACACCCTCAGCCATTGCTTCGGCAACCGCACCCACGCCGCCAACATCCTCGGCATCTCGATCCGCACCCTGCGCAACAAGCTGAAGGAATATTCCGAAGCCGGCGTCGCCGTGCCCGCGCCGCAGGGGCAGGGCGCCTATGCCGCGTAACTCAACCCGTCTTCAGCAAAGCCTCGGTGCCGGCCTCGATAACCTGATCGCGCGTAATGCCGTGAGACTGAGCGAAGCCGTCTACGCGATCCAAAAGACCGGCGGGAAGATTGATCGTGGTGGATGTCGGCGCGCCGGCGACGTTTACCTCCACGAGGATGGTGGCGATGACACGCGGATCGGGTTCGATATT
>Ga0302314_10022914_pt1 | contig 10220 bp, 6 predicted proteins | sample III_Palsa_N2_3_FD_200533 | JGI IMG/M metagenome (GOLD analysis project Ga0302314, IMG submission 200533) | Peat permafrost microbial communities from Stordalen Mire near Abisko, Sweden - III_Palsa_N2_3 | ecosystem: Environmental > Terrestrial > Soil > Palsa > Peat permafrost | place: Sweden... | reverse complement strand
GCGGGGGGGGGGGGGGGGCGCGTCGCGGCGGGGGGGGGGCCCGGGGGGGGGGGGGGCCCCCCCCCCCCCCCCGGCCCCCCCCCCCCGACGCAGGTCAGTCCGCGCGGCGCTCCAGTGCGACCACCGGGATCACCCGGCTGGTCTTGTCCTGGTAATCGCCGAAGCCGGGGTTGCGCGCGACCTGCTCCGCGAAGAGCCGGTCACGCTCGGCGCCCTCGATGACCACGGCCCGCACCGGGATCCGCTCGACCCCGCCGCCCGCCGCACCGAACTCGGCGACGGCGTCCGGGTTGGCGACGATGTTGTGGTACCAGGCCGGGTGCTTGGGCGCGCCCGCGTAGGAGGCGAACACCAGCCAGCGCCCTCCGTCGGCCTGGTACATCATCGGCGTGGTGTGGTCCTTGCCCGACTTCGCCCCCTTGCTGGTCAGCAGCAGCAGCGTCCCCCCGGCAAAGGGGCCGCCGACCTTGCCGTCGTTGGCGCGAAACTCGGCGATGATCTCATCGTTGTACGAGCTCAAGACTTCCTCCGTCAGACAGTGACACCCGGTCAGTGACACCCGGTCAGTGGCACCCGGTCCCGGCCAGCCTAGGCCGATGGCGTCCGGCGGGGCGTCAGAACCCGGGAGACACAGGAAGGTTGTGCGCCGGGAGGGTCGGCGGGGCCGTTCGGGTGAGAAAGCGGACGACTCGCGGCCACCCTCCGCCGACGGCCCTCGGCCCGGCCCGCTGCGTGGTTCCCTGTGGCCTCACCACAGCACCTTCGGCGTCCCTGGGAGACATCCACGTGCAGTCGTTCACCCCACCCCCCGGTCGCAGGAAGCCCGGAATCGGACTGATCGGCGCCCTCGGCGCCGCCGCCGTGCTACTGGCGCTCACGGCCGGGCCCGCCGCAGCGGCCGGATCCGGCGTCTACGGCCAGTGGTCCCTCTCCGCCGGCGGCTCGGGCAGCCTCACCGTCCCCGCCGCCGGCTTCCCCCGGGCGACGGTCAGCACCACCAGCACCGGCCTGGGCCGTGCGGTGGGCACCGGAACCAGCACCTACCTCAACACCGGCACGGCGTTCGGCACGGCGTACGGCTCCTCCCGGGACGAGGAGTACCTGCTGCTGGGGACGGCAACCGGCCGGGCCCCGTCGGTCACCACCCTCACCTTCGCCTCGCCCACCCCCGTCGGCTGGGGCTTCGCCCTGGGCGACGTGGACGCCGACCAGGTGCAGGTGAGCGCCACCACCGTCGGCGGCGGCCAGGCGACCGCGGCCGAGCTCGACTGGGAGGGCTCCTTCAACTACTGCAATACCACCCCGCCCCGCCCCAGCAGCTGCCTGGGCAGAGTCTCCAGCGACCTCCCGGTCTGGAACCGGACCACCGACACCCTGGTCGGGAACGGGTCCGACACCAACGGGGCCTCCGGCTGGCTGCGGCCGACGGTACCGCTCACCTCACTGACCCTGACCTTCACCGCCAGGAGCGGCACCCCGGTCTACCAGCTCTGGGTGGCCTCACCCACCACGTCCGTCAGCGGCACGGTCGGCTCCGCCTGCCACCACGGCGGACCGGTGACACTGGCGCTGCTCCGGCCCGACGGCAGCCCGGTCCACGACGCCGAGGGCCGGGCGGTGACCGCCACCACCCGCCCGGACGGCGGCTACGCCTTCGAGCGGCTGGCCCCCGGCCGCTACACGGTGCGGCTGGACGTGCCGTACGGCTACCTCGCCGGCCAGGACCGGCGGCCGGCCGACACCGCGACCGGAGCGGAAGCCCGCGGCGTCGACTTCGCCCTGGGCTGCCCGAAGCCGATCAGCCAACCGCCGCTGACCGTTCCGCCGTTCGCCGTCTCGGTGGACATCCCGATCAGCCCCGTGATCGACATCCGCCGTCCGGTGGTGATCACCGACCCGCCCGCTCTCGGCACCGTCCGCGAGCTCCGCCCCGGCGTCCTGGTCTACGTGCCGCGCGAGGACGTCAACGGGACCGACAGCTTCGTCTATGTCGGACGCGGCCGGAGCGGGGAGCTGGTGGCCGTGCGGGTCACCGTCCGGGTCCACGGCCGGGACCGGGCCCACGGCGGCTCGACGCTGCCGGACACCGGCGCCGACCCGGCGCTGCCCTGGCTGGCCGGCGGCGCGACCGGGCTGGTGCTGCTCGGCCTCGCGGCCAAGGCCGTGGTCCGCCGACGAGCCCGCCCCCACCCCGCCGACCCGGGCCGGGAGTAGCGCCCCGCCGCCCCGGCACGCCCCCGCCGCTTCGATATCGTGGCCCGGATCACGGCTCGACCGTGGCCGCGACGAGCGACGGGGGCGAACGGGTGGCTGGGCAGCAGGAGCGCTGGATACGGGTGCCCGTCGGCGCGGAGTCGGCCCGGTGGGCGACCCGGGGGCGCTGCCGACGGGTGCTGCTGGTGGTCCACAACGTGACCTCGGCGACCCGGCTGCTGGACGTGCTGCCGCTGTTCCGCGACGACCTGCGGGTGCAGCTGCTGGCGACCTGCACCGGGTCCTCGCCGTTCCAGGACGGCGTGGCGGAGCTGCTGGCGGGGACCGGGCTGCCGGTGCTGCCGTGGGAGCAGGCCCTGCGGACGCCGGTGGACCTGGCCGTCTCGGCCAGCTTTGGCGGACAACTCCAGGATATTCAGGGCAAGTTGGCGGTGCTCTCGCACGGCGTTGGCTACAATAAGACACTGCGGACACCGGACACCGGACACCGGACACCGGACACCGGAGCGCCGGTGTTCGGGCTCTCCCCCGAATGGCTGCTCGCGGACGGCGTCCCGATCGCGGACGCGCTGGTGCTCTCCCACCCCGAACAGCTGGAGCGGCTCCAGGCCGGCTGCCCCGAGGCCAAGCCGAGCGCCTTCCTCGGCGGTGACCCCTGCTACGACCGGATCCTGGCCGCCCGGGTCCACCGGGAGCGTTTCCGCCGGGCGCTGGGAGTCGGGCCACGCCAGCGACTGGTGCTGCTGAACTCCACCTGGAACCCTGAGTCACTGTTCGGGGACGCCGACGGGGCGGACGTCCTGCCCTCGCTGCTGCCCCGGCTGGCCGCCGAACTCCCGGCCGACGAGTACCGGGTCGCGGCCGTGCTGCACCCCAACATCTGGCACGGCCACGGCCCCGGGCAGGTCCTGTCCTGGCTGGACCGGGCACGACGCGGCGGACTGGCGCTGGTCGACCCGCTGCACGACTGGCGGCAGGCGGTGATCGCGGCGGACGCCGCCGTCGGGGACTTCGGTTCGGTCAGCTACTACCTGGCCGCCCTCGGCACTCCGGTACTGCTCGGCGCCACGCCCACGGCCGGGCTGGACCCGGCGTCACCGGTGGCCGCGTTCGTCCGCCAGGCGCCGGCCCTGGACCCGTCCGCGCCGCTGCGGCCCCAGTTGGAGCGGCTGCTGGCCGCGCACCGGCCACTCGACGGGCCGCGCGAGCTGACCAGTTCGGTGCCGGGCGGGTCGGCGGAGCTGCTGCGGGGCCTGTTCTACCGGCTCATCGGCATCCCCGAGCCGCCGGGGCCCGCCCTGCTCGACCCGCTGCCGCTGCCCGAGTACCGGCCCCCGCTGCGCACCGTCCCGCTCCGGGTGCTGACCTCCAGCCCCGACCCCGGTCCCGGCTCCGACTCCGTCGGCGTCGGCGGCGGCCCGCTCGCGCTGGAGCGCTACGCGGACGCCGCGCCGCCGCTGTCCGCGCCGCAGCGGGACGAGGACGGGCTCTCGCTCCACACTGCGGTGGACGAGGAGACCCGCGACCCCGGCCGACTGGCCCTGGCCGATGTGATCGTCCGTCATGGGACGGCGGGTGATCCCCGGTTGGGCACACCGGAGCAGTGGACCGCCGAGATCCTGGCGCGGTTCCCGCACTGCGCCGTGGCGGCCTTCGTCACCGGCCCGGCCGACTGCACCGCCCGCACCGCCGGCGGCGCACTGTTCCGGCTGAGCGGCCCTCGGCAGAGCCTGGAGCCGGCCGCCTTCGCCTCGGCGCTGTACGCCGCCCTGGCCCGGGGCGACTCCCCGGAGCGGCTCGCGACCGATGGGCTGACCGTGCGGATCGGCTTCGCCCCGGACGCCCCGGTGGTCACCGTCGCAGTCACCCTCGCGGTCACCCCGCTGTCGTGAGGCACTGGGCGCGCAGCCGCCGCAGATGGACCAGGTGCAGCTCGGCGCCCTCCTTCGCCAGGATGCCGATCGCCCGGTCGATCAGTGGCAGCGCGGCGGCCCGCTCACCCTCGTCGAGAAAGGTGTCGGCCAGGTCGGTCAGCGTCCTGGCGGCGTTGTAGCGGTCGCCGGGTTCGTCGGGGCCGTCGAGCTCCTCGAAGGCCCGCAGGGCGGAGCCGAGCAGTTCCCGGGCCCGGTCGAGGCGGCCGAGGCCGCGCAGCGCCCGGCCCCGGTGGCGGAGCAGCAGCGCCCGGGCGCGCGGCAGGTCGGCCGCGCCCTCCTCGCCCGGGCCGATGGCGTCCAGCAGCGCCGCCGAGGTCTCGAACAGGTCGGCGGCCTCCTGGTAGCGCCACTGCCGCAGCCGCAGCAGGCCGAGCGACTCCACCGCCGTCGCCCGGCCCCGGACATGGCCGGCCTCCAGCTCGGCGGCGGCCGCGGCGGCGAGTTCGACCTCGGCCTCGTCGTACTGCTGCAGCTCGACCAGGGCGAAGGAGAGCTGGGTGTGCATCCGGCCGGAGATCCGGCTGCCGGGGTGCAGCGCCTCGGCCGCCCGCACCCCGGAACGCAGCGCGGGCAGCAGCTCGGTGTGGTGCCCGGCCTTCAACTGCAGCGCCCACAGCGCCTCGCACAACTGCCAGACCATCGACAGCCGGCCGAACTCCTCGGCCGCCCGCACCGCCTCGACCAGGTTGGCCAGTTCGGCGGTGAGCAGCGCCAGCGCCGCCCCCGGGTCGGCGCTGGGGGCGGGCACGGACTCGGCGTAGCGCGGGCCGAGGTGCCAACGTCCGGGCAGCGCGGCGTAGTCGGCGCGGACGGCGAGCCGGAGGCAGTGCTCCACGGTCCGGTGCACCGTCGCGGAGCTGGCCGCGATGCCGTCCTCGGCGGCGGCGGCCCGCGCGGCGTGCCGGCGCACGGCCGGACGGTAGCGGTAGCGGCCGTCCTCCAACTGCTCCAGCAACTGCTGCTCGGCCAGTTCGGCCAGGATCCACCCGGCCCGGTCCGGCTCGGCGCCGAGGGCTGCGGCAGCAGCGGCGGCGTCCAGGAAGGGCCATGGCCAGACCGACAACTGACGGTAGCCGCGCGCCAGTTCCGGGTCCAACTGACGGTAGAGCGCCTCGGTGGCCGAGCCCACCGGGTCGCCGCCGGGGTCGGCGCCGGTCCCGGCGGGAGCCGCTCCGGGAAAGCCCTCGGCCCGGGAGAAGACCGACAGCCGGGGGGCCGCCGCCCGCAGGGCGAAGGGCGATCCGCCGCAGCGGGCCAGCACCGAGGGCAGCACGGCCCGGGCGGCGGCGACCGCCTGCTTGCCCGCGAGGTCGGTCAGCAGCCGCACCGCGTCCTTGTCGGCCAGCGGCCCGACGGGGATCCGGACGGCGTCCAGGCCGAGCACCGCGCGACTGGAGACCACGATGGTCAGCACCGCCGGGGCGGAACTGAGCAGTGGGCGCACCTGGGCCGCCGAGTGGGCGTGGTCGAGCACGACCAGCAGCCGCCGGTCGGCGACCAGGGCGCGGAACAGCGCGCTGCGCTCCTCGACCGGCGGCGGGATCTCGTCGGCCGGAACCCCGAGCTGCCGGAGGAAGGCGCCCAGCACGGCGGCGGCGGTCAGCGCGCCCTCGGCGGAGTCGCCGCGCAGGTCGGCGTAGAGCTGGCCGTCGGGGAACCGCTCGACCTCGCGGCAGCCCCAGTGGACGGCGAGCGCGCTGGTGCCGATGCCCTCGGGTCCGTGCAGCAACGCGACCCGGGGCCGTCCGTCGGACTTGCGCGCGGCCTCCCGGTCGAGCTGCTTCATGGCGTTCTGACGGTCCGTGAAGAACCGGGTGGAGACCGGGAAGCGGGAGGCCACCGGGGAGCCGGCCGGCGGCTGGGGCGCGGCCTGCATCCACTGGGACACCGCCTCGGCCTGGGCCGGGCTGCGCCGCGCGGCCTCGGCCAGCAGACGGGACAGCTCCTCGCGCTCGGCGGCCCCGGCCGGGGCCGGGACCTCGTGCCCGGCGATTCTGCGGGCGAGCGAACCGGCCGATCCCCAGGCCCACTTGCCGGCCTCGCCGGCTATCCCGCCGCTGACGGCGCTGAGCACCGACATGACCGCCGCGACCGAGGTGGGATCCACCACAGCACACCCCCACGTTCTTCCAAGTCCTCTGTGGTGCGCCGTCGGCACCACTGCCACCGCTCCCGCCGAACCTTGCCATGGACACGTTAGCGTGTCGTTCGGCCACGGTGAGTGAGCTCCGGGACTTCCGCTCAGCGCAGCACGCCGAGCCGACGCGCCTCGGCCAGCCACTGCGGGAACTCCGACAGCAGCAAATCGTAGAGCTCCGCATCGGTGATCCCGTCGATGTCGTCGACCTGGAAGAAACCGGCGTTGTCGACCAGCCGCCCGGGCAGGCTGTCGAAGCGCTCCAGGATCCCGTAGTCGGACCGGCCGAGTCCGACGAACTGCCAGAAGACCGGCTCGGCAGCGGCCTTGACCAGCAGTTCCTCGATCTGCCGACTGCGGTTGACGCCGCCGTCGGAGAAGAACAGCACCAGCACCGGGTCGCCGGGCTCGGCCGCGAAGGTGTCCAGGATCTCCCGCATCACCTCGGGCTCGTTGTTGCCGCCGAAGACTCCCGCCAGGTGGTCGGGCACCCGCAGGCCGCCGTCCGGCAGCGGCGGCAACTGCCGGTTCCCGGCCCTGATGTAGACCTGGCGCTCGATCCACTCGGTCAGCTCGGTCGGCCGCAGGGTGGGCAGCCGGGCGCAGTGGTCGGCGAAGGTCCAGGCGTCCAGCCCGCCGTCGTCGTCCAGCACGGCCGCGACCGGCGCGATCCGCTCGACCAGCCGGCCGACCGCGCCGCTGCTGTAGAGGGCGCGCATGGAGCCGGAGCGGTCGAGCACCAGCACCACCCGGGCCCGCACCCCGGCCGCGCCCCGCTTCTCCAGGTTGACCCGGACGATCTCCTTGCGGAGCGAGATCCGGTCCCCGGCGACAGCACCGGGCACGGGCTCGGTGACCGGCTCGGCAGCGGCGACCGGCACGGGCAGGGCGACCGGCTCGGGCACGGCAGCGGTGACCGGCTCGGGCGCGGGCGGGGCATCCTGGTCCACGGCCACCCCGAAGTCGGCCGCCAGTCCGGCCAGTCCGGTGGCGTAGCCCTGGCCCAGCGCCCGCAGCCGCCAGCCGCCCTGGCGCCGGTAGACCTCGCCGAGCAGCAGCAGGGTCTCCGGTCCCCCGGTGCGCACCGGGAAGGTCTCCACCGCCGCCCCGGTCCCTTCGGCGCCCTCGTGGAGCTCAAGTACCAGTCCGCGCAACGGGTCGGAGCTCCCCTCGTCCAGGGAGACCGCCACCACGACCCGCTGCACCCCTTCCGGCAGCGCCCCGGGATCGATCCGCAGCGAGGCCCGGCCGGGGTCGGCGCCCAGCAGCCGCACGGCGCCGCCCTCGGCCTCCGGCTGGTTGTAGAAGACCAGGTCGGCGTCGGAACGCACCCGGCCGTCCGCGGCGAGCAGGACGGCCGCGGCGTCCAGCGCCGCGGCGCCCTCCCAGCGCGCGGTCAGCACCAGCGCACCTGGAGGGACGGGGATGTTGGCACCGGCGACGAGTTCAGTCATGCCCGCATTCTGCTGGACGCATCGGTCTCATACCGAAATCTCAGTGACGCGATCGGGATCAAGAAGCGTCTGTAGGAGAACGGATCGGAAAAACCGATCCCCGGCAGAGCGGCGGCCATGCGAGAGCGCGAGACTACGGCAGAGCCCGGGACAGCGGCGGGGACGGCGGCGGCGGGGCCTGCGGCGGCGGGGCCTGCGGCGGCGCGGCCCCGACGCACCGGGTACCACCGGATCATCGACTACCCGCGCCAGGGGCGGACCGGCTGGCGCCGGCTGGTCCCCTCCTGGCGGCTGGTCTGCGGCAGCCTGCTGGGCTCCGTGACCGTGCTGGCCGGTCTGGTGATCGCGGTCTACGCCACCGTGAAGGTGCCCGACATCAACAAGCTGAAGATGCCCACGGCCACCGTGTACGAGTACTCCGACGGCACCGTCTTCTACGCGGTGGGACTGCAGAACCGTCAGCTGGTGCCCATCAGCCGGGTTCCGACCGTGATGCGCGACTCCATCGTCTCGATCGAGAACCCCACCTTCTACTCGGACGCCGGCGTCGCGCCCAAGGGCATCGTCCGCGCCCTGGTCAGCGATGTCCAGGGGGGCGAGTTCGAGGGCGGTTCGACCATCACCCAGCAGTTCGTCAAGAACGCCTATCTGACCGACCAGCAGACCTACACCCGGAAGCTGGTGGAGATCTTCAAGGCGGTGAAGATCACCCAGACCTTCCCCAAGACGGAGATCCTGGACGACTACCTCAACACCGTCTACTTCGGCCGGGGGTCCTACGGGATCGAGGCCGCCTCGGAGACCTACTTCGGCGTTCCCGTCGACCAGATCACCGACCCCGGACGGGCGGCCTACCTGGCTGCGCTGGTGAACGAGCCGACGGTGCTGTCGCAGACCGACCCGGTCTCGCAGAAACTGCTGAAGGCCCGCTGGACCCTGGTCCTCAAGGCCATGGTGAAGGCCGGGCGGCTGACCCCGGCCCAGATGGAGGCCGCGACCTGGCCGACCGCGCTGGTGCCCGCCGGCGTCGTCAGCTACGACGCGAACGGGGTGGACGACTCGGCGATGGCGCAGGTGGCCGACACCTACCTGGACCGGCTGCACCAGCAGAACCCGAACGTCCCCGACTCCGCGACCGCGCACGCGGGCGGCGACGTCATCCGGACCACCTTCGACCGGGCGGACATGGCCGCCGCGGTGCGGGCCGTGAAGTCCGGTCTCGACGACCGGCTGAATCCCAGGAGCCGGTCCCAGGCCACCGTCGACCGCGGGGTCCAGGTCGGCCTCGCCAGCGTGGACACCCGCAGCGGGGAGTTGCTGGCCTTCTACCCGGGCGCCGGCGGGCAGTACGACGACGCGACCCTGGCCCAGATCGAGCCGGGATCGCAGATGTCGGCGTTCGCGTTCGCCGCATCGCTCGGACCCGGCACGACCGGCGCGGGTGGTGCCGGTTCGGGTGGCACCGGGTCGGTCACCTTCGGGTCGAACTCCTCCCCCGACTCCGGCAACGCCGCGCAGCTCTGGGCGTTGATGGGCCGAGTGGGTCTGACCCAGAACCTGCAGGCGAACCCCGGTGAACTGCCCGAGCCCCTGGGCAAGCTGAGCAAGGACCCGCAGCTCGCACTGGGCATCGCGCCGGAGTCCCCGGTCCGGATGGCCGCCGCCTATGCGGCCTTCGCCGACGGCGGGGTCTACCACGAGCTGTCGATGGCGCTCGCGGTCACCGTGAACGGCCGCACGGTGTGGACCTACCGGCCGCAGGGAACGCCGGCGGTCTCCGCCGACACCGCCGCGGAAGTCACCGGTCTCCTGGCAGCCCAGGGCCAGGTCTCGGGCGTCGACTCCACTGCGGCGCTGCCGGCCGGGGAGGTGGCCGGCCAGAGCGGCACCATCGGCGGGGACACCAGCGCCTGGTACTCCGGCTACACCACCGGCATCGCCACCACCGTGGGCCTCTGGGACCAACTGGTGGACAGCAAGGGCCGGACCGTCGTCCACTCGCTGGACCACCTCGGCGACGTCCCCGCCGCGCAGAGCGCCATCTGGCCGACGGGCATCTGGCAGGACTACATGCAGGCGGTCACCGGGGGGCAGTCCACACCGTTCCCGTCCCCGCCCCAGTCGGTGGCGGTGGGGGCGTCGCAGGCGCCGGCCCCCGAGGAGGGCGCCCGGTCGGGCTTCGTCCCCGACCCCGCGCCCAGCCTGACTGCTCCCCCTTCGGCCACCGCCGGCAACGGCCGGAGGACGCCGTCGCCGCGAACCTCCGGCACCTCTGCCGACACCTCCTCCGACGCCTCCTCCAGCATCCCCTCCGCACCGCTCCCGGCAACGCATTCGGCGCCGCCGTCGCCGTCCACGCCGCCCACCCCGCCCACCCCGCCGAGCTGACGTCCGGACCCGGACCGGTGACCCGCACCGGTGCGGGTCACCGGTCCGGCCCTTCGACTACGGCTCCGGGATCGCCGGCGCGATCAGCGCCGC
>Ga0302314_10022912_pt1 | contig 10221 bp, 13 predicted proteins | sample III_Palsa_N2_3_FD_200533 | JGI IMG/M metagenome (GOLD analysis project Ga0302314, IMG submission 200533) | Peat permafrost microbial communities from Stordalen Mire near Abisko, Sweden - III_Palsa_N2_3 | ecosystem: Environmental > Terrestrial > Soil > Palsa > Peat permafrost | place: Sweden... | reverse complement strand
CCGAGGAGAAGGTCCTGCATGGGATGCCTCCACTCCTCCGTTTGGCCGATATTCCTGGTATGCCCGGAATCGACCGGTATGCCCCAGGAACGCGGTGCGGAATCAGAATCTGCGGTCCACCCCCGTACCCCCATTCGAAGCCGTGCCGGCGGCGGCCCCGGCGCGCCTTGACGGCTTCCATACGGCCGCCGCCGGGTTCCATACGGTTTCTTGGCGCACCGAGGGCCCACCGGAGCAGACTGGGGGCATGTGCCGCAGCATCAAGACCCTCCGCCCGCCGGTGACGCCCGAGGTCGGGGACGAGGACATCCGGGCCGCCGCCCTCCAGTACGTGCGCAAGGTCTCCGGCTTCCGCGCCCCGGCCGCCCACAACCGGGCGGCCTTCGACGAGGCCGTGGACGCCGTGGCCGAGGCCACCCAGCGTCTGCTGGACAGCCTGGTGGTCCGCGGCGCCCCGGCCACGAAGCACGTGGGAACCTGAACGGATGACCGACTTCCTGGTGATCGGCGAGAGCGTCGCCGACATCGTCCGCTCGCCGGGCCACGCGGACGTGACCCACCCCGGCGGCAGCCCCGCCAACGTCGCCTACGGCCTGGCCAGGCTCGGCCGCGCGACCACGCTGCTCACCCAGCTCGGCGCGGACCCGGCGGGCGACCTGATCGCCGGCCACCTCCGCTCGGCGGGCGTGCGGCTGCTGACCGACGGCCACCGGCGGACGCCGACCGCCGTCGTCACCCTGGACGAGCACGGCAGCGCCGGCTACGCCTTCGACATCGACTGGACCCTCCAGCAGCCGGAGCCGCCGTCGGCGCCGGGCCATGTGCACTTCGGCTCGATCGCCGCCGTCCGCGAGCCGGGCGCGGCGGCCACCCTCGCCGCCGTGACCCGGCTGCGGGACCGGTCGACCGTCAGCTACGACCCCAACGTCCGCGTCCAGCTCATGGGCGAGCGGGCGGCGGCCGTCGCCCAGGTCGAACGCTGCGTCGCGCTCAGTGACCTGGCCAAGGCCAGCGACGAGGACCTGGCCTGGCTCTACCCGGGCGAGCCGGTGCCGTCGGTGGCCGCCCGCTGGCTGGCCCTCGGCCCGGCGACGGTGCTGGTCACCCGGGGCGGCGCGGGCTCCACCGGGTTCACCCGCACCGGCACCGCCGACGCCCCGGTGCCGCCGACCACGGTCGCGGACACGGTCGGCGCGGGCGACTCCTTCATGTCCGCGACGCTCGACGCGCTCGCCGCCCGCGGCCTCCTCGGCGCCCCCGCCCGACCGGACCTGGCCGCGCTCACCGCCGACGTCCTCGGCGCCGTGCTGCGCCGCGCCGCCACCGCCGCCGCGATCACCGTCTCCCGCCCGGGGGCCAACCCCCCGACCGCCGACGAACTCGCCCGCTTCGGCAGCCCGGCGGCCGCCGCCCGACCGGCCGGATGACCTGGCCGTCAGAGCGCTGACCCGGCCGTCAGACCACCGGGAACCCGCCGTCGCCCCGCGCGCGGAAGAGCGCGAGGGTCCGCGCCAGCTGCGAGTGCCCCGGCTCCGGCGGCGCGTCCGGGGCGAACCAGCCGAGCTCGTCGAACTTGTGCGGCTCGCCGATGCCGACCCGGGCCGGGTCCACCTCGACCGCGAAGACCACCGCGACCCAGTGGGAGACCGGATCCCCGCGCAGGATGTTGCGCACCCCGATCGGCTCGATCGCCGACGCCTCGGCGCGGTACTCCTCGCGCACCTCGCGGGCGACGGCCGCCTCGAACGACTCCCCGTGTTCGAGCGCCCCCGCCCCGGTGTCCCAGGCCCCCGGCTCGTCCCGGGCCCCGGCGCTCCGCCGCGCCAGCAGCACCCGCCCGGCGCCGTCATGGCAGACGAAGACGCAGGAGACCACGGGCTCGGTCAGCGCCCGGTCCCGCCGAACCGACACACCGTCAACCTTGTTCTGGCCAGCCATCAGACGTGCTCCAGCAGCTCGGGGAAGGCGCACAGCCGGACGGCCCGGCCATCCGGCTGCGCGCTCACAGCTCCGGACTCTAACGGCGGCCACCCCACCGGCCCCACCGGTTTTCCGGGGTCTCAGGGGTGCGGCAGCATGACCGCCGCCAGGTCGGTCACCCGGCCGTCGGCCACGGCCAGCGCGAGGTGGTCGTGGTAGTCACGGGTCTCGACGATCAGGCCGTCGCGGACCCGCAGCACCTGGATGTTCGAGACCGTGAACTCGTTCCCGTTCGTGGAGCTGAGCCCCCGGTAGTCGAACTCGGCGATGACCACCTCCGGATCAGCGGTCTGGTGGACCTTGACCTTCTCCGCCTTCAGCCCCAGCGAGTTCCCCTCGGCGAGCTGGGCGAACACCTTCCGGATCTGCTCGCGCCCCTGGATGCCGCGCGGCGCCCCGGGCGCGAACACGACCTCCACCCGGGCGTCCTCGGCGTAGAGCTCGTGGATCCGGCTCGGGTCCCCGGACGAGATCTGGCCGATCAGCTGCTCGAAGACCTGGGTGGGTGTAGCCGGTACAGGCATGGGTGTCCCCTCTCCTCCGGTCGCCTAGAATCGGATAGGCGACTTCGTTTAATACGATACGGAGTGGCGACTTCGTTTGTACAGCCATAGCGAGGCATCCTTGACGACCGACGACCGCACCCCGCGCCCCACCGCGGACAAGCCCCTGCGCGCGGACGCCCGGCGCAACCGCGAGCTCCTGCTGGAGGTCGCCGAGCAGGTCTTCACCGAGCACGGCCCGGGCGCGTCCACGGAGGAGGTGGCCCGGGTGGCGAACGTCGGCATCGCCACCGTGTTCCGGCATTTCCCCACCAAGGAAGCCCTGTTGCAGGCCGTGCTGGTGCGCCGGCTGGAGAAGTTGCGCGAAGCGGCCACGTCGATGCTGGGGGAACGGGAACCCGGCGCGGCCTTCTTCGCCTTCCTCGACCTGGTGGTGGACCACTCCCCGGTGAAGAACGCCTTCGCCCAGGCCCTGGCCCAGGCCGGGATCGACGTGCAGGCGGCGACCTCCGAGGCCGGCCAGGGCCTGCGCGACACCATGGCCGTGCTGCTCGCGGACGCCCAGCGGGCCGGGGCGGTCCGGCCGGAGGTGGAGCTCCCCGACCTGGTCGCGATCCTGATCGGCGCCGGCGCGATGCTGGAGCACCTGGCCGACCATCCCGCCTCCGCCCGCCGCGCGCTGACCGTCGTCGTGGACGGCCTCCGCCCCCGCCCGACCGCCTGACCGCCCCGCGGTCGTGGTGAGGGCGCCGTGCGGGGCGGCCTCGGCGCCGTCCGCCTCGCCCGCGCCGAGGCCCTCGCGTCAGACCTCGCGTCAGCCCGAGCCGCCGGTCAGCAGCAGCACGATCTTGCCGCGGACGTGTCCGGTTTCGATCGCGCGGTGCGCGTCCGGGGCCGCCTCCAGCGCGAAGGTCCGCGCGATCGGCAGCACCAGGTCGCCGGCGCCGTGCAGCCGGGCGAGTTCGGCCAGGGTGTCGGCGGAGCGGTCGTAGCGGACCCGGTGGACGCCATAGCTGCCAGCCGCCGTCTCGTCCGCGGTGGTGCCGATGCGCCGGCGGTCCGCCACCAGGTCGAGCGAGGCGCGGACCGCGCCCGCGCCGACGCAGTCGAGTACCGCGTCCACCCCGCCCGGGGCGAGCCCGCGCACCCGCTCGGCGAGCCCGGGACCGTACGTGACCGGGGTGGCCCCCAGCGAGCGCAGGTAGTCGTGGTTGCCCTCGCTCGCCGTGCCGATCACGGTGGCGCCCAGCCTGCGGGCCAGTTGGACGGCCACGGTGCCGACGCCGCCGGCGGCGGCGTGCACCAGCAGCGTCTCGCCCCGGCCCACCGCCAGGATCCGCAGCGCGTGGTACGCGGTCTGCCCGACCGCCGACAGCGCGGCGGCCGTGACCCAGGGCAGGTCGGCAGGTTTGGCCGCCACCTGGTCGGCGCCCACCAGCACGTGGTCCGCGTAGGCGGCCATCGAGGTGAAGCCGAAGACCTCGGCGCCCGCCCGGCAGCCGGTCACGCCCGCGCCCAACCGGTCGACGACGCCCGCGAACTCGTTGCCGAGGGTCTGCGGGAAGGCCACCGGGAACCGGCCGTCCAGTCGGCCGCCGCGGACCTTGGCGTCGATCGGGTTCACCCCGGCGGCCCGCACCCGGACCCGGATCTGCCCCGGTCCCGGCTCCGGCGCCGGGACCTCGACCACGCGCAGTACCTCAGGGCCGCCGTAGGCGTCGAAGACGACCGCCCGGCTCATCGCGCGGCCGTCCAGCCGGTGTCCCGCAGCCAGGAGCTCAGCGTGGTCAGGTCGGGGTGCCGCGCGCGCAGGGCGGCGAGGTCGGCCCGGTAGCCCTCGCGGTTGAACCAGTCGAACATGAGGGCCGACTCCTCGCTCATCGCCCGCAGTCGCTCGATCGGCAGTTCCTGGAACCGCACCGGGGCGGCCGCCGCCTCGGCGAAGGCCTCGGCCATCTGCGGACCGGTGAGCGCGTCACCGGCGAGCTCGACCTGTCGGCCGATCCAGTGCCGCGGGTCGTCGAAGGCGTCGGCCGCGAACACCGCGATGTCCCGGGTCGCGATCAGCTGCAGCACGGTCTCCGGCGCGAGCGCGAGCGAGAGCACCAGCTCGCCGTCGACCGGAACCGGTCCGATCGAGTCGAAGTTGTCGATGAACACCGCCGGACGCAGCACGGTCGCGGGCAGGCCGAGCCCCGCGATATGCCGCTCGATCGCGGCCTTGCTCTCGAAGTGCGGTACGCCGCTCGCGCGTTCGGCCCCACCGACCGAGCTGTAGACGAAGTGGGCCACCCCCTCCCGCGCGGCGGCGTCGGCCGCCGAACGGCCCTGGCGCTCCTCACCGGCGACGCCTTCGGGGGTGGTGAAGGTCTGCACGCTGAACACGCCGTACGCCCCGCGCATCGCGGCACGCAGCGACACCTGATCGTCCAGGTCGCCGCAGACCAGAACCGCGCCCTGCTCCGCCAGCGCCCGTGCCGCCGGCGCCCGCGGATCGCGCACCAGCGCCCGCACCGCCCAGCCACGGCCGAGCAACTCCCTTGTCACAGAGCCACCCTGACGGCCCGTCGCACCGATCACCAGAATCCACCCCGGTCGAGCACCCATGACCCAGCCCCCACATTCCCCGGCAAGTAGTTGGCCCGCCAAACATAATCATTGGCTGACCAACTGTCCACCTCGCACACGTGGTCACCGCTGATGGGGCTGCCGTAGTATGTGGTCGGCCAAGAAACTGGGACCCGAAGGGACGTTCATGGAGCAGTACGGCGAGATCAGCCACATGGCTATCCGACTCGCCCGGGCGCATCGGGTGGCCGCCACGCACCTGCTGCACCGCGTCGGCCTGTTCCCCGGACAGGAGCTGCTGCTGATGCGGCTGTGGGAGCAGGACCACCAGTCCCAGCGGGACCTGGCCGCCGCGCTGAAGCTCGACGCCTCCACCGTCACCCGAACCCTGCAACGGCTGGAGCAGCAGGGGCTGGTCACCCGCTCGCCGTCGCCCTCGGACGGCCGCTCGATGATCGTCTCACTGACCTCGCAGGGCACCGAACTGCGGCCCCAGGTCGAGCGGTTGTGGGCCGAGCTGGAGGCGATCACCACCGACGGCCTGTCCGACCGGCAGCGCAACGACGCGCTGCGGCTGCTCCGCCGCCTCGAACGCAATCTGATCGCGCAACCTGATCGCTGACGACCCGGCCGACCGGTCGGCACCGGTCAGGACTCGTCCAGTTCCGCCCGCAGCCCCTTGATGATCAGGGAGAGCCCGGCCGCGAACGCCTCGTCCCGCGAGACGGGCTTGCCGGACTGCCACTCCCAGAGGTTCGGGTACCGCTCCGGTTCGAGCCCCGCCAGTGGCTCGGCCGCGACCGGCGGCACGACCTGCTCCTGCAGGACGAACCCGGTGACGTAGCTGGTGACGGTGTCGCCGAAGTAGGCCGCCCGCGCCAGTCCCAGCCCGGCGCCGCGCATCAGCGACAGCCCCTGCTCGGCCGCCTCCAGCGAGGCGCTGTTCATCGAGAGGTGGCCGACGACGACGCGCGCGCCGTCGCGGTGGGCCAGCAGTGCCCGGCGCATGCGGTGCGCGAACGAGGCGGTCTGCTCGGCCCAGCCGCCCGCTCCCTCGGCCTCGACCGAGGCCACCGCCGAAGCCCCCGCCGATGACCCGGGCAATGCCCCCGCCGAGGCCGGAGCAGCGAACGCCCCGCTCATGATCTCGTCCGCGATCGCGGTCAGCAGCTCGCCCTTGCTCCGCACATGCCAGTACAGCGCGCCGGGCTGCACGCCCAGCCTGGTGGTCAGCGCCCGCGTGGTCAGCCGGTCCAGACCCACCTCGTCCAGCAGCTCGACGGCGGCCCGGATGACGTCCTCGCGGTGCAGTGCCATGGACTTGAGCTTAGCTCAAGCAGTGCGCATATGATCGACCTGAGCGCTGCTCAAGTCGGGGGCGGCGCCGAGTCGGCGAGGAGCGAGGCATGGAGCAGTACGCGAACGTCAACGGCCTACGGACGTACTACAAGGTGCTCGGCGAGGGCGAGCCGCTGGTGCTGCTGCACGGCGGCGGCGTGACGGCGGACAGCTGGTTCGCCCAGATCCCGGCGCTGGCACAGGAGTTCCGGGTCTACGCGCCCGAGCGGCGCGGGCACGGGCGCACCCCGGACGTCGAGGGGCCGGTGACCACCGACATCATGGCCGACGACACCGTGGCCTTCCTGGAGACGCTCGGCACCGGACCGGTGCACCTGGTCGGCTGGAGCGCCGGCGGCACGGTAGCCCTGCGGCTCGCGCTCCGCCGCCCGGACCTGGTCCGCAAGCTGGTCCTGATCAGCAGCGGCATCAGCCGCGACGGCTCCACCCCGGCCGACCTGGAGCTGGTGCACGGACCGGACGCGCAGCCGCTGGCGGACATGTTCCGCCCCCAGTACGAGCCGCTGTCCCCGGACGGCCCCGAGCACTTCCCGGTCGTCTTCGCCAAGTGGCTGCGGATGTGGCGCGAGGAACCCGACATCGAGCTGTCCGCCCTCGCCGGGCTGACCATGCCGGTCCTGGTGATGCAGGGCGACGACGACGGGGTCCGGGTCGAGCACAGCGCCGCGATCGCCACCGCCCTGCCCGATGCCCAGCTCGCGGTCGTACCGGGCACCACGCACGTCCTGCCACTGGAGAAGCCGGCCCTGGTCAACCAGCTCCTGCTGGACTTCCTCGCCGAGCAGCAGTCCCCGAAGTACCTCCCGCTCGGCGCCATCAGCGCCTGAGCCGCGCGCCGGTGGCCCGGGGCGGGGTCAGTCCGAGTGCGGGGGGCCGGAGGAGGCGGTGGGGAGGGCGAGGGCGGCGCGGATGTCGGCGACCAGGGCGGCGGCGGCCTCGACAGTTGCTGACATGGCGTCAGGAGTGGTTCCCGGCGCGCCGAGCAGCGTGCGGGCGCGGGGGCCGAAGCCCGGCGGGGTGCCGGGCAGGGTCTCGGCGACGGCCAGTGAGCCCTTCTCGTTCAGGCACCAGCGGCGGTGCCACGCGTACAACGCCTGGACCAGGATGCCGATCGCGCGCGACACCGCCAGCGTGACCGCCAGCACGTCGCCGCAGAGCGCGGGCTTGGCCGCGTTGGCGACGATGAACTCCGCCTCCCACGCGGACGCCACCAGCGAGCGCCGCAGCGGCTCCGGGTATCCGGCCACCTCGCGCTGAAAGTGCGTCAGCTCCCGTGTGGGGTCCGCCAGTACCCGGCCGAGAGCCAACTCGCCCGCGTAGCTGGGCGACCAGAAGCCGAGCGGGTGCCCCGGCTGGATGCCGACCTCGAACTCCCCCTCGCGGCACTGCGTCCAGACCCGGCGGACCCGGTCGACGTCCCGCAGGATCCAGTCGACATGGTGGTCGCCCACGGTCAGCCAGGCCCCGCCGTCGACCCAGGGCCCCCACCCACCGGGCCCGGCGACCTCGGTCGGGCTGTCGGACAGGCCGCGCGCCATCGACCGCAGCGTCGGCAGGTGCGGAGCGCCCCGGTAGTAGACACCGAGATCCCAGTCCGAGTCCGGGCGTTCCTCGCCCCGGGCCCGGCTGCCGCCGAGCAGCACACCGACCACGCCGTCGACCGTCGCGAGCCGCGCGGCCATCTCCCCCACGATGTCCTCAAGCACAGCAGGACTCTCGCACGAGCGGGTGCCCGAACGCCACAGAGTTCCGGCGCGGGACCGGGACCGCTCGACGGCGCGGCTATCCGCCGGCGGGGTTTGCGGCGGGGTGCCGGTCGGGGTCCGGACTGCGCAGGTCCTGCAGGCCCACCACGCGCAGCAGTTCCAGCCGTTCCTGGGCCACGCTGCCCGGCCGGGCGGTGTAGACGACCAGCCGCTGCCGGTGCCGGTCACCGAGCATCACCTCGCAGTCCAGCTCGACCGCGCCGACCATCGGGTGCAGCACGGTCTTGGTGTCCCCGCGCCGCACGGCCACGTCGTGGTCGGCCCACAGCTCCGCGAACTCCGGCGACACCGAAAGCAGTTGGCGTACCAGTGCGGCCGCCCGGGTGTCGTCGGGGTAGGCGGCCACCACCGCCCGCAGCTGGGCGACATGGATCCGCCCGAGACGGTCGTGGGCCTCCTCGGCGAACAGCCCGCGTGACCCGGGTCGGGCGAACCAGCGCCAGACGATGTTCCGCTCCGCCTGCGGGAGGCCGCTGAAGTCACCGAACAGGGCCGCCGACAGCGCGTTCTGGGCCAGGGTGTCGCCCATGTCGGAGAAGACCTGCGCGGGGGTGTCGTAGAGCCGGTCCAGGATCAGCAGCAGGCCCGGCCGGACATGCGCGTCGGCGCAGCCCGCGGCGAGCGGCGGGGGCTGCCCGGCCAGGTGGTACAGGTGGTCGCGTTCGTCGTCGGTCAGCCGCAGCGCCCGGGCCAGCGCCGCCAGCAGCTGCGCGGAGGGGTGCGGACCGCGCTGCTGCTCCAGGCGGGTGTAGTAGTCCACGGACATGCCCGCGAGCTGGGCGACCTCCTCCCGGCGCAGCCCCGGGGTGCGCCGCCGGGCGCCTACGGGCAGGCCCACGTCGGTCGGCGTGAGGCGGCTGCGCGAGCGGCGCAGGAAGTCGGCGAACTGGGCACGGTCCATGCCTCCATCATCACCGAGCGGCCGGGAGCTATCCAGGGATCGCCGATCCCCCGATCACCGGGGCTCTCCCGAGCGCGGCCGCGCTGCCACAGGCTGGACGAGCAGGTGCGAACCAGAGAACCAAGGAACCTGCGGACCAGAGAACCAGAGCCCCAGAGAGAAGGACCCATGACGACGACCCTGGTGACCGGAGCGACCGGGCAGGTCGGCCGGCGTTTCGTGCCCCGGCTGCTGCAGTGGACCGAGCCCGGCGACACCGTCCGCGTCCTGGTCCGGGACGCGGAGCGCGGCGCGCGCTTCGCCGAGCTCGGGGCGGAGGTCGTGCTCGGCGACCTGCGCGACGAGACCGACCGGGCCAAGGCGCTCGCCGGGGCGGACCGGGTGATCAACGTCGCCGCCGCGTTCCGGAACGTGCCGGACACGGAGGCGTGGGCGGTGAACCGCGACGCCGCGCTGGCACTGGGCAGGCAGGCCCTGGACGCCGGGGTCGGCCGCTTCGTGCAGACCAGCACCAACCTGGTCTACCCGGCCGGCCGGGGCCGCCCCTCGCGCGAGGGCGACCGGCTGGTGACCGGGGACGCCATGGTCTACTCGCTGTCGAAGGCGCAGGCCGACACCGGCCTGCTGGCCCTGCACGCCGAGCACGGCCTGCCGCTGGTGATCGTCCGGCTGGCGTACGTGTACGGCGAGGGCGACCCGCACCTGCGCGAGGCGGTGCCCCGGGTGGCCGAGTGGACGGCCCACCGGCGGCTGCCGATGGTGCACCACGCGGACGTCGCCCAGGCGCTGCGCCGGGCGCTGCTGGCGCCGGGGGTGGAGGGCAGGATCTTCAACGCGGCCGACGACGCGCCGGTCAGCGCGTTCGACGTGTACCGCCTCAACGGGCTCGCCTGGGACGAGACGGCTGCCCGCGAGGACGCCCCGGACCCGTGGTTCGGCATCACCGACAGCCAGTCGCTGCGCGACGAGCTGGGCTGGCGCCCGCAGTACCCGTCCATCTGGACCGCCCGCGACGCCGGAGTGCTGTGACCTCAGGCGGTCAGCGACGGTAGCAGCGGGGGTGGGGATCACGGCGGCGGTCCCCACCCCCGCTGCCGTGCGCGGCGATCGCGGGGACCGGTCGCGCGGGCCGCCGAGCGGGGGC
>Ga0302314_10022910_pt1 | contig 10221 bp, 10 predicted proteins | sample III_Palsa_N2_3_FD_200533 | JGI IMG/M metagenome (GOLD analysis project Ga0302314, IMG submission 200533) | Peat permafrost microbial communities from Stordalen Mire near Abisko, Sweden - III_Palsa_N2_3 | ecosystem: Environmental > Terrestrial > Soil > Palsa > Peat permafrost | place: Sweden... | reverse complement strand
CTGCCAAGATAGCCTACCGGTGATCCGCTGTGCAAATCACCCGGTTGGGTCATTCCAGTTCAGCAGGTACGCGGCTCCCCCTGGCAGCATCGTCTGACCTGTCCAACAGCGCCCGTGCGGGGGGTATTCCCGCCCCCGGCGAACCAGTTTCCCCGGCCCGGCTCCGGCTCCGGCCCCGGCTCCGGCCCCGATGCCGGCCTGCCGCCGACCCCCGCTGCCCCGGCGGCGCTCAGGGCGTCGGACCGGCCGAGGCCGACACGCTCGGTGACGACGCGGGCGGCTGGGTGGTCGGCGGCACGCTCACCGGCGGCGGGGGCGGCGCCAGCGTGGGCGTGGAACCCGCGGTCGCGCTGGGCGATCCGCCCGAACTACCGCCCGCCGCACCGCCGTTGGCGCCACCACCGGAGCGGCCGCCGGGTGCCCCGGCAACCCCTCCGGCGGCACCGCTGCCCGCACTCGCGGCCCCGCCGGGCAGACCGGCCGACGCGCCCGGCGAGGGTTTGCCCGCGACCAGGGCGTCGGAGGAGCCGCCCGAGGTGCTGGGCCCGGGGGAGACCGGCGCCAGCGGCACGCCACCACGGTGCCGGGCCCCGGCCCGGGTCTGCAGCAGTCCGTTCTGCGCCGGGCCCAGGCTGGGCCGGTCCTGCGGCAGCACCGCGCCCGGGGCGGTCGGCGTACTGCCGCCCACCTCCATGCAGCCCGCCAGCGCCGCCGCGGCCATTGCGGCGAGGGCGACGGCTCCGACCACCCGGCTCGCCCGGGAATCCCCTGTACCCACCCTCGCGGCCCCGCTTTCCGTCGGCTCGGCGGCCGTCGGCTACAGCCCCCGCTGTTCTCAACGGCGGCAGGGCCCGGCAGGACACGGCACCCGCGCACCCGCGCCGGGTGCGCGCCGGGCTGCTCAGCCGTATCCCAGCTCGTGCAGCCGGGCGTCCGAAATGCCGAAGTGGTGCCCGATCTCATGGGCCACCGTCACCGAGACCTGCCGGACGACCTCCTCGGTGCTGCGGCACACCCGCAGCGTCGGATTGCGGAAGACGGTGATCCGGTCCGGGAGCACCCCGGCGTACCACTCGCCGCGCGCGGTCAGCGGCGTGCCCTCGTACAACCCGAACAGCTGCGGCCGACCGGGCCCGGACTCGTCCTCGACGAGGATCACCACGTTGTCCATCAGCCGGGTCAGCTCGGCCGGTATCCGGTCCAGCGCCTCGCCCACCAGCTGCTCGAACCGTTCCCTGGTCATCTCCAGCACGACGCTCCTCGGGGGGCTCCCGGCCGGGCACTGCGCCGCCGGTGGAATCCATTTTGGCGATACCCGGCTCCATCCCATATGCTTCTGAACGTCCCCGACGGCCGCAAGGAAGCCGGGAGGGCCACCCGCCCTCATCGTCTAGTGGCCCAGGACGCCGCCCTTTCAAGGCGGTAGCACGGGTTCGAATCCCGTTGGGGGTACGCATTAAACCGCGTGCAGGTTCGCCTGTACGAGGCCTCGTGGAGCAGTTGGTTAGCTCGCCACCCTGTCAAGGTGGAGGTCGCGGGTTCAAGTCCCGTCGAGGTCGCTGTACCCCCTTCGGGGGAGTTTCGGCCAGGTAGCTCAGTTGGTACGAGCGTCCGCCTGAAAAGCGGAAGGTCGCCGGTTCGACCCCGGCCCTGGCCACCTCGCATGACCAGCATCAATGCCCTCGAAGCGGCCCGCTTCGGGGGCATTTTCGCGTCATACGCCGCTACCCGGCGCGCAATCGGGTGCTTCGCTCTGAAACAGGGGCGAGTACGTGACGTACTTGACGTACTTATCCCATGGGGCGATCCTGAGATCGGGACGAGGAGGCACCGATGACAGGGGTCCACTACGAGAGCTACACCGAGGCCCGGGCGCATCTGAAGGATCTGCTCGACGCAGCCGGGCAAGGCCGTGTCGCCACCGTTCGTCGCGACGGAGGCCAAGCGGCGGTGGTCGACGCCGACAGGCTTCGCCACGCCCTCGCCCTGCTGTGCCCCTCCAAGGCAGAGGTGGTCGCAGAGGGCGGCGGTTGGTCGGTGTTCTTCCCCGGGCTGCCGGTCGCTGCGGACGGTGGCACCTTCGGCGAGGCCATCGACGAAATGATCGACGCACTCCGCGAGTACGCCGACGACTGGCAGGACCGGCTCCTGAACTCGCCGAACCACCGCGACAACTGGGGCCTGGTCCAGTTGATCACCCTCAGCAACGACACCCAACTCCGGGACTGGCTACTGGGAGCGGGGAAGTGACCTGGCCTCAGCCGACGCGCGAACACCATGAGCAGTTCTGCAAGGTCGAAGCCTGGGAACGTGTCCGGGACGCGCGCGGCCGTACGGGAACCCACCACGTGACGTACGAACTCGGCCTGGCCGACGGACGCATCCTGCGCACCCGAGTGTCGCACCCAGTGGACCGCACCACGTACGGTGCCGGCATGTGGGCGCATATCCTTCGTGACCAACTCGAGGTGACAGAGGGCGTCTTCTGGCCCTGTGTGCTGGACGGCGCGCTGCCCGACCGAGGCACACCGGAACCACCACGCGCAGTGCTTCCCGCAGATCTCGTCCACCTACTGATCAGCCGCGTCGGACTCAGCGAGGACCAGGTCGCAGAGTTGGACAAGCCACAGGCAATCGAACGGCTCCAGCGGTTCTGGACCGAGGGCCAGTAGCCGACACGGTCTGCGCGGCCACCGCACCAGCGAGGACCTGATGCCCGCCCGAGCTGAGATCGAGCCGCTTCGGGCTCGGGCTGGCCGCTGCTAATCATCCCAATGTCGAATCGTGAACTCGGCGTCACCGCAGAGAATTAGCTGAGACCGGTGAGCCTCTCGCCTTGTCGCGCCTTCGACCCCCACGCGGTCGTCAGTCAAGGCATCAACCAGGTCGGACTGGCGAGGATGACCCGTCCAGGTCAGCTTCCACCTGTTTCCGGATCCCCATAGATATCGCCTGGGCCCGTCGAGTTCTTCCTGTTCATTCCTTTCACCTCCGGGCCTGTCCAGTGGATCCCAGTACCAATTCGCTACTGCCCATTGTCGCTTTGCATCCACAGTCGACAGCCGGGCTGTGACACCGGCCAATAGAAGACGTATGCCGCTTGACATGGCAGGCAGCTCTTCGAGGAGCCTGATCTCTGATTCCGTAGGTTCATCGTCAACTGTCAGGTAATCTCGACCGGCCGCCCGCACTCTTCCCGTGGTTCTGCCGGAGGGTTGACCTGTGACTGCCATCTCTGCGCCCGTCGGAAGATGCAGCATGACGTATGTGTCAGTTCCGCGGATTTCGACAAGCCGTAACCCTGGAAGGCGCATACGGCGACTTCCTCTGCGCGGAATTAGATAAGCCACTACGTTGCGAGGAGCATCCGCGACGAGAACGAGGCGGTTCCATCGAGGAGACACCGTGATCGTGTAAGCCGAGAGCGTGTGAAGCCCCCAGTGCGCCGGGGATCCCGGATGCAACTCCGTGTTAAGGAATCCGAGCGCCAGCAGAGCTCGCAATTCAAGCTGCTCCGGGGTGCAGGAGTCGAATCCGTGAGAATTGTCGTTCGGAATCCCGGACAGTGCGGCGGAATAGGATTCACCGGAGTACTTCATACGCTGTCGGGCCGCCTGCTTCGCCGAAGAATTGGACATCTCACATCCCGTTCGCCTTCTGGAAATTTCGGCACAGAATTATGACTACGGACCTGCTCACCGGTCCCGCCTCCTTCTGCCGCGCCTCGGAAAGAAGTGCCCCAGGACAAGACGCCACCAGGCAAGGAGTTCCTTCGACCCCCTGGGAAGGTAGATCCGGAACAGCAGCAGTAGCACGGCGACGGCTCGAAGCCATGTGGGAGCTGCCTCAAGCAACTTTCGAAGATTTTCGAGCACAGGAAACCAGTCTCCAGGCGAGGGCATCGGGCGCGGTTTGCCGGGATTCCTACTTTCGAATCCTGAGGACCGCACTGCGGAGAGTCACCTCGTAGGAGCCTTTGCAATTGTCAAGTCGGGCTCCTTCCACACCCACGACCGGGTCCGTCATGGCCAGGGCCACGTCTCGGGGGTGCGGATATCCAGTCCACTGGATATCCCATTCACCCTGCGCACCCCACAAACGGCGCTGCGGATCCCCTGTCCGTCGGGCCTTGACATCCTCACGCTGCAGAGGATCCCAGAACCAGTTCCCGGTGGCCCAGTTCTTCCTCGCGTCGACCATGGACATGCGAGTCAGCAGGCCCGCGAGGAGGAACCGCCCGTCCCGCGACATCGGTGGGATCGCACGGAGGCGCCGCTTCTCTTCTTCAAACAGGGGTTCGTCGACCCCCAGCATGAATCGATAATCGGTCTTTCCTTCAACTGCACACGCTCCGTCAACGCGGCTTGTACTGGCGAACTCGGCACCAGTTGGAATGTGGCGGGCGAGTATCCCGCTGCCGTGCACGCCTATGAGCCTCATTCCAGGCAGGCGAGAGTACTGGAGGTCGACAGGCACGAAGTACTGCATCACGTTGTCCGGCGCACGCGAGATGAACACCAGTCGCTGCCAACGTGGCGATACGGTGATGGTGTACCAGGTCAGCGAGTGAAGTCCCCACTCGCCAGGCGGGGCCGCAATCGACCCCCGATTGAAGAGACCGAGAGCCAGGAGGGCGCGGAACTCCTCTTGCCCGCGCGAGCATGAATCCAGGCCATGCGCACGGACGTTGGGGATCCCCGCGAGCGATGCCTCGTATTTTTCACCGGAGTACTTCATGCGGGCGCGAGCGATCTGCTTCTTCCCGGAATTGGACATGAATAAGCCTCGTCTGCCGCCCGGTCAGCGCTGAGGTGCATGCCACATGAAGGAAGACGTCGACTCCCTGCGCAGAGTGAGTGCACAGACACCCGCGAGATGACGTTGTAGTGGTACCGGGCCCACCCCGCCAGAGCTCCTGGTTCTCCGCGAACCAGCCGACCAGTGTCGGACGCTTTTATCGTACATGGCATGCTTGCGCGTTGACAGTTGGTCAGCTGAATTCACCTCGGGCCGACTGCTGATTCATCTCACTCAGAACCCGTCACTGGGTCGACAGCACTTGAAGGCTGAGCTGCACGACTCGGAGCCGACGGCTTCCGGCTGCCAGGGCTTCGAGCGTCGAGTCCGGGACTTCCCGGATGGTGATGTCCGTGACCGGAGCGTGCGGGGAGGGCGGGTTGTCACTCGTGGCCGCGCGGGGACCAGCGGATGGTATCCGGGCGCGGCGGTGGTCTGGACAGACCGGACGCCGACCCGATAGAAACCAGGGGAAGCCCCTCGCGTGAGCGCCAAGCCCTCCCGCTAGGGGCTTTCGCGCGTCCCGAGCCGGTTGCGCGCACCATATCCCCAGGTCAGGAGCCCATGGACAGCGACGACTTCCCCCTCCAGTTCGCCCGGACCCGGCGCTTCTCGCTCGGTGTCCCGCAGTGGTTCACCGTCTCCCCCGACGGCGAACGGGTGCTGTTCCTGCGCTCCGTCTCCGGCAGCGACCCGCGCACCCTGCTCTGGCTGCACCAGGACGGCGCCGAGCACCTGCTCGCCGACCCCGCCCCCAGCGGGACCGGCGTCAGCGGCTACGCCGCCGACCGGGAGGCCCGGCTGGTGGCCTTCACTGTGGACGGCGCGCTGTGGACGGTCCGCACCGACGGCGGCGCACCGCGCCCGCTGCCCGTCGCTGGACCGGTGACCGACCCGTGCCCCTCACCCGACGGGACGCTGATCGCGTACGTCGGCGGGGGCGCGCTGCGCGTGGTGCGCAGCGACGGGACCGCCGACCGGCCGCTCGCCGAGCCCGAGGGCCCGGACGTCGGCTACGGACTGGCCGACTACACCGCCAGGGCGTCGATCGGCAGGGCGCGCGGCTACTGGTGGGCACCCGGGAGCGACGCGCTGCTGGTCGCGCGGGTGGACAGCTCGATGGTGCGGCAGCGCTGGATCGCCGACCCGGCCAACCCCGACCGTCCGCCCCGAGCCGTCCGCTACCCGGCGGCGGGCACCCCCAACGCCGAGACCACGCTGTGGCTGGTCCCGGTCGACGGCCGCCGCACCCCGGTCCGGCTCCCCGACCGGGCGCCGGAGCCCCCGGACGAACCGGCGGACGACAGCGGCGGCAGCGGCAGCGGCGAAGGCAGCGAAGGCAGCGAAGGCAACAGGGGACCGGAGGGGGCCTGGCACGACCCGGCGTTCGAGTACCTGGTCGCCGCCGAGTGGGGCAGCGCGGGCCCGGTGGCCGCCGTGCAGACCAGGGACCAGCGGACGCTGTGGGTGCTGCGGATCGATCCGGCGACCGGCCTGACCGAGCCGCTGTCCCGGCACCGGACCGCGCGCGGCTGGATCCAGGTCACGCCCGGTACGCCGCTGCACACCGGGGCAGGGGTGCCGGTGCTGCCGCATGTGCGCGGCGACGCCTGGAGCATCCGGATCGGCGAACGCCCCGCCCCGGCGGGCCTCCAGGTCCGGGCGGTGCTCGGGGCCGTCGGCGAGCGGGTGCTGTTCACCGCGAGCGAGGAGCCGACCGAGGTCCATGTCTGGTCCTACAGCCCGGACGGCGGCTTCGCGCGGCTGACGACCGAGCCGGGCGTGCACACGGCCGCGGCCGGGGGCGGCACGCTCGTCCTGGACAGCCGGACGCCGGGCGGCCAGACGGTGACCCTGCTGCGCGACGGGCGGCCCGCCGGGCGGATCGCGGTGCTCACCGAGCCGCCGCCGGTCGGCCCCAAGCCCATCCATCTGGTGCTGGGCGCAAGGGAGTTGCGCAGCCGACTGCATCTGCCGTCCTGGTACCGGCCGGGCTCGGCCAGGCTGCCGGTGCTGCTCAGCCCCTACGCCGGGCCCGCCATGCAGGTGGTGACCCGGGCCTGGGCCTGGCACGCCGCCGTCTGCCAGTGGTTCGCCGAGCAGGGCTTCGCCGTGCTGGTCACCGACGGTCGCGGCACGCCGGGGCGCGGGGTCGCCTGGCAGCACGCCATCCTCGGCGACCGGCTGGCCCCGGTCCTGGTGGACCAGGTGGACGCGCTGCACGCGGCGGCCGAGCGGTACGACGCGCTGGACCTGGCGCGGGTGGGCATCCGGGGCTGGTCCTTCAGCGGCTACCTGGCGGCGGGCGCGGTACTGCTGCGCCCGGACGTGTTCCACGCGGCGGTGGCCGGGGCCCCGCCGACCGACCGGCGGCTGTACGACAGCTACTGGGAGGAACGGTTCCTCGGGCACCCGGACGTCCAGCCGGACAACTACCGGCGGTCCTCACTGCTCTCCTACGCCGACCGGCTCATCCGCCCGCTGCTGCTGGTGCACGGGCTGGCGGACGACAACGTCCACCCGGCGCACACGCTGCGGCTCTCGGCGGCGCTGCTGGCGGCGGGCCGGCCGCACTCCGTGCTGCCGCTGCCGGGGGTGGGCCACGCGACCGGGCGGCCGGGGGTGGCCGACCGGCTGCTGCGGGCGGAGCTGGACTTCCTCGGATCGGCACTCGGCGTCCGCCCCGGCCCTGACCAGGGCAACGGCCCCGACCGGGACACCGGTCCTCAGCACGTCACCGGCACGGTGCGCCTCACCGGCCCGGGAGCACCGAGCGGACCGCCTCCGGGGTCCGGCCGATGACGGTGGTGCCGTCGTCGGCGGTGATGACCGGGCGCTGGATCAGCTCCGGGTGCGCCGCCAGCGCGCTGGTCCAGCGGTCGCGGGCGGCGGCGTCCCGGGGCCAGTCGGCGAGGCCGAGCGCGGCCGCGGCCGGCTCCCCGGTGCGGGCGAGCTCCCAGGGTTCCAGGCCCAGCCGGGCCAGCACCGCCTCCAGTTCCGGGACGGTCGGCGGGTCGTCCAGGTAGCGCCGGACGGTGTAGTCGGCGCCCTCCTCGTCGAGCAGCGACAACGCCGAGGCGCACTTGGAGCAGACCGGGTTGATCCAGATTTCCATGCGGCCATTCTCGCCCGGCCCGGCCGCCCCCGGGCCGGGCCGCCGCTCCCGCCGCCTCTTGTACGCTGCGAATGACCGGATGACTGCAGGAGGCGGCGCACCATGTCCCCGACCCGTGAGACGCCCCGGATCCTGGCCGACCTGGACGATCTGGTTGCCCGGCGCGGCGCGGGACAGGTCGGGGCGCTGTGGCGGCTGGCCGAGCCCGGCCGCCAGCTGGACGCCAACCTGGTGCGGCTCGCACCCGGGGACGAGGTCGGCGAGCACGTCGAGGGCGACCTGGACGTGCTGCTCATGGTCGTCGGCGGTGGCGGGGAGCTGGGCGTCGGGCACCCGGGCGGCGGTACCGAGCGGGAGCCGCTGAGCGCGGGCACGGTGGTCTGGCTGCCCCGGCAGTCACGCCGCTCGCTGTGCGCCGGGCCGGACGGCCTGGTCTACCTGACCACCCACCGCCGCCGCCCGGCCCTCGGCATCAAGCGCCTGGACGGCACCGCCCTCGCCGTCAGCGCGGCAGAGGCGGGCGGCGACGCGCCCTGCCTGCTGGACCGGGTCTGCCCCGCCTGCGACCGGGTCTCCGCCGAGGCCACCGCCCGCTACTGCGCCCGCTGCGGCTCCCGGCTCCCCACCCCCGGCCGCTGACCCCGGCAGCCGCCACGGCCGCGCCGCCGCTACGCCGCGGCCGGGCCCCGGCTGGTGGGGAGGCGGAGGGTCACCGAGAGGCCGCCGCTGGGGCGGGCCTCGGCGGTGACCCGGCCGCCGTGGGCCTGGGCGACCGCACGCACGATCGACAGGCCGAGGCCGACCCCCTCCCGGGCGGGCTCGGCGGAGCTGCGGCGGGTGTGCCGGCCCCGGTGGAACGGCTCGAACACGTGGTCCAGCTGTTCCACCGACACCGGCGGTCCGTCGTTGGCGACCTGGACCTCCTGCCAGTCCGCGCCGGCCGGCCGGGTGACCACCCGCAGCAGGCCGCCGTCCCGGTTGTACTTCACCGCGTTCTCCAGCAGGTTGGCCACCGCGATGCCCAGCAGCGCGACGTTGCCGCGCAGCACGGCCGGTCCCAGCTCCGTCTCCAGCCGCAGGCCCCGGGCCCGGCTCCGGGCCGCGACCTGGTCCAGCGCCTCGGAGGCGAGGTCGGCCAGGTCCTCCTCGTCGAACTCGGTGACGCCCTGCTCGGAGCGGGCCAGCGTGAGCAGCGCCTCGATCAGCCGCTGCGCGTGCTCGGTGGAGCCGGCCACGTCGTGGGCCATGGTGCGCCACTGCTCGTCGGTGGCGGCCGGTTTGGCCAGGGTGACCTCGACGGCGGCGCGGGTGAGCGCCAGCGGGGTGCGCAGCTCGTGGCTGGCGTTGGCGACGAAGCGGCGCTGGGCGGCGAAGGCCGCGTCCAGGCGTTCCAGCATCTCGTCGAAGGTGTCGCCGAGTTCCTTCAGCTCGTCCGGCGGGCCGGGCAGGTTGAGCCGCTCGTGCAGCGTGGTGTCGGTGGCCCGGCGGGCGGCGGCGGTGACGGCGGCGATGGGGCGGAGCATCCGCCCGGCGATCCACCAGCCGAGCAGCGCGGACACGGCGACCACGATCAGCAGTAGGAAGAGCGAGACCCGCAGCAGGTGGGAGGCGGCGGCGTCGCGGATCTGGTCGCTGAGGCCGATGATGTGGTCGTGGTCCGGGTCGAGGCTGCTGGGGATCGCGTTCGCGGGCAGCGGCCGGAAGATCGCCCGGTAGAAGACGGTGGTGAGGGCCAGCACCAGGACGCTGCCGCCCATGGTGAACAGGGTGGCGAAGGTCAGCGTCAGCCTGGTGCGGATGGTCAGCGGCGGGTGCCGGATCCAGCGCGCGGCCCGGCGCAGCAGAAGTCCGGCCCGTTCCCTGGCGGTGGCCGCCGGACCGGCGGTCACGGGGCGATCCGGTAGCCCGCGCCGACCAGGGTCTCCACCAGGTCGGGCCGGCCCAGCTTGCGCCGCAGCCGGTTGACGGTGACCCGGACGGTGTTGGTGAACGGGTCGGCGTGCTCGTCCCAGGCCCGTTCCAGCAGCTGCTCATGGCTGAGCACCGCCCCGTCGGCGCTGAGCAGCACCTGGAGCACGGTGAACTCCTTGGCGGTCAGCGCGATCGGCCGCCCGCCCCGGTGGACGGTCCGCCGCAGCGTGTCCATGGTGAGGTCGCCGCAGCTGAGCACGGCGGTGTGGGCGCGGCCCCGGCGGCCGAGGGACTGGATGCGCAGGGTGAGCTCGGCGAAGGAGAAGGGCTTGCCGAGGTAGTCGTCGGCGCCCAGGGTCAGCCCGTCCACCCGGTCGTCGGTGCCGGACAGCGCGGTC
>Ga0302314_10022909_pt1 | contig 10222 bp, 5 predicted proteins | sample III_Palsa_N2_3_FD_200533 | JGI IMG/M metagenome (GOLD analysis project Ga0302314, IMG submission 200533) | Peat permafrost microbial communities from Stordalen Mire near Abisko, Sweden - III_Palsa_N2_3 | ecosystem: Environmental > Terrestrial > Soil > Palsa > Peat permafrost | place: Sweden... | reverse complement strand
GCCACGCTCGAAACATGCAGCTTGCAGTCTCCGACATTGCAGATCGAGATCGTGTGCACGGGCCATCGTTATGCAGCGTCAACGGCTCGTCCCGATGCGCACCACGGGATAGCCGGGCACACCGGCGAACGCGTTATTGGATGCCCCCGGCTCCGGCAGGATGTCGCGGAATCCGGCGCCGTTCAGCGCATAGATCACCGGGTTGATGAAGCCGACATTCTGTCCAAGCGCGGCATTCAATGCCGCGATGAGCCCGGCCCAGAGCGGTGCCGAGGCACTGGTGCCATTGGTCGGCCAGGCGGAAGGCGTGCCGCCCAGGATGATCGAGCAGCCGCTGTTCGGGCTGGCATTGGTCGCGACGTCAGGCACGCCGCGACCGACATGGCCGTCCTTGATCGAAACCGGAATGCTCGTGTCGCTCTGATACCAGGGCTGCGGAAAGTAATCGCTGACACCGCCGCCCGATGCGCCGCTGAGGGTGGAACCGCCGAACGTAAAGGTATCCGCCCAGGCCCATTCGTCGCAGGTCGTGCCGCTGACGCTGCCGATCGTCGTCCCACCGCAGGCGAGCGCCCACGGATCGGTCGCCGGATACCATACGTGCGCCTGGCCGTCGCCGACCCGGGCGTCGGTGCCATTGTCACCGGAGCAGGTGCAGAACGATACGCCCTGGATCGCCGCGTCCTGCAGCATCTGCGTGACCGCGGTTACCCAACTGATGCTGACGCCCGAGGCAAGCAGCGCGGCTGCGTCGTCGCCGTTCGAGACGTAGAAACTCGTGGTCAGCACTGAGCATTGTGGGTCGCCCGGACTTGGATGGATGACCCGTGTGAGCAGATCAACCCAGCCGACCTGCGAATAGGTCGTGAAATAAACCGCGATCTGCGCGCCCGGCGCCGCCGACGCGGCGATGAAAATGTCCTGCGTCGTTTCGAGGTCGGGGAAGAGACCGTTCGACGCATCGACTGTGACGTCGATCACTGAAGGCGGGCTGCCACCGAAATTGGCCGATATGTCGCTGGGCAGATATCCGGCCTCGGAGAACACCGCGATCGTTTGTCCCGCGGCCAGGTTGGGCGGGAAGTCATAGAGTTGGGTGATCGTCGGCATGGTCAGCAGCGTTGTGGCGGGCGGATCGGCTAGGCCTCGCTTGGTGATGCGGCGGTTATCTAGCCCGAACACGCCGAGGATGATGTCCACGAGATCGGCCGGGACGTGGACATACCCATCGCGCCCACGATAGATCTCGGTTTTCTTGCCTGGGTGCGGGCCGCGCTCGACCTCGTGCTCGTAAAGTTGCAGTTTGATATCGAACGCCCGATTGTACTGCGCGACCGTGCCCGACACGACGACCGTGCGGCGGGCGACGTTCGTTGCATCCACAGTCAAGCCCTGAGCGCGGGCGAACGCGGTTACGTTGTCGATCGCGGCCGGGTCGGCGCCATAGCGCGCGGCGAATTCGGCCTCCGACAGGCGCGGACGTTCCGACGGCGGCGTATGGAGAAAATAGTCATGGCCCGGGATCGGTGGGCCGTCCGCGCGGCGGTTCAGCACAATGGTGACGTTGAATTTTTCGGCCTCGTCAGCCGGGCCGAGAACGCGCACGCCCGGTGTTGGCCGGCGTTCGCTGCCGTGCAGTTGGCGATAGTTCCTCGGTGTGGTGGCGATGGGTTGCCTCCCTTTGTTGGGATCTTGCGGACGATCCAATCGATAGCGTGGGAGTTTGATTGTCGCGTGTGATGGAGATTACTCTGGGAGACGCCTTCTGGTGGCATCGAACGGGGATGGCGGAGTGCCACAGCTTCGGCGTCACCAGCACTGCCCGGCTCGGGCGATAGCGGGCCGGCGGTGGTTCAGCAACTTGGGACGTAGTGGAAATGGTACTGCGACCCTGCGGATCGCGCACAGGTCGGTCAATGAACGTGCTCGTAACAAGCCCGGGCCACTGATCTGATCGCGCCGTCTCGATACCGATTGCCCGATGCGAGCATGGGTTGCGGTTGAGGATCGTTATGATTCCGGACGAGAAGATCGACACCGCGCTGACCGGCGACGCCGAACGGGCGGGTCGCTTTGTCCGACGACCAGGACGTGCTTGTTCATTGGTTTCGCACCTGCTCAGGCAGAAGGAAGGCGAAACGCAGATTCACGCCGATCAGAACGATGCACGCCGATGGTGCACTCGCATGGCCGAGGGAAAGGACGTGGGCCGGTTTCGGTCCAGCTGGGGTCTTCGTGGATCCGCTCTTGCCAACGTGCATCTGTGTTGCGTTTTCGTTACGTAAGACGACCGGTGGTGATGCATTAGTCGCGCAAAGGGTGCCGCGGGAAGAACGCAACAAGACAAAATCAACTATCGTAGCCCAACGTAGTTTCTTGTTACCGTTGGGGCCGGCGCTTTCACCCAGGCTTGGCGCGAAGCGGACGCAGGGCGCCGCGCATCTGCGGTGCGGCGTGCCTCGTGGGGCTCGTCCTACGCAGAAAACTCCATTTGGTCGCGCCCGCAGTGCTTGCCACAACGGGCCTTGTGCGGCATCTCGTGAAGCCTCGCGAGGCTCCTGATCTGCGGCTGTGATAATGAACTTATGACTGCTCGAGAGTACCACGTCACACAAGGAACTGACCACATGATAGATTTCATCGGCTCGCCGGAACCGGGCTCTCGTCGTCCCTTTAGCCGCGCCACCAAAGCTGCCGGCCTCGTATTCGTCTCGGGCTCCTCGGCTCCGCATGATCCCACCCGAGGCATCTATCGCGGCGACACCGCGGCCGATCAAGTTCGCCAGGCTCTGAGCTCCATCGCCGAACTGCTCGGCACCGCAGGCAGCGGGCTCGATCGCGTGGTACAGATCACGATGCTGATTACTGACCCAGCTGATTACGACGCGTGCAACGCCGAATACGTGAAGCATTTCCCGGGCGGATTGCCTGCCCGCCAAACCGCCAGGTTTGGGGTCCCGACCGAGGCCAAGGTCGCGTTCTCATGCATTGCCTTGGCCGCAGAATGAGGGCCTGCCATCCGAGCCGATGGGTTGGGTGATCGACAACCTCAGGACGTATTGGGGCTGGGGCAATGCTGTCCGCAAGGGCCGCGCGGCCGGCGGTGCTGTTCTTAAGTCAAACAGACCGTGTGGAAACGCGCTTTCGTCCCCTTTGCAACCCGGGTTTCATCTGCGCGTGATTTTCCACGCCGCGGCTGCAGCCCAAGTGTAGGGTTAAGCGCCAGGGGATAAGCGCCAGTCGTCCAGCGCCTTCCAGTCCAGAAGCACTTGTGAAAAGTGGCTTTCGCAGACGCAGCCCGAATTCTTGCTCCTTGCCCGCTCGGCAAAGTTACCCATGACAGCGTCCGGTCTCGTTCGTGAGACCCGCGTCGCAGCGACGGCAGCACGCCGGCGCTTCGGCCCACACCGGCGGATCACCGCAGCGCCATATGCACCAGCGCGGCATCGACCCGCAGCAGCAACCGTACCGGGCGGTTTGCCAGTTCGTCCTGCGATGCCTCGCCCAACTCGTCGATGGCCTCGCCGGCGACCGCCACCGCCCCAGACTGGTTGGACAGCCGATCGAGCAGGCCGGCCAACGCCGCGTCGATATGCGCCGCCGTCTCGCGCACCAGCCCGGCAAGCTCCGGATCGCCCGGGCTGGCCGATTGCAGACAGATCTCGCCGAGCTCGCGGGCCCATTGTTCGCAGGCCTCCAGCATCAGCACCCGCCGGCGCAGTGCCTCGTCGTACGACACCGCGTGGCCGAACTGTTCGGATTGCGCAATGGCGTGCAATTCACGGGAACGCTGCTCGCAGGCCAGGATGCGCGCTGCGAGATCCGGCTCGGGCGCACCGCCCAGCAGCACGCGCGCGGAGCTGCCCACCAACGGGCCGAGCGCTTGCAGGAAGGCGATGGTGGCGTCCTGCGTCGCCGCGCGCTCGCGCCGCACCAGGATAAGGCTCGCCACCAGCAGGCCGCAGATGGCGCCCACCGCGGTTTCCCTCAGGCGCAGCAGCAACAGTTCGGGGGCGAAATATCCGAGCATGCCGAACATCAGGCCCAGGATGATGGTGATCCAGAACACCATCATGCCGTAGGCCGCCACGTTGGCCTGGAAGGCGAGGAACACCGCGGCGACGATGGCCGTCATGGTCAGGATCTCGTGGCCGGACAGCAGCGTGGCCAGCAGCATGCCGACGACCACGCCGGCCAGCGTGCCGACCATGAACTGCACGCCTTTGGCGATCGATTCACTGCGGCAACGGGTTCCCTGGAACATCACGAAGGCGGCGAAGGCCGCCCAGTACCAGCGGTTGGGTGACACCAGGTTGCCCGCCATGATGGCCAGCGCGGCGGCGATCGCGGTCTGCAAGGCCGGGCGCAGGGCCGGGCCGGCGCTGGGCGGCGGCGGAGCGGCGACCGAGGACGACGCGGCCCGCGGTGCCTCGCCCAGCACATGGCCCAGAAGCGCCAGGCCAGAGGCGAGCGGTCCGGTGGATTTTTGCGGCGACGGGTCCGCGCCGTGCCGCAGTGCCGCCAGGACGGCAAGCAGTTCGGCGCGATCGGCCGGCGTGCCAAGATCCTGCAGGGCAACCCGCGCGATGCGCTCGACGCCGAGTTCGATCGCCAACAGATGCAGCCAGCGATTACCCAGGTTCGTCTGATCGGGAAGCAGCGCGGCCAGCGCAGCGACGCGCGCTTGAGCCAGCATGACCACGTCGCCAAGCCGGTAGACCTCGCGGTTCAGCTCGGCGCGCGCCGGTTCGGTCCAGGTGCCGGCGGCGACCGCGGCGGCGATCTGGTCCAGCACGCGGCCGATGCCGGCATGAATGGCGCCGCGCAGGTGGTCCAGCTCGGCTTGCGGCCGCGCCGGCAACAGGACCAGACGCACCAGGGCGGCAGCGCCGGCGGCAAGCATCATCACGACAAGCCTGATCGGCAACGTGTCCGGCGGCTGGCGGATCACCAGACCGACGATGTAGGCGATCAGCGCGACCATACCGAGCGCGGCGTAGCGTGGGATGCGGGCGGTGCAGTAGGCCGTGGCGAACATGAGCGGCGGCACGACGATGGCGGCGGCGAGCGGCTGGTCGATCAGCAGCGCGGCGAGCACGGTGGCGAGGAACGCCGCGGCCGGGGCCAGCGCAATGGTGATCAGTTGTTGGCGCGGTGTGCCATCGCGGACCGTCGCGGTGGTGAACAGAGCGATGTCGAAGCCGATGATGCGGTCGGCGATCGGCAGCGCGATGACGGTGCCCAACAGCATGACCACGAAGAAGGTCAGCACGCCCGCAAGCGTGGCACGCAGTGCGGCAAGCAGGCGCAGCGCGCCCGGATCGGGCGGAAACAGCGCGTCGAGCACGGCGCGCCAGCCGAATGGCCTTAGAGATGCGAGCATGCGCTTGTTTACAATTCACCGCTGATAAGAATCGAGAGCCGAGTGGTCCCGAGCAAATCACTTCCAACGTTGTTCACGTCGCCGCCAAGGCAGGTAGTATTCCCCAGGCGCAAAACCACCCATGCCACCGTTAGCGCGCGGCAAACCCCGAGCCGACGTCCTCGGCAGTGTCAAAAATCCGGGCCAAACTGTTCGGATGTCAAGAACGCGTGATGCAATCAGCCCGTGCTCTGTCATCCATCCAACAACATGTTGCGCGCCTGGTTGAACCGCGACGCCAGCCAGAATGCGGTAGAGTCCCTCTTCGCTCAGCAAAAGCGGGTGCCGGTGCGGCTGCCCTTCGCACGCGCACATGGCGGCAGTGAAAATGGCTGCCTGAACCGCGCACGGTTAGGTATCCCGCAGGTCGGATCTATCGCGGCGGTATGCAATCGGCTCGACCCCAAAACTTCGCGGTCGCTCCCCGCGCTGCCACAGTTCCCACATTTTCACATAGGCGAATTCGATGTGGCAGCGAAACCGGTCGGTATCGAAGAGCGGATAGCTCAGTCGGTTTTTCGCCAGCTTTCCGCGTAGCCGGCCTAGCAGTGCTGCATCGGTCGCGAGCCGCAAGGCCAGCGCTTCGTAAGACTGCAAACTGTCCGTCACCAGTTGCGCAAGGCCGACGGCGTCGAGCAGGCTGGCCGCGACACGCCCGGCGAAAGCTTCCCCTCGGCACGTTAGAATCGGCAAGCCGGCCCACAGCGCGTCGCTCGCCGTGGTATGGGCGTTAACGGGCAGAGTATCCAGAAACAGGTCCGCGAGGCGATGGCGCGCCAGGTGCTCCTCGGCCGGCCGTCGATCGGCGAACACCAGCCGGGCCGGGTTCACCCCACGCGCTATGGCTTCTCTGCGAAGGTTCTGCTTCGCCGGAGCACTGTCACCCAGCAGCCACAACACACTATCCTCGACCGCGCCCAGAAGCCGCATCCAGACATCGAATACCGGCGCAGTGATCTTGTAATTGGCGTTGAAGCAGCAGAACACAAAGCCTTGGTCCGGGAGACCCACCTCCCGCCGCGTCGGCGTATGTTCACCAGTTCGCCGGCTGCAATCATTGACCTGGTAACACTCGGGTAAGTGGACAATCCTTTCGGTGTAGAACGGTTGCTGATCGAATGGCAGCACGATCTGGTCGGCGATCACATAATCGATGAATTCGGCCCCCATCGTGCCCGGATAGCCGAGATAGCTGACCTGAATTGGTGCCGGACGGTGAGCGAGGATCTCCGGACGAGCGTCTCGGGTGTAGCCTTTCAGATCGATGGCGATGTCGATCTCGAGTTCGTGCAGCAATTTGGCCACTTCCAGGTCGGTCTCCGAACCGACTTCGTGAAATTGATCGAATGCCCCCACCAGACGGGTGCGCATGTCGCCATGATCGTCCCGGCCGAAGGATACTCCGATCACCTCAAACCGTGATCGGTCGTGGGATTCGAGAAGTCCCGCGATCAAAAAAGCCGTCGCATGCTCCCAGAAATCCGCCGAGAGATAGGCAATTCGTATCCTCTCATGGCGCCACACCGTGCCATCCCAGAAAGGCCGAGGTTGGGTCGTCACCTTGTTCCGGATGTATTTTCTCGCGCATTGCAGATGCAGCCATGGATCATCGCAATTACCAAGCAACACGAACGGCGTGATGATCTGTGCCTTATCCATGACACACTCTTTTAAAGACTCGCTGAGTCGCGCGGCTCGTGGCCAGTCGCAAATCCGTTGTGCGACGTCCAAAATCCCGCTGAGCGAATATCGATGATCAGGCTCGATCGAGAGCACCCTGTCATAACTCGCGACAGCTTCCTCCGGACGTTTCAGATCAAGCAGCGCATTCCCACGGTTGTAATGCGCCTCGGCGTAGTCTGGCTTCAGCGCGATTGCCTTGTCGCAGCTGGCGACAGCCTCTTCGGAACACTCCAGGTGTTGCAGTGCATTCCCACGGTTGTTGTAAGCCTCTGCATAGTTGGGTTTCAGCGCAATCGCCTTGTCGTAACTCGCAACGGCTTCTTCATCGCGCTTCAGGTATTGCAGTGCATTCCCGAGATTGTTGTGAGCTTCAGCATAGTCGGGCCTCAGCGCGATCGCCTTGGCATAACTCACAACAGCTTCCTCATGACGTTTCAGCTGTTGCAGCCCATTCCCACGGTTGTAATACGCCTCCGCGTAGCCTGGCTTCAGCGCGATTGCCTTGTCATAACTCGCAACAGCATCCTCATGACGGTTCAGGTCTTGCAGGTTGTACCCACGATTGTAATGCGCCTCCGCGTAGGCGGGCTTTAGTGCGATCGCCGCGTCGTAGCTCGCGACAGCTTCCGCCGGACGATTCAGCTCTTGCAGCGCGGTTCCGCGGTTGTTGTAAGCCTCCGCGTAGTCGGGTTTGAGTGTGATCGCCTTGTCATAACTCGCAATGGCTTCGCCATGACGCTTCAGCTGTTGCAGCCCATTCCCGCGGTTGTAATGCGCCTCCGCATAGTCGGGCCGCAACGCAATCGCCTTGTCATAACTCGCCACAGCTTCGTCAAGGCGCTTCAGGTCTTGCAGGCCAACCCCACGGTTGTTGTGCGCTTCTGCGTAGTCGGGTTTCAGCGTGATCGCCTTGTCGTAGCAGATCAGCGCCTCCTCGTAGCGTTGCAAGTACCGCAGCGTGACGCCCAAATTGCTGTGCGCCTCGGCAAAGTCTGGCTTGATGGCAATCGCCTTGGTAATCAGTTCGACAGCCTCCAGGGAGCTCCCTTGGCGGCTGCGCAAGATACCGAGCAGATGCAGCACCTCGGGGTGGTTGGGCTGCACGGCCAGCGCATTGAGATACGAGGTGCCCGCTTGATCCAGTCGGCCTGCCTGATGATGGCGCAGTCCGTCTTCGGCAAACCGCGAGTGCGCAGATCCCGAGGCGCGGTCATGTTTTGCTGCCGATCGACGCTGCTGTCTGTTCACGCGGATAAGGCCTAGAAGATCGTTGGTCAGTCGGTAAGGTTACCGACGCCAGGTAGATTTTCCAAGTGGTTGACAAAGAATCTGCCAGGTCGTGAGCGGTCGGTAGGCCGTCTATTCGATCAAGATCGCCACAGCGGTTTCGAGCCGGCAGCGGCGTCTCCACATACCGTTAATCGCGTTTGAACCCGTACAGCGCCGACCAGACACCACGACCGTGCAATGCCATCGCGCCGCGCCCGGTCAACCATCCAGCAGCATGTCGCGCGCCTGGTTGATCCGCGAGGCCAACCAGTCGGACCCCCCGCTGTCAGGATGTGCCCCCCGCATCAGCCGCCGATGCGCCGCGCGGATGTCCGCCTGACTGGCCCCCGGTTTCAGGCCGAGCACCTGAAACGCCTCGTCGCGCGTCATCGGCCCGGCTCGGGGTCCCGCCCCGGGTCCCGATCGCCCGCCCGATCCTCCGCCCGATTGGCGCTGCCCAGCGCCACCCGGCCGCGTCGCGCCGGGATGCGCCGCGCGCCAGCGGTTCCAGATCGTCGGCCCGAACATGGCCAGCGCGCCGATCGCAAGGGCGCCACGACCGGTCAGGATCAGCAGCAGCGCCAGGCTGATCCCGCCCAGCGCAGCGATCCACGCCACCAGCGATTTGATCGTGGTCACCGAGGCGCTCTCGAACGCCCGCAGCCCGCCCCAGAACACGAACAGCGTCAGCCCGCCCAGGACGAGCCACAGCATGACTCAGTCCGCCGCCGGCCGCGACACCGCCCCCGAGAGCGCCCCTGGGAGCGCCCCCGAGAGCGCCCCCGAGAGCGCCCCTGGGGGGGTGCCCGAGGCATAACCGATCGCCCCGCCTGCCGCGCCGTCCGGCATGCCGGCCTGCGCCTCCAGCGCGGCGAGCGCACTCAGGTTGACGATGCCCCGCGCCGTCACGCTCGGCACCACCACGTGGATCGGCTTCGACATGCCCAGCAGCATCGGCCCGACCGGCAGCCCGTCGGACGCCGCCTTCAGCAGCGTGAACGAAATGTTCGCGGCATCGAGCGACGGCATCACCAGCAGGTTCGCGGTTCCCTTCAGCCGCCCATCCGGCACCGCGCGGTCGCGGATCACCTCGACCAGCGCGGCATCGCCGTGCATCTCGCCATCGACTTCCAACGCCGGTGCGCGGGCGCGGATCATCGCCAGGGCACGCCGCATCTTGCTGGCGGAAGCGGAGTTGCTGGCCCCGAAGTTCGAATGCGACAGCAACGCAACCTTCGGCGTGATGCCGAACTGGCTGACCGCCTCGGCGCCAAGCAGGGTCATCTCGGTGATCTGTTCCGCGGTAGGATCGACCACCATGTGGGTGTCGCAGACGAACAGCGAACCCGCCGGCAGGATCAAACACGACAGGGCATAGTTGCGCGCGACGTTGGGCTGGCGCGGGATGATCGGCAGCACCTGGCGAAGCTGGCGCCACCAATCGCCGGTGCCGCCGCAGATCGCCGCATCGGCCAGCCCGGCATGCAGCAGCATCGCCGCGGCGACGGTGCGGCGGGTGGCCAGCCAGTGCGCGGCATCCTCGGGCGGCACGCCGTTGCGTCCAACCAAGCGCTGGTAGTCGGCCAGCATCGGGGCAAAGACCGCACTATCTTCGGCCGGGTCGAGCACCCGCACGGCACCGCCCAGATCCAGCCGCAGCCCCATCTCCCGCACCTTGCGCTCGATCACGCCGTGGCGGCCGATCAGGATGGGCACGGCGATGCCGTCATCCACCAGCGTCTGCGCGGCACGCAGCACGCGGTCGTCCGATCCGTCGCTGTAGACGATGCGCCGCAGCGATTTGCGCGCCACCTCGAACACCGGCTGCATCAGCTGGCCAGAGCGGAA
>Ga0302314_10022908_pt1 | contig 10222 bp, 10 predicted proteins | sample III_Palsa_N2_3_FD_200533 | JGI IMG/M metagenome (GOLD analysis project Ga0302314, IMG submission 200533) | Peat permafrost microbial communities from Stordalen Mire near Abisko, Sweden - III_Palsa_N2_3 | ecosystem: Environmental > Terrestrial > Soil > Palsa > Peat permafrost | place: Sweden... | reverse complement strand
TGAGCGATGCGCTCGGCTCCGTCTACGAACCGAGCAGCTTTGGCGATCTCGCGGCGGTTGCTGACGCGCCGGATCCGTCTGCGGGCCTGTAAAGGAGCGGTTGGTTGGATAGTCGCGCGCTTCGCATCGCCCTGGCGGTCTCGGTCGCGGTCAACCTGCTTGCGCTAGGCGCTCTGGCCAGTGGCGGCGTGGTGCTGTGGTCGAGGGCGCAACCCCCCAAAGCCACGCGGGGCCCGCTACGGAGAGCCGCGGAGGCCCTGCCGCCCCAGGACGAGGCGCGCTTCGTGCAGGCGCTGCGCGGCGTCATGGCGGGATCCGTTCCGGCCAGGCAGGCGGCTCGCGAGGGCCGGCGCGTGGCGGCCGACCTGTTCGTCCAGCCGACCTTCGACGCGGGCAAGGTGAACGCCGCCCTGGCTCAGGCCCGTGAGGCGGATTTCACGCTTCGGACGCGCCTGGAAGGCGCCGTGGTCGATTTCGCCACCACCCTTCCCCAACCCGAGCGGGTCACGCTTGCCCAAGGCCTCGCCCGGGGCGGCCCGCTCCGCCGCCCGGCGCCACGACCGCCGGTCGATGGGCCGGCGACGCGCTAGAGGTGCGAATCAGGCGCCATTGGCGCGGACCGCTAAAGCGCCAGTGGGGCGATCTGGGCGACGCGCTGGGGCTCGCCGCGCCACGCGTCGGAGGCGTCGACATAGACTTCGACACCGTTGCCGTCCGGGTCGGCGAAGTAGAGAGACTTGGTAACCTCATGGTCGATGGGCCTCGGCGCAATGCCGGCGGCCTCGAGAGCCGCCTTGGCTTCGCGCAGTTTCTCAAGGTCGTTGCCGATCTTGAACGCCACGTGATGTAGTCCAGGCGAAGAGTCGCCTCGCACGCCGTCCTCGCCGCTGACCTCCATCACCGCGAAGTCGTGATGATTGCCCAGGCTGAAGAACGTCATCCTGAAGCCGTCCTTATCGAGCCGCGCGCAGATCGGCAGCCCTAGGACGCCGTTGTAGAACCGCTCGGCGCGCGGGCAATCGGTCACCCGCAACACAACGTGACCCAGGCTCTCGATCTTCATGGCGTCATCCTCCGGAGCGCTCTCCCTGCGATCACGCTAACACCAATTCGCGAGTCAATGAAGGTCGCGCAGATCCAAGCGCCAGTTCTCGCCTTGGATGGGTTCTCCGAACTCGTCATGCATGTGCACGTCGGTGATCTTGAAACCGTGGGCGGCGTAGATGCGGCGAGCGCTCTCGAGAATGGTGTGGGTCCACAACCAAACGGCGTCGTAACCGACCTGACGGGCGAAGGCGACGCAGGTCGCCACGAGCGCGTCGCCGAGGCCGAGGCCGCGGGCGAACGGCTCGACGTAGAGAAGGCGCAGGCGCGAGAGGCCGCCGCCGTCGTCGGTCAGGAAGATCGAGCCGGCCATCACGCCATCGACCTCGGCGACCCAGCACCGCTCGCGGCCGGGCTTGAAGTCGCGCAGGAACGCGGCGGTCACCTCGCCGATATTGACCTCGATCCCGGGTCCCCAGCCGTACCTCTCGCGATAGAGGAGCGACTGGCGCGCGGCGATCAGGCCCATGTCGCCGGCGCGGAAGTCGCGCAGCGTGAAGCGCCGCTCGCTGGGCGGCGCAAGCAGGTTGCGGGCGGTGTTCAGAGACGCCACGAGGTCGGACTGCTGGTAACCGTTGAGCCCGGCCAGCACCGCCTCGACCTTGGCGCGCTGCCGCTGGTCGAGAGTCTCGAACGCCGCTCGGCCGGCGGGCGCGAGAGCAATAGCCCGTCGGCGGCCGTCGCCGTCGACGGGCGCGCGCGTGATCCAGCCGCGGGATTCGAACCGCCGCAGGACGCGGCTGAGGTAGCCGGCGTCGATGTCCAGCGCCGCGCGGATGTCGGAGGCCACGAGCCCCTCACCTGCCGCGGTCGCCTGGGCGATCTCGAAGAGGACCCGCGCCTCTGGGAGCGACATTTGCGTTCCCAAGAAGTCCGGGTCGAGGGCCCCAACGAACAGGGTGTAGAAGCGGTTGAAGGTGCGGACCGTGGCGAGGGCGTCTTCCATGACGGGATGGAGACTTAGTTAGTTGACTTTGTCAACTAACTCCGCGCGACGGAATGGTGGATCCGGAAAGGAAAGTCGACGTGCCCCTCACGGCCGAGCAACAGGATCTTTTGGCCGCCATCCAGCGGGTTCTCGAAGCCGATCCCGAGATCGAGGCCGGGTGGCTGGGCGGCAGCCTCGGCCGAGGCGCGGGCGACGCTTTCAGCGACGTGGACGTGGTCGCCCTTGTGGTGGGGCGGCCGCCAGCCGAGGTCGGGACGCGCTACGCCCGCGAGGTCGCGGCGATCGCCGAGCCGGCGCTCGTTCAGCCACTGTACGGCGCCCGAATACTGAATGTGGTGACCACGGACTGGCGGCGTTTCGACATCAGCTTCGTCGAGCCGGGCGATCTAAGCCGGTTCGACGCAAACCGCCTGACGCCGCTCTTCAACCGCGGCGACAGCTCGCCGCCCCACGCCGCGAGCACGCCCTACCGCCCCACGCCCGCCACGGTCCTGCCGCTGGTCACCGAATATCTCCGCGTGACGGGCCTCCTTGTGGTGGGACTCGGACGTGAAGAATACGTCCTGGGCCTATCCGGACTCGAGATCCTACGCCGGCTCACCGTGGACCTGATGCTCGAGGAGAACGGCGTGGGACCCGCCGACCGCGGCGGCGCGCTTCGCCGCAATCCGTTCCTGACGAACGACCAGCGCGACGAGCTGGCGTCCCTACCGCCAATGTTTGCCGATCGGGACGGTCTGATCGCGGCCAACCGGGCATTGTCGGCGATCTTCCTCCCGAGGGCCCGCCGCCTCGCCGCCCAGACCGGAACGCCCTGGCCGTCGGTGTTCGAGGCGGCGACCCGTCGCCATCTGCAAGAGCGGCTGGGCGTGAGCTTCGAGGCGCTATAGCCGCTTCGACGGCGAGGCGCGGGCCTAGGGCGGCGGCGGGAAGATCACCGGCAGCACCGCGTCGGTGGTGAAGATGCAGCGGTCGTTGTGGCCGCACTCTGGAACGATCATCAGGCGCGCCTTGGCGCCGAGATGGCCGTTGATGTAGCTCACGAAGGCCTCGCCCCGCTGGCGGCGCGTCGCGCCCTGGGCCATCGCCGACGGCGAACCGTCAAAGCCGCCCAACGGTAGCGTATCGACCTGACCGAGCAGGTAGGTGGTGGGCCGCCCGACGAGCTGCTTTTTCAACTGATCGTCGGAGATCCGGGAGGCATAGCCGCTTGTCCGATCCTCCAGGCCATAGGGCCAGCGGTCGAAGTCCGGGGCCAGCGCCGAGTTGAAGGGACCGAAGCTGAATTTCGTGTGCGCCGCGTCGTCCTTCCACGCCGCGATCGCCGCGGCGGGTTCGCCGTCATCGACCGGCAGCACCCGCGTCGGGTCGGGCCAGGCGTAGCTGGATGGGTTGGCGACGACGTAGGCGACCGGTACGCCAAGGTGATCGCCGACCGTGTTCGACATCTCGTACCGGGAGACGAACTGGCCGCCGGCGGAGTGTCCCGCGACGACGATGCGCTTGAGGTTCGGGAACACCGACTTGTCGGCGAGGCGTTTCAGGATCGCGTCAACGAAGTCGAACGAGGTCAGGGTCGGGTCTCCGACGGCCTGGCCTCCGGCGCGCCAACTGTTGCCGCCGCAGGCCCAGCTGACTTCGCCAGGCGCGAGCTGGTCCTTGCAGTCGCCGTCGGACGAGTGAATGGCCGGGGCGATGACGATCGTGTCGACCAAAGCGTGGGCGAAGAACGCCGCGCCGGTGGCGGTCGTGAAGTAGTGATCGGCGTTGCGGAGCGTCCCGTGGATAATGATGAGCGCGCGGGTGACGCGGACGTTGCGGCTGCGGAGCGGATAGGTCCGGTAGATCATCGCCCGCGCGCCCGGCTTCAGCGGGACCCATTCCGCGCACGCCGCGGCGGCGGAGACGCAGGGGGCGATGTGCATCTGCGCCTCCGTCGCCGAGGCGGCGGCGATCGGCGCGAAGGCCAGGAGCGCAAGCGCGCAGAGCCACAGCGGCCTTGGTATTTTCATACGTACCCTCCCCGGCCGCCCATGGGACACCAGGGCGGTTTCTGGATCAAGGGTAGCTGATGCGCTCAGCCGCCGGGGCCGCCGAAGTAGAAGAACTCACCCCAGTTTGCCGCGCTCCCCAGGGCGATCGTGTAGGACGCCGGCCAGGCCTGAGACGGCGTCAGGCTCGCCTGCTGCATGTTTCCGGCCAGGTCGTAGTATTCGATTGACCGCTGATAGGCGGCGCGCCCGGCCCCCGCCGAAGCGAAATCGCCGCTGCCCATGGGCGGATAGACGCTCGAGCTTACGGTCTCCCCGCCATAGTCGATCTCCGCCGCCGCGGTCGCCATCGGTCCGTTCTGGTAAAGAGCAACCGGATAGTAGCCGACGGCGTCGGCGGCTTGTGTCCCGCCGACGAACAGCCACCACGCGCCATCGTGGAGGTAGTAGGCGATCTCGATCTCAGCCTGCGCGCCGCCGATCTGACTGATGCTGTCGATCGCCACGCCCACCGGGCAGGTAGAACTGTATTGAACGAAATCGCCGCCCTCCAGGCTGTATGAGCCCGTCTGGCCATAGCGGTCTCTCGTCCAGAAGGTGAACAACACCGGGGAACTGTGGCCGTAGTGTTGCGGATAGACCTGCCAGCCGACCTCGGCGGTCTGAAGGCCCGGACCTGTCCCCGCGACGTACCACTGCTGGGAGAGGGAAAATCCGGCGGGATCGGAAACTGTCGGGCTCCAGACGTTCAGGACACTGTGGCCGCCCAGATTGGCGATCTCCTGAAAGGCGTGAGCGTATTCGTGTTGAGGGTTCGCGCCACTGGGGGTGTCGGGCTTTTCGACGGCGCCTGGGGTCGGCGCGCCTCGCCGGGGGCTCTTGCGCAGGTAGTGACCCAGCGACTCGAAGCGGGTCAGCTCATCGAGGGTGATGCGGCGCATGGGGACGCATCCCGGCGGACACGACATCGGGTTGCCATACCGGTCGAGGCGATCTGACCCCAGCGGGGCGAACCGGGCGCCGGACGGGCTCGGCGCCGCGCCGACCGGTTGCGGCAGGGACGGCGGGGTCTTCAGGGTCCCGCCCCGCAGCTTCAGGGCCGGCTGCTGGTCGATGGGTATACAGTCGAACACCTGGCCGGAGCTGTCCACAAAGCTGTGTTTTACGGTCACGCCGCCATAGAGCTTGATCAGGTGCTGCTTCTGCTCCTCGAAAGCAGCCGGGCTGGCGACTCTGGCGTGTGGCATGGCGTGGTAGGTCGCATGCTGAGCGGTCTGAAGGCCGTTGCGGAAGTCCTCGAAGGACTGAATACCTCTGATTTCCGGATCGTCTGACAATGAAACCTCCCGCCCACGCTCGTCCGGCGCCCTGTTGACGCGACAATCTACGCGATCGCGACGCCTGGATCCTGGGAAATATTACCGGCGTTGCGGACCTGGGGGCCGTGTGGAGGTCCGCCGCACGGCCGACCGCCGTCTCGTCCTCTGCGGCTGGCGCCGCTCGAAAAGGCGACAAAGGCGGCCTAGACGGCCGGTCGGAATCTCCTGACGGCTAGAACGCCGGCGCCGACGAAGAGCAACAATACCAACGCCTGGGCGATCTTGAAAGGCGACTCGGTTGCCGTCGGCGCCAGCGCATGAAGCGCCGGCACCTTCTGGAACGACTGCGCCACCAGGACGAACACGTTGAACCAGAGCGCGATCACCGCGCCTCCGGCGTATACCCAGCGCCACGGGCCGGCGAGGCGATAGGCGTACCGCGCCACGATCACCAGCGCGAGCACGAGCAAAGACAGTCCGCCGACTATGATCCCCGGCGTGACCCCATGGAAGGGAAACAGGAAGCCCGTCGCGCTCGTCGCTACGGTCGTGGTGAGGAAGACCAGTGTGATCGCGCTCATCCGGTCGGCGTTTATCAAGCCATAGAGAACCACCAGGCCCGAAAGGATGCCGATCAGGCTGATCAGCACGTGGAAGAAGGTGAAAGGCGTCATCCCGAAGATCATGGTCTTCGTTCCCTGCGAAATGCCGACAGGCCCTCGGCGCTCAACGCGCTCCCCGTACAGCTACGCCTGTCCGCAATCTTGTCAATTCCGCACCGGCGAGCCTGGCTGTCAGACAGGGCGGGGGCGGCCGGGCTCTCCGAGGCCGCATTCAAGGGCTTCGCGGTCCCAGTTCGCCCGGTCAGCGGCGGCGGCGTATGTGGATGACAGGAACGACAGCAGCACCGCATCGGGGTCGGCCGCCCCGCGTACGGCCTCGTAGGGCAACACGAATTCGCCAAGGGCGGCGTCGTAGCGGGCTTCGGGCGGCGACAACGGCGCGTCGCGGAAGCCAGCCGGTTCAGGGTAGGCGTAGGAATAGAACATCGCCTCCTCCGCGCCCGGGCTCCCGGGCCAGAAGCCGGCGCTGCTGACCTCGTGGGAATAGGCCTCGCGGACGACCGCGTCGGGCAGGTGCGGGATCCCGCCCGGGTGGGGCGGCGCCCGCCGTCCCGAGAAGCGGGTGACCGCCAGGTCGAAACTGCCCCAGAAGAAATGCACCGGGCTGGCCTTGCCGAGGAATCCGGTGCGGAAGTGCTTCAGGACGCGGTCGGCCTGAAGCAGAGCGCGCCAGAACCTCTTAGCCTTGTCGGCGTCGAAAGCGCGGGGCGCGCTGTCCCTCGCGAAAGGGATCGCGTCAGGCAACTCGTTGGGGACGGCGTTGATCGCGACCGGCGCGCCGACCGCCCGCAGCGCCGCCGTCACGCGGATGTAGAAGTCGGCCACCGACATCGGGCACAGCGCCACCTCGGCCGATGGTCCGTCGGTGCGCACGATGAGCCGCCGCCCTATAAGGTCGAACTCCAGCTCCACGCCTCGCTCTCCCACGAAGACGAGGCCGGTCGTCAGGCCTCGCGCCGAAAGGTACAGCGGGACCTGCCAGGAGTGGTTGAGCCAAGGCGTAGTGGCCAGGCGCACCTTGCCGACCACCTGGGTCCACAGATGCAGCGTGTGGCAGGTGTCGGCCCAGTCAGCGTAGGGTAGAGGCGGCCACGGTCCGTCGGCTGCGTTCGAGCTCGCCGCCATCACACCTTCCCCACCGGAACGGCGGAGTGGCAGGCCTGCAGTTCGGCCCAGTCGCGGGCCGCCATCCACTCGGTCCAGGCGCGGTAGAGCCAGCGCTGACCGTGCTCGTTGACGCAGGTGTCGATATAGCGCTCGCCACTGGCGTCGATCGTCACATCGTCCTGGCCGAGGCCCATGCTGAGGTTCTGACCGAGCCGCCGGCTCGAAACGCCGCGCGCCGAGCGAGTGCTTTGACTCCAGTTGTCACCGTCGTCCTGTTCGAGGAGACCCGCGGGTCCGAAGAAGTGGATCGCCGCCCGCAGCACCGCCGCCCGCAGCTTGGGCGGGGCATTCTTCGGCAAGAGGGTAAACCACCACAGCTCGGTCTTCGAAGGTCCGCGCGGCAGGCGCAGACACATCTGCATGCCACCCAGCGTGATCCACAGGTTGGGGAAGATGTTGGGATGGCCGAGGCTGCGCACGCCGGCCGGGCCCATCAGTTCGGTGGCGGAGCGCGGCCGCATCCGCGAAAGGCCCGCCGGGCCGGGGGCGTCGCGCCGTTCCTCGTCGGACATGGCGTCGATCCTTGCCTGCGCCTCCTTGGGGACGCCCGGGCCACTGATGGCGTGGCCGTATTCGCCGAGCATGACCATCTGGTTGTTGGGGTGAAGGATGCTGGCCATGTCGAGGATCCCCGAACTGGTGGCCGAGGCGTGACTGTACATGACGTGGTACCAGTCGAAGAGATTGTCGACGGCGATCTTCCAGTTGCAGTCGACGACGTTCTTCTGAACGCCATCGATCACCTCCACCTCGCCGCCGGCGACGGCCATGGCGAGGCCCGTGCGGCCAACTTCGCCGAGATAGTCGTGAAGCGGCGGAGCGTCGGGGGACATGGTCGCGAAGTGGAAGCCGAGATAGCAGTCGGCCTGAGCGGCGCGGGCCAGCCCGAGCTTCGAGCGGTCGAGTTCGCCCCGATAGTAGCTCCTCTGCCCGGGCACGCCGATCAGCGCGCCGTCGAGGGCGTAATGCCAGCCATGGTAGCTGCAGACGAAGGATTTCGCATGGCCCAGCTCTGTGCGGCAGAGCGCGTTGCCGCGATGGCGGCAGGTGTTGAGGAGGACGTTCACGGCGCCGTCATCGCCGCGAACACAGATCATCTGGTCCTCTCCGATGTAGTTGATGAAGTAGTCCCCGGGGTTGGGGATCTGGCTATCGTGGCACATGAAGTTCCAGCCGCGCGCGAAGATCCGCTCCAACTCCAGCCTGTAGAGGGCCTCGTCAGAGAGCACCCGCCGATCGAGGGTCCCCGTGGCCGGATCGAACAGGGCGCGGATGGAGGCCGCGTCCCAGGCTTCCTCCAGCGAGATGTCTCCGACCATTGCGTCCTCCCCGTCGATCGGGTGCGGCCGGCGCGTTGTGCGCGCGACCGCTGCTGACCCTACATGACGTCGGCCGCGAAGCTCAGGGGGAACTGCAATGAGCGCTTCCCCTCTGCGACCGCGCCGTCGCCCTGACCGGCGCGGCGGGACGGCAACGCCGGTCGCGCCTGGTGCTGGCGGCGACGATCCTGTCTTGGAGGCTGCAGTTTGTCGACAGCTCGATGGTCAACGTCGGCCTGCTGGCGATCCGCAAAGATTTCCACACCCACGTCGCCGATCTCCAGCGGGTGATGAACGCCGTAACGGCCGTCGCTCACGTTCGAAGGGGCCGGCCACAACCTTGACAGCCGGCTGACGCCGCCGCCCTTAGGCGAGGGCTTGCCGCCCACACCCTACGAGAGGCCGCCCCTTGCCCGTCGATCTTTATACCTTCGTCGATCTCTACACCCGCGCCGTGGACACGGGCGCGCACATCCTCGGCAAGGGCGCGGACCATGCCCGGGAACAGGGGGTGAGCGAGACCGAGATGCTCGATTGGCGGCTCATCGAAGACATGCATCCGCTGCGGTTTCAGCTGATGGTGGTCTGCAACTTCGCGCGCTTGTGGCCGGCGCGGGCGGGCGGTCTGCCTTTGCCTGCCGCGATCGGCGCCGACCTCGACCTGGCCGGGTTCCAGGCGGCGTTGGCGGACGCCCGGCGCTATCTGGCGGGCCTGCCGCGCGATGTGTTCGCCGACCGTGAGGAGATTCCGCTGACGGTGGACATCGGCGTGATGGAGCCAACGCTCCCCGCCGCGCGCTGGCTGACCGGGTTTGCGACCACGAACGTCTATTTTCACCTGTCGATGGCCTACGCCATCCTGCGCGCCAAGGGGGTCCCGATCGGCAAAATCGATCTCTTCCCGACCGGGCTGTAGAGCCGAGTCGCCTAAAGTCTGAAACCTTCTGTAGATTCAAGCTGTAGGGCTTGATTGGCATGGCCGGGAACGTCATCAGGTTCCAGGACGTTCCAACCCTCGGGAGGCGCGCCTATGTCGGGTTCGATGACTTGGTTCGCGGGGCTGTGCCTGGTGGCCGCTCTGTCGTCGACCTCAGCGCTGGCCGCCCCTCGTCACAAGACACACGCCACGCCTAGCAAGACCCACAAGCCCTCCTGCTGCCGTGCGCCGGCGGGAACCGACGTGCAGGTCGAACTGGCCGAACCGCTGAGCACGAAGACGCAGATAGCCGGTGACACTTTCGCCTTGCGCCTGGCCGCGCCGCTGGTCGTCAACGGTCAGATGCTGCTACGTCAGGGAACACCCGGGATCGGCCAGGTGATCGACTCGTCGCGCCCCGGGTTCGGCGGCAAGGCGGCCAAGCTGGTTCTTGCCGCACAGTATCTGAAAGCCAATGGGCGCCATATTCCCCTGCAGGGACTGCAACTGGCCCGCGCCGGCCGCAACAACGCCGGAACGGCGTCGGCCATCGGCCTGACGGGCTTCGTGTTCGCGCCGCTTGGCCTTGTCGGCCTGGCCGTCCGCGGCGGCGAGGTCGAGCTTCCGGAGGGCTTGAGCGCGACCGCCAAGCTCTCCAGCGACGTTGTCCTTCCTTCGCTGGGACCGGCGAAAGCGCCCCCTGCGCCCAACGAGGCGGCGTCTGCCGATGAGGACGGCGGGGAGCACTCCGCGATCGACGTACCGCCCCCGCCGCAAGGCAAGGGCGAGGTGGTGTTCTTCCGCAGGCACGCGGAAGAACACCAGCTCGCCCTT
>Ga0302314_10022907_pt1 | contig 10223 bp, 10 predicted proteins | sample III_Palsa_N2_3_FD_200533 | JGI IMG/M metagenome (GOLD analysis project Ga0302314, IMG submission 200533) | Peat permafrost microbial communities from Stordalen Mire near Abisko, Sweden - III_Palsa_N2_3 | ecosystem: Environmental > Terrestrial > Soil > Palsa > Peat permafrost | place: Sweden... | reverse complement strand
TTGTCACCAGTGCCTGGGACGCGGGCAGCATCGGCTTCCTGGCGGCCGGCTACAAGTCGGCCAGTGATCTCGAGGCGCAGGCGAAGGCGGTCGCCGGTTCCGGTGCGGCATTCGGCGTCAACCTGTTCGTGCCGAATACCGTGCCGATCTCGGCTGAGGACTACCGCCGTTACGCCCGCGCCCTCGCCGCCGAAGCCGCCGCCTACGGCATTGACCTCGAGGCGGTACCGCTGACCGAGGACGACGACGGGTGGGCCGACAAGATCGACGTCGTGCTGGCCGCCCGGCCAGCCCTGGTGACCACCACCTTCGGGATCCCGCCAGCCGACGCTGTCCGCGCGCTGCGGCAAGCCGGCACCCCCGTCGGCATGACCGTCACCTCCGCCGCGGAAGCGCAGCGGGCGACCGAGGCGGGCGCCGACGTGCTGGTCGTCCAGGGGAGTTCGGCCGGCGGCCATTCCGGCACGATGTCGCCCGGCCGGCTGCCCGCGCCGACCGAGCTGGCCGAGCTGGTACGCCGCACCCGAGCCGTCACCGAGTTGCCCGTGATCGCCGCGGGCGGCATCGCCACCAGCGACGACGTGTCCCGGGTGCTCGCCGCCGGGGCTGGTGCGGTCGCGGTCGGCACCGCGCTGCTGCGCACCGAGGAAAGCGGTGCCTCCGCCACCCACCGGGCCGCCCTGACCGACCTGGCCTTCGACCGCACCGTGGTGACGCGGTCGTTCACCGGCCGCCCCGCCCGCGCCCTCGCGAACCGCTGGACCGACACCCACGAGGACGAGGCCCCGCTCGGCTATCCGGCCGTCCATCACCTCACGTCCGCGCTGCGGCGGGCCGCCGTGACGGCGGGCGATCCGCACCGCGTGCACCTCTGGGCGGGCACGGGCTGGCGCAGCGCCCGGGAAGAGCCGGCAGCCCAAGCACTGCACCGGCTGGCCGGTGCCTAAATTGCACCGGCAGGCTGATTCCCGGATTCGCCGGGCCGCCCGTCACTAAGTCCCGCTGGCCGGAAACGCGGCCGGTGAGATAGTCCGGCCGGCCCGCCGCCGATATCGTGGAGCCCATCCGGTCGGGGCATGGGGGCGGCAGCGGGTGCGGAGGACGAATGGGTCCGAACAAGGTTGGTCCTTACCTGGTCAACCGGGTCACGCTCGGGGACTGTGCCGAGCTGGCAGCCGGGCTGCCCGACGAGAGCGTTGACGTGCTCGTCACCTCGCCGCCGTACTGGGGGCAGCGGACGTCCGCCGGCACGGGAGTCGAGGAGGACCCGCGGGACTACATCAGCCGGCTGGTGGAGATATTCGCGGTGCTGCGGACCAAGGTGAAACGCGACGGCATCATCTGGGTCAACATCGGCGACGCGTACAACACACCGGTGAACTGGCGGCCGGACGACCGCGACTACAGCTCGCTCGGTCCGGACCGGGCCGGGCTCGACGAGAACAACTCGGCCTACGTCAAGCCACGGGCCAAGCGCAAGGCGTACCTGCGGGCGGACGCGCCCTGGCTCGCCTACGGCAACCTCCTCGCCCTGCCCTACCGGCTGGTCATCGGCATGTGTGATGACGGCTGGCTGCTGCGCGGTGAGGTTATCTGGCGCAAGAAGAACCCGATGCCCGAGGGACGCTGCCGGCGGCCGCACCGGGCGCACGAGACCATCTGGCTGTTCGCCCGGTCGGAAAAGCACGCCTTCCTGACCGATCCGCCGGTGAAGAGCGTGTGGGAGTTCTCGAACGAGCGGATGGCCGGGCCCGCCCACTACTCGCGGTTCCCGCTCGAACTGCCGCGGCGCTGCGTCGCTGCCCTCGGGCGGCAAGGAGCCGACGTCGTGGTCCTCGACCCGTTCTCCGGCAGCGGCACCTCGGGGCTGGCGGCACTTTCCCTGGGCTGCTCGTACGTCGGCTTTGAGATCGACCCCGATCAGGTGGCTGCCTCGAATGCGCGGCTGGCGACGGCCGAAGGACGACCCGCCTGCTGATCCAGGCCCAGTTGCCCGGCGTGGCGGGTCGCGCAATGTCGGCCGATGTGGGTACCAGGGGTTTATTATCCAGCCTAGGTACCATATGGGCAGTGACGGCCGAGGGCGGAGGGCATGTCAAGAAGGACGCTGGTCTTCTTCGTCTGGCTGATCATCGGCGCCGCCGCATGCGGCCAACGGGGCTACTTCGACGGCGCCCCCGCGAACTGCACCCAGGGCGCGACCATCGCTGCGACCATCATCATGGGCCCGCTCAACTACCTCGGCTTCAACCCGACGGTTGCCTGCCACTGGCCCTCCGCGACCGCCAGCTGACGCAGCTTGTTCGCCCGGCCCACTGTCCGGTGCTGAACCCTGCTGAATCCCGGTGCTGAGACCCTGCTGAGTCGACTACGACACCGCGTAGGACTCAGGTAGGCTCTGCATGATGGGAGGAGGCGTCATGTTGCCGCCGTTCAGCTGGAGCGAGGCCGCTACCAACTGGCAGTTCGCGCCGGTTGTCACCGCGTTCACCGTGGTGCTCGCGGCCCTGTACCTGTGGGGTGCGCTCCGGGTCAGACGCCGCCACCCGCGACGGCCGTGGCCGCTCTACCGGACCATTCCGTTCCTGCTCGGCCTGCTCGTCATCAACCTGGCGACGCAGAGCGGCATCGGCACGTACGACGACACCCTGTTCTGGGATCACATGATCCAGCACCTGATGCTGATCATGATCGCACCGCCGCTGCTCGTCGTCGGCTCGCCGGTCACGCTGCTGCTGCACGCCAGCCGGAACCCGCTGCACACCTGGGTCAAGAAGATCGTCCGGTCGCGCCCGGTGCAGTGGCTGACCTTCCCGGCGGTTGGCGTCGCGGCCTACGCGGCGGTCATCGTCGGCACGCACCTGACCAGCTTCATGAACCTGGTCATCGAGCACGACGCGGTGCACGAGTCCGAGCACGTGCTTTACCTCATCGTCGGCTACCTGTACTTCCTGCCGCTGATCGGGAACGAGCCCATCCGGTGGAAGGTGTCGTACCCGGTGCGTCTCTTCCTGCTGTTCATCGCCATGCCGGTAGACGCGTTCACCGGGGTCGTGCTCGGCTCCTACCAGACCGACCCGTTCGTGGCGATGGAGCCGCGCTCGTGGGGCCCGTCCCCGGTGAACGACCTGCACCAGGGTGGCGCGGTCATGTGGGTCGGCGGCGCCGCCATCATGTTCGTGCTGATCATGGTCACGTTCTTCCGGTGGACCAGGGAGACCCGGCCGTCGGCCTCGATGGGCTGGCTCGAGCTGGCGCGCCGGTCGTCCATGGCTGAGCGGTTCGCTGAGGCCGACCCGGCCGCGGCCGTGCCCACCCAGCCGCCGGCCCGTGCGGGGGGCGGGGCTGGCCGCACCATCGACGTCGACGAGGACGAGGACCAGCTCGAGGCTTACAATGCCTACCTCAAGCGGATCAACCGCGGGCAGGGATCCGACAGCGTCGCTGGGTAAAGAGGCATGTGACCCAGATCACATACAACGCGGGTCTACGGTGAACGCCGCGTGTGGTTGTGGATCATGCCTGTTTCTCTTGTGAAAAGTGAGTTTTCCCAGGTTAGCCCGTACCTGGATCGCCATGCGGAAGACTGTCATGCCGGGGGTGCAGGATGAAAGGCAAACAGCGTTGACCGTCAACATGAGCAAGGCAGACAGCCAGTACATCGATGACGCGCTGACGATTGAGGACGAGTACGAGTCCGAGCTCGCGGCCGTGCAAGTCGAGCTCACCCGGTACGAGGTGGCGCCGCACGAGTACGCTGCCCGCCGGGCCGAAATCGCTGCCCGCGCCTACTTCAGGCTGGCGGAGGCGCACCAGCGATTCCTCAACCGGAACAACTGAGCTTGCCCGGCGTGCCGACGGCGGCGACACGCCGGTAGCGCTCTCTACGGAAATCTACGGATCCCGCTAGAGGCCGTCATAGAGTCCGATCGTGGACCCTATACGGAACCCCTACGCGCCCGGTGCCGGGCAGCGACCGCCGGAGCTCGCCGGGCGGGACCGGGAGATCAGCCAGTTCGAGATCGTGCTCGAGCGCGTTGCCCGGGCCCGCCCGGAGCGGTCGATGGTGCTCACCGGACTGCGCGGGGTCGGCAAGACCGTGCTGCTCAACACGTTCAGGTCGATGGCGTTGCAGCGGCTGTGGGGGACGGGCAAGCTCGAGGCCCGGCCCGACCAGTCCATCCGCCGCCCGGTGGCGAGCGCGCTGCACATGGCCATCAGGGAGCTCGCGCCGCGGCACCGCGCCCCGGACCGGATCGACGACTTCCTCGGGGTGCTCAAGGCGTTCGCGCTCCGCGACCCCCAGGCGCCCAAGGGATCCACGGTCAGCGCGCAGTTCGGTATCGACGTGCCCGCCGCCCGCGGCCGGGCTGACTCGGGCGACCTCGAGGTTGACCTGACCGAACTGTTCACCGATGCGGCCTCGGTCGCAGCCGACCTGGGGGTCGGCATCGCCCTGTTTGTCGACGAGATGCAGGACATCCCCGCGCCTGACGTGTCCGCGCTGTGCGCCGCCTGCCATGAGCTCTCGCAGGTGGGCGGGCCGCTGATTGTGGTCGGGGCGGGCCTGCCGCACTTGCCCTCGGTGCTGTCGGCGAGCAAGAGCTACTCGGAACGGCTGTTTCGCTACGCCCGGATCGACCGGCTCGACCGTGAGGCAGCGGACCAGGCACTGATCGCCCCGGCCGGACGCGAGGACGTGCTCTTCAAGCAGGATGCCCTGGACGCGCTCTACGAGGCCGGCGGCGGTTACCCGTATTTCGTGCAGGCCTACGGCAAGGTGACCTGGGACGTCGCCGCGGCGAGCCCGATCACCGCGGCCGACGTGGCTGTCTCGGCGCCGGAGGCCGAGGGTGAGCTCGCGGTCGGCTTCTTCGGCTCTCGCTACGAGCGCGCCACCCCGGCGGAGCGGGAGTACATGCGCGCGATGGCCGCGATCGGTGACGAGCCGGTACCGACCTCGAGCGTTGCCGACGAGCTCGCCCGCAAGCCGTCGAGCCTCTCCCCGGCCAGGGACGGCCTGATCAAAAAGGGCCTGATCTACAGCTCGGAGCGCGGCCTTATCGCGTTCACCGTCCCCCATTTCGGCAAGTTCCTGCGGTCCCAGCCGGCCTAGACATCCCAGGGGCTTAGCGTGTCAAGCGGCTTGCTGGTGGCGGTGGGCCCAGGCGGTGTCTTCGTTGTAGCGGGTGCGGGTTTTGAGGCAGCCGTGCAGGATGCCGACGAGGCGGTTGGCGAGGCGTCGCAGGGCGTCGTTGTGCGTGTGCCCGTTGGCGCGCTGCTGGTCGTAGAAGGCGCGGGCGCCGGGTGAGGCGCTCAGGGCGGAGAAGGCCTGGGCGTTGAGGGCGTCGACGAGGCGGTCGTTGTGCACGAACCGGGCGGTGACGGTCTTCTTCTTGCCCGATGCCCGCGTTAGCGGGCTGGTTCCCGCGTAGTTGCGGCGCGCTTTCCCGTCGGCGCAGCGGGCAGGGTCGTCGCCGAACTCTGCGAGCACCCGGGCGCCGAGAACAGGTCCCAGTCCCGGCTGGGACAAGATGATCTCAGCGTCCGGGTGCCGGCCAAAATGGGCCTCCACCTCACCCTGCAGGATCTTGACCTGCTCGTTCACGGTAGTGATGACAGCGATCAGGGAACGGACGGTGGCCGCGTAGGCCAGGGTGAGGACCGGCGGCTGGCCCAGTTGCCCGCTGCGCAGCGCGGCCAGGATCGCGGTCGCCCGGCCGGTGATGTCGCGGCGGCCGGCGCGCTTGAGCGCGGCCGAGACCTGTGCCCGGGTGAGCTTCGCGGCCCTGGCCGGCTCGGGGAACTTCGCGATCAGCTCCAGCGCCTCGCTGGCGTCCAGGTCGTCCCCGAAGGCCTCCAGGGCAGCCGGGAAGTACTCCCGCAGCTGGTGCCGCAGCCGCTGGACCTGCCGGGACCGCTCCCAGATCAGCGTCTTGTGGGTGCGCGCAAGGACCTTGATCCCCGCCGCCCCGGGGCTGTCCCCGGCCGCCGGGCGCAGCTGGTGGGCATCAGTGCGGACCATGTCAGCCAGCACGTGCGCGTCGCCGGCATCGCTCTTGGCCCCCGAGACCTGGTGCCGGGCCCGGAACCGGGCCGACTGCAGCGGGTTCACCGGGAAGACCAGGTAACCCGCCGCCACCAGTGCCGCAACCCAGGGACCGCGGTCAGTCTCGATTCCGACCAGCACCTGCGCCTCGTCAGGATCCTCGTCTGCGTCCAGGCAGCCGCCGACGAGGCCGTGCAGCAGCGCCATGCCCACCGCGCCCTCCGGCAGCCGCCTTTTCGCCAGCACCCTCCCGGCCTCGTCCATCACCTCCACGTCATGGTGGTCCTCAGCCCAGTCGTCACCCACGAACAGCCGCACCAGCACTCCCATCAGCAGAATCGGAAATCCGCGGCAGCCAGCGGGAGAACCATCACAGGCTAATAAGAACAGTGCTCACGCCCCAAGGGCAGGCACGACATCCCAGCAGCGATCAACTCTCCCGGTCACCGGCAAGGGCACGATCTAGGCCCAGGGCTCAACGGCCCGGCGGCGCACAGTGCTCACCTGCCGGCGGCTACCAGACACCGAGTCTGCCGCATCATCGACGAACCCGATAACCCCTATTAGCGGCGCTCAGCCCGCCAGCACCAGGACCGAAGCGGCATGTCAACCAGCGGTTGCTGGCCGGCCGGCGCCGGGCCCGACGGCTGCTGCGCACGGCTGAGCAGCGCGTCCCGCCAGTGCGCGAGGGCTGCCTCCCGGTTGGCGGGCGACGCGGTGATGAAGGCACTGTTGGTGGCCAGCCACTCGACCACGTCGGCCACTGGCATCGTCCGCCCGAACGGGAATGCCGCCGTCTCCCCGGGGCCGAAGGCCGACCCTTCCGGCAGGATCACCGCATGATGAAGGTCCCGCTGGGCGCGCACCTCGGCGATAGTCCGGGGTGCGGTGCCGGCCCCAGCGGGCGGGACGGCGCCGCCGCTGGGCTGGCCGACGGTGGTCCCGTTGAGTGCGAGCAAGTCGAGCTCCGCCACCCAGTCAGCGTCCCGGTCCCGGCTGGTCCAGATGATGCCGAGCCGCCCGCCCGGCCGCAGCACCCGGGTGATCTCCGGCACCGCCAGGGGCAGGTCGAGCCAGTGCCACGCGGTCGAGACGAAGACGGCGTCCGCGCTGGCGGCCGGCAGCGGGATGGCCTCGCCCCGGCCCGCTCGCACGTCAAGACCGGGCGTGCGGCTCGCCAGCACCTCCCGCATCCGGTCGTCGGGCTCGACCGCCACCACCCGCGGCACCCGGCCAAGCAGCGCCCGGGTGAACAGCCCGGTCCCGGCGGCCAGGTCAACGGCGACTTCGCAGCGAGCCGGCACCAGCCAGTCGAGCGCCGCGGGGGCCGGCCCGGGCCGCACCCGGTCATAGCTCTGCGCCACGCTTCCGAACGATGTGGACTGCTCCTCGTTAACGGTCACCACCCGATTATCCCGAACGGCGCGCAGGTCCCCCTGGTTCCCCCGCCGGGCTCCTCCCGGTCGGCGGCCGGCGAGCGCTGGTGCCGGCTGGTCACTCGCACCTGCCCCCGGCCGCGTGGCCGGGCGCACCGCGGGTACTGTGTCGGGCTGACCCCGCCGAATAGCGGCGGAAGTGACTTCGAGGGGGTAAACCGAAGATGAAGCTGACCAAGCACGAGCACGCCTGCGTTGTCCTCGAGAAGGACGGAGCGTCCGTCGTCATCGACCCGGGCTCGTTCTCGGCCGGTGCCGCGCAGATCATCGCGGGCGCCGACGCGATCTTGATCACGCACGAGCACATGGACCACGTTAACGAAGCGGCGATCAACGGGGCGCTCGGGGACCGGCCTGACCTGCGAGTTTATGCGCCGAGCGCACTGAGCGGCGTTTTCGGCGAGTACCCGGAGCAGTTCACCGCGGTCGCGGCGGGCGACTCGCTGAGCGTCGGCTCGTTTGACGTCGCCGTGCACGGCGCTGAGCACGCGGTCATCCACCGGGACATCCCGACCATCGCCAACGTCGGTTACCTGTTCGACGGCAGCCTGTACCACCCGGGTGACGCCTACTTCGTGCCCGAGGCCCCGGTGTCGGTGCTGCTGCTGCCGACCAGCGGCCCGTGGATGAAGCTGGGCGAGGCCGCCGACTACGTGCGCGCGGTGCGGCCGCAGCAGATCGTGCAGATCCACGAGATGCTGCTCAGCGACATCGGCCTCTACCTGGCGGACAACCTGCTGGGTGAGCAGGGGCTGACCGGGCTGCCGCTGACCACGGTCCCGGCCGGAGAGTCAATCACCGTCTGAGCGGGGCACGCACGCTCCGCTGCCTGCGATGAACAGGGACGCGGGCCCGGCCGCGCGGACCGGGCCGTCGCTCGCGGACAGGAAGCAGGATTCGCCCCGGGCCACCTTGCGCGGGCCGGAGTCTGCCCGCAGCACCGCGGCGCCCCGGGTGCACAGCACGATCCGCGCCCCCCCGGCCGCCGGCAGGGTGACCTCGCCCGGGCCAAGCTCGGCCTGGTACAGGGTGAACTCCGGCGCCGGGGAGTCATAGACGCACATCCCGGCGCCCGCCGGGCGCGGCTCGATGACCGGAACCGGCGCCGCCGGGTCGAGAAGCTTCAGCAACTCCGGCACGTCCACGTGCTTGCTGGTCAGGCCGGCCCGCACCACGTTGTCGGAGTTCGCCAGCAGTTCGATGCCGGTGCCCCGCAGGTAGGCGTGCAGGCCGCCGGCCGGCATGAAGACGGCCTCGCCTGGCTGCAGCACCGCGTACCGCAGCAGCAGCGCCGCTACGACCCCGAGGTCGCCCGGGTGGTCGCCGGCGACCCGGGCGATCGCCGCGCACGCGGCCGCGTACTCGCCTGGCCGCGCCGCGACCTGCTGGCAGCCGGTCACGACCGCGCTGACCAGGGCCCCGCGGTCGCCCGCGGGCCAGGTCAGGATGGCGGCAAGCGCCGCGGTGAGCGCCGCCGGGTCGGCGGTGGCCGCCAGCCCGGCCGCGAGCGGCTCAAGCCCGGCGACGCCGAGCCCGCGCAGCAGCGCGGCGGCGTCGGCCGTGGTCCGCATGCCTGCCAGCACCTCGAACGGGGTGAGCGCGCAGAGGATCTCCGGCTTGGGCCAGTCGTCGACGTAGTTGCGGGACTTGTCGCCCGGCCCGAGACCGCGCTCGTTGTCCGCGCGGTAGCCGGCCTCGGCCTGCGCCCGCGACGGGTGGACCTGGATGGACAGCGCCTGTTCGGCCGCCAGCACCTTGAGCAGGAACGGCAGCCGCCCGCCGAACCGCGCGGCACATTCCGGGCCGAGTTCGGCCGCCGGGTCCGCCCCGATCAGCTGGTCCAGGGTGGTCCTGCCCGCGGGCCGGTCCACCCCGGAAGGGGCCGACGGGTGCGCCCCCATCCACAGCTCGGCCTCAGGCCCGGCGGTGGGAGCGGGGCGCCCCTGCAGCTCGGCGATGGCCGTATGCGATCCCCAGGCGTAGGGCTGGGTCACCGGCTCAAGTAGATCCACCCGGGCATGCTAGTAGGTCAGCGGGCCTGCTAGCGGGCCGGTCAGCCGGCTGCGCTGGTGTCGGTGGGGTGCTCGACCAGCGCGATGACCCGGCTGGCCATAAAGCGGGCGGTGCGCACGGCCGTGCCCGTCCGGGTGACTTCGGTCACCTCGACCACGCCGCGCACGGTGCCAACTTCAACGCGCCGCCCGGCCCGGGTCGCGGTCACCTCGTAGGTCTTGGCGCCGTCCCCGGTATCGACCACGATCTCGACGCGGTCCCCCTTCACGGGCACCCTCCAAGGACGGAACCTCTGTTCCCCTGACATACCACCCGTGATCACCGGGGAAACCCGGCGCGCACGGGCTGCACCGGCCTGCCCCCGCCGGGCGGGAGGCGGCCGAGGCGCGGCTGGCTGCTGGCACGGGGCCGGACGGCGCGCGTTGCCGCACGCCCGGCGGGCGCGGTCCCGCCGCTGGGGACGACGGCCGGGAAAGGGCCGGAAACGGCGGCGGCCCGCGGCCGCGGGGTGACCGCGGGCGCAGGCCGCCGGGTGCCTGGTTGCTGGCCGGTTCTCAGCGCCCGGCCAGTTTTCTTAGTACGTGGGCAGCGAGGGATCCACCTGGCTGACCCAGGCGAGCACACCGCCGCCGACGTGCACGGCGTCGGAGAATCCGGCCGACTTCAGCACGGCGAGCACCTCGGCGCTGCGGGCGCCGCTCTTGCAGTGCAGCACGATCTGCTTG
>Ga0302314_10022906_pt1 | contig 10223 bp, 7 predicted proteins | sample III_Palsa_N2_3_FD_200533 | JGI IMG/M metagenome (GOLD analysis project Ga0302314, IMG submission 200533) | Peat permafrost microbial communities from Stordalen Mire near Abisko, Sweden - III_Palsa_N2_3 | ecosystem: Environmental > Terrestrial > Soil > Palsa > Peat permafrost | place: Sweden... | reverse complement strand
GGCGCACGGCGACCCGTGGGCGGGCTCGACCTCGCAGTCGCTCGAACCGCTCCTCGAGCTGTCCGGGCGCGACTTCGCCGCCGGCCTGGCCGACGCGCCGTGGCCGCCGGTCTACCCGAAGATGCCGGGTGAGCCACCCCGAGTAGCACCCAGCCGGGCCCGCAAAACCCTCTGAGCCTGCCGGGGCCTTTAGGGCGTCTTCAGGGGCAGCCAGTCGATGCGGCGAATACGGGCTTCGACCCTCGTGCTGCACAGGGCAACCAGCGCCACGGCCACGACCAGACCGAAGGTGTCACCGACGAGGCCGGTGGATGCCACCAGGGGCTCGAACCGGGGCAGGACAGAAATCGTGCCGTAGATCGACACCCCCATAAACAGCAGCTGCCAGCGCCCCACGGCGACCGGAGCCAGGCAGAACAGTCCCCACGCCAGGTACCACGGTTGGTAGACCGGGCCCATAGCCACCAGGAGGAGCAGGCTGAGCGCCAGGGCCAGGAGAGCCCCGACCCGTTCCCGGCGCCATAGGAGCCAGCCGCACGTCGCCGCGATCACCATGTAGCCCAGGCCTCGGGTCAGCTTGATGAGGGTAGCCACGCTCGGCCCGAACCGCACCACATGGACGACCTTCTCGGCGAGCAGGGCCAGGTCGGTGGTAGGGGTGGTCACGGACTGGACCATGCCCGCAATCCCGGCGGTGTGGACCCATCCCCAACCCAAGCCAGTGAGTAGCGTCACCGCCTCCAGCACGCCGAACGTGACCACGGCCATGGCGGTCAGCATCCGGCCCCGGCCGCGCCAAGTTAGCTCGCGGCTGGCCCACTCCCAGGCGATGAACGCGGTGGCCAACAGCGCCGGGGATTTGACCGACGCGGCCAGGGCACAGACGGCCACGGCCAGGAACGGGCGGCCCCGTCGAGACAGAGCCAGGGCGGCGATCATCAGCCCGATCATCAAGGCGTCGTTGTGGCCCGGGGATATGAGGCCGAGAAGGGTCAAGGGGTTGAGAACGGCCAGGGCCACGACGAGCGAGGGTGCCGTACCCCACTGGCGGGCCAGCCCCGGCAGGAGGGCAGCGGCGAGGATCACCCCGGCGAGGGCCAGCAGCCGCAGTCCTTCGATCGCGGCCACCTCGTGGTGCCCGGTCACATCGACGATCCCGGCGTCCACGCCGAGGGACAGCGGGCCGTAGGGCGTCGGGGTCTGGCGCCAGATCGGATCGACGAGACTGGCGTACTGGGGAGCGACGAAGGCAAGCGAGTCCGGGCCGTTGACGTAGGGGTTGATCCCCGAGGTGACCATCTGTCCGTCGGCGGCGTAGCTGTAGACATCCCGGCTGAACATCGGGGGGGCGATAATGGCGGGCAGGGCCCAGAGGGCGAAGATGACGGCGACGGTCCGAACCGGCGTGACCGGATGGCGCCGGAGATAGCCGACCAGCTGACACCAGGCGACTATCAGGACCGCCATTCCGGCGAAGACGCCGATGATCCCGACGGTGCGGGCCTCCACCGTGTGTTTGCCCGTGCCGAACAGCCACGCCCCGGGGAGATGCAGGACATAGGGCGACCCGGCCAGGGTGGCCCCGATGCTGAGGACCACCACGGCCGCGAATCCGCTCAGGGTGGGGACGACCAGACTCCCCTCGGCGCCGCGCTCGTCGACTACGTCGGCAGAACGGGACGACTCCGAGTAAGGCGCGCTCCCGGCGCGCAAGACCTCCGGCGTCGTCACGGCACGGGGGTGGGGTTGGCCGAAGCGAGCTCCACGTCACGACATTCTTGCAGACTGACTGCTCCGCGAGAGATCAGGCCGGCTGGGCCGGCGCCGGCGGATCCTGCGCCCGGGCCGGCTGGGCCGGCGCAACCTGCGCCCGGGCCCGCAACCGGCGGTCGGCGAACCACGGGCGCAAGTGCAGGCGGACCGGCGGCAGGTGCCCGTACACCAACACGCCCTCGCCGGGCGGGATCCGGCGCAGCTCGTCGGTCGGAACCAGCCGGCGCAAGGAGATGGCACTGGAACGAGTCCGGCGGCCGTCGCGGAGGTCGTGGGTCATCGTCTCTTCCCGAACTGATGTCTCGCCGGCCAGACCCGACAACATGTCGAGAGTGGCGAGGTCGGACACCCCCGAGAGCAGGACCTTGGCCCGGTGGTTGTTGGCAATCGTGCGCGCCCGATCCGCTCCGTAGCGGGCGCTGAGCTGGGCCAGGTCCTGGCAGACGGTCACCAATTGCAGGCCCATTCCGGCGCCGGTCGATGCCAGGGTGTCGAGGTCGCGGATGGGCGCCACGTTGGCGGCCTCGTCGAGGACGAGCAGGAGGGGCGGATCGAGCGGGCGGGCGTTGTCGTTGACCCGCTGGATCGCGGCGGCTACGGCCGAGGACACCAGGGCGGCGAACAGCCCCTGCACCCGGTGCTGCTCATGGCTCGGCCCGCACAGGTACAAGCTCCCGCATTTGCTCAAGAGGACGTCCAGATCGATCTCGGCGCTCGCGGTCGAGGCGGCCACGACGGGGTCCTCGAAGGGCGCCAGCACCGTCTCGAGGGTGGTTGCAACCGAGCTCAGGATGCGAGGGTCTCGAGCCTCGCAGGCGGCCAGCGCGACGGCGGCACCCCCTTCGCCGGCCAGCTCGAGCAGCCGGCCGGGTTCGTCGAACCCTCCGGTGTTGGTCCAGCGGACCACTTCGGCCATGCCCAAACCGCCCCGGGCGGCCGCTAGGAGCAACGGTGCGAGCTGTTTGGCCGCGGCCGCGTACCAAAAGGCGGCGTCAGCCATCCCGGTCCGCGCCGGTGTGGCTTCCACCAGCCAGCTGGCCACCCGTTGGGCGCCTGACCAGTCCGTGGTTGCCGCCAGCGGCGACCAGGCTGCGAGCGGGCGTAGACCGGAGGTCCGCGTCGGGTCGAAGACCCAACACGGCCCGCGCCGTGACCGCCAGGCGAGTGTGGTCGCGGCGAGATCGTCCTTGACCGAGGTAGCGATGACCGGACCGTTCCACTCGAGCAGGGCCGGTACGGCCAGCCCGCTGGTCTTGCCCGACTGGGTCGGGCCGACGACCAGCACCGAGTGGCGGGCCTCCGTGGCGAGTAGATGCCGGTGGCCAGGCGGGCCGGGCACCCGGCCGAGGACGAGCCGGGACGAGTGACCCGGACGGCGCACCCGAAGAGGCTGGAGATCCTTCCCCGCCGCCCACCGGGCGCCACCCGCCCACCGGGCCCCGCCAGGCCGGTGGCCCGCCGCAGCCGGGCTTCGGCCCCAGCGAGCCGCGGGGTCGCGCACCCGGCGTGATCGGTGGAGACGGCCTACCACCAGTCCCCCCGCCGCCACGGCCAGCAGGAGCAGCAGCCCGCAGCCGTAGAGGGGCAACGGACCCGGCAGCGCGACCCGAGCCGGCCGCGGCCAGGCGGCCCGGGGGTCACTGAGATGGGAGGGAAGCCGCATCACGATGGCGGCCGCGGACAGGACCGGCACAGGTGGCCATCGCCCTCCTATCAGCCAGGCCGCGATCTGGCCGGACAACCACACCCACCCCCCGATCGCGGCGGCGACGACGGCTGCGCCACCGAGCAGGGCGTCGGCCGGGCCGTCAAGCGCGCTCGCGGCTCGAGCCGTCAACGGGGCGCCTGGCCTGGCGCCGGACCCGGCCGCCCAGCCGGGGCCTCGGCTGTGGCCGGACCGGGCAACCCGGCCGGCGCAATCTCTATGCACTTGGGTTCTTCTTTGAGAGCAGGGACGTTTTGAGCGGTTAGTGCAGACGGGGCCGGGTTCGGGGCCGGGTGGGGATTGAATGACGAATGGTCGGGATTCCTGACGGTTGGTCGGTATAGTGGGTGAATGCGCTGTGTGAATGAACCGGCTGATCGTTGAGTCTGGCCGCCGTCCGCAACATCGGCTCGCCTCGGGCGTTGCGGAGCGGGGAGGATGTCGAGGACTTCGAGCAGGAGATAGTCGACCAGTACGCGTTGGCCATGGCGGCCGCGGGGCTGAGCGACGGGCATGTGAGCAACACCCGCTCGGCGGTGATCGAGTTCGCCCGTTCGCTGGACGGTCCTTTGTGGTCGGCGACGTGCGATGACGCGGACCGGTTCTTGGCCGATCAGCGCCGGGCGGGACGCAGCGTGTCCACCCGGGCGGGCAAGGCCGGCACGGTGGCGTTGTTCTTCGAGTTCGTGATCAGCCGTTACCAGGGCGATATTCACGCCTTGACCGGGATCGTGGTGGAGCAGCCCATCGACGAGTTCAACCGGCAGTCCGGGGCTTCGCTGGGCAAGGTGCGGGTGCCGCCATCTGAGGTGGAGGTCGACGAGCTGTTCAGCGAGTGGCGTCTGTCGGTCCTCGAGGCCCGCAAGTACCTGCCGGCCGCTCGCGACTATTTCGCAGCGTCGCTGTGGCGACGGTTGGGGTTGCGGATGAACGAGACGGTGATGTTGGACATCCGCGACTGGCGGCCGGATCTGGGCGGGTTCGGCAAGCTGCACGTCCGTCACGGCAAAGGAAGCCGAGGCCGTGGCCCCAAAGGCCGGCTGGTTCCGGCGATCAACGGAGCGGACCGGCTGATCGACTGGTGGCTGGCCGAGGTCCGCCACCGCTTCGGCAGTGACTGGTCCGATCCCGACGCGCCGATGCTGCCCAGCGAACGGCACGATCCCGATCTTGAACGCTGCCGGAGGGTGGGCGACGACGCGTTGCGCCAGGGTCTGTGTGTGGCCACCGCGGCATGGCTGCCGGGATGGTCGGGTCGGCTGACCCCTCATGTGCTGCGCCATTTCTGCGCCTCTTCCCTTTATGGGAGCGGGATGGACCTCAAGGCCCTCCAGGAGCTGCTGGGCCATCAGTGGCTGGCCACGACGTCGGGATACATCCACGTCCGCAGCGACCACATCGAAAAGGCGTGGACGGCCGCCAACCGCCGTCTGGAATCCCGTTTCGCAGAGGGAGGATGAGCGCATGCGATGGAACCTGCGGTTGAAGGCCGCCGAGCGCGGGATCTGGAAGTCCGCCGAGATGCGAAGGCACCTCGCCGACGCGGGCCTGGAGCTCAGTGCCGGGAAGATGTCGGCCTTGTGGGCGGGGACGCCGACCACGATCCGCCTCGATGACCTCGACGTTATCTGCGTCGTGCTGGAATGCGACCCGGCTGCGCTGTTGATCCGCGAACCGGAGAAGGTCGCGGCCCGACGGCCCCTCCACGAGAAGACCGCGAGCTCAGAGGAGACCTCGCCGAGGGTGGCCCCGCGGTTTGGCAAACCCAAGTCCGAACCGCCTCTTTGACACGCCCGCCGGCGCGATGTAACGGCTGCCAGGTCAACCGGGTCTCCTGGGTTAGACCGCGAGTCGACTTCTGTTATGCGTGCCTGCCTGGCGGGCCGTTCGCCCCGCCCGCTTGCCGCAAATGCGGCTCGGACCGGTATTTCAGCGAGGGACTCTGCGATCGGTGCCATCCCGGTGCGCCGCTGCATCTGGGATCGTGCCGGGACTGTCTGGCCTGGGGCGTGTATCGAGCCCACAGCTGGCATTGCTGGAGCTGCCGATGGTGGACCACCCACTACCCGCTCCGCGACTGCGAATACTGCGGGCGAAACACTCGAGTCGGCGACCAGCAGGCGTGCCGGCTGTGCATCGAACAGGCCCGTATCGTCCAAGAACCCGGCCGAGCGATCGACCTTCCCGGCGGGAACCAGTATGGCCAGCAGCTGTTCCTGGCCAACATGCGCTTCCAACGCCCCCGCGTTCCCAGGCTCAGACCGCAGGGGCGACGATCCCGACCGACACCAACCGGGTTCCGGCCTCTCGCTTGGCGCCAGGAGTCCCTGTTCTACATGGACCCCGACCCGGCCGTGGTGCGCGAACGGGCATTCGACGCCGACAGCGACTTGATCCGACACTGCTCCGCGGTGGTACGTAACCACGCCGCCCAACACGGATGGTCCAAACGACAGACCAACGATGTCATCCGATCCCTGCGGCTCCTGCAGGCCCTCCAAGACACGCCAGGGGCGAAGATCCGCGCCACCGACGTGCTGGAACTGCCCCGCTATGACGGCAACATCACCTCCACCCTGGACGTCCTCGCCGCCGCCGACATGCTCATCGACGACCGGCCCTCCCATGTCGAGCGATACTTCGCCGCCAAGACCGCCCGCCTGCCCGAACCGATGCGCCAACAACTCGAGGTTTGGCTCGAGGTCATGCTCAACGGGAGCGGACAGGCCCCCCGCCAGCGCTCCCGAGACCCCCAGACCGCCCGCATCCACATCATGGGAATCACTCCAATCCTGCACACCTGGGTTGACGCCGGGCATCTGTCCCTGGCCGAGATCACCCCCGAACATGTCCGCGCCGCGCTCCCAGCGAGCGGAGCCCGACGCAACTTCGCCGAATACGGGCTGCGGTCCCTGTTCAAGGTGCTCAAAGCCCGCAAGCTCATATTCGCCAACCCCACCCGCGGCATGCCACTCACCCCGGTCAACGCCAACGTGCCCCTGCCCCTCGACACCGACGCCATCCGCCGGGCGCTGGACTCGCCCGACCCCGCCATCGCCTTGGCGGTCGCCCTGGTCGCCTTCCACGCCCTCACCGCCCACCAGCTCTCCCGGCTCGCGCTCACCGACATCGTCGACAGACGCCTCCGCCTCGACGGACGCGACATCCCGCTCGCCGGCCCGGTTCGAGTGCGCCTCACCGCCTGGCTCGACCACCGAAACCGGACCTGGCCGGGCACCATCAACCCGCATCTCTTCGTCGGCCGTGTAAGCGCCCCCCGCCTCACCCCGGTCGGCAAACAGTTCCCATGGAAAGGAACAGACGTCCGACCCCAAGCTCTGCGAGAAGACCGCATACTCCAAGAAATCCACGCCACCGGCGGCGACGTCAGACGGGTCTGCGACCTCTTCGGCCTCAGCATCGAAGGCGCCATGCGCTACGCGCTCACCCTGGCCCACCCAGACCTCGAACGTCGGCCACCCGACGACGGAGCGTCTACCAACTTGGACGGCTTGCCGTCTATGACGATAGACTAGATTGGTGACCGCCAGGGTCCTGATCCGCAAGCTGCGAGAACGTGGTTGCGACTCCGTGCGCCAACGGGGATCGCACCAGATCTGGCGCTGCGGCACCTGCCAGACAGTGATCCCCATCCACGCCGGCGACCTCACCCCCGGCACCCTTCGATCCATCGAACGCGACCTGGAGCCCTGCCTGGGCCCGAAATGGCTGACCAAATGAGAAACGACACCGACCCGAACATGACGGAGGACACCGTGCAGACCTACACCGCCCGCTTGGAGAAAGAAGACGACGGGCGCTGGTCGGTCGAGCTCGAGGAAGAACCACGCGTTCACACCTGGGGCAAGACCATCGACCAAGCGCTCACCCGGATGCGCGAGGCGGCCGCCTTGTGGTTCCAGACCGACGAAGCGTCGATCGAGCTCGTCCCCCGACCAGTACTTCCAAAGACCACAGGTCGGACCGTCGAGCAGGCCCGAAAAGCCCGAGAGCAAGCACGCAACGCCGACCGCCAGGCCATAGAGCAGACCCGCAAAGCAGCCGTCGCTCTTACCAGCCGCGGGATCAGCATGCGCGACGCCGCCGCCATCCTCGGCATCTCCCACCAGCGCGTCCACCAGCTCCTCACACCCGAAACCTCGCCCGGCCGCAAAGCCGGCTGACCGACGGTTCCCCGAACCCACGGCACCAGGTAGGCTCCGTACCAGCATCTACCCTTCGGTTCCAGAGAATTCGGCCCCAGATCCCGGGAACTGGCGGGGGTTCTCGGTCATCGCCGCGTCCGTGTCCACCAGGCCGGCTTCGGTCCGACCGACACGGTGCTCCACGAGCCAGGACCGGTCCCCGACTTTCCAGAGCGCCACGCCACGGGGCAGCCGGCTGACCAGGTCCCGTTCGGTGTCGCTGAGGCGGAGCAACGGTCCGCTGTACTCCGCCTCCGACGGGGACTGCCCGAACACGACTCGGGTCTCGGTGTCGGCCAGGAGGCCTTCGGCGAGACGCTGCTGCGCTGATCCCTCGGCGCCGGCCGCCCGCAGGTCGGACAGCCGGTGCACGACCGCGACGTTGGCGACGCCCATGGCCCGCGCCAGCTTGAAGGTGGCCTGCAACCAGCGCGCCGTCGCCAGATCGTGGAGTACCGCCCACGCTTCGTCCACCACAACCAACCGCTTGGGCCCGCCTCGCTGCGCCAAGATCGCCTGCAGCCAGGCGGTGGCGCAGGTCATGAGCACGGCGAGGGCGGGCGAGGCGAACACCGCCGACAAGTCGAGGGCCACGATAGGGGCGTCGAGGTGCACGTGTGCGGACGTGGGTCCGTCGAACATCCCGGCCAGATCGCCCTCGACCAGCCGGCGTAGCTCCAGCGCCACCAGCCGGCCGTCGCCGGCGAGCCCGGCCGCGTCGGTGCGAACCGTGGCCGCCAGGGCGGGATCCGGGTCGAGCATGGCGGCGACCACGTCCGGCAGGGTGGGGTGATCGGTGCGACCGGCGACCCCCCGAGCGGCCAGCTCGACCGCGGTCCGCTCCGGCGGGGAGAGGGACCGCCCGAGGGACGACGCCGCCAGCGAGCAGACCAGCTCGGCCCGCCGGCGCACACCAGCCTGCGGATCCACACCAGCCGCCAATCCGGCCGCCAATCCCCCGCCGGCCGACGGCCCCCCGTCAGCTGAGGGTTCGCGGTCCACGCCGGCCGGCGGGCGGCCACCGGCCGGGGCCAGGTCCAGCGGGTTGAGGCGAATGCCGCCGCCCGGGGCGAGCCGCAGCGGCTGGCTCCCGCACGCCTCGGCCAGGGCCCCGTACTCCCCTTTGGGGTCCACGATCCAGGCTTGTCGGCCGAACGCGACCTGGCGCCACACCAACGTCTTGACGAACGTGGACTTGCCCCGACCGACCTGCCCGATGACCAGCAGGTTTGGGTTGGTCAACACACCGCGCCGGTACAACGCCCACGGGTCGAAGCAAAAGGACCCCCCGAAGAGATCCCGGCCAATCAGCGGCCCCTGACCGCCGAGACCGCCCTCGGAGACAAACGGGTAGACGGCCTGCAGGTGGGCGGTCGTGGCCCGGTGGGGGCGAGGCGGCTTCACCGGACGGGAACCCGAACCATCGCCGCCGTCACGCCAGCCCGCGGGCGAGCGGGAGCGTCCACGTGTAGGCCTCGGCCTGGCGTCCATACAGCCGCCGGAGCTCCAGGTGGGCGGTCTGGGCCGCCTGCTCGGTCTCCACGCAGGCGGTCTCGAGAGCGGCCCGGTCGGGGGCCGTGACCGTCACGTAACCCGAGAAGCGGAACTCGGCGTGCCCGTCGGCTAGCTCGGCCTCACGACGCACCACCCCGTCGGCCTCCCGGCGCCGGCGGGCGCTTGGCAGGAAACCGGCTCGACTGCGCAGCTCCTCGTCCGCCACGTCGGCGGCCCGGGCGGCCCGCACCTCGCGAGCAGCCCGGTCGGCGGGAACAGGCGCCATCACGACCGACACCGTCCGCCGCCCGTCGCACAGCAGCAAGGGGGTCATGAAGTCGGGGCTGACCTCGACTCGGGGCCATTCCGAGATCCAATACGTCGCATGCCAGGTGCCATCGGCCCGCAGCGCGGACCAGGCCTCGTCGGTGGCCATCGGCCAGGGATGGGCCCGCGGCGCATCGCCGGCGACATCGACGAGGTCCGGCCGTTGGGCCGAACCCAGCAGGCCCCGCATGGCCTCTAGGCCGAGCGGCGCACCCGCCCGGAGATCGCTGTTGCGCAGATGGCCGTCGAGGAGCCGGACCTCCCGGCGCAGCCCGTCCAGCACCCGATCCTCCTGACCGCCGGGACGGTGCGATCCGCCGACCGCCAGGACCATCCAGGCCTGGTGAGACTGGGTGACCGCTCCGGACCCGGCCACCAGCTGGCGGTAGCTGTCTCGAGCGGCCTCGGTCGAGGCGTCGCCGGGCGGCAGCGCCACCACGCCGCCCCCGCAGACGGGGGCACTGCGGTGAACCCATTGGATACGCCGCAGCGGCGTGCTCGGGCGGGCCAGGGTGCCGAGGACCGCTCGCCAGGATTCCAGCCGCCGGAGTTGTTCGTCGACATCGAGCAGGACGAAGGACCGGCCCTGGACGGGCACCACCGCCGCCCAGGACGCCGACCGGCGGTCCCGGACCACCCCCAGGGCGTCCTGGCCGGGCAGGCCCGGCACCTCGACGAGATCGATCCCAGCTGGAGCCGGGCCGGTCCTCCCTCTGTCC
>Ga0302314_10022905_pt1 | contig 10224 bp, 9 predicted proteins | sample III_Palsa_N2_3_FD_200533 | JGI IMG/M metagenome (GOLD analysis project Ga0302314, IMG submission 200533) | Peat permafrost microbial communities from Stordalen Mire near Abisko, Sweden - III_Palsa_N2_3 | ecosystem: Environmental > Terrestrial > Soil > Palsa > Peat permafrost | place: Sweden... | reverse complement strand
AAAGCCGGCCCGCGGATGACGCTCGACTCGCTCGCATCGAGGCTCGCTCCCACGGGTCGCGGAAGTCTCAGTTCTCATGGAGCCTGTGCAGCCGGCGAACGTCGATCCATTCGCTCGCGCCTTTCTCGCACGACTGCAAGAGCGTCCCGAAGCGGATCGATTCGTTCTGGGCGGGTACTTTGCGCTCCAACACTACCTCGACTACCGCGAAACCCACGACATCGCTGTTTGGTGGCGCGGCCGGGTCGATGCGGCCGCGCTTCAAGCAGCGCGTGAGGCGTTCGCGGAACCAGCGCGCGAATTCGGCTACACGATGCGCGAACGTTCGTGGGGGGGTGAAATCGTTTCGTTCGAAGCGCTGCACAACGGCTCGAAAGTTTTCTCATTCCAGATTGCCCTACGCACCATCGAACTCGCGGAGCCGACGCGAAGCCCGTGGGGCCGGATCCCGCTCGAATCGCTCGACGACAACATCGGTGCGAAAATGACCGCCCTCGTCAACCGTGGAGCGCCGCGCGATTTCGTCGACATCAAGGCAATCGTCGATGCGCGGTTAGCGACCAGCGCCCGCTGCTGGGAACTCTGGCGCGCGAAGAATCCGGGTGCGACGATCGACGAGGGCCGCCTCGCGCTGCATAACCACCTCGCGAGCCTCGCCGCCCGCCTTCCGATCGAGCGCATCCCCCAGGAGCGGCGAGCGTCGGCGCAAGCGCTGCGCGAGTGGTTCCGCGACGAGTTCACCGCTGCCGGCGACGGCGGGCAAATCGTGACGGTCATCGACGGTTCGCTCTATCCTGACGTGCCGGTACCGGTCGAGCTCGCCGCTGACGGCGACCGCGCGGACTACGTGCTACGCGTCTGCGCCGCGTGGGACTACGGGATCCCGCCCGAACCCGAGACCGTTGCACTCCTGCGCGACTGGCGCCGGATCTTCGACGCCTTTCCCTTGCCGCGCTCGCGTTCATATCACGCGTTTCGCGCGTTTTTCGCCTGGCCGGCAATCGAGATCCCTCCGACGTCAATTCTCGCTCGTTGGGAGGAACTCGACGCCCTTGAGGAACGCGACGATCCGGCGCGTTCGCTCGTGTAGCATCGCGTCGGGGCCGTCGCCGACTCCGGTTTGGCGACTTGCCGTTGGCGGACCCCGCCCGTCTCGAGCGGGCCGAGGCAGCGTGAAAAATCCTAGCGGATGGCCTTCAACCCTGCGAGAATGACTTTCGCCATGATTTACGACATCGCAGTAGTCGGCGGGGGAATCGTCGGGTTGGCGACCGCGCGCGAGCTGACCGAGCGCTTCCCCCATTTGAAGGTTGCGGGCGTCGAGAAGGAAGACGCGTTCAATAAGCACCAGACGGGTCGGAACAGCGGCGTCATCCACTCCGGCATCTACTACAAGCCGGGCTCGTTTAAGGCGAAGCTGTGCGTCGAAGGACGCAAGCTCGCGTGGGCGTACTGCGAGAAAAAAGGCATCGAGTACAAACAGGTCGGTAAGCTGATCGTTGCCACGGGCGAGAGCGAACTCGGGCGCTTGGACGACCTGTGGGAGCGCGGCCGGCAGAACGGTGTCGAGGGGCTCGAGATGCTCGACGCGGCCGGCATCCAGGCGCGCGAGCCGCACTGCCGCGGCATCAAGGCGATTTTTTCACCGGTGACCGGGATCGTCGACTGGGGCCTGGTCTCGTCGACGTACGCGGCCGACGCTAGAGAAGGCGGCGCCGAGTTCTTCCTCAACCACGAAGTGACGAACATCGAACGGCGTGGCGGCGTCACCGTGCTCGCAACCCCCGAGGGCGAGATCCAGGCGAAGTACGTGATTACGTGTGGCGGCCTGTACGCGGACAAACTCGCCAACATGACCGGCGGCCGGCGCGATCCGAAGATCGTCCCGTTCCGCGGGGACTACCTGATCTTGCGTCCCGAGAAATCCCATCTCGTCAAGGGCAACATCTACCCGGTCCCGGATCCGGAGTTCCCGTTCCTCGGCGTTCACTTCACACCGCGCATGGACGGCTCCATTTGGCTCGGTCCCAACGCCGTGCTCGCGTTCGCGCGCGAAGGCTACTCGTTCTGGACGATCAATCCACCCGAGCTCTGGGATGCGCTGACTTACCCCGGCTTCTTCAAGATGGCGACGAAATATTGGCAGATCGGAACGGGTGAGATGTACCGCGATCTCGTGCGCGGCGCGTACGTCAAGGCGTTGCAGCGGTATATCCCCGAGCTCCAGCCCGAGGACTGTTTACCCGGGCCGGCCGGCGTACGCGCGCAAGCGATGTCGGCCGACGGATCGCTCGTCGACGATTTTGTGTTCGAAGGTTCCGAGGGCGTCGTGCACGTGCGCAATGCACCGTCACCGGCGGCAACCTCGTCGCTTGCGATCGGTAAGTACATCGTCGACGATGCGGAGAAGCGCTTCGGCTTGACCCGCGTCGCGGTCTCGGCGTAGCGACGAAACGAAGGCTTGCGGCGTTGCTCGTCATCGCCGCCGCAGTCGTCCTCTTTCGCGGCCCGGCGCTTCTGCAGTCGGTTGCGGGAGCCGATGAAGGGCTGTTTGCGCTCGCTTCGCGCGAATGGGTGAACGGGCATCTGCCCTACACGACCGTGTGGGAGAGCAAGCCGCCGCTCTTCTTCGCGCTGCTCGCGGCGGCGATGGTCGTTTTCGGAAAGTCAATGCTCGGAGTGCGGCTCGCGACCGACGCTGCGATCGGCGCGACCGCTTTTGCCCTCTACTTCCTCGGAACCTCCGTGCGCCGCGGTGGCCACGCAATCGGTTTAACCGCGGCGCTGCTGTACGTCGCGCTCACGATCAGCGATAGCGGCTTGAGCGGCGTTGCCGAGGCATTCTCCACGCCCTTCATCGCCATTCCGCTGGCGATCGTGTTGCGCGGCTCGTGGCCACCCGCCTCGCACCGGTTTTTGCGCTTGACGGCTCTTGGCGTCTGCTTGGGTTGCGCCGTTCTCGTGAAGCAATCGGCACTGCTCGAAGCGGCCTACGTCGCGTGCGTCGTCGTTTGGGTCTCCGACGCCCGCGCCCTCATCCCGCTCGGGCTTGGGTCAGGTCTGTCTCTCGGCGCTTCGATTCTGCCGTATCTCGCGACCCGCAACGTCGGCCTTTATTGGGATGCAAACGTCATGTCGCTTGTGCGGCGCGCGTTCGTCTCGATACCCGATGTCGCTCCGTGGAGCGACATCCTGCGCGCGCAGCTCCTCGCATTTTTCCCGGCTACGCTCCTGGTCTTCGGGGTCGGTTGGGTTTGGCGGCGCGAGGAGACCGATTTCGAAGAGCGCGGCCTGGTCGTCGCGATGACGGGCTGGGCGCTCGTGAACGCCGTCACCGTCGTTCTGCTCCGTGAGTACTTGGGCAACCACTTCATTCCGCTGATGGCGCCGGTTTGCGTGCTTTCGGCGCTCGTCACGGTACGGCTCGCCGAACAGCTGCGCCGGCGCGCACTCGTTCCGGCAGTCATCGCCCTCGCCTTGCTCGCGCACGCAGGCTACCAGTTCGTCCTCGCGGCACCCGTCGCGTACGGACGCTTGCGCTTCCACGATCCGGCCTACGGCGACCCGACCGCGCAGCTCGCGCGATTTATCGTCGCGCGCCGCGGGCCACAGCAAGTGCTCTATGTAGCCGACGACCGAACCGTGCTCTATGTGCTGACGAACGCATCGCCTCCAACTCGCTTCGCCTATCCGCCGCACCTTCTCGATCGCTCCCGGGAGCTTGTCGCCGGTGTCGACGGCCCACGCGAAATCGCACGCATCCTGAGCCGGCATCCAGCCTACGTCGTACGCGACCTGGCGAACCGGCGCGCCGAAGACCCGCGCGGCGCAGCGCTGCTCGACCGCAACCTCTCCTCCGGATACCGGATCGTTTATACGCTTGGAACGCGCATCGTTTACGCCGCGGCCGGGCAAAACGCCGCCGATACACCTTCCTTACGAGACCGTTGAATGGGTGCTTTTGAATGACTTCGGTGACGGACGCGCCAGATATCGTTTTGGCCGGGGCAGGGATCATGAGCGCGACGTTCGCGACGATCATGAAGGAACTGCAGCCTGACCTTCGGATTGCGATTTTCGAATCGCTTGACGACTCGGCCGAGGAAAGCTCGAACGCCTGGAACAACGCCGGCACCGGGCACGCCGCGCTTTGCGAGTTGAATTACACGATCGAACAAGGCGACGGGAGCGTCGACATCTCGCGAGCGCTCAAAGTCAACACGGAGTTCGATCTCTCTCGCCAGTTCTGGGCATATCTCGTGCGAAAGGGTGCGATCGGATCGCCCGGTTCGTTCATTAACCCGGTGGCGCACGTGAGCTTCGTGCGTGGCGCCTCGAACGTCGCATTTCTGCGCCGGCGCTTCGAAGCGATGCATGCCCATCATTGTTTTCGTGAGATGGAGTACGCCCAAGATAAAGACCGGCTCATGGAGTGGATGCCGTTGGTCATGGAAGGACGCGACCCGGCCGAAGACGTCGCTGCGACGCGGGATCTGACGGGAACCGACGTCGATTTCGGCGCGCTGACGCGCGCGCTGCTCGCCAATCTCGCCCGCCAACCCGGTTTCAGTATCTCGTATCGGCACCGCGTCGCGGATCTCCGCCGCGCCTCCGACGGCCGTTGGGACGTCCGGGTCACCGACATCGCGACCGGCGAACGAAAAAAGGTGTCTGCCGGATTCGTCTTTCTCGGCGCCGGCGGCGGTGCGCTGCCGTTGCTGCAGAAATCCGGTATCGCCGAGGGTAAGGGGTTCGCGGGTTTTCCCGTCAGCGGATTGTGGCTGCGCTGCGACGATCCCGCGCTCGCGGCGCGGCATGCGGCTAAGGTATACGGGAAGGCCTCGGTCGGCGCTCCACCAATGTCCGTTCCGCACCTCGACTCACGTGTGGTCGACGGAAATCGTTCGCTGCTTTTCGGACCCTATGCGGGCTTCTCGACGAAATTCCTCAAGCACGGCTCGGTGACGGACTTTTTCGGCGCGATGCGCCCCGACAATTTCGGACCGATGCTCGCGGTCGGGCGCGACAATTTCGATCTCACGAGGTATCTCGTGGGAGAGGTACTCAAATCGTCGGACAAGCGCTTTGACGCACTCCGCGAATTTTTTCCGAACGCACGGCCGTCCGATTGGCGGCTTGAAGTTGCCGGTCAACGCGTTCAGGTCATCATGCCGGACCCGAGCCGCACCGGTAAGCTGCAATTCGGAACCGAGGTCGTCACCGCCGGCGACGGATCGCTCGCGGCCGTCCTGGGTGCGTCGCCCGGCGCTTCCACTTCGGTAGCCATCATGCTCGGCATCATCGAGAAAGCGTTCCGCACCGAGGTGCCGGTATGGACCGCGAAAATCGCCGAGATGATCCCCTCATACGGCCGCTCGATCGCGGACGACGCGGGCCTCTGCCACGACGTTCGAAGCGAGACGGCTGCGGCGCTGAACATCGTCGGCCCCCTGTAACCGCTGCCGCCTTGGCAAAAAACGCCAAAGCTGCTACCTTTCAGTCAGTGGGAACAAAAATTATATCGCTGCCGCGTGACGATGCCTGAAGTGTTTGTTGAAATCGATTGGGTGCGCGCGCATGCGAACGACCCGGCACTGCGAATCGTTGACGCGCGCAGCCGACCGCATGGCGCGCCCGACCTGGTCGCGCCGACGGGTGCCGAGCAATATGCAGCCGGGCATCTCCCGGGCGCGATTCATCTCGACTACGCGCACGAGCTTGCCGATCCGGCGACGCCGTACGCGACGCGCGTCGCGCCCGCGGAACTCTTCGCGCGCGCGCTCGGTGAACGCGGGATCGGCGACGCGCACACGATCGTGGCGTACGACGACGGCGACGTCCCCTACGCTGCCCGATTCGTGTGGATGTGCCGCTTCTACGGACATGACGACGTGCACGTCATGGCGGGCGGCTTCAAGGAGTGGCGCGCCGCCGGGATGCCGGTAACGACCGACGTTCCTGTTTTCCTGCCGGCGATCTTCACCCCGCGGAAGCGCCCCGGACTGCGCGCAACGCGGGAAGAGGTGCTTGCGGCAGCCGAAGGCCGCAACGACGTACAGTTGCTCGAAACGCAGCGCGACAAAACCTACGCGCAACGCGACCGCGACATCGCAAGCGCGAAGCGGCTTTCGGCAAACCAGCTGCTCGAAGACGAGCGCGGCGGTCGCGTCGCAGCGAAGGCAAAGCTCGATGCGCTCGTCGAGGGCCTCGGCCTCGACCGCAGCAAACGGACGATCGTTAGTTGCGGCAGCGGCGTCTCCGCGAGCGGATCGTATCTTGCGCTCTTGGAAGCCGGGTTCACGGATGTCGCCGTCTATGACGGCTCGTGGCTCGAGTGGAACCACGACGGGTTGCCGACCGTACCGAAGTCGTAGGCGCCTACGCGATTACACGTGCCCGCTCATTGCGTGTACGCGCGAAGGATCCGGCCGGCGAGCGCCGTCGCGGCGTCGAGATCGAATTGGTCGCCGTGGACGACGGAGATCTCGAAGACCACCTGATGGCGCTCGACGTACAGCGCGTTGCCGCTCGCAACCGCGTCGTCGCCGAGACCGGGGACGGGCGAGGCGTCTCCCGCGCCCGTCCGAGCGGCGAAATACTCGTCGATCGTTTGCGCGGCCGCCAGCTTGAGGTACTGACGGCACCCAAGCTCGCCTAGCGTGCCCTTCACCGCCGATGCGCAGCGTCGTGAGTAGGCACGAAAGTACTCGCGTCGCTGCGGCAATCGGTCGGCCGTTACGATCGCGTACGAGAGACTGCCATCCTGCGCAATGTCGCGCGACGGGAAAAAACAGATTCCGCCCGAGCGCGACGCTGGATCGACGAGTTGGACGGGCGCGCCGAAAATGTTCTCGAGGTCGGCTTGGCTGACGAGGCTGCAATCCGCAGGCGGCGGACCGGCGTCGGGCGGCTCGTCGGTTGCGGCGAGCGGCGCGCCCAAGAGCAGTAGTGCGAGCACTGCGACGAGCATTAGGGCACGCCGGGGGCGCCGCCGAGGCGCGTGAGAAACGCGCGCACGCGGGCGACCGCTTCTTCGCCGTCGGTTCCAGCGTAAGCGTCGATCAGGGCACTGCCGACGATCGCCCCGTCGGCGATTTCGTAGGCCCGGCGAATGTGCTCTGCGCTCGAGATGCCGAACCCGATCGCAAGCGGCAGCGCGGTCGCGCCCCGCAGCGCCGCCACGCGCGCCGCAATCCAGGCGAAATCGGGCTCCTTCGAAGCGCTGGTTACCCCGAGGCGCGAGACAAGATACACAAAGCCCTCGCTCGCAGCCGCAATCGCCGCGGCCCGGGCCGGCGGCGTCGTCGGTGCAATCAGGAGCGGCAACGCGAGCCCGCGCGGGGCGAATGCTTTACGCAGCGCGTCCGTCTCCTCGAGCGGAACGTCCGGCACGATCGCACCGCACGCGCCGGCTGCGACCAGCGCATCGGCGAAACGCTCGATGCCGTACTGCAACACGGGGTTGAAATAGGTGAATGCAAGAATCGGCGGCGCGCCGTCGCGCGCGGCTTGCGCGGCGAGCCCGAGCGCATCATCGAGGGTCGTGCCGCCGTCGATGGCACGCTGCGCGGCGGCCGCAATCGTCGGCCCGTCGGCAAGCGGATCGCCGTACGGAATGCCGAGTTCGATGATGTCGGCACCGGCCGGACCGAGCGCCGCGAGCAGCCCGGCGGACGTCGCACGATCCGGATCGCCCGCGCAAAGATACGGGATGAGCGCTCCGCGGCCCTGAGTCTTCGCTCGAGCGAACGCCGCCGCGAGGCGTGCCGTGCCGCTCGTGGCCTCCGTCATCGGCACGCTAATGAAGAACTGCTTCCATCCCGCGCCGCGCTTCGAGTTCAGCAACTTGACGGGTGTCCTTATCGCCGCGCCCACTGAGGTTGACCAGAATTACGCCGTCGCGGCCGCGCTCGCGCGCGAGTTTCTCGGCAAATGCCAGCGCGTGAGCCGATTCGAGCGCCGGTACGATCCCCTCGCGCAACGCGCACCGGTGAAATGCTGCGAGCGCCTCGTCGTCCGTCGCAGCGACGTACGTCGCGCGACCGCTATCCTTCAAATGTGCGTGCTCGGGCCCGACGCCCGGATAGTCGAGACCGGCGGAGATGGAGTGCGTGTTGCGCACCTGGCCCAACTCGTTTTGCAGCAAGTACGATCGCGAACCGTGCAACACGCCGATCGTACCGGCGTTGAGCGAGGCCGCCGTGTCGACCGATTCGAGCCCGTGGCCGGCTGCCTCAACGCCCCAAAGCCGCACGCTAGCGTCGTCGACGAACGCGGCAAAAATTCCCATCGCGTTGCTGCCGCCGCCGACGCAGGCCACGACGTCGCTCGGCAGCCGCCCAAAGCGCTCGAGCACCTGCGCGCGGGCTTCGACACCGATCACCTTTTGAAATTCTCGCACCATGTACGGATAGGGATGCGCGCCGACGACGCTGCCGATCACGTAGAACGTATCTTCGACGCGCGCGGCCCACTCGCGAAAAGCTTCGTTGGTCGCGTCCTTGAGCGTCTGCGTGCCGCTGGTAACCGGATGAACCTGGGCGCCGAGCAGCTTCATCACGTAGACGTTGAGCGACTGGCGCTCGACATCGAGTGCGCCCATGAAGACGTCGACCGGGATGCCGAGCTTCGCCCCGATCGTCGCCGTCGCAACCCCGTGCTGCCCGGCGCCCGTCTCCGCAATGATCCGCTTCTTCCCCATGCGCTGCGCGAGCAGCCCCTGGCCGACGGTATTGTTGATCTTATGGGCACCGGTATGATTGAGATCCTCACGCTTGAAGAGGAGCGTCGCCGCGTCGTCCGCTCCGACGAAACGCTCGGCAACCGTCAGCGCCGACGGCCGCCCGACGAAATCGCGCAAAAGCGCTTCGTACGCGTTCCAAAACGCCGGGTCGGCGAACGCTGCGTTCATCCCCTCTTCAAGCTCTTCGAGCGCGGCAACGAGCACCTCGGGAACGAATTTCCCGCCGAAGGTCCCGCCAAAATATCCGCGCGCATCGGGCTTCTGCATCGCGGCTGGCTTCGGGACCCACAGAACCGAAACCCACCGCGACGCAAATGTCACGCCGAGCTGACGAGGGGGCCATGCTGCGGTGGTCCTTCGACTGCGCGCCTTTGGCGCTCCGATCAGGATGACAAACTTGGCCGCTATTTTCAGGTCTTCACTAGCTCGCGTCAGCGGCGCGCACCGTGCGAACGAAGGCGCGCATCTTCTCGGGGTCTTTGGCGCCGGCAGTTTCGATGCCGCTGCGGACGTCGACGGCGAAGGGGCGGACGCGGCGCACGCAGACGCCGATGTTGTCCGGGTTGAGGCCGCCGGAGATGACGATGCGATGTGCTTCGCTGACCGGCTCGACAAGGTGCCAATCGAAGGCGACGCCCGTTCCGCCGCGCAAGGCGGGGACGCGCGAGTCGAACATCCAGAATGCGTTCGCGTAAGCGCCGCACTGCTCGAGATCGATCTCGCGGTCCATCGGGCCTACGTGAAACGCCTTGATATACGGCGTGCCGCCGGCGAGCGCATCGCAATCGCTTGGAGACTCATCGCCATTGAATTGCAGGATAAAGCCGAGCGCGCGCAAGGCGTTGGCCTCGCGCCGTCCCTGGTCGGCAAGCACGCCGATGCGCGCAACGAAGGGCGGGATCGCCGCGGCGATCGCGGGCAACTCGTCGAGCGAGACGCGCCGGGCGCTCTCGGCAAGGATGACGCCGACCGCGTCGGCACCGGCTTCGACGGCAAGCTCGACGTCCCCAGGGGACGTCATGCCGCAGAATTTTATCCGCGTCCGCCGCGGATGGGTCACGTGAGCGAAACGGACGCTTTCTTCAGTCCGTCGATGAACGCAGCCGGATCCTCCGCGCGCATCAGTGCCTCGCCGATCAGGAATCCGCGAGCACCCGCGGCGTGGAGTTCGGTGATGTCGCCCGGTTCGTGCACGCCGCTTTCGCTGATGACCAGGCGCCCCGCCGGCACGAGCGGCATGAGGTGACGCGTCACGCCGAGATCCGTCTCGAACGTGCGCAGGTCGCGATTATTGATGCCGATGACGGCGCCGTCCAGCGCAAGCGCGCGGGCGAGCTCTTCCTCGTCGTGGACTTCGACGAGCGTGTCGAGCGAGAAGCTCGCGGCTTCCGCAGACAGTTCGCGCAAGGTCGCATCGTCGAGGCCCGTGACGATCAGGAGCACGGCATCGGCTCCGTAGGCAGCGGCCTGCGCGATCTGAT
>Ga0302314_10022904_pt1 | contig 10224 bp, 10 predicted proteins | sample III_Palsa_N2_3_FD_200533 | JGI IMG/M metagenome (GOLD analysis project Ga0302314, IMG submission 200533) | Peat permafrost microbial communities from Stordalen Mire near Abisko, Sweden - III_Palsa_N2_3 | ecosystem: Environmental > Terrestrial > Soil > Palsa > Peat permafrost | place: Sweden... | reverse complement strand
CTGGCTCGGGCCGGTGACCGACAGCGCCGCCGCGACCTCGCCGAGCGGGCCGAAGATGGGGGCCGCGACGCAGCTCACGCCGATGTTGCCCTCCTCCCGGTCGATCGCCCAGCCGCGCTCGGGTATCGCGGTCAGCTCCCGCATGATGGCGGTCTTGCTGCGCAGCGTGCGCGGGGTCCTGGCGGGCAGCGGCCCGGCCAGCGCGGCCTCGATGACCGGCCCCTCCGAGTAGGCCAGGATCGCCCGGCCGAGGGCCGAGCAGTACGCCGGGATCATCCCGCCGACCTGCGACAGCATCGGCATGGCGCGGTGCCCGGTGATCTTGTCCACCACCAGCACCTGGGTGCCGTCGAGCACGCCAAGTTGGGCGGTGATCCTGGTGGCCTGGTGCAGGTCCTGCAGGAACGGCAGCGCCGCCTCGCGCAGCTCGAGCCGGATCGGCGCCAGGCTGGCGATCTCGAACAGCCGGTTGCCGATCCGGTAGCGGTCAGCGGGCTTTTCCAGCCAGCCGAGGCTGATCATCCGCAGCGCGGTCCGGTGCGTGGTCGACCGGGGCAGCCCGCACCGGGCGACGAGGGCGGCCAGGGTCAGCTCCCGGTGCGCGGCGTCGAACGCGCCGAGGATCGCCGCCGCCCGGTCAAGGCCGCCGTCGGGAGTCGCGCTGTCCCGCTGAGCGGGACTCACCGTTGGTTCCGCGGGTTCATAGGGGTCAGGCTAAGCCAAGCACCGCACCGAGCACGAGAGCAGCCGGTGCACGAGTCCCTGGAGGTCACCATCACCGCACGGACCGCCCTGGTTGGCGGCGGCGCCGCGGGCATCGGCTACGCGGTCGCCGCGCGGCTGGCCGCCACGGACCACCGGGTCGTTATCGCCGGCCGTCATGAGGAGCCGCTTGAGAAAGCCGCCGCCCGGCTCCGCGAGCAGACCGGAGCCGAGGTCGGCACGCTGGTGGCCGACATCGCCGCGGCGGACGCGGCCGCGGCGCTCGGCGCGATGAGCGCCAGCTACGGCCCGGCCGACGTGCTGGTGCTGAACGCCGGCGGTCCGCCGCCCGGGCGGGTCCTCGACGTGACCGACGACGCCTGGCGGGCCGGCGGCGAGCTGCTGCTGTTCGGGCCGCTGCGGCTGGCCCGGTTCGCGCTGCCCGGCATGGCAGCGCGTGGTTTTGGCCGGCTGGTCTTCGTCACCTCGACCGCCGTCCGCCAGCCGCAGCCCGACCTGGCCGTCTCGGTGGTGCTGCGCGCGGCGGTGACCGCGGCCGCCAAGCTGCTGTCGCTCGAGTACGCGGACCAGGGCGTCACGGTGAACTGCGTGGCGCCGGGCGCCACCGACACCCAGCGCCGCCGCGACGTGCTCACCAGCCGCGCCGCCCGCACCGGCGCGTCCTACGCCGAACTCGACGCGGCCGACACCGCGCAGGTCCCGGCGGACCGTCCGGGCACGCCGGACGAGATCGGCGCGGCGGTGGCCTTCCTGGCGTCGGCTGACGCAAGCTACGTCAACGGGACCGTGCTCACGGTCGACGGCGGACGGACGGAGACAATCTGATGGCACTAGCTGGCGCCGGCTTCAACCTGGCTGACTTCCTCGGCGCGATCAGCGACACGGTCCGCCCGGGCACCGCCCGGCCGGTGGTGGTGCACGCGGCCGAGCTGGAGACGTTGCCGGCCGGGCAGGTGCACAACCCGACCACGCTGGCCATCGCCGGCCTGCTGCCGACGGTCACCTTCGAACTGTTCCGCCAGACGATCCCGCCGGCCCAGAGCTCGGACATGCAGCGGCACTACCACGAGACGGTGCACTACGTCATCGCCGGCCGCGGGCACAGCGACATCGAGGACGACAAGGAAGCCTGGGCGACGGGCGACTTCATCTACACCCCGCCGTGGACCTGGCACCGGCACTACAACGACTCGGCCGACGAACCGGTCGAATTCCTCACCATCGAGAACTCGCGCCTGCTGCAGGCGCTCGGCATCACCCGCCGGCAAAGCGCGGGACTCGCCACCGTCGCCGAGGCGCGGGCCCGCTTCCCGCACGACCAGCCAGACACAGGGGACCACACATGAGCGAGCTTGCGAGCGAATCAATAAGCACTGCGTGCCCGCGAATGCGGCCGACGAGCGCCAGCGAGGAGGTCTCATGAGTGACCTGCCCGAGCACATCAGCATCTGGGGCGAACTGGCCGACACCGACCACGAACTGCGCCACGTCGACGTGCGCGGGGTGCGCACCCGGGTGCTGCGGGCCGGGTCGGGCCCGGACCTGGTGCTGCTGCACGGCACCGGCGGCCACCTGGAGGCGTACGCCCGTGACATCGCCGGCCTGGCGGCCGACTTCCGGGTGACCGCCTACGACATGGTGGGCCACGGCTGGTCGGACCTGCCTGACCGGCCGTACACCATCGACGTGCTCAGCGACCACCTGACCGGGCTGATGGACGTGCTCGGCATCGGCCGCGCGCACCTGTCGGGCGAGTCGCTCGGCGGCTGGGTCGCCGCCTGGACCGCCGCCCACCAGAGCGACCGGGTCGACCGGATGGTGCTCAACACCCCGGGCAACATCGCCAACAAGCCGGAAGTGATGAAGCGGCTGGTGGAAAGCACCACGGCCGCCGTCCGCGACCCGAGCGACGCCACCGTGCGCCGCCGGGTCGAGTTCCTGTTCCACCACACCGAGATGGTCACCGACGAACTGGTCAACCTGCGCCGCGCCGTGTACACCAGGCCGGGATTCCTCACCGCGATCGGCAACACGCTGGTGCTGCAGAACCCGGAGATCCGCAAGGACTTCGCCTGGGACCCCCGCTGGGTCGGCCAGGTCAGCGCGCCGACGCTGCTGCTGTGGACCGACCATGACCCGACCGGCGGACTCGACGAGGCGGAAATGCTGCTCGGCTGGCTGCCGGACGCCCGGCTGCAGGTGATCGAGGACGCCGGCCACTGGCCGCAGTGGGAGAAACGGGAGGCGTTCCTGCAGATCCACCGCGACTTCCTGCTCCCGGCCGGGACCGGCGACCCGGCAGCGAACGACTCGGCAGCGGACGACCCGGTCGCGAACGACCCGGTGACGGCGGGGACCAGCGGCGGGACGACGCCGTGAGCGAGATCATCGGCATGGTCGGCATGTCACACTCGCCGTTCGCGACCATGCAGGCGCCGCCCGCGCCGACCGCCCCCGGCGGCCGGTTCCTGGCCGACACCACCCGGGTCGCCGCGGCGGTCCGGGCGCTGTCGCCGGACGCGGTGGTGGTCATCGGCCCGGACCATTTCCACGGGAACTTCTACGACGTGATGCCGCCGTTCGTGCTCGGCGTGGCCGAGGCCGAAGGCTTCGGTGACTTCGGCAGCCGCCACGGCCCGCTGCCGGTGGCCTCCGCGCTCGCCTGGTCAGTCCGTGATGGCCTGGCCGCCGACGGGTTCGATGTCGCGCTGTCCTACGCGATCACCGTCGACCACGGCATCGTGCAGAGCTACGACATGGTTCGCGGCCAGGCTGACATCCCGCTGGTCCCGCTGGTGGTGAACACCGCCGCGCCGCCGCTGCCGTCGATGCGCCGCTGCGTCGCGCTCGGCCGGTCGCTCGGCGCGGCCGTCCGTGCCGCCGACGCGGGGCGGGTGCTCGTCGTCGCCAGCGGCGGCCTGTCGCACTGGCTGCCGTCCAACGACCCGCGGGACGCAGGTGTCCCGGCCGAACGGCGGGCGGCGATGATCCACGGCCGGCTCGACGTACGGGCGGCCTCCGACGCCCGCGAGTCGCGGGTCCGCTCGCTCGGCGGCAACCCGGACGCCCCGGTCAACCCCGCCTGGGACGCCTGGTTCCTGAAGCAGCTGGTCACCGCCGACGTCGACCCGGTCACCGAGCTGGGCGACCAGCAGCTTGAGGAGCGGGCGGGCAGCGGCAGCCACGAGATCCGCACCTGGCTGATCGCCTTCGCCGCGACCGGCCGTCCGCTGGTCTGGACGAGTTACGAGCCGGTCCCCGAGTGGATCACCGGCATGGGTATCGGCACGACCTTTGAGGTGGCCTGATGACGTTTTCCGGGCAAGCACTCGACACCGCGGCGAGGACGGCCCTGGACTGGCTGACCGGGGCGCGGCTCGCCGCGACCCCGTGCGCGCCGGTCCGCGCGCTGCTGCCAGCGGGTGACATCGGCGCTGCCTACGCCGTCCAGTCCGCCTGGGTGGCCGCCCAGCTGGCGGCCGGGGACAGCGTCGCGGGCCGCAAGATCGGCCTGACCAACCAGGTCGTGCAGGCGCAGCTCGGCGTGGATCAGCCGGACTTCGGCACGCTGCTCGCCAGCATGGACTGCCCGCCGGGGGAGCCGGTCGACAGCGGCCGGCTGCTGCAGCCGCGGATCGAGGCGGAGATCGCGTTCGTGCTCGCCCGCGACCTCGACCTGGCCGACCCGAGCCCGGACGACGTGCTCGCCGCGACCGGCGCCGTCGTCGCGGCGCTGGAGATCGTGGACAGCCGGGTGGCCGGCTGGGACATCTCCATCGTGGACACGGTCGCTGACAACGCCTCGTCGGGGCTGTTCGTGCTCGGGCCGGAGCGCCGCCCGCCCGGCGGCCTCGACCTGGTCGGCGCCCAGATGCGGCTGCGGCGCGGCGGCGCGGAGGTGTCGGCCGGATCCGGTGCGGCCTGTCTCGGGCACCCGGCGGCCGCCGTCGCCTGGCTCGCCGCCACCGCCCGGAAATACGGTCAGCCGCTGCGCGCGGGCGAGATCATCCTGTCGGGTGCGCTCGGGCCGATGGTCCCGGTCGCGCCCGGGGATGAGTTCACCGCCGACATCAGCGGTCTCGGCCAGGTCAGCGCGGTGTTCTCCGGCGGTGGCCAGTGACCGGCCCGGCGCCGCTCGGGGCGGCGGTGATCGGCTCGGGCAACATCGGCACCGACCTGATGATCAAACTGCTGCGCGGCACCGGCCCGCTGCGGATGCGCGCGATGGCGGGCATCGATCCCGCCTCCGACGGGCTGGCCCGGGCCGCCCGGCTCGGCGTGGCCACCACCGCCGGCGGCGTCGACGGCCTGATCGCGCTGCCCTGCTTTGCCGAGATCGGCGTGGTGTTCGACGCCACCTCGGCGTCCGCGCACGTGGCCAACGCCAAGGCCCTGGCGCCGTACGACATCCGGCTGGTCGACCTGACCCCGGCCGCGCTCGGGCCGTTCGTGGTGCCCGCCGTCAACCTGGACGCGGTCGCGGACGCACGCGAGGTCAACATGGTGACCTGCGGGGGACAGGCGACAATCCCGGTCGTCGCCGCCGTCGCGTCGGTGACCGAGGTGCCGTACGCGGAGATCGTCGCCTCGATCTCCTCCCGCTCGGCCGGGCCCGGCACCCGGGCCAACATCGATGAGTTCACCGAGACCACCGCGCACGCGATCGAGACGGTCGGCGGCGCGCACCGCGGCAAGGCGGTCATCGTGCTCAACCCGGCTGACCCGCCGCTGATCATGCGGGACACCGTGCACTGCCTGGTCAACGCGCCGGACGCGGCGACCAGGGGCGCGATCGCGGCCGCGGTCACCGCGATGGTGGCCGACGTGGCCGGCTACGTGCCCGGCTACCGGCTCAAGCAGCCGGTCCAGGTCACCGCGATCGACGGCGACCCGGCCATCCTCGCCCGCGGGGTGACGCACAAGGTCACCGTGCTGCTCGAGGTGGAAGGGGCGGGCGACTACCTGCCCGCCTACGCCGGCAACCTGGACATCATGACCTCGGCCGCGGTACGGGCCGGAGAAAGGCTGGCGGCGCGATGAGGCTGTTTATCCAGGACGTCACCCTGCGCGACGGCATGCACGCGACCCAGCACCGGCTGGCGCCGGAACGGATGGCGCTGATCGCCGCCGCGCTCGACGCGGCCGGGGTCGACGCCATCGAGGTGGCCCACGGCGACGGCCTGGCCGGGGCGAGCGTCACCTACGGCCCGGGCAGCCACACCGACGCGGACTGGATCGCGGCGGTCGCCGCCGTGGTCACCCGGGCCCGGCTGACCACGCTGCTGCTGCCCGGCATCGGCACCATCAGCGATCTGAAGCAGGCGTACCAGCTCGGCGTGCGCTCGGTGCGGGTCGCCACCCACTGCACCGAGGCGGACATCGCCGCCCAGCACATCGCCACCGCCCGGGAACTGGGCATGGACGTGGCCGGCTTCCTGATGATGAGCCACATGGCCGAGCCCAAGGCGCTCGCCGCGCAGGCCCGGCTGATGGAGTCCTACGGCGCGCAGTGCGTGTACGTGACCGACTCCGGCGGCCACCTGACCCCCCGCGGGGTCAGGGAGCGGGTCCGCGCCTACCGCGACACGCTCGATGCGGCCACCGAGGTTGGCATCCACGCCCACGACAACCTCGCCCTGGCGGTGGCCAACTCGCTGGCCGCGGCGGAGGAGGGCGCCTTCCGGGTCGACGCCTCGCTCGCCGGGCACGGCGCCGGGGCCGGCAACTGCCCGCTCGAGGCGTTCGCCGCGGCCGCCACCCTCGACGGCTGGGAGCACGGCTGCGATCTGCTGGCGTTGCAGGACGCCGCCGACGACCTGGTGCGGCCGCTGCAGGACCGGCCGGTGCGGGTGGACCGGGAAACGCTGACCCTCGGCCTGGCCGGGGTCTACTCAAGCTTCCTGCGGCACGCCGAGTCCGCCGCCGCCGAATACGACGTGGACGTGCGGGCCCTGCTGCTTGAGGCGGGGCGGCGCAAGCTCGTCGGCGGCCAGGAGGACCTGCTGGTCGACATCGCCCTCGACCTGGCCGCGCAGCGCGACGCCGGCCAGCCCGCTACGGGGGGGTGACCCGCCCGTCCGGTGGCGGGGGAGTGACGCCGCCGCCGGCGAGCAGGGCGCGGATCTCCGCTGTCTGCAGCGGCGGCAGGTCCCGGTGCCTGGACGGGTCGGTGCCGGCCAAGCCGGCCTGCAGGATCTGCAGCGGGTCGCCGTGCGACACCAGCAGGATGTCGCGGCCCCGGTAGCTCCGTTCCAGCTCCGAGACGAAGCCGGCCATCCGGTCAAGCACCGCCGCGACCGGCTCGACGCCGCCGCACGCCGCGCCGGCCTCGTCCGCGGCCCAGACCCGCGGGTAGTTGCTGACCGGGGAGCCGTCGAAGTCGCCGAAGTACCGCTCGCGCAGCGCTGGCGCGATGACAGTGGGCGCCGCGCCCAGCCGGCCGCGGACGATTTCCGCGCTCTGCCGCGCGCGGGCGAAGTCTGATGAGCAGATCACCGTGCCCGCGGGCAGCGCGCAGCCGCCCGCGGCCGCCAGAACTTGCTCCCGGCCCAGCTCGGTGAGCCCGAAGTCGCCCCGCCGGTCCCGCTCGATGCTGCTGACGATGATGCCGCTCGCGTTGGCCTTGCTCTGCCCGTGCCGCATCACCCAGAAGGTGTTCGCCAGGCGGCCAGCCGGGCTCAGCTGGTCCATGAGTGTCACCCTAGCGGTCAGCTGGCGGCACTGCGCCAGCACTGGTCAGCGCGGCCGTCGTTTCCGGTCGCCGCCCGCATTATCGGGACTAATCCGGTGATAGCGGCCGGGCTCATCGGCAGAAGTCAAGTGATCGACGTCAATACAGGAGTAACCGGGCTCGACCGGGGTATCCGATGGCGGTCAAGGACAAGACGCGACCGGGCGCCGCGTCCGCGACCTGCCCGTCACTCCCGCCAAAAGTGCGCGGTACAGAGAAGAGCTGAGAATGACCCTGCATGACCCGTCCGCCCGGCTTGGCAGTGAAAAGAAGACCCGCCGCTTCCGCCTTCGCGGCGTCCTGCGCTGGCACCGCCAGCGTGCCGCCCAGCCGTCCGGACCGGGTGCCCTCGTGCGCCGCCGCGACCGCCGCAAGCTTGCCGCCATTGACCGCAGGCTTGTCACCGATGACCGCGCGCTCGCGTCGATGTTCGTGATGTTCAACGGGCTCACCCAGGGAGAAGGGCCCGTCGGCGTCGAGCAGTTCGCGGCGCCCGCCCGGCCCCGTCCGCGGATGGCGCACGTCGCGCTGCTGCTGGCGCTGGCCGCCGTGGCCGCCCTGTTCGTCGCGCTCAGCACGCAGATCCACGCCCCGCTCCGGCCGTGCCCCACCACGTCGGTGGCGGAGGTCATCACGCAGCCAGTGCACGGCACATCCTGCTCCGCGTACGCTACGAATACCAGTAAGTAGTTCACTGCCTTAGCGGACAGCGTCAGCAGAGCCCGTCCCGGAGGCTGGCGGCGGGACGGGGGGCGGCGTGACCGTCGAGGACCTTGGCTATGAGGCCACCGAGCTTGTCAGCCTCTCCAACGGCGAGGCGAAATCGCTCAGCAAGCTCGCCGAGCTCGCGGTCAGGCAGGTTCCCGGCTGTGCGGCCGCGCACGCCACCATCTGGCGGGACAACGAGCTGGCGGCGGCGGCCGCCAGTCATCCCGACGCCGCCGAGCTCATCGACCTGGAGATCAAGGTCGGCCAGGGGCCGCTGACCGCCGCGGTGCGCGAGGGCCGGCCGGTCAGCTGCCGGGACGCGCTCGACGCGGAACAGTGGTCGTGGTGGGCGGCCGAAGCGCTGCGCCGCGGCCTGCGCAGCTCCATCCACCTGGTCCGGCAGTCCTCCTCGATCACCCTGGTGCTGGCGCTGTTCGGTGTCCGGCCGGGGGCGCTAGACGCCGACGGGGTGCCGATGGCGGAGACCCTCGCCCGGTTCGGCAGCACGCTGTTCGCCAACAGCCTGGCCTACGGGCAGGCGCAGCGCACGGCGACCCAGCTCAAGGACTCGGTGGCCGCGCGCGCGGTCACCGACCAGGCCAAGGGCATCTTGATGCACGCGCTCGGCTGCGACGCGGACGAGGCACTGCGTTACCTGCGCCGCGAGTCGCAGCGACGGCATGTCAAGGTGACGGAAGTCGCGGCCCAGGTGATCATCACCCACGGGCAGGGCGGCGGCGGCCAAGGCGGCCGCAGCGCCCGTAACGGGACCTGACGGCTGAGCCAAGCGGCGCTGGCCTGACGGCCCTGCCGTCCGTCCTGCGCCGCCCCGGACGGCTCAGCCGTCCGCGTGCCGCGACGTCGGTGTTTCGCGTCCTGAGCGGCTCAGGAGGCACGTGAGACGTGCCCCCTGAGCGGTTCAGGAGGCGCGTGCGGCCGAGAGTTCGCGCCAGCTGCGCCGCCCCGGACGGCGGCTGCGCGGGTTGCGCTCCCGCAGTACAGTGATCCGCTCCTCGGGCGTGGTGCCGCCCCAGATGCCGTTCGCCTCGCCGGTCCGCATCGCGAACTCGAGGCACTGCCGCTTGACCGGGCAGTCGCCGCAGATCCGCAGCGCGCGGGAGATGTCCTTGCCCGCCGCGCCGCCGACGGCGACGGGGAAGAACAGGTCCGGGTCTGCGGTCATGCAGGCCCCTGCCTCACGCCAGTCTGTGGGGTAGTCGATCATCTGACGTCCTTACCGGAGGGTGAGAGCTCGGATGGTGATCGGGAGATCATTCCGCTGCCCCGGGCCGGGGCGGTTATTCCCTGGATGCCGGAAATTTCCCGGTTTCCGGTGGCGCCCGGCCGCGGCCAACGGCGGTGAGCCGGCGGCCCGCGGCGCCGTTTGCGCGTCGTCCCGATGGCCCGCGGCGCCGTTTGCGCCCGGAACGCCCGGGTAGCCGATGCTGCGTTGAAGAAAACGAGCAGGTCAGCGGCTCCAGGGAGGGAAACGCGGATGCATAGCGAAGCAAACGGCGACCGGCCGGGAGCGAGCTACGGCTATCAGCAGGTGCCTTTTCTCATCCAGTGCCGTCTGCCCGCTGCCAGGACCGCGAACTTGCCGACGCCAGGTGACGGCCCGGCTGCTCGCCGTATCGGCCGGCCGTCGCACCTGCGGCGATGCCCGGCGGCACCACCGGTGTTCCGGAAGCCCTTGCCCCAGCGGGATTCCGGGCCCGCCGGGTGTGACACGAAAGTGTGATGCAGGTCACATAATAAAAAGTTTAGACGTCTCTGTGCGGGCACAACAGCTCCGTCCGGCATTCCCGACCGACGGAGACGACGGCCATGACGACGAAGACCTCCCCCGCACCTGTACTCGGCGTGCGCGCCGAGTTGGCCCTCCTTTCCGATGACGAGCTGCTCATGCGCTTCCGCGCTACCCCCAAGGACAGCTTTGAGCACTCGCTCGCCTGCGAGATCCTGGTCGAGCGCTACGAGCGGCTGGTCCGCTCCTGCGTGCGGCAGTACCGCGGCAGCCCCGAGCCAGTTGAGGACCTGATGCAGGTCGGCTATGTCGGCTT
>Ga0302314_10022903_pt1 | contig 10224 bp, 6 predicted proteins | sample III_Palsa_N2_3_FD_200533 | JGI IMG/M metagenome (GOLD analysis project Ga0302314, IMG submission 200533) | Peat permafrost microbial communities from Stordalen Mire near Abisko, Sweden - III_Palsa_N2_3 | ecosystem: Environmental > Terrestrial > Soil > Palsa > Peat permafrost | place: Sweden... | reverse complement strand
CGTCCGGCCCGCACCATCATGAGCTTCGGCAAAGAGATCGCCGTCAAGGCCAAGCCGAAGAGCCAGAAGGTCGTCTTCCGTTTCAACAAGGAAACCAAGGATTTCTTCCGCAAGGGCGCCTAAGGCCCTTGAACCGAGAAACCCCCGGAGAATTCCGGGGGTTTTTTCGTTTTCAGACACCATTTCACCGCCCACCCGGCCGTGCGCCGCTGGGAGCGGGCGTGAGCCGATGGCCGCACGCGGCGCACCACCCCTCGGCCCTGCCGGCTACTGCAATGCGCGCGTCTGCAGGGCGAAGAGCGCGGTGATCGTCTCCTGGCCGGCGTCGAGCAGGCGGTCGAGCTGCTCGCGCGGGAAGACCCCGTGCTCGCCGGTGCCCTGGACCTCGATGAAGTCGGACGGCGTGCCGCCGACCACACCGCGCATCACCACGTTCATGTCGACCTCGGCCCGGCTGTCGCGGGCGTAGTCCAGGTCGATCTCCAGCTTGCCGTCGACCAGGCCCACCGAGACCGCGGCGACCTGGCCGCTGAGGTAGGCCTGCGCACCGGCCTTGCCCTTGTCGCGGGCCAGGACGGTGAGGGCGTCGACCAGGGCGACATAGCCGCCGGTGATCGAGGCGGTGCGGGTGCCGCCATCGGCCTGCAGCACGTCGCAGTCGACGATGATCGAGACTTCCCCCAGGGCATCCATGTTGACCGCCTGGCGCAGGCTGCGGCCGATCAGGCGCTGGATCTCGACGCTGCGCCCATCCTGCTTGGCGCCATCGCGCCGCTTGCGCGGGCTGGTCGAGCCGGGGAGCATCGCGTATTCGGCGCTGACCCAGCCCTTGCCGCTGCCGCGGCGGTGCGGAGGCACCTCGCGCTCGATCGAGGCCGTGCACAGCACCCGCGTCTCGCCGAAGGTGATCAGGCAGGAGCCCGCCGGGTGCTTCACGGCGCCACGCTGGAAGGTAACGGGACGAAGCGGCATCTCAGGACTCCTGGCGGGCGGCACGGACCACGGACTGGGCCTCGGAGACCGGCACCATCAGCAGGCGGAGGATCGCCTTCTGGGCATGCAGGCGGTTCTCGGCCTGGTCGAAGATGAGCGAGCGCGGGTGTTCGACCATGTCATCGCTGATCTCCTCGCCGCGGTGCGCGGGCAGGCAGTGCATGATGCGCGCCTGCGGGTCGGCCAGCGCCAGCAGGGCGGCATTGATCTGGTAGCCCTGGAAGTCGCGCAGCCGGCGTTCGCGCTCGGCCTCCTGGCCCATGCTCGTCCAGACGTCGGTATAGAGCACCTGCGCGCCCGAGGCCGCCACCACCGGATCGTGCGACTCGGTGACCGAACGGCCCCAGGCCTCGCCGAGCAGCTCCTTGTCGTCGTCGGTGAAGCCGTAGCCCTGCGGGCAGGCCAGGGTGAAGGTCGCACCGCCGTGCAGGCAGGCCCGCGCCAGGCTGCGGCAGACGTTGTTGGCATCGCCGATGAAGACCACCTTCAGCCCGCGCGTGTCGGGGAAGTGCTCGCGGATGGTCAGGAAGTCGGCCAGCGCCTGGCAGGGATGGTGGCGGTCGCACAGCCCGTTGACCACCGGCACCGCCGCGTGCGCGCCGAGATCGCAGATGGTCTGGTGCTTGAAGACGCGGGCCATGATGCCCTGCACCATGCGGCTCATGGTGCGCGCCACGTCGCGCACCGGCTCGCGGGTGCCCAGCCCGACCTCCTCGCCGCGGATGTACATCGCCCGGCCACCGAGCTCGGCCATGCCGACCTCGAAGGAGACGCGGGTGCGCAGGCTGGGCTTCTCGAAGATCATCGCCAGGGTCTTGCCCTGCAGCGCGTGCTCGACGATGCCCTGGGCGCGGCGGCGCTTGAGGTAGACGGCGGTGGCCAGGTAGTCCTCGAAGAGCACCCGGTCGATCGCGTCGATCGAGAGGAAATGGCGCAGGTCAGGTGCCGTGGGGACGGCGATCGTGGCAGCGGAGGTCATGGCACTCTACGCGGTCTGGGTTCGGGAAGCGCCCGAGAGGCGCAATTCGGTGCCGATGCCGTTCTCGGTGAAGATCTCAAGCAGCAAGGCATGCGGCATCGAGGCGCCGACGATGTGGATCTTGCGCACCCCGGCCTGGAGGGCGGCGATGCAGTTCTCGGCCTTGGGGATCATGCCGTCGGTGATGACGCCGCTTTGGATCAGGCGACGCAGCTCGTGCTCGTTGAGGCTCGACTGCATGCTCAAAGGGTCCTTCGGATCGAGCAGGATGCCCGGCACCGAGGACAGGAAGAAGAGCTTCTCGGCAGAGACCCCGGCGGCCACCGCCAGGGCGATGTCGTCGGCATTGGTGTTCATGACCCGCCCGTCGGCGGCGGTCGACAGTGGCGGCACCACCGGGATCACGCCCTGGGAGGTGCAGCGCGTCAGCAGGTCGCGGTCGATTCCCAGCGGCTTGCCGACCAGGCCGAGGGCGGGGTCGAGGCGTTCGCCCTGCACCAGATGGTGGTGCGGCGGGCAGAGGCCGATGGCGGTGCCGCCCAGGGCGAAGATGCGGTCGACCAGGTGCTGGTTGAGGCGCTCGGCCTCGCGCGCGACGATCACCATGGTGGCGTCGTCGGTGACGCGCCGGCCATTGGCGAAGACCGGAATGATGCCGGCCTCGGTCATGGCCCGGGAGATGGACTTGCCGCCGCCGTGCACCAGCACCGGGCGCACGCCGACCTGCTCGAGGAACACCAGGTCGGTCAGCAGCGAATCGAGCACCTGCGTGTCCTCGATGGCCTCGCCGCCGAGCTTGACGATCACCACCTGGTTGTCGAACTTCTTGAGGAACGGCAGCGCCTCGATCAAGACCTTGGCCTTGCGCGTCGCCTCATCGACCGGCTTGGATTCGTATGCTTCTGCTGCGCCCATACCTCGTCCACTGGGCAGTTCGAGCCTGCCCCACATGACATGACCATGAAATGGAAAGGGAGGACTCTATGCCGTAGGCCGCCATGTCGAGCGGAGAACCTGCAAAAGCGCGGCCCAGACCGCCGATCCCAGCCCGCAGCGGGCCTTGAGCCGCGCTAGGTCGCGGCCGCGTGCAGCTTCAGGAAGCCATAGATCTGCGGTCCCCAGACCAGCACCACCAGGGCCCCGGCCGCCAGATAGGGCCCGAAGGGCAGCTCGCGCTGCGCCTTGAACAGGCGCATCGGCACCCCGACCAGGGTGCCGATGATCGCCGCCACGAAGAACGCCATGACCACCCCCAACGGCCCGAGGAAGCAGCCGATCGGTGCGAGGAACTTGACGTCGCCGAAGCCCATCGCCGAGCGGCGGAAGAGCATCGTCCCGAGCAGGCCGATGGTGTAGAGGGAGACGAATCCGGTCAGCGCGCCGAGGATCGACTGCGAGAGCTGGACGCTCAGGAAGACATTCGAGACATGCCCCTGCGGGAAGGGCAGCAGCAGTGCGACCAGGGTCAAGACCACCGTCGCCAGGGCGATCGTGCCGCTGAACCAGGCCACACCGAGGGCGAAGTCGCGGTAGTCGTTGCCCTTCCAGCGCTGGGCCTCGGGCACCCAGGTGGTGTAGACGCGCTTGGCCAGGGGCAGGGAGAGGATCAGGAGGAAGCTGATGATCATCACCAGTGGCAGCACATGCTCGACCAGCAGGCGCATGTGCGGCTGGTGCGCGTCGTCGAGCAGCCAGCGCAGGCTCACCGGCAGCGGGCTGAACCAGCCGAAATCAGCGGGCATGGCCGGCAGGTGGTAGAGCTGGAGGTTGGTGCCGCACAGCGCGGCGAGATAGGGTGCGACGAGCTGGAAGCTCTTGGTCAGCTCATCGGGGATGATCATGTAGCGCAGGTCGGTCAGGGTCGCGACCACCAGGTAGTAGACCAGGCTCAGCACCATCGCCGCGGCGATGGCCTGCAGCACCTGCGGCGTGCCGGGCATGACGTTCAGCCAGGCGGCATTCCAGCCCCCCTGGAAGTGCTCCAGGGACAGCCACACCACCGCGGCGCTCAGCAGACCGATCAGGACCTCGATTGCCAGGTAGCCGCTGGAGAAGATGGCGCCGCACCAGCGGCAGCGGCCGCGCAGGGCCAGGTAGCTGACCACCGGGATGTTGTCGTACCACGCCACATGGGTGCCGCAGGAGTAGCATTTGCTGCCCGGGGCGACGATCGACTCGTTGCGCGGCAGGCGATGGATGCAGACGTTGAGGAACGAACCGACGAAGGTCCCCATGATGAAGGTGATCAGGAACACGGCCATGTGCAGGTTGTCCGGACGCTGCGCGCAAACGCAATGGCCCCGCCCGGGCGTTCACACCGGAGCGCGCATCCGCGCCGCCAGCGCGGCGGCCTGCTCGAGCTGATGGGCCAGGTCGGCGCCCAGGCTCAGGTCGGGAAGCGAGCCGATCGCGGCATCGACGCTGCCCTGCAGCCGCTCGCGTCGTCCCGCGGGATGGCGGGCCACGACCGGCCGCAGCTCGACGAGCTCCGCGCGCGCCTGGCGGACGCGGGTGCGCATGGCGGTGATATCCTTGACCAGCGCCGCAAGCCCCTGGCGCCAGGCGGTGGCGACCAGGCCGCTGGCGACACCCGGCACGCCGCCGGGCACGATCAGGGCGTCCACGCACTCCTCCAGAGCGCCCGCGAGCTCGCGCAGCTGGCGGCCCCGTCCCAGGGCCATCGCCCAGCGCCGTCCATCATCCTGCAGGGCCTCATCCCAGGCTGCGACCAGGTCGGAGGCGCGCGCGCACAGCCGGCGGGGCTGGTCGATGTTGACCGCGGCCGCCTGCATCACGGTGAGGTAGTGCCCGATAGCGAGTGGCACGCGTTCGACCGCCGACCACGGCAGGCGCAGGTGCCAACCCGGCGCCAGCAGCCGGCCCAGGCCCTCTTCCACCAGATCCATGACCGGCAGGGCGGCGAGCTGGCTGAGGCCGCGCTTGAGCTGGCCCTTGACCAGGCTCGCCTGCTCGATGATCGCCCCCAGCAGCCGATCGAAGCCGCCGGCCGCCTCCACCAGGAGCGCGCGCGAGCGGCTGTGCAGGTCGTCCCACCCGGCCTGGTCCATGGCCGTGGAGCGGGCGTAGCGTTCGCGTCCCGAGATCAGCAGGCACACCGCCAGCTGGCGCCGTGCGGTGCCCAGACTGACGCCCAGCACCGCCTCGCAGCGCCCCAGCCCTGCGCCGGGCACGGCCCGGGCCAGCTCCTCGAGGTCATCGGCAAGCGACGCCTCCAGCAGCGCGTCCAGCCCATCGTCATGCCAGGCGCGTCCCGCGGCCTCGGTGGCGTAGACGCCACGGCGCGCGGCCACGGCCCCGCGCGCATCGCGGCTGCGCGCCATCGCCACGTAGCCGCGCACCCCATCACGCGCCACCAGTCCCGGGCAATCGCCGCCCCAGACCGCTGCGGGCTGGCTGTCCCAGGCCAGGCGCAGGCGGGTCAGGCGCTCCGGCGCGCTGATCGCATGCGCTTCCAGCGGCGCCAGGTCGCGTCCGCAGGAGCTGATCTGGCCATTGGCCTCGCGGATGCGCAGCCGCAGGCGCAGCTCCGGCGGCAGCTGCTCGGCGCTGAAGTCCGGGGCCGGGATGGCGAAGCGCTGGACCAGGGCGTCGCGCAGGACCTCGGCCATCGAGCCGCGCCCCGCGCCGGCCCCGCCGGATGGCGCCTGGGCGCGCACCACCTCGGAGAGCTCCTGGATGCGCTGCGCGACGGGGATGAGCAGGCGCCGGCTGTCCTTGGGCAGGAGCGCCAGCCAGGCCTCGATGCGCGGTCCGATCCAGCCCGGCACCGCCCACTCGAGCCGGGCGGGGTCGACGCGCGGCAGCTCCGCGGCACTCAGGTCCACGGTCGCGCCATCATCATCGGCACCCGGATGGAAGGCATAGAGCAGGGCCTTGCGGCCGGTTCCGACATCGACCTGCTCCGGGAAGTCGGCGTCCGCGCGTGCCAGCACGCCACCGTCGATGAACTCCTCCAGGCGCAGCCGTAGACAGCCTTCGGGCGCCGTGCGCAGATGCCGGCGCAGCGCGTCGCTTGAGGCGATGACCAGGGCGGACGTGGGCGCCACGCTGGTGGTACCGCCCTGGGCGGCGGCCTGTGACGCCTGCTCGAGATGGAAGCGTTCCCGGTAGAAGCGCTCCAGCGCCGCCCGGTCCAGGGCCAGGCCCGGATTGCGCAAGCGGTGCATGAGGCGCTCCGCCAGGGCCACGGTGCGGCGGTTCTCCGCCATCAGCTCGAGGCCCGGGATGGCCTCCTGCGCCGACTCTTCGCTGCACAGCGCCTCGCGGATGTAGATCTCGGTCGCCTCGCGCGGCTCGACGCGCTCATAGGGCACCACGCGCCCATCGCGCACCGGCAGGCCCTTCCAGGTGATGGTCTCGGTGCAGACCACCTGCTGGCGCTTGCGGTGGTAGTGCGGCTGCCGGTGGCGGCGCTTGACCCGCTCGCCGGCCAGGACCACCACCCATTCCGGGTCGATGGGCGCGCACAGCCGGGCGAACAGGCGGCTGGTCTCGACGATCTCGCAGGCCACCAGCCAGGGCGCGGGCGGCGGCGCGCGCTTGCCGTCATCGGCCTTGCCGGAGCGGATCGCGCTGCCGGGATGCACATGCAGGAGGCGGTCGCCCGCCGCGCGGTAGGCGCGCTTCTCGCGGTCGTACATCAGGACGTTGCCGATCATCCCGGAGAGCACGCAGCGGTGGATGCGGTCCAGCGGCCAGGTCTCGCTGGTGAAGCCCGCCGCCGGCAGCCGGCCCTTGGCGCCAGGCGAGGAGCGCAGGCTCGACCACAGCTGGTGCCGCACGTCGGCGAATTCGCGCATGCGCCGGTAGCCGAGGAAGTGCGTATCGCAAAAGCGCGCCTTCAGGCCATTGGAGGTCTGGGCCTGGAACTGCTCCCAGAGGTTCAGGACCGTCGCCAGGTCGCCGGCCTCATGCGCGAAGACCCGGTGCGCGGCGTCGGCCTTGGCCTCCTTGCCCAGCGGCCGGACGCGCGGGTCCTGGATCGAGAGGAAGGCGGCGATGGTGCAGGCCTCGTGCGCGACCCCCTCGCGCAGCCCGCTGATGAGCATGCGCGCCACCTGCGGGTCGGCCGGCATCTGCGCCATGGCCTGGCCGATGCCGGTCAGCGTCCCGGAGCCGACATTGGCATCGCTGAGCGCACCCAGCTCCTCGAGCAGCAGCCGCGCCTGGCGCCAGGCCTGGGGCGCGGGCGGGTCGAGCCAGGGGAACTCCTCGGGCACGTCGATGGCCATCGCCAGGCACGACAGCAGCACGCCGGCCAGGTTGGAACGCTGGATCTCCGGCGTCGCGAAGGCTTCGCGCGCGCTGAAATCCTCCTCGCCGTAGAGCCGGATGCAGTGCCCGGACTCGATGCGCCCGGCCCGGCCGGCGCGCTGCACGCAGCTGGCCTGCGAGACGGCCTCGATCGGCAGGCGCTCGGTGCGGCTGGCGGCGTGGTAGCGCTTGATGCGCGCCAGGCCGCTGTCGATGACCACCGTGATGCCGGGGATGGTCAGCGAGGTCTCGGCGATGTTGGTCGCCAGCACCACCTTGCGGCCGCGGGTGCCCTGGAAGACGCGCTTCTGCTCGCCTGGCGTCAGGCGGCTGAACAGGGCCATGACCTCGGCCCCGGGCAGGTCGCGCAGCCGGCGCACCGCCTCGATGATGTCGCGCTCGGTCGGCAGGAAGCACAGCACATCGCCCCGCGTCGGCTGGGCATGCACGTCGCGGATCGCCTGGATCGCCGCCTGCAGGTAGCCGACCTCGTCCTCGCTGTCGTAGGGCGGGCGGTATTCCACCGTCACCGGGAAGGTCCGTCCACTGACCGCGATCACCGGCACCGGACCTGCGGCCCCGCCCAGGTAGCGGGCGAAGCGCTCGGCTTCGATCGAGGCCGAGGAGACCGCCAGCAGCAGGTCCGGCCGGCGCGCGCGCACGCGGCTGACCAGGCCCAGCAGCATGTCGATGGTCAGGCTGCGCTCATGCGCCTCGTCGATCATGATCGCGTCGTAGCGACCCAGCAGCGGATCGTTCTCGAGCTCGGCCAGGAGCAGGCCATCGGTCATGACGCGCAGCACCGTGTCCGCACCCGCCTGGTCGTCGAAGCGCACGCTGTGCGCGACCACTCCGGGCCCGGAGGCGGTCTCCGCGCGCAGGCGTTCGGCGATGGCGAAGGCCGCGACCCGGCGCGGCTGCGTCACCGCGACCATGCCGCGCCGCCCGTAGCCCGCCTCGAGCATGAGTTTCGGCAGCTGGGTGGTCTTGCCCGAGCCGGTCTCGCCGGTCAGCACGAAGCAGCGGTGGGTGCGCATCGTCTCGAGGATGCGCTCACGGCTGCCCGAGACCGGCAGGTTCTCGGGATACGACAACGTGATCGGCAGCAGCCCACGACGCGCGACCTCGGCGCGGCTCGATTCCAGGCGCTGGGCGAGGGCTGCGCGCAGACGCAGCGCCTGGCCCGGGGCCAGGCCAGGCGCTGCGAGGTCGCGACGCCGCGCCTCCGCCCACAGCCGGTCGGCGACCATGCAGGCCTGCCAGGCACTGGTGTCGGCGGGGTCAGGTGGGTCCGTCTCCGGCATGGGCGGAGCATCCGCTGGCGGCCCAGGACTCCACCCCAAGGCCCGGGCACGAACTGGCGCAGCACGGCAGCCGGCTACACTCCCCCCGCCATGGCCGACAACCTCTTCGACATCCTCAAGGCCCGCGGCTTCATCGCCCAGTCGACCGAGACCGAGGCTGCGCTGCGCGAGCGCCTCGCCACCCCGCTGGTGGCCTACAACGGCTTCGATCCGACCGCCGACAGCTTCCACGTCGGCACGCTGGTGCCGATCATGGCCCTGTACTGGATGCAGCAGTGCGGCCACAAGCCGGTGGCCCTGATCGGCGGGGCCACCGCCTTGGTGGGCGACCCCTCGTTCAAGAACGATGCCCGCAAGATGCTCACCCTCGCGGAGGTCGCGGACAACTGCCGCGCCCTGGGCGGACAGCTCGCGCGATTGCTGCGCTTTGACGACAGCGCCAGCGGTGCGCTGCTGGTCAACAACGCCGACTGGCTGGGCACCCTCAACTGGATCGAGCTGCTGCGCGCCGTCGGACCGCATTTCAGCGTCAACCGCATGCTGAGCATGGACTCGGTCAAGGGCCGCATGGATGCCGGCGGCATCACCTTCCTCGAGTTCAACTACATGGTCATGCAGGCCTATGACTTCATGCACCTGCGCCGCACCCTGGGCTGCACGCTGCAGACCGGCGGCCAGGACCAGTGGGGCAACATCGTCATGGGCATCGAGCTGTGCCGGCGCAGCGATGCCCAGGAGGTCGCGGGGCTGACCTTCCCGCTGGTGACCAAGGCCGACGGGACCAAGTTCGGCAAGTCCGAGAAGGGCAATGTCTGGCTCAGCGCCGAACGCACCTCGCCCTACGAGTTCTTCCAGTTCTGGCGCAATGTCGCCGACAGCGACGTGCCGCGCTTCTTCGGCTTCTTCACCATCCTGCCGATGGCTGAGATCGGGCAGCTCTGCGCTCCGGGTGCCGACATCAACCGCGCCAAGGAGCGCCTGGCCTGCGAGATCACCACCCTGATCCATGGCCCAGCCATCGCCGAGCAGGCGCGCGCCGATGCGCGCAAGGCCTTCGGCGCCGACCAGGACCTCAGCGGCGACTCGATCCCGCATGGCCCGTTGCCGCGCAGCGAAGTCGATGGCGGCATCGGCCTGCTTGGACTGATGGTGCGCGCCAGCCTGGCGCCCTCCAACAGCGAGGCGCGGCGCCTGGTCGAGGGTGGCGGGGTGCGCATCCACGACCGGGCCATCACCGATCCCAAGACCGCGGTGACGGCGCAAGACATCGTCGCGGGCCGCATCGTGCTGCGCGCCGGCAAGAAGCGCCTGTACCGCTTCGACATCACCTGACCCGATGACCTGATGACCTGGTTCACAGCGCGGCTGCGGGCACCTCGACGGTCTGCGCGCGGTGCGCTCCGACGCTGACCCGCAGCACCGGCCGCGCCAGGCGCCTGGCGATGAAGCGGACGAAGTCCTGGGCCCGGCCGGGCAGATCCCGCCACGCCCGGCACTCCTGCAGGTCCTCCGACCATCCGGGCAGCTCCTCATAGCAGGGCGTGCAGCGCGCGAGCAGGTGGCTGGGCGGAAAGACGGCGCTGCGGCTGCCGTTGCACTGATAGGCGGTGGCGACCGGGATCACGCTCAGCCCGCTGAGCACATCGAGCATGGTCACGCTGATGTCATCGGCGC
>Ga0302314_10022902_pt1 | contig 10224 bp, 6 predicted proteins | sample III_Palsa_N2_3_FD_200533 | JGI IMG/M metagenome (GOLD analysis project Ga0302314, IMG submission 200533) | Peat permafrost microbial communities from Stordalen Mire near Abisko, Sweden - III_Palsa_N2_3 | ecosystem: Environmental > Terrestrial > Soil > Palsa > Peat permafrost | place: Sweden... | reverse complement strand
ACATCGACCGCCGACTTCACCGTGTAGACCGTGTAGAGGGCGCCGATCAGCGGCAAGGCGAAACCCCAAAGCGGCGAACGGCGATAAAATCTGAGCATCGGCTGGAAGCTCAAAGCCATCAAGATCCAGGCGGCCAGGCCAGCCAGCTTCAACATCCCCGGCGCGAAGATAGCCACCAGCGGCGGCGCCAGATAGGTCAGCACCATCCCGGCCAAGGCGCCGGCCAGGACCAGTGGCGAATAGTCGAGCTGCGCATAGGCGGAACGCGAAATCATCCGGCCGATCTCACTGAGGCTTTGATAGGGGCGCAGGCTCCGGGCCCTGTCGGTCAGGCCCAGCCAGATCGGTCCCTGGCTCTTCATGGCCGCGCCCAGGGCGCAGTCGTCGATGATGGCGGTGCGAATGGCGGCGATCCCCCCGGCCGCCTGCAATGCATCGGCCCTGGCCAACATGCAACCGCCCGCCGCGCCGGCGACCTTGCTCTTGGGGTCGTTCACCTGGCCGAAGGGATAGACCATGGCGAAGAAGTAGACGAAGGCCGGGATCATCAGCTTTTCCGGCCCGGTCACACAGCTCAGCCGCGCCATCAGCGAGGTCAGCACCAGGCCGCCGGCTTCCGCCCGCGCCACAAGCCGGCGCAGATTGTCCGGTGTGTGGGCGATGTCGGCGTCGGTCAGCAGCAGATATTTGGGCGTCGGCTGATCTTCGCTCACGGCGTCCACGCCCTGCTTCATCGCCCAAAGCTTGCCGGTCCAGCCGGGCGCCAGCGGTGCGCCGGGTTTGATCGTCAGTATCGAGGCGCGCCCAAGCTTCGCGGCAGCCTCCGCGGCGACCGAAGCGGTCCCGTCGCTGCTGCCGTCGTCCATCAGGATTACGCGATAGGTCCCAGGGTAGTCCTGCGCCAGCAGGCTGCCGATCGAGCGGGCAATGACGTCAGCCTCGTCCCGCGCGGGCACGACAACGCCCACCGGCGGCCAGACGGCTGGGTCGGCCGGCTGCGGGCCGTCGTCCCGTTCGCGGGCGCGCCAGAACATGCCTCGGCCGGCCATCAGGACGATCCAGATGACCAGAGGCAAGCCCGCTGCAGCCAAGACCAACAGGCTCATCGCAGGTAACCCGCTTCGCGAAACCAGGCGACGGCGTCGGCGATCGCTTCCGGATAGTGTCGCGCGGCATACCCCAGCTCCCGCTCGGCCTTGGCCGAGGAGAAGAACATGTGGTGACTGGCCATCTTCAGCGCGTCGCGGGTCAGGAACGGCTCCTTGCCGGTCAATTGGGCGACAGCCTCGGTGATCAGGGCAAGGGGATAGAGCGGCGCGCGGGGAAGGCTCACGGTCGGCGGCTTGCGCCCGACCAGATTGGCGATGTCGGCCAGGAATTGACCCAGGCTGACGTCCTGACCGCCCAATATATAGCTCTCGCCGATGCGGCCCTTCTCCAGGGCCAGCATATGGCCCTCGGCGACATCGTCCACGTGAACCAGGTTGAGGCCGGTATCGAGAAAGGCCGGTATCCGCCCCTCCGCCGCCTCGACGATGATCCGGCCGGTGGGCGTCGGCTTGATGTCGCGCGGGCCGATGGGGGTCGATGGGCTGACGATCACCACCGGCAAACCGCGTTCGGCGCACAGCGCCTGCACCGCCCGCTCCGCCATCACCTTGCTGCGCTTGTAGGCGCCGATGGCCTCGGCGGGTTTCAGCGGAAGCGTCTCGTCGGAGGGGCGTCCATCGCCGTAAAAGCCCAGGGTGGCGACGCTGCTGGTGTAGACGATGCGTTTGACGCTCGCCGCCAGCGCCGCGGTCATCACCGCTGTGGTTCCCTGAAGATTATGGCGAACAATCTCCTCCGGATCGCGCGCCCAGAGGCGATAGTCGGCGGCGACATGGAACAGACAGTCCACGCCCGCCATAGCCTTGGCCATCGCCTGCGGATCGGCCATGTCGCCAACGACGATCTCGGCGTTCAGACCCTCGATGTTGCGGCGGGGGCTGGCCTCGCGGACCAGTAGGCGCAAAGAAAGCCCGCGCGCCCGCGCCGCCCGCGCGACCGCCGAACCGACGAAGCCGGACGCGCCGGTGACCAGGGCTATGCCGCCGCGCCTAGCCATCACCGTGGGCTCCGCCGCGTGCCTTCATACCCGCCATACTCCAACTCTGATCCGGCTCAGGTCTGGCGCAAAACACGGCGGTTTTCCAGTAGCTGCCAGCTCAGCAGCATCGGCACGCCGATGGCGATGTCGCGACCCCGCTTGAGCAGAGACAAGGCCAGGGCCGCCTCCGCCGGCAGGCCGAATAGCGGGCCAAGCAGCACGTAAGCGCCTTCCTGAACACCGAGGCCGCTGGGGGCGACGAAGGCGACGTTGCGAACGGCGAACAGCAGGCTCTCGATCGCCACCACCGACAGAAAGGGCAGGGGATGGCCGATGAGATAGAGGATTAGCCAGGTGCCCGCCGCCGCGCCGAACCAGCAGGCCAGGTGGATCGCCAGCCCCAGCGACATCCGGCCCGGCGCCGCGTGCGCGGCCTTGATCGCATCGACGACCGCGTCCGCCTGTCGCCCCGCCACCGGCGCCAGCCGATCGACCATGGCGATGACGAGATCAAGTCCGCGCCGCTGCACCAGGATGACCCCACTGACCATGAACAGGGCGAGCGCCACCGCGCCGGCGGCTTCGGGCGCCAAACTGTGGCTGAAGTTCGCGAAGCCAAGGTGGTGAGCCAGCAGGCCGATGCCGAGCAGGGTGTAGATCAACTGCCCGATCATCTCGATGGTGATGTCCACGGTGATCGAGGCGATCGCCACGGAGGCGTCCACCCCGCCCAACACGGTTGCGCGCGTAGCCACGACGATGGCCCCAAGCGCCGAAAAGGGCAGCACGTCCGATGACGCTTCGCGCAACAGCCTGGCCCACATGAAGGCCGGCATGCGCGCGGCCGGCTCGCCCGGCGCCACCAGCCACCAGGCGAAACCAAGCGGAACGAACAGGACGGCCTGGGCGGCGATCACGGCCAGGAAGCCGGCCACGCCGATCGGCTCCATCGCCTTGATCACCATCCCGAACTTGAAATAGCCGACCACGGCCGTGGCGACGGCCAGGCCGATCAGCGCGGCGATGATGGTCGCCACCCGCCGCTTGCGACCGGACGCCGCCGCCTTCGCCTCCTCGTCCACGGTCTCGCTCACGCCGCGTCCATCGTCCCGTCGCGGGCGACCGTCGAGCGGACGCCGCGCCACTCGATGCGGTTGCCAAAGGCGCCATGGAGAAAGACGGCAAAGGAGATCAGGTCGCGGATCGGGACCAGCCACAGACCGCGCTGGTCCGCACTCATCAGGCGGCAAAGGCTGTAGGCCTGGACCAGCCTGAACATGACAAGGCCGCCCAGCATGGCCAGCGCCGGAGCGCTGAAGCCGGTCAAGGCCGCGCCGATCACGCCCAGCGGCAGGAAATGCATGATGAAGCTGCCGAAATAGCCGGCCGGCTGCACCAGCCGCACCGTCCGCGACCAGCGCAGTTCGTGGACGAACATCTCTTCAAAGCTCTTCTCGGGAAACACGTGATCGATCACCAGGGGAGGGCAGGCGACGCGATAACCCGCCTCCCGCACGGCACGGCCTAGCTCATAGTCGTCGGCCAGCACATCGGCTAGCCGCTCCAGGCCGCCGATCTGTTTGAGGACGTCGGCGCGCAGGGCCATGGTGGGTCCAAGGCAGGGGTTGGCGCCGAGCGCCTGGCCGACAACAACGCTCGGCGCGAAGCGGGTGTTGATGTCCATGGCCGCCAGCGTCGACCAGATGTTTTCGGTGGGTCGGCCGCGATAGAGGCAATAGATCAATCCCACCTCCGGCCGCTCCAGCTCGGCGACAATGGCGCTGAAGGCCTCGGGGGGGAAACGGACGTCGCTGTCGGCGATGATGATCACCTCGCCATGGGCCTGCGCCGACAGGTTGATGAGGTTGCTGATCTTCCGATTGGTTCCGTGCAGGGCGGGGTGGGCGGCGACGGAGATGTCATGGCTGGGCCAATCGGCCTGGATGCGCCGGGCGATAGTCAGAGCTGCGTCGTCCGGGTCGGCGGCGCCGAGGAGCGTCTGTACGAATCCCGCGTAGGTCTGGGCGTAAACGCTGGCGAGGTTCTGATAGAGCCCCGGCTCTTCGCCGAACAGGGCGCGCACGACGGTGATCGTTGGCGTGGCCTTCGGCGCGGGTGTGGGCCGCCGCCGGAATGTCCAAAGCGCGACCGTCGCCATCACCGAATAGACCGCTCCACAGGCCGACAGGCCGAGGATGACGAACCCGACGATCTCGATGGCAGGGACTAGGTTCACGTCTGGATGTCGTCGGTTGAAGCTTCGAATCCACTTTAGACGTGATCGTGGACGCGCCTTAGCGAAAAACCGCCGTCAGGCAGACGCTAGACGTTCTCCGGTATGACGGCCAAGGGAAGCGGCTGCGCGCTGGCCGGAGTCTGGCTGCGGTTGAGGACCAGATTCAGCACCACGGCGGTGACGACGCCAAGCACGACGCCATTGTGCAGGAAGCTCGCCGCGGCGGGCGGCAGATTGTCGTAGAATTTGGCGTCGACCATCGGGATCAGGCCAACGCCGAGGCTGAGGGCCACGACGTAAAGGTTGTTTCGGTTGTGAAGATCGCCCAGCCCTATGGTCTGAACCCCATTGGCGGCGACCATGCCGAACATAACCAGGGCCGCTCCGCCTAGCACTGGCGGCGGGATGGCGGTGACCAGGAACGAAAGTTTAGGGACGGTCCCCAGTAGGATAAGGATCGCGCCCGCGGTGGCGCAGACGAAGCGGCTGCGGACCCCGGTCATCGCTACGATGGCCACGTTCTGGGAATAGGAGGTGTAGGGCAGGCTGTTGAACAGGCCGCCGATCACCGCGCCCATGGCGTCCGCGCGCAGGCCGCGCGCCAGGTCCAGGGTGGTCAGCGGCTTGTCGACGATCCGGCCCAGGGCGAACAGCATGCCGGTGGACTCCACCATGGTGATCAGCATGACGATGGTCATCGAGAAGGCTGCCAGCAGATCGAATTTCGGCATGCCGAAATGCAGCGGCGAGACCAGGCTGAACCAACCGGCCTGAGTCGCCGGCGCCAAATTCACCCGCCCTGACGCCCAAGCGATGCCGAAGCCGGCGGCTATGCCAAGCAGCACCGCGGTGTTCGCCAAGAAGCCCTTTGCAAAGCGGGTGACGGCCAGGATGATCAGGACGACAAATACCGCGATAGAGGCGCCCCACAGGTCTACGGGTGCGCCGCCTGCCCCACTGCCCGATACCCAGTTGACCGCCACGCCCATCAGCGACACGCCGATCAGCAGCATCGCGGTTCCGGTAACGACTGGCGCAAACAGATGCGACAGTCGGCTGAACCAGGGGGCGATCGCCACGCCGATCAGTCCCGACACGATGGTGGCTCCAAAGATGCCGGCCAGACCGAGCGAAGGGTTTGCGGCGATCGCGATGCTGGGGCCGACGGAGACGAAGGTCACGCCCATCATCACCGGCAGGCGAACGCCGACGCCCCAAATCCCGATACACTGCAGGATGGTCACCAGCCCGCAGGCGACCAGGTCGGAGCTGACCAGATAGGCGGTCTGATCCGTGCCCAGGTGCAGAGCAGCGGACACCACCAGCGGTACGGTCACGGCGCCGGCGTACATGGTCAGAACATGCTGCACCGCCAGGACCAGCAGCCGTAGCGGCGGCAAGCGTTCGTCTGTCGAAGGGACCATCTTTAGCCGCCCGTTCTGAACCCAGGCCCGTCGGCGACGGGGATCACCGTCGCGTCGCGGCCTGTCCCCGCCGTCGCAATCCGCCCGAGCCCGACGCCCGTCGTCGCTCCATCTAAGACATGCCCGAGGCGCCACGGGCAACCCCTTGCCTCAGCGCGAAAATAAGTAAGCAGAATTTGCGTAATTGCACATGAAATGGGCTTCCCATCCCGACTCTGCGCCCGGTCCGTACACTGAGGACGAAATTCCGCGCGCGGTCGGGAATCCATTGGCCAGCCGAGCGGCGACGCCTGATGGATACCCACGGCGGGGGCGCTGCTTGAGCATTGCAATATGCCGACCCCGTCTTGCGCGCCGGGCGCAGCGATGGGGGATTTTGATGAAAAGACTGAACATTTTTCTGGCCGGCGTCTCCGTGGCCGCCATCAGCTGCGCAGCCGCTCATGCGGCGGACGCCCCGCCGACCGTCCTGGAGGACGTGGTGGTCACGGCGCAGAAGGTCAAAACCGATCTGCAGAAGACGCCGCTGGCGGTCACGGCCCTGAGTGGCCGCAGCCTGGAACAGAGCCACATCGTGGCGCCGAAGGATCTCGACAACATCGTCCCCGGCCTGGTGGTGAACACCACCCCGTCCAACCCCCTCGCCATCAGCATTCGTGGCGCGGGCTATGAAGGCACCGAGAACACCTCGGCCCAGCCGGGCGTGTCCTACAATGAGAACGGCGTCTATATCGCCAGCCCCATCTCGCTGAACGCCAACTTCCTCGATGTCGACACCCTGGAAGTCCTGCGCGGCCCACAAGGCACCGTGCTTGGCCAAAACTCGGACGGCGGCGCCATCAACGTCACCACCGTTCGCCCGCAGCTTGGCCGCTTTACCGGTTACACCGACGTCAGCGGCGGCAATTTCGACTACGACCGCTATCGCCTGGTCGGCAACGTGCCGATCGGCGACGACGCCGCCGTCCGCGTGGCGTTCCAGCAGGAAGCGCATGGCGGCTGGGCCAACGCCACGGACGTGCCGGGCACCAATGGCAAATACCCGATGAGCAACGAGAACAGCCTCAACGCCCGCATCGATGGACTGTGGAAGCCGACGGATCGGCTGACCTTGGAGCTATGGGCCGAGCACTATTCCAACGACACCAACGGCGACGCCTACAAGAATCTCCTCGACCCCAATCCCAATCCTCGCGAACTGACACAGGACTGGCCATCCAAGATGCGCCAGGAATCCGACAACGTCGCGTTCAACGGCGCCTATGATTTTGGCTTCTCGACGCTGAAGTTCATCGGCAGCTATCAGCAGGGCAAGCTGGACGGTTCGGAAGACCTGGACAAGCTGGACTATGCGACCGCCCTGCCGATCCTTGGCGTCCACGATATCGACGTCGAAAATAATCGCGACGGCCACAGCTATACGGCCGAAGTGGACCTGGCCTCGAAGCCCGGCACAAAGCTGGATTGGATTGTCGGCGCCTTCTACCTGTACCAGCGGTACAATGAGGCGGTCGAAGAATATCAGTACAACAACAACGCCGCCAACCAGGCCGCCTACGCCCTGGGTAACTACAACACCTACGCGCCTTTCGGCTTGCCGGTTAATCTGAGCCCGTCGAACCCCTATTACGGTGAAACGGCCGGCTTCAACGGACCCGTTGCGTTCGAAACCCGCGACACGCAGCGACTTCAGTCGGGGTCGATCTACGCCCAGGGAACCTACCACATCACCGACAACTTCCGCCTGACCCTCGGTGGACGCGGCACGGTGGACAACCAGATCGGCGTGATCCAGGACTATTTCGGTCTGACCGATCGCAACAATGGCGTGCCGTTCGCGGTGCTGAAGGCCAAGTTCAAGGCCTTCACTGGCCGGGCCGAGCTCGAATACGATTGGACGCCGGTCAACACGCTTTATGTGATGGTCTCCGACGGAATCAAACCCGGCGGCGCCAACCTCAATCCTGGCGCTGTCGACATCCCGCTGGTGTTCGCGCCCGAGCATGTGAACGCCCTGGAGTTAGGCTCCAAGAACGAGTTCCTCGACAAGACCCTGCGGATCAACCTTTCGGCCTTCTACAACCAGATCCACGACTTCCAGGTCGACAGCGAAGACCCGATCCCGTTCGAGGGAGGCCTGACCAATATCAACAAGGCCCATGTGGACGGCATCGAGGCCGAGGCCACGCAGCTATTGCCCTTCAACCTGCGCGTCGACACCAACATGACCCTGCAGGAAAGCAGGGTCGACAGCCACCAGCAGCTGCTTGACCCCGCGTTGGCCGAGCAGATCGACATCGCCAATGGCGGCCCGTTCAACGGCAATGACGTCAACGACCGTTTCGCGGCGTTCAGCGCTCCTGGCGGCGACGTCTACGGCCATCAGCTGCCAAAGACGCCGCCGTTCACGGTCAACGTCAGCCTTCAGCACGTTCTATATTTTAACGATGGCGGTTCGCTGACCTCCGCCATCCACCTTGTCTATCGCAATCCATACTACTTCCGGATCTACAACAGTGACGCCACCGACCTGGTGCCGTCGCAAAACCAGATCGACCTGAATTTCAGCTACAAGGCCCCGGCGCATTGGCACGTCGACTTCCTGGTTACGAACCTCACCGACAATGCCTCGGTGAACTCGCGCTACACAGACAACTTCGGCACCTTCATCACCGCCAACTACTACAACCCACCCCGGCAGTTCATCGGCCGGATCGGCTACGCTTTCTGACCCGCGACCTCGCGCCGCTCGCCTTCACGGGCGGCGCATCGCGGCTTTGGGCTCCGAAGCGGCGAGGGGGTCTAGCCACATGAGCGACACGGCTACGGCAACGCACCCGTCCCATCCGATCGCATGGCGTTTGCAGCTGCCGAGAGAGCTTTCCAGTCGATCTCGATCGCGATTAGCCCATTTCCAATGGTGACGCCGTCATTCGCCTTCAGCGGCGCCTTGAACGTTGGCAGATATGCGTCAAACAGCGCCCTGGCCTCCCGTCCCGTCACCTTGCAACCAGTCAGGCTCCGGTCTGCTGAAACGCTGCAGAATGCTACGTCCAAACCTTGCGTCTTGCCGATTTTGAGCACGCTGAGCATTGAAGTCATCGTCTCCGGCCCGTCCGCCCAGGTCAGGGAATGAAAGACACACTTCTCGTTTGATGAGTCCGAGTAACAAGATAGTCCGGCGTCGGGAGTGGTGAGGCGAGAATTTAGTTCGCCGCCGGTCAAAAGAGCGGCCTGCGCGCCAAAACCAAAACTAAAGGGTGCGGTCTGGCTCACCCCAGTTTTGAAGTCGAAGCTGATCGGGATAGCAATTCTGTTGGGCACAGGCAGAGAGTGCTCGAACGTCCCGGGTTCCAGCTGAAGGTTCCGGCTTAGAGCGACAGCCGCCACTCCGAATCCCACGCCCTTCGGCTCCTCGACATAGACCTTGCAATCGGAAAGGCGGCCGTCGGGTTCAACGCCGCAACCCAGAAGGGCGACGCCGGTTCGGGCCTCTCGTTGCGCAAGGTCGGGATAATAGCGATCAAAATTATGATCGTTCGCTTGGACCTTCCACTTGTAGGCATGGGTGGATTCGGCAGCTGGCGCTGATTGAGCTGTTGCGTGAACAGCAAGCGCCGCCCAGGCCATGAACAGAGAAATCTTTGCGATCGTACGATGCATGGTTCGCCCTTCAGCGCCATAAAGCCTAGCTCGGTTTCGGCATGTTTTGGCTCGCCTTCCTTTTGAAGCGCGTTCGGCCTGTTGCCCGCCCCCAAACGATTGAGCAGATCAGTGCTCCGCGCAACGCTTGAATTTGAGCCGATTTGGGTCGAACTTTGCCATCGGGCTTATGCTCGATGCCGGACATTCGACCGACGAGGTCGCCGGCGCGCCACCGGACTGAACCGTCAAACCTTCTCCACCGACGCCGTCCGCCGCTCACCCGTTGATCAGCTCTGCGGCAAGCCGGTTATGCCCCCTGATCAGGTCCGGCAGATCAACCGTCGTCAGCTGGCCTTCCCGCACAATCACCCGCCCGTTGACGATGGTATAGGCGGTGGAAACTGGTCCGCAGAAGATCAGGGCCGCGGCCGGATCGTGTCGGGCGCCGGCGAAGGCGATGCTGTTCAGATCGAACACGGCAAGGTCCGCGGCCATACCAGGGGCGAGGGCGCCGATGTCGTCTCGCCCCAGCACCCTGGCGCCCCCCAGCGTGCCGATCTCCAGCGCGTCGCGGGCGGTCATGGCGCCGGGGCCGTAACGCACCCGTTGCAGCAGCATGGCTTGACGCGCCTCGCCCAGGATATGGCCCGCGTCGTTGGAGGCCGATCCGTCGACCCCCAGGCCTACCGGTACGCCGGCGCGACGCATACGCCCGATCGGGGCGATGCCTGACGCGAGGCGCATATTGGAGCAGGGGCAGTGGGCGACGCCCGTGCCGGACGCACCGAACAGGCGAATGCCCTCGCGATCGAGCTGGACGCAGTGGGCAT
>Ga0302314_10022899_pt1 | contig 10225 bp, 5 predicted proteins | sample III_Palsa_N2_3_FD_200533 | JGI IMG/M metagenome (GOLD analysis project Ga0302314, IMG submission 200533) | Peat permafrost microbial communities from Stordalen Mire near Abisko, Sweden - III_Palsa_N2_3 | ecosystem: Environmental > Terrestrial > Soil > Palsa > Peat permafrost | place: Sweden... | reverse complement strand
ACGGCCGCGGCGAGCCTCAAGCAGAACAGCGCCATCGTCGCCACGGTGACGCTGAAGGATGGCCGGGTATCCCACCTCAACGTGACGGTGGACGCGCCGCGTCCCAGTGCGACGCTGATCAGCAAGAGCATGCAGTTCGCGCATTCCGGCGCCGACCGCAACATTCATCTGGCCAACCAGGACCTGCTGCCGCAGGATGCGATGCTAAGCTTCGCGGTAAGAGCAGTGTCGCCGGCAGCGTTCAAGTATGACGAGACCATCGAGGTCGCGGCGGCCGACGAGTCGTTCTCCGCCACGCTCAGCCTCGGCAACGGCGGCATCCGGCTGGCGGATGCGAAGGTGGCGGTGGCGACGCTCGATCCCGCCAAGGCCTTCGGCTCCTCGGCGTTCGGCCCGCTGCAGTTCCGCGTGGTGGCCAACGGCGTCGCCGGCGACTGGCAGCCGCTGGCGACCCTGGTGCGCCTGCCGGCGCTGAAGGAACTGAAGTGTCCGTCGGCGCCGGAGCAGGCTTGCAAGCTTTCCGGTTCGGATCTGTTCCTGGTCGATGCCGTGGCCGGCGATGCGCAGTTCGAGCATCCGGTGGAGGTTCCAGACGGCTTCCCCGGCTATACGCTGCAGGTGCCGCACCCGGGCAGTGGCCGGCTTTACGTGAAGCTGCGCGACGATCCCGCGGCGATCAATTGGGCGACGCTGGAGGTGCAGCAGCAGCCCGCGCCGCCGGTGCCCGCACCTGCAGCTGTCCCCGCACCCGCGGATGTACCCGCACCGGCCAAGCCGGACAGCGCGCACTCCGCACAGGAGCCGGCCGGCAATGCCGGTGCGAATGCACCTGCGGTGGCCAGTGCCGCGGCGGCGCCGGCATCTCCCATATCGGTCACTACGGCAACGCAAGCTCAATCGCAGCCGGTCGCGCCGGCGCCTGTCGTGCAAAGCGCGCCATCGGGTGATGCTGCGGGGCAATCCGCCTCACCGCAGTAGGGTCGAAGCGGCAGCTATCAGCGGATGCCGCGGGCGCAGCATCCGCTGATACATTTTCATCGACGGGCAATACGATTCGCAGCGGGACGCTGGCCGGCGTTGCTACTATAAGAATAGTTGACACGGCCATGAATCGTGCTATCTTCAACTATATCTATAGTAGATAGGCGCCATGGATATCTCCCTGACCAATCGTGAAGCGGATGTGATGCAGGTGTTGTGGGAGCACGGTCCCTCGGTGGTGGCGGAGGTGCAGAAGCGCCTCGCCGACGAGCTTGCCTACACCACCGTGTTGACGATTCTGCGCACGCTGGAGGCCAAGGGATATGCAGGGCATGAGGAAGAGGGGCGGGTGCATCGCTATTTCGCGGCGGTCAAGCAACAAGCTGCGCAGAAGAGCGCCCTGCAGCACCTGACCCGCAAGCTCTACAAGGGCTCGGCCGAGCTGCTGTTCATGCATCTGGTGTCGGATCAGAAGCTCAGCCCGGAGCAGGTGCGGCGCATGCGCAAGCTCCTGGCAGGCAAGTCGGACAAGGGAGAAACCTGATGCTGCCCTGGATGCTGTATATCGTCGTGGTGAGTCTGTTGCTGAGCGGCGCGGCTCTTGCGGCTGAACGCATGGCTCTTCTGCGCCGCGCTCCAACACGCTGGTTATGGCTGACGGCCATCGTCGCATCGCTGCTGATTCCGGCGGCCATCGCTTCGATTTCGATCCAGCTGCCAAGCATACCGAATGTGGTCAGCCCGGCGCTGTCGCAAAAGATCGTGGTGTTGCGGCAGACGACCTCCAGCGCCCTGTCGCCTTCCCTCTGGCTGGATGCAGGCGCGCCGCAACTTTCCGTGCGGCTGCATCTGGATGCATTGCTGCACCGCGCCTGGGTGGCGGCTTCCGTCGGCCTGCTGCTCATTCTTCTGGCCAGCGGAGCGCATTTGTACTGGCGCAAGCGGCGCTGGGAGCGCGGCACGATTGCCGGTATTCCAGTCTATATCGCGGAGCATGCGGGGCCCGCGGTCGTTGGCCTGCTGCGCCCGCGCATCCTGGTGCCGCGCTGGCTGATGGAAGCTCCGGCGGCGGTTCAGGCGCACGTCATCGCGCATGAGCGCGCGCATCTGCAAGGCCACGACACGCGGCTTCTCACCGCAGCCCTGTTCCTGTTGGTGTGCATGCCATGGAATCCACTGCTGTGGTGGCAGTTGCAGCGGCTTCGTTACGCCATCGAAGTCGACTGCGATGCGCGGGTGCTGGAAGCTGGGCACGAGGCAAGCAGTTACGGCGAAACCCTGATCGCGGTATGCCAGCGGCAATCGGGATATATCGGCGCGGTAGCGGGAATGTCGGAGTCCAGGTCATTTCTGGAAGAGAGGATAAAGATCATGATGCACAAACCTGCGAAGTGGTGGCGGGCGGCGGCGGTGGCCTGCGGCTGCCTGTCGTTCGGACTGGTTGCCGTAGCGGCGGAGGTGCAGCCGCCGAATGTCGGCGGCGCCTACGGCGATCACCATGAGATCGAGTTGGCCGCCCCGGTATTAGATCGTTACACCGGTTATTACAAGCTTCAGGGCTATGTGGTCTTGACAGTGACGCGGGATGGGCAGCAGCTGTCTTCACAGCTGACCGGCCAACAGGCTTTTCCGGTCTACCCGGAAAGTACAACGGCCTTTTTCCTCAAGGTAGTGAATGCGCAGATCGATTTCATCAGCGATGCCCATGGAGATGTCACCGGGCTGGTCCTTCACCAGAACGGACGCGACCTCGCGATGCCGCGCATCGACGCCGCAACCGCGCAGCAGCTTGCCGCGGCGCTGGCGACCAAGATACAAAGCCAGTCGCCCACGCCGGGCAGCGAGGCCGCGGTGCGCCACCTGATTGCCGGTGTTGTGGACGGCAAGCCGGACTACGATGAAATGAGCCCGGACCTGGCGGATGCGGTCCGCAAACAACTGCCGCAGATGCAATCGGCTAATGCCGTCCTTGGCCCTGTCGTCTCGATCAAGTTCATGGGGGTCGGCAATCAGGGATGGGATATCTACCTGCTCACGCATGAGCACGGCGCTTCACAGGTGAGGATCGCGCTGGACTCAAACGGAATCATCATCGGCGCTCTGTCGTCGATGGGGCCATGATGCGGTCGTCCGCTAGGACGCGGCGCCTCGATGGAGCGTGCAGGCCGCTTGTGCGTGAAACTTGCCGCGTTCAGCCTCCGGCATTGGGCAGATCGCCCAGCAGCGGCATCTGCACGGTGCCCTGGATGCTGACGTGCTTGGCGCCGGCCGGGTTGGTTTTGAGGTTGGCCGTCGGATACTGATTGGTATTGGCGCCGAACAGCATCAGGCCGAGCTGGTCGCCGACCTGAAGGCGCGTCGCCACGCCGCTGAGGTCCAGGGTGTGCTGGCCCAGACCGCGCAGCGGCGTGAGCTGGTTGTCCACCAGGTCCCAGCCGGGCAGGCCAGCAGCGTGCTTCTGGCCGATGCCGACGTAGATGATGGTGTTGGTGGTGTCGCTGTCGGCGGGGTTGTCGGTATCGGTCACGGTGACGTCGATGGTCGGGATGCCGGCCAGCACGTCGCTGGAGGCGCTGACCGTGAGCAAGGGGATGGTGGTGGTCTGATCGTCGTCCGTGCCGACGGTGACGGCATTGCCCGTGGCACCGGCGGCGATGCTGAACGCGGTACCGCCGTGCTGCACCGCCGTCGCCGACACGGAATCGAGTGCGGTCAGGCTCAGGCAGACCGGGTTGGTGCCGAGCACCTGGTTGACGCGGCCGGTCATGCCCTTGAGATGTTCATCGAAGAAAGCGACCACGGCATCGTTGATCGTCACGCCGCCGCATAGGGTGCTGATGGAGAGCGGGTCCGGCTGGTAGATGACGTAGGGGTCCTTGGGGCCGGCGTTGGTCAGGCCGGTATCCGAGATGGTGGCAATGGTGTTGTGGCCAGCCTGTTCGGTAAACAGGCGCACGTCGGCGCCATTGTTCTTCAGTGCTTCGTAGTTGGCGGTGCCCTCGTTGAGATTGAACAGGGTGTCGCGCGGCGACTGGATGTACAGCGCATTGACCTCAGGTGGAAAGGTGGGCGCCAGTCGCGGGGCAGTGCCGGGGGCGCCGTCGGTGGTGACGTCGATCAATGGCGCCAGCAGTTGCGGCGCGGCGCTGGAATCATTGGTGTTTGCCTGTCCGTCGGTGAAGTAAGCCAGGCTGTGATAGTCGAGAAACTGCAGGATGTCCGAGGTGGGCAGGTTGTCGGCCAGGGCCTGCTGCACCGCTCCGAATGCCCAGGGATCGTATTTGTCCTGCGGAAACTGCGTGTACAAGGCGTCCAGCCAGGTTTCCTTGACCACATTGTCCTTGGCCAGGCTGTAGCGCAGGTCGTGCCAGGTCACCACCGGCACGATGGCGTCGAGCCGCTTCTTCGGATCGATCGCCAGCAGCATGTTCTGGTAGCCGCCGCCGTAGGATGGGCCGATCGAGCCCAGCATGAGATTGTGCGGATCGCTGCCGTCGACGCTGGGACCATAGGCCAGCCAGTCGAGGTTGACCTCGGCCCAGTCCACCAGGCGCACCACGTTGGCGCCCTCGTAGTCGGGGTCCATCACACGGACCAGGCCGGTGGAAGTGCCGGTGCCGCGCGGGTCGTAGCTGATCACGCCGTAGTTCGCGGCGACCAATGAGTCCAGCGGCGCAACCAGCTCGTAGATCAGGGTTTCAACGGTGTCGACGGGATTCGGGTCCAGCGGGATCAGCCCCTGCGGGCGCGGGGTGGCCCAGCCGCTCTGCCACAGGATCAGGGGGTACTTCTTGGTGCAGTCCATCACCGCCGGCTCGAACACGGTGGCGCCGATCACTTCACCATTCCCCAGCGGCGAGGGAATGCTGACGTTGTAGGTGCGGCCCAGACCGCTCTGGCAGGCCTTGCCCTGGCCATCGGGTGCGAGCGTCTGGTTGGCGCCGATGACGGTGTTGGGATAGGTCTGGCCGTTGCCGACCGGCCTGCTGCTGCCGCAGGCGGCGAGCAGCAGGCCGGCGCAGAGCATGGTTGCCGCACGAAGCGGCGCAAATTGCTGTTGAGTATCCATCCGCTTACTCCTCCCTTCGCTTGACGGCGAGTTTTTGTCTGACGCGTTCCCCGGCTTCACGGCCACATAGCGCTACTGTACGGCAGAGACGCTGACATCAACCTTGGTCGCCCCCGCCTCGTTCTGCAACGTCAGCACCGGCGCTCCGGCCGCTGAGGTGACGGTGGCGCCGCTGACGCTGACCTGGTAGCCCTTGGGGTAGTGCTGGGCAACCGGGATGAAGATCTGGGTGGGTGTCGTCACCGTGGTATCCGGTGTATAGCTGAAGCTGAAGGCGGCGCTGTCCGGATCGAAGCTCTGCGCCGTGGGGGTGCCGGCGGTGGCCAGCGGATAGGTGCGGCTCAGAACCGTCGCCATCGGCTGCGGCACGCCGTTGGCGTCGAGCAGCCCTTCCTCGGCGCCGCCGGTAGGGTCGTGGAACTGCTTGGCCGCCCAGTACATCCAGCTCAGGAACATCGAGTCGGCGAGTTCGCCGTAGTTGGCGTCGTCGGAGACATCATTGGCGGCGCCGAACTCGGTCATGAACCAGGCCGGTCCGCCCGGCTGCTTGGTCTGCATCAGGCCGCGGCTGAGCTGTTCCTCGCTCATGATGAGCTGCTCCAGCACCGTGTTGCCGGCCGGTTGCGGGTAGACGTGGAAGCCGTAGACCAGGTTGGTGAACGGCAGCGACTCCAGCACCGCTACGGTATTGGGTATGCCCAGGTTGGCGGCAGAGTCCGGCTCGAAGAACTCCAGATGCCCGGGATCGGCTGCCTGCAGGGCCGGGATCAGGCCGCTGTCCGGCGACTGCTGCGGTGGCAAGGTCAAGGCGCAGGACAGCGGCGCGAAGTTCTTGCCTGCGTAGAAGCACTGCAACTCGTCATTCAATAGCGGCGAGACGACGTCCTGGACGATGCCGCTGAACGGTTCGTTGAACAGGTCGTAGCCGAGCACTGCGGGGTTGCCCTGGTAGTGGGCGGCCACCGCCGCGAAGGTGCGGATGTACTCGCCCTGCAGGTTGCCGGAGACGTCGTTGGCCCAGAAGTGGCCGATGGCGGTGGGGATGCGCTGGTCGGTATACGGCGCAGTGCCCCAGGCCGCGGCGCTCGACGGCGGTAGCGCCGCGCCGCTCGATGACGCGCCGGTGCAGACCGCCCACAGCGGCGCGCCCTCGGCTTTCCACGGCGTGGTGCTGGTGACGTTGTAGAAGGCGGCGCTGTAATCGTCCTGGTGCATGTCGATGAGGGAGCGGATGCCGTGCCGGGCCAGCATGGCGACGAGGCTGTCGATGTTGGCCAGGTAGGCGTCGATGGTGTCCTGGTCGAAGGGCTCGTCTGCAAGCGCGAGCGCGGCGAATGCGGTGCCATTGGCATGCGCGGTGCAGTAGCGCGGATCGTTCGGCTCCACCCCGAGCGGTCCCGGTTCCAGGCCGGCCCAGATGATGCCGACGCGGGCGCTGGTGAAGCCCATGGACGCCAGGGTCTCGACTTCGCTTTCGGTGATGCGGCGCTCGGGATCGGCTTCGCTGGTGTCGAGGGCGAGGTAGTAGTTCGGCTCGCCTGCCGTGGTTCCGGCGGGGCCGGGCAGGCAGGGCTCGCCGGCGGCGGTGGAGACGATGCTGGTGGATTCGCACTTGGCGACCATGTTGACGCCGTGGAATTGCAGGCGCCGTCCGCTGGAGTCAGTGAGGAAGGGGCCGCCCGGCGCAGTTACCAAGCCTGCGATCGGCGGTGGTTGCTGTGATGCTGTTGACGATGCCGGGGTGGTGCTGCCGCCGCAGGCGGCCAGCAGCAGGGCGGGGATCACGAAAGCCACTGCGCTTGGCGGCATGCCGTAGCGGTACCTGCCGGATCGGCGGATCAGTGTTGTCCGCAGTTTTCTTGTCATGTCGCGATTGTCCCTGTGCTCTTGATTCTTCGATACATCTAGCGCTTGCCGCACGCCTTTTGTTTCACAACACTATGCGCTCATCGGCCTATTGGCATCCGCTTCCCTTGAAGGCGCCCAGATCAATGGCGTTGGCCAGCGCCTGGTATCCGGCGTCGTTGAAATGCAGGTTGTCGCCGCCGTCGTATTGCGGGGCGATGTGATCGGGATTGGCAGGGGCGCGCACGGCCGCATCGAAGTCGACCACCGCGTCGAAAGCGCCCCCGGTGCGTATCCAGGTGTTGACGGTTTGCCGCAGCACCTGGGGTTCGCCGCTGCCGCCGGCCTGGCTGTCCTTGGCGCCTTCGGCCGGAGTCAGGGTGGCGTCGATGATCCTCAGGCCGGCGGCATGCGCCTGGAGAATGATCTGCCGGTCGGCGGCGATGATGGCGTCGGCGGTGGAGGCATCGTTGGGCGCGCCGCCGATGTCGTTGATGCCCTCGAACAGGATGACGTCGGTGACGCCGGCCTTGGACAGCGCGTCGTCGGCGAAGCGCGATACGCCGCTGGGCCCGTAGATGTAGGCATTCGAAGCGACGAAGTTGCCGGAGATGCCCGCGTTCATCACCGAAAGAGCCGGCTGCGCCGATGCGGCCAGCAGGCGCCGGGAAAGATAGTCGGGCCAGCGGCCGTTCTGGTTGTAGCTGGACAGGTAGCCGTCGGTGAGCGAATCGCCGAAGGCCACCACCGCGCCGGTGGCGCCGGGGGCCATCACGTCGATGGCGTTGAGCACGTACCAGGAGGAAATGGTGTTGATGAACAGCGAGGCGTCCTCGCTCGCGCCATAGGAACCCGGCAGGGGAGCCAGGTAAGACACCTGCTGCGCCGTCAGGTGGTAGTCGACCGGCACCAGCAAGCCTTGGATATGAAAGCTGATCGACAGATTCTGGAACGGTTGGGTGGTGATCGTCACCGGATCGCTGACCGTTTCCGCGCCCGGCGCGATGCTGACCTGCGCCTGGCCGCCGAAGGTGACGGGGTGATTGGAGCCCGGCACCAGGGTGGCGCCGGATTGGGTCAGGCCGACATAGACGCCGTCCAGTGTCACGCTGTTCTTCTGGAAGCGGTTGCCCAGATGCAGGCGCAGCGAAGATCCGCCCAGATGCGGCGCCACGATCAGGCGCAGGCTTTGATCGTTGAATACCTGGGCCAGGGCCAGGTTGGGGAAAATATCCTGATTGGCCAGCAGATCGGCTTCAAATTCCTGCACCGCCAGTCCGGAGGCGCTGAGCAGTGTCGTCGCCTGCGGTGGCGCGGTCCAGGCGCCAACCCAGTGCTGGGCCTGGCAGCTCGGGTTGGCAGTCGCCGACGACACCGCACTGCCGGAACCGCAGGCGGTGAGCGCCGCGCAGGAGCACAGGCAAAGCCATGCGGACATCCACGCGGATCGGCCCGCAAGGATGCGGGAACCCCGAACGGCGCCGCCACTGTTTACCCTGCCCCAAGCCATGATTTTATTGTTCTGCCCGCATCCGACTGATTGTCGTCATGGATCAAGTTATGTAAGCGCCGCGCGCGGCGCTTGACCGTCGGCGCCAACCGGCAACTGGCGTTGAATGTCAAGCGGTGCTCCGTATCGGCGCGGATATTCCGCAGCCATGTGCGGGAAACCGAACTGATGCGCACGTCATGAAGCACCGCAGGCGCGATGTTCGATGAACGCCGGGGTTCCGGTATTACCGGTATTGGCGGTATCAATTGGGGGCGGGATGAAAAAGTTGATCGCGGGCTGCTGTGCCTTGATGATTCTTGCCGTCGGTGTGGCGAATGCGCAGGCGACTGCTCCGCCTGATGGCACTGAGGTACAGGCAATGCCGGCGCCGCCGCCGGCGTCGGGAGAGCCAAGCGCGGCCACACCGGGCAAGGCCGCGGCGAAGGCTGCGAGCGACAAGGACACCAAGCTGGAGGAAGTGCTGGTGACGGCGCAGAAGCGCAGCCAGAACGTGCAGAACATCCCGATCACGATTCAGGCCCTGACCGCGAAGGACATCAACCAGCTCGGCATCAAGTCTTCCACCGACATCGCGCAGGCGATACCCAATGTCGATATTGCCCTGCCTTCCGGAGCGGGCAGCCAGCCCATCATTACCATCCGCGGCATCGGCGTGAACGACTTCGACACCAACAACGCCGGGCCGAACGGCGTGTATGTCGACGAAGTCTATCTGAGCGCGCCGGGATCGCAGACTTTCCAAGTGTTCGATCTGGACCGCATCGAGGTGCTGAAAGGCCCGCAGGGAACGCTGTATGGGCGCAACACCAGTGGCGGCGCAATCAATTTCATCGCCGCCAAGCCTACCGATACCTTCACCGCGGATGTTCACGCGGGGTACAGCTCCTACGACACCTTCTCGCTGGAAGGCGCTGTCGGAGGCCCGCTTGCGCCGGGGCTGGATGGCCGTTTCGCCTTTGTGAAAAACAATTCGGACGGCTACATGACTAACGCGCTGACCGGCAATCATGAGAACGGCGCCAACGACTTCGCTACCCGCGCATTGCTGCTTTACAAGCCGATCAGCGATCTGACCCTGTTGTTCAATGTGCATGGCGGCCAGGTCAATACGCGTCCAACCGAATACCGGCATGTCGGCGTATTTCAGCCTAGTGCCCCCGGCACCCAGAACGATCCCGTCCAGTACAACAACGTTCCCCCCGGATACCCGGCCTATGCCGGAACCCCGGTGCAGTGCAGCCAGGCGCAGATCTCCGCCGGAGGTTGCGTCGATTTGTTCGGTTACGGCACGCCCCAGGGCTTCTACAACGGCTCTTTCGACCGGCAGCAGAATCTGGTGGTGAACAGCATCGGATCGAATCTGCGCATCGACTACAAGCCGGGATCGCTGGCCTTCACCTCGATCACCGCGTTCGAGCACTTCGACAAGTTCCATCCCGAGAACACCGACGCTGGCCCCAATCGCCTGCTCGACATCGACTTCGGCGTCAACAGCAATAGTTTCACCCAGGAGTTCAGGGCCGCACAGGACCTGAGCAATCTGCACTGGGTGCTGGGTCTCTACAACCTCGATGAGTGGCTGAGCCAGGACCAACCGGCCGGCGAACTGCTCGACTTCGATACGTTCTACGGCGCCGGGGCCGGCAACGGCGTGGCGGCGATGCTGCTGGACAACAGCAAGCAAATCACTACTTCGGGCGCGATCTTCGGACAGGCCGACTACGCGCTGACGGAAAAGCTGAAGCTGACCCTGGGCGGACGCTTCACCGACGAGAGCAAGAAATTCAAGACCGCCGATTCGGAGGCGGTGCAGAACA
>Ga0302314_10022898_pt1 | contig 10225 bp, 8 predicted proteins | sample III_Palsa_N2_3_FD_200533 | JGI IMG/M metagenome (GOLD analysis project Ga0302314, IMG submission 200533) | Peat permafrost microbial communities from Stordalen Mire near Abisko, Sweden - III_Palsa_N2_3 | ecosystem: Environmental > Terrestrial > Soil > Palsa > Peat permafrost | place: Sweden... | reverse complement strand
GGCTACTGGCCAGGACCCGAGACCCTGGAGTGGATGGCGCGCCAGCGCATGCGCTCCTACGAGATGACCGAGATCGGCGCCCGGGGGCTCGGCGAATGCCTCACCGAGGCGTTCGGCGTGGCGACCGACGACTGCGAGGGCGTGTTCCTCTCGGTCGACATCGACGTCTGCGACCCCGGCCACGCCCCCGGCACCGGCACGCCGGAACCCGGCGGCCTCACCGCCCGGGAGCTGTTGGACTCCGTCCGGCGGATCGCCTACGAGCTGCCGGTGGCCGGGATCGACGTCGTCGAGGTCTCGCCGCCCTACGACCACGCCGAGATCACCTCGTTCCTGGCCAACCGGGTCGTCCTCGAGGCGCTGTCCGGGATCGCCCGCCGCCGCCGGGACGCCGCCGACGGCACCACCTGGGACCCCCGCCAGCCGCTGCTCGACGGCCGCTAATCCAGTGACCATGAATTGACTCGCCAGGAAGCCAACCGCGCGACCGGTACCGGTCGAGCCCAAAATGAGTCGCCAGCGGAGACGGCGCTGGCCTACGTTTACCAGCGTGCTGGATCGGGAGCAGCTTAACGAGTTCGCCGAGCGCGGGTTTGTGGAGGTGCCGCGGGCCGTGCCGGTTGAGCTTGTCACCGCGGCGTCCGGTGTCATCGACGGGCTGGTCGAGGCCACCCCTCCGGGGCCCGAGGTCAGGGGACCCTACAACTACTTCCCCGAGTCGGCGCAGGAGCCGGCGCTGCTCGCGCAGCTGACGGAGTCGGCCACGACCCGCGATGGCGTGAGTTCCTGCAGGACCCCTGGCTGGACTACGACGCCGTCCGCTAACGATCGAGGCCAGGGGTGGAATCCAGGGAAGCCCAGGACCGTCCTGGCTGGACCCAATGCCGCCCAGCCGAGGGACGCGTGACCGTTATAGCCCGCTATGCCTGAACCCTACATTCAGACATTTCCGGCGCGCGTCATGATCGGGTGTAGTTGGCGGTGATATACGCCAGAAAGTACACCCGATAACCTCCTGGGGTCAAAATGTCTGAAGTTTAACTTCAGACATATCGTGACTAGCGCCCCTGCGACACCATAGACGCAGCGGGGAGGACCGTTGCTGGGTCGCCGACCACTATGCTGCCCTCTATCACGACACCGACAACCCAGGCGACCTTGGACGGGTTGTCTGCCGCGCCACGGTCCGCCTGGGGCTGGGGTGCGCCGGGCCTGTGACGCGGAGCACAGGACCGTTCGATGGGATGGGTGTGGTCTTTACGGGCGGCCCGGGCCAGCGAGGGTGCGGCGGCCTACGTTGATCAGCGCCGCGTCGTCCTGCGGCGGGTGGATGCGGGCGCACTGGACGTCACGGAAGTGCCGCTCCAAGGGATTATTGCGGGTCAGGGCCGGGTTTCCGAGCGCGGTGAAGGCGGCTTGGACCGCGTTGATCGCGGCCCGCGTGATCAGCAGCTTGGCGATGGCCGCGCGCCGCAGCCCCTGCGGGTCGCCGGCGTCGATGCGCCCGGCGAGGCCGTAGAGGACCTCTTCCGCCTGCACGAGCTGGGCCTCGATCTCGCCCGCGATGGTCTGGATCCGCTCGGTGGTGGCGATCGGCCGGCCGAGCGACGTGGGGATCCGCTCGTTCGCGAACTGGATGAAGAACTCCTGGGCGGCCCGGGCGACGCCCACGTACAGCGCCATCAGCGAGATCCCGACCGAGGCGAACGCGGCGGCGTCCCGGCCCGCCTCGGCCACCGGAACGCCGGGGAAGTTCTCGAACGGCACCGCGACGTCGGTGTAGACGATGTCGTGGGTGCTGCTCGCCCGCAGCCCGAAGTGATCCCAGGTCCTGATCACCGTGATGCCAGGCGAGTCCCCCGGCACGATCACGTGCCCGATGAGCGGCTCGTCATCGTCGGTGACCGCCCACACCAGGTGGTACGCCAGACCCTCGGAACCGGTCCCGTAGCCCTTGTGCCCGTTGAGCAGCCAGCCGTGGGCGGTGCGGGTGAGCTTGGTGGCCGGCAGGCCGCCGCGGGCCGGCGCGCCCCACTCCGGCTCGGCCCGAACAGCGTTCATCAGGACGGGGCGCTGACGCGAGTCGCTGACGACCTGGCGGTACAACGCCTCCGGCCAGCGCGGCAGTTTCGCCTGGCTGACGTGCTGGAAGACGGTCATCGCGGTGAGCAGCGCGACCGAGGGGTCGCCGCGGCCCAGGGCCTGTAGGACCCGCGCCGCCTCGGTGCTTGTCAGGTCCCGCCCGCCGTAGGCGCTGCCGATGCCCAGCGTGAGCAGGCCCGCCTCGTGCACCGCGTGAATGGACTCCCACGGGAACTCCGCGCTGCGGTCGTACCGTTCCGCGTTCGCGGCCAGCGCGTCCGTCACCCGCCGCAGTGCGGCGTCCGACGTGTCCGGGCATGCGGGCGCCCCGGCCATCGCGGTCACGACGCCCCGACCTGGACGTGCTGATGCTGGCCGGTCGCCTCCCGGTGCGCGAGTTCCTGGCGGACCAGCGGCAGCACGTAGCGACCGTAGTCGATGGCGTCGTTGAGGTTGTCGTAGCCGCGGATCGATACCAGGTCCGCCCCGAGGTCCACGTAGTCGAGGATCGACGCGGCGACGGTCTCATAGCTGCCCACCAGCGCGGTGGAGGCGCCCATGGCCCCGGTGACCTGCGCCGGCAGCATCCAGAGGGCGCGGTCGTGCACGTCGCCGCGGGAGGCGATCTCAAGCAGCCGCTGGGAGCCCACGTTCTGCGGCGGGCCCGATCCCCCCAGGACCTTGCGGAAGTCCGCGGACCTGTGGGTCTGAGCGACGACCGCCAGCGTACGGTGCGCCTTCTCCCAGGCTAGTTCGTCGGTCTCGGCGACGATCGGGCGGAACGTCACCCAGGTGCGCGGCACGTCGGCCCGCCCGGCCAGCCGGGCCTGCTCGGCCACCCGGTCCATCTGCTCGCGGGTTTCCTTGAGCGGCTCGCCCCAGAGGCCGAAGATGTCCCCGAGCGCCCCGCCGACCCGGTACGCCTCGTCGCTCGACCCGCCGATCGACACCGGGATCGTCCCGTTGACCGGGCGATATCCCGCTACGAAGTTCTCGAACCGGTAGAACCGGCCGTCGTGGTCCCACGGCCTGGTCTCGTGCCACGCCCGGCGGAGCAGTTTCACGTACTCCTCCGAACGGGCGTAGCGGTCGTCCTTGGCGACGTAGTCCCCCTGCCGCGCCTGCTCGGCGTCGCTGCCGCCGGAGATGATGTGCACCACCGCGCGGCCGCCACTGAGGTGGTCGAGCGTCGCCAGGCTCTGGGCGGCCACGGTCGGGTACATGGTGTTCGGCCGGAGCGCGACGATCGGCTTGATCCGGTCCGTGCACGCCGCGATCGTCGCCGACACGGTGAACGGGTCGTAACCGCCCGAGTGATAGGCGACCAGCGTGTAGTCGAACCCGCCGTTCTCGAGGCTGCGCGCGTACTTCTTGATGTAATTGGCGTCCGGCGCGCCGCCGGGACGGGGGTGCAGCTCGCTGGATTCCCAGACGTTGATGAGGCTGATGAACTCGACGGGCATCTGCGGGCCCTCCTCCGGTCGTGGGTGAAGCTCAGCGGGGCACCGTGCGCAGCGCGTCCGCGTCGATGAGCACGTCGCCGGCGCGCAGCTGCGGCACCGTCGTGAGCAGGTCGTCCTCGCCGAGCGGGCCGGCTTGCGTGCCATCCCGCCAGACGCGGTCGGCGCGTTCCGCGATGGCTTCGTTGACCGGGGCGGTCCGGCCGAGGAGGCGAGCGGCGAGGACGATCTCGCCGTTGAGGTAATCCGTCTCCAGGGGGCTGGATCTGGTGATGCTCTGCCAGGTCGAGTTGCCGCCGTACTCTACGTTCGCGGCTTTACTGACCCTCACCCGGCCCGTGTCGACCGTGCCCTCCCGCTCCACGTCGGCGATGTCCTGGCCGGACGCCGTGAGGATCTCGCGCGCCTCCGCGCGGAGCAGCTGCCCGGCCCGGTCACGCAGTTCTCCTGGCGGGTAGAGCGCGGCGAGCGCGAACGTCACGCTGGACAGCAGCTTGTTGGCCTTCCAGCGCTGGATGTCCTCGACTACCTGCGTCTCGAACCCGCTGGCGCGGAGGTCGGCGGCTATCGCCGCCAGGCGGGGATGCGCGCCGCCGGGGTAGGCCCCGATCCAGACGACGCCGACAGCGGGCCAGGCGGGCGCGCTGACCTCGCCGACCCGCAGGTAGCTGGCAGGAATCCACAGGACGCCGCCGAAAACCGTCTTGAAACGGCGCAGGGCGACGCGTTCGGCCTCGAGGCCGTTCTGCAGCGTCACCACGGGGATGCTCGCCCCGGCCGTTGACACCGTGCCATCGGCGAGCCGGACCGGGCGCGGCGCCCACTGCGCGATCACGGGCTCGACGTCCTGCGTCTTGGTGGCGACGACGAGCACGTCACCAGGCGTGAGCTCGATCTCGCTTGGGTCGCCGATGGCGGGCAGGTCGAGCCGTCGCGTCCCGTCGGGCCGGGCGTACCGCAGCTCGCCGTTGCGCAGCGCGGCGAGCTGCGCTCCCCGCGAGACGAGCACGACCTGCTGGCCGGCGCGCTGCAGCTCGGCGGCGAAGGTTACGCCAATGCCGCCCGCGCCGACGATGACGTACCTGCTCACAGCTTCTCGCTGACCGCGATCGGCGGCAGCTCCGCGCCTAGCCGCAGCCGCTCAAGGAACAGGACGATCGTGGCCGCGACCGTGCGGTGCGTGGCGTCGTTCAGCACGTCGTGCACGCCGCCGGTGATGCTGACAAGTTCGGCGCGCGGGGCCTGGGCGTAGCGTTCGCGCGCGTCGGCCAGCGGGCTGACCGGGTCGGCCGCCCCGTGCAGGCAGAGCACCGGCAGGGTTATCCGGCCCAGGTCCGCGAGCGATTCCCAGCCATCGGGAACCGGCTCGTAGAGCGCGCCCCGGCGCAGCCCCTGACCCGCCAGCCGCCCGCGGTGAGTGGGGCAGGCGGTGCGCGCCTCAAGCTCCGCCTCCCACGATCCAGCCGGGGGCGCATCGGCCGCAGCCGGTTCCACCGCCGTCGGCTCGGGCCGGGCCGGCAATCCCGCCAGCACCAGCGCGTCCGCCCCCGTGACCCGGCCCGACGCGACCAGCCCGGCCGCGAACAGCGCGCCGGCGTCCGATCCGACCAGCACGTACGGGCGCGCCTCGGCCGCCACGCCGAGCACCTGGGACGTGGCGAGCGCGGGATCGGCGACGGGATCCGCGACCGCGTGCACCCGGTACCCGTCGCTGGCGATCCGGCGGCCGAACCGTTCGTACAGCTCTGGTGACTCACCGCGGCCGGGGATCAGGATCAGCGTGCCGCGCGGTGCGATCCCCTCCGGCTCGGCCCAATGGGCCGCCGTGGCCCGCTCCGTGGTCAGTGTCATCGCCGACCGCCAGCAAGGCTAGCTTTTCCATCCATATCGACTAAAATAGTAGGAATATACGAAGAGCGTCCAACGACGATCTCGAATCGCCTTCGATCGCGATCCCTTATCAATGGAACTGAGGCAGTGGAACCGAGGTGGAAATGTCACGAGTGCTAGACATCGTTCCGCTGCGCAGCCTGATCGCCGTGGCTGACGCCGGGGGGTTCCACCGCGCCGCCGCGGATCTTCAACTCAGCCAGTCCGCGGTGAGCCAGCACATCCGCCGGCTGGAGAAAGCGCTGGGCCGACCGCTGGTCGAACCGGACGGCCGCCGGGCGAGGCTGACCCAGGCCGGCGTCGCGCTGCTGGCCGAGGCGCGCCGCATCGTCGCGGTTCACGACGAGGCGCTGGGGCGGCTGGCGCCGGCCGAGGGCCCGGAGTTCGTCATCGGCACGACCGACCACGCCGCCGACCACATACTGCCCCCCATCGTCACGGAGCTCGGCGTGACCTCACCCGCCCTGAGCGTCAAGTTCCGCTTCGACCGGACCACGCCGCTCAACGAGGCGCTGGACCGGGGCACCATCGACCTGGCGGTCTTCATCACCGAGGCGAGCGCGCAGACGGGCACGCTCGTCGGCTCGCTCCCGCTCGTGTGGTGCGCCGCGTCGGGCTGGACTCACCCGTCCGGGAAGGTGCCATGGCCGCTGATCGCGATCGAAGAGCCGTGCGCGATCCGCGGCCGGGCGCTGGCCGTCCTCGACGAGCACGGCATCCCCGCCAGGGTGGTCGGCGAGGCGGCTGCCCTCGGCGGCGTCCTCAACGCCACCCGCGCCGGGCTCGGCGTCAGCTTGCTGGCGCTGGCCGGGCCACCGCCGGAGGGCCTGGTCGAAGTGCGCGACCTGCCGTCCGCGCGGTCGATCAGCCTCACGGCGCGCGCCCGGCACGGTGCCGACCAGCAGGCGGTGCAGGTCGCGCTGCGCGTCCTGCAGGCAACCCTGGAGACCAGACCTTGTAGCCTTACCTCGGACTTAACAAGAGGGCGCTCATGGCACCGGCGGCGCAGTGGCAGGAGCCGTCGTGTCTGCGGATCGCCTTCCGCTGACCCCTGGGGGCAACGTATGGAACTACTGCACTCCGGCAAGATCCGCGAGGTCTACGCCGACGGCGACGACATCCTGCTGGTCGCCTCGGACCGGGTCAGCGTCTACGATGTCGTGCTGCCCACGCTGATCCCGGACAAGGGCAAGATCCTCACCCAGCTCTCCCTGTGGTGGTTCGACCAGCTCGCGGACCTGGTGCCCAACCACGTGATCTCGGCCACCGACGTGCCGCCGGAATGGGCCGGCCGGGCGATCCGCTGCCGCCGCCTGGACATGCTGCCGGTGGAGTGCATCGCCCGTGGCTACCTCGCCGGGCTCGGCCTCGACTCCTACAAGGCAACCCGCACCATCTCTGGCGTCCCGCTCCCCGAAGGGCTCTCGGAGGGCTCCCAGCTGCCCGAGCCCGTCTTCACCCCGACCACCAAGGCCACCGTCGGGCACGACGAGTTCATCGACCTGCCCGAGGTCGAGGCGGCGGTCGGGGCGGACACGGCCCTCGAGCTCAAGCGGCTCACCCTGGAGGTCTACCGGCGCGGCGCCGAGATCGCCGCCAACCGCGGGATCATCATCGCCGACACCAAGCTCGAGTTCGGCCGCGCGCCCGACGGCACCATCGTCCTCGCCGACGAGGTGCTCACCCCGGACTCATCGCGGTTCTGGTCGGCCAGCGACTGGCAGCCCGGCGGCCCGCAGCACTACCTGGACAAGCAGTTCGTCCGCGACTGGTCAGCCAGCATCACCGGCTGGGACCGGAAGCCACCAGGGCCCGAGGTCCCCCAGGACATCGTCAACTCCACCCGCGCCCGCTACATCGAGGTCTACGAGCGCCTCACCGGCACCCAGTGGCAGAGCTAGCCCGCTGCCGACGCGAGCCAGCGCTAATCAACGGGCACAGACACGCCCGGCGCCGGTTCCACGTGGTCTGGGTCTGGGGGGCTGACCGGCCCGGTTTCTGCGCCGGATGCGGGCGGTGAGCCGTCCCAATTCCGCCAGATGAGCTTGTGCACGGGGATGAGGCGGGGGATGTCGCGCAGTCCGGGAATGAACGGGATGCAGAGCAGCAGGATGGTTGCCAGGCCGGTCATGTAGACGGCGATCATGTCAATGTTGGCCGAGTTGGTCCAGCCCGGCACCTGATACCACAGCGTGTACAGCCACAGCCAGGGCTGGCCGGGGTAGCTGCCGGTCTCGTTCATGACGCCCCACTGGCTGCCGGTCAGGCCCATCGCCGTGGCCTGATCGGAGAAATAGCTGCCGTCCTCGATGAACAGCAGCGGCTTGGTGAAGTTCGTGCCGTAGAACGGCTGCTGTGACAGCAGGTCGGTGTCCAGCGCGCCGCTGCGCGCCAGGCTCAGCTCGCCTGCCATCAGGGCCGGGACCGGCCCGTCGTTCGCGGCCGGGACGACCGGGGTGCCACTGACGAACTTCACCTTCGTCACCGCATTGCCGTACGCGTTGGCCCACTTCAGCTGCTGGGCGGCCGACGCGGCCTGATAGGCCGCGAGCGGGGCGGCGACGCTCGGGTCGGTGGCGGCGAGTGTGGCCAGCGGTCCCACGACGAAGTCCTGCGCGGCGTTGACCGGCTGGGTTACACCCGGGATGGTCTGCGGGGAGAACAGCAGCCGCTGGACGCTGCCGCTCTGGTCGTTGTACGGCGGACCGTAAAGGGCGGTCTCGCTGGTCCCGTTCAGTTCGGTCGCCGCCGTGGCCAGGAAGTCGGCCGGGGCGACCCTGGCCCAAGTCGCGATCGTGATCGGCGGTACGTCCGGGGATGACAGCAGGGAGGCCAGGCCCACAGTGAGCACCAGCACGACCACCGCGGCAATGGTCCCCTCCTTGAGGATGTCGTAGCGGCGGTTCGGGCCGCGCCACGGGGCGGCGTCGGCCGCGGCGATCGCTCGCCGCCGTAGCCGCCCGGTCACCGGGACCTCGGCGTTATGCGCGTTGATCGGGTGCGAGACCCCGTGCACGCGCACCAGCAGCACGTGCGCCCCGACGATGGCGATCAGCACGATCGGGATAAGCACGATGTGCCACATCAGCATCTGGCCGAAGTTCATCACGTTGAAGAACGCGCCGACCCCAACCGAATTGAACGCGTCCTTGCCACTGGTGGCGATCCACTGGGAGTCGAAGTTCTGCTGCGAGAGGTAACCGGTGAAGCACTCCACCACCGAGGCCACGAACGCGACCACACCAGTGATCCAGGTCCACGTCCGGCGACCGCGCCAGGCCGCCATCCAGAACTTGCCCCACAAGTGGATGACCAGCAGCGCCATGAACAGCTCGACGCTCCACAGGTGCAGGCTGTTGAAGAAATGCCCGACCGGGTTGTAATGCCACCAGTCAGGACCGCCGAGCGCTAGGGCGAACCCGGATACGATCGCCACTCCGAGCGCGGCCAGGGAGCCCACGCCGAACACGTAGATCCAGGATGCGACATAAGCGGGCTGGCTGTCGGGCAGCAGCTTGGCGGGCGGCAGAGTCCTGAGCGCGCGGCGCCGAAGCCGGGCCGTCCACAACCCGGCCGTGCCGTCATCGGGCAACTCGACCGCTCCGGCCGCGTCGGCATCCGCGGCCGAATCGGTAACGGCGGCAGCGCCCACGCGTTCGCCCTTGGGGAACGGGAGCAGCAGCGCGGCCCCGAAAATAGCGACCATGACGGCGACCAGGACCAGGTTGGCAACCGTGACGTCAAAGATTGACCAGTGCACGAAGGTGGCCGGCGAATTCACGCTAACCGCCAGGACGGAACGGCTGAAGGAAAAATCCAGACATGGGACACCTCGCCGCGTACGCGCATCACGCCACCGAGGTCTGGAGCAGCCGTACTCATAATCTCTGGGCAGTGGCCGCACTCGCCACCATCTACGCCGTACCGTACGCCCGTGAAGCCCCCCGGGCAAGCGCTCAAGCGCCGGCCCTGTCAGTCTTTTCGAGCGACGCCGCACCATCCCGACACGTTCTCGCTCGTCTGTCCCGACCCGCGGGAGGCCGAGAAGTGTCGTCAGGTGATCCCCCCGGCTGGGACCTGTGGCCGATCGTCATCGACCCGCTGCACGCCCCCCACGCGGCCGGGGCCGACCCCTACCTGATTCTGTTCCTCGCCTGCCTGCCGCCCGCCCTGGACATGGAAAGCGAGGCCGGTGCCCGCCAGGTCCTGGCCGCGATCCGCGAAACCGGCGCCTCGCACGCCGACCGCAGCCGACTCACCGCCATTATCCTAAACAGGGCGTCCGACGCCGCCCGCCAGACCCTGGAGGCCATGATGAGCACCGCCGAGTGGAAAGACGACTTCATCGAGAGCTACGTCAAGATCGGCGTCGAGCAGGGGCTCGAGCAGGGCGCCGCTAACGCCAAGGCCCAGGACGTGCTCAAGATCATCGACGCCCGCGGGCTCAGGCCGACCGAGGAGCAGCGGGCTAAGATCACCGCGACCGCCGGGATCGCCCAGTTGGACCTGTGGTTCGATCGGGCCCTGACCGCCGACACGGCCGCCGACGTCTTCAAGGATTCAGTCGGCGAGTAGAGATACCACCGCTTAGGACGCGACAGCCCGGAGGCGCCATGATCTCGTCCGGACAATTGATCGGCTTCACGCTGGCTTCGTTTGTCCTGATCGTGGTGCCAGGACCTGGCGTGCTGTTCGTCGTGGGGCGGGCGCTGTCGCATGGACGGCGGACGGCGTCCGCGACCGCGGCCGGGCACGCGGCGGGCAACTACGTGGTGGCCGCCTGCGTAGCCGTC
>Ga0302314_10022896_pt1 | contig 10225 bp, 9 predicted proteins | sample III_Palsa_N2_3_FD_200533 | JGI IMG/M metagenome (GOLD analysis project Ga0302314, IMG submission 200533) | Peat permafrost microbial communities from Stordalen Mire near Abisko, Sweden - III_Palsa_N2_3 | ecosystem: Environmental > Terrestrial > Soil > Palsa > Peat permafrost | place: Sweden... | reverse complement strand
TACCTGGCGATGGCCAAGGCGGTGAAGGCGCTGCAGGCCAAGGAGGTCAACCGGATCATCCTGACCAGGCCCGCGGTCGAGGCGGGCGAGCGGCTCGGCTTCCTGCCCGGCACCCTCTACGAGAAGATCGACCCCTACCTGCGCCCGCTCTACGATGCGCTGCACGACATGGTGGACCCCGAGTCGATCCCGAAGCTGATGGCGGCGGGCACGATCGAGATCGCCCCGCTGGCGTTCATGCGCGGCCGGTCGCTGAATGACTCGTTCATCATCCTCGACGAGGCGCAGAACACCACGCCCGAGCAGATGAAGATGTTCCTCACCCGGCTCGGGTTCGGGTCGAAGATGGTGGTCACCGGCGACGTCACCCAGGTTGACCTGCCGGACGGCCAGGTCAGCGGCCTGCGCGTGGTCCAGGACATTCTCGATGACCTCGCGGACATCCACTTTGCCAGGCTGACCAGCCACGACGTGGTTAGGCACAAGCTGGTAGGGAAGATCGTCGAGGCCTACGAACGTTACGACGCGAAGTCGCAGGACCACTCAAGACGGGGAACACGAAGGTGAGCGTCGAGATCAACAACGAGTCGGGCCTGGCGGCCGACGAGGACGCGCTGCGCGAGCTCGCGCAGTACGTGATCGACCAGATGGAGACGCACCCGCTCGCCGACCTGTCCATGCTCCTGGTGGACGAGGCGCACATGACCAACCTGCACGAGAAGTGGATGGAGGAGCCTGGCCCGACCGACGTCCTGTCCTTCCCGATGGACGAGCTGCGCCCGCACTCGATGGCCGGGCCGAACCGGGCCAGGGGACGGGACAGCGACGAGCCTGAGCCGGTCCTCCTCGGCGACGTGGTGCTCTGCCCCCAGGTCGCGGCGGTGCAGGCCAAGCAGCACGGCCACTCGACCCAGGCCGAGCTTGAGCTGCTGACCGTGCACGGGGTCCTGCACCTGCTCGGCTACGACCACGCTGAGCCGGAAGAGGAGGCCGAGATGTTCGGCCTGCAGAACGAGCTGCTTCGCGACTGGCGGGACGAGTCGGCGGCTAACGACGCGGCGGCTAGCCAGGCCCCCGTCGACGGGGCGGCCGACGAGGCGGCCGGCGACGAGGCGGCCGGCGGGCCGCCGGAGTCCGGGGAAGGCCGGGAAGGTCCTGCCTTATGTCGCCCGCCGGGTGGCTGATGGTCGCCGCGATCGTGCTGATCGGCCTGGCCGCCTGGTGCGCGGGCGCGCAGACGGCCATGGCGCGGGCCGACTCCGACGGGCTTGAGCAGTTCGGGAGCCTGCTGACGCTGCTTCGCGTCTGCGCCGAGGTAGCGGCCGCGGTCCTGGTCACGCTGGCTTTCGCGCACTGGCTCGGCGGCGGCTGGCAGGTCTTCCTGCCCGCGGTGGGCCTGCTCCTGCTCGCCCGGTACACGCTGATCGGGGTCGGCCCGCGCGCGATGGGCAAGCGACGGGCCGAGCGAACGGCCAGGACCGCGCGCCGCCTGCTCGGCCCGCTGCACAGCCTGCTCGGCCCCCTCGCGAAGGCAATGGACCTGGTGGCGGCCGCGTTCCCGTTCGGCGGCCACGGGGGCGACCCCGATCTCAACGGCCGCCCCGGCATCGACGATCTGGTCGACTACATCGAGTCGCAGGACGAAATCGAGCCGGGGGAGCGGGAGATGGTCCGCTCGGTCTTCGCGCTCGGCGACACGATCGTCCGCGAGGTCATGGTCCCGCGCACCGACATGGTCTTCATCGAGCACGACAAGACCGTGGGCCAGGCGCTCTCACTCGCACTCCGCAGCGGGTTCTCGCGCATCCCGGTGACCGGCGAGAACACCGACGACGTGGTCGGGATCGGCTACCTCAAGGACATGGTGGCCTGGGATCACGAGCACCCGGGCACCGAGCACACCGAGCGCGTCGAGAAGATCATGCGCCCCGCCACCTACGTCCCCGAGTCCAAGCCGGTGGACGAGCTGCTCCGGCAGATGCAGGTGCAGCGGATCCACGTCGCGGTCGTCATCGACGAGTACGGCGGCACGGCCGGCCTGGTCACGATCGAGGACATCCTCGAGGAGATCGTCGGGGAGATCGCCGACGAGTACGACAACGAGCGCTCCCCGGTGGAATGGCTCGGCCCCGGCACCGCCCGGGTGATCGCCCGGCTCCCCGTCACCGAGCTCGAGGAGCTCTTCGGCGTCGCCGTCGAGGCCGAGGACGTGGAGACCGTCGGCGGCCTGCTCGCCCACGAACTCGGCCGCGTCCCCATCGCCGGCTCCGAGGCCACGGTGGCCGGCCTCCACCTGACCGCCGAGAACGTAGCCGGCCGTCGCAACAAGCTCGGCACGGTCCTAGTCGAGCGCATCGCCCCGGAAAACGACTAAAACCTTCATCTGGAACGGACCGTGGTTCCCCGCATCCGGCTCCGGCGCCCGTGGTCGGCGTGGGCGGCGCTGGAACGTGGTTGATCCGTATCTGGTTCAGGAGTCGTGTGGCGGGGTGGCTGCTGTTACGCGTAAACACGGGCGTGACCCGATGCCGGGCTGGATCAGAGAATTCGGGGCTGAACTGGGCCGATGCCTGCCGTTGGTGAGCCGGGTCACTACACTGCTGCCCGTGAGCGAAGTGACAGCCAACGCGCTGGACGCCGAGGATCAGAAGATCATCACGCTGGCGCGGTCGACGCGGGCGCGGGTGGCCGCGTCTGAGGGCGCCGCCGTCCGGGATGAGACCGGACGAACGTACACGGCGGCTGCGGTTGCGCTGCCGTCCCTTCGGCTCTCCGCGCTCCGCCTGGCGGTGGCGATGGCCGTATCCAGCGGAGCCGAGCGCCTCGAGGCGGCCGCCCTGGTCAGCGACTCCGAGCCGGACCCGGGCGACCTGGCGGCCGTGCGCGACCTGGGACCCGAAGCCCCGATCTTCCACGCCGCCCCCGACGGCACACTCCGCGCCACCCTGGTCCCCTAGCCCCGTCGTCCGCCCTTAGCTGCGGGGGAGGCGGATGGGGCGCTCGGTGATGTCGTTGCGGAGGAGCTTGTCGATCAGGTCGGCCAGGTTGGCCGGGAAGATCTCGTCCGTCGCGGCCCGGAGTTCGTCCAGCGTCCACCAGCGGTGCCCGGTGATGTAGGAGCGCTCGAAGTCCTCCTGCCCGTCGAAGTCGAGCTCCGGATGCGGGACCCGGAGGAAGAAGAACGAGTGGGCGCTAAGGAAGATCCGCCCGTCATTCCGCGGCCACCGGGTCAGGGAGATGGCCACCACCGGGCCGAGCTCCTCTTCCGTGTAGGCGAAGCCGGTCTCCTCCGCCAGCTCCCGGACCGCCGCCGACGCTACCGTCTCGCCCCGATGGACCCCGCCGCCCGGGGTGAACCACCAGGTCCTGCCGGTCGAGTCGCCCGAGCTGAAAAGCAGCACCCGTTGGTCGGGGTCGACGACGAACAACCGCGCCGTTGGCCGCCATAGCGGGGTCTCAGCCATACCAATGACGGTAGCGGTCACCGGAATGCGGGACAATTGAGTAATGAGCCCGCCGCGAGTGACCGAAAAGAAGGCCGGCCGCGCCAAGAAGACAGGCGCGCCTTCCGGTTCCGCGTCCCCCGGCTCGGCCGAGCCCGCCTTCAGGTCGGGGTTCGCGTGCCTGGTCGGCCGGCCCAACGTCGGCAAGTCCACCCTGACGAACGCGCTCGTCGGCACCAAGGTGGCTATCACCAGCGACCGCCCCCAGACGACGCGCCGGGTGATCCGCGGCATCGTCCACCGGCCGGACGCGCAGCTGGTCATCCTCGACACGCCCGGGCTGCACCGGCCGCGGACGCTGCTCGGCGAGCGGCTCGACAGCCTGGTCCGCTCCACGCTGACCGAGGTCGACATCGTCGGGTTCTGCGTCCCCGCCCCCGACCTGGTCGGACCGGGCGACAAATACCTGGCCCGCGAGCTCGCAGGCCTCAAGAACACCCCGGTCGTCGCGATCGTCACTAAGACCGACGAAGCCTCGCAGGGACGGGTCGCCGAGCAGCTGCTCGCCGTCAGCGAGCTCGGGGAGTGGGCCGACGTGGTGCCGGTCTCCGCCGTCGCCGGCTACCAGCTCGACACCCTGGTGGACGTCCTGATCAGCCATCTGCCCGAGGGCCCGCCGCTTTACCCCGACGGTGACCTGACCGACGAGCCCGAGCACATCATGGTGGCCGAGCTGATCCGCGAGGCCGCCCTCGAGGGTGTCCGCGACGAGCTGCCGCACTCGATCGCCGTGCTGGTCGAGGAGATGGGGCCGCGCGAGGGGCAGCCCGACCTGGTCGACGTGTACGCCGAGATCTACGTGGAACGGCCGAGCCAGAAGGCGATTGTCATCGGCACCAAGGGCGAGCGCATGAAAGAGGTCGGCACCCGGGCCCGCCACCAGATCGAGGCGCTGCTCGGCTCGCGGGTCTACCTGGACCTGCACGTGCGGATCGCCAAGGACTGGCAGCGGAACCCCAAGTTCCTGCGCCGCCTCGGCTTCTACGACTGACCAGCTGCTCCGCCGGCCTGCCGCCAGGCCTGGCCTGCCGCCAGGCCTGGCCTGCCGCCAGGCCAGGCCAGGCCGCTGCTAGGCCTGGCCGAGGATGTCCGCCACGGGCAGCTCGTAGAACCGCCAGCCGGGCTCGACGACCTCATAGCCGAGCTGGTCGTTGACCGCGATCATGTGCTCGTTGGCGGCCGCGTTGCCGGTCTGGATGCACTCAAGCTGCGGTTCGGCCTCGGCCAGCAGCTCGAGCATGGCCGTCTTGACCAGCAGCCCGAGCCGGTGCCCGCGGTGCGGCCTGGTGACCGCGGTGAGCTGCTGATAGCCCCACTGCGGGGACTCGGGATCGACGTTCACCCCGGTGTAGGCGGCCATCTCGCCGGTCGCGTCGTGCAGCGCCGCGACGCCGTAGTTGCGCAGCAGCCCGTCCCGTATCAGGGCGCTGCCGCGCTCGATCCGGTCGGCGTCCCAGGCCTCCGCCTCGACCCCTTCGCCGCGGGGCGCGTCCTCGAACGCGTTGATGACGTTCGCCAGCTGGCCGAGGAACTCGTCCGGGGTGACGCCGGTCCAGTTCACCAGCGAGTACCCGGCCGCCGCCCGCTCGGCCTGCTGCCGCAGTGACCGGACCATCCCCGGAGCGATCTTGTCCAGGTACTGCACGCGCCTGACCTCGTCAAGTTCAAGCTTCGCGCCCAGGGTCTGGGCGAACGCCGCCCCGGCCGAGTCGGCCACCGTGACGCTGCTCAGCACCGACCGGCCGTTCGCCGCCGCCCGCGCCGCCTCGTGCCGGAGCAGGGCACGGCCGAAGCCGCGCCGCCGCACCGCCGGGTGGACGACCGGGCCGAAGGAGGCGCGGTCGAGGTTCTCCAGATCCCACAGGTGCATCCGGTAGTAGCCGACGATCCCGCCGTCGGCGTCCGACGCGACCCAGGTCTCGCCGGGCGTCTTGTCGAACCCCTGGCGCAGGAACAGCCCGAACGTCCCGGCTGACATGGGCGGTTCGGCCGGCTCGTCGGCCAGGTGCGCCGCGCGGTGCACCTGGTAGCACCCCAGAGCGGTCGTCTCGTCGGCCGGATCCCACGGTTCGATGCGCATCTGCCCAGCCAACACCACCCGCTACCGCAAAGCCAAACTATTTACCCCCCGCGCGTCCCGGCCTGAACTAGCCGACCGCGCCCGACGCGAGCACGTCCGCGACGGGCAGCTCGTAGTGCTGCACCATGGGGCTGAGTACCTCATAGCCGAGCTCTTCGTTGATGGCGATCATGTATCGGTTGACGGCGGCGTTCCCGGTCACGATCCGCTCGAGATTTGGCTCGGCCTCCACCAGCCAGTCAAGCATCGCGGTCTTGACCAGCAGGCCGAGCCGGTGCCCGCGGTGCTTGCGTACCACCGCCGTCAGGAGCTGATTCGCCCACCCAGGGGTGTCAGGGTCGGTCTCGACATCGGTGACCGCCGTCATCTCGCCGGTCGCGTCGTGCAGCGCCGCGACCGTGTAAACGTGCCTCCCTCGCACCGCCCGCACGTCATCGAGTTGCTTGCGGACCCGCTCGGCGTCCCAGATCTCGTCCTCCTCGCCGGGGTCGCGCGGCATGTCGTTGGCGGCGTTCAGCACGCCGGCGAACCCGGACAGGTGCTCGTCTGGGGTGCGGCCGTACCAGGACACCAGCGAGTACCCGGCCGCCGCCTGCGCGGCCCGCTCGCGCAGGGACGCGACCCGGCCGGCCGGGATCGAGGCGAGCACGAGCACCCGCCGGACGTCGAGCAGGCCCGGCGTGGCCCCCCAATGCCGCGCGAACGCCTCGCCCGCCGAACCGTGCAGCACCCAGCTGCCCAGGATCGACCGCCCGTCCAGCGCTGCCCGGGAGGCTGCGTGGCCCAGCAGCGCGGTGCCGATCCCGCGTCGTCGACAGGACGGGTGCACACGAACGCCCAGCTCGCCCCGGTCCAGGTTCTCCTGGGCGGGAAGGTCGAGGCGGTACCACCCCTGGGCACTGCCGGCCGTGGCGCCGGGGACGTACCAGATCTCGGCCGGCTCGGCCGGGTGCTCAAACCAGGAGCGCAGTCGGCGCGCCGTCAGCGGCGGTCCGAGCGGGTCGTCGGCGGCGTTGGCCGCCGCCGCCACTTCGTAGCACGCCGCAGTTGCGGCCGGGTCGGAGGCGCCCCATCGCACGATGCGCATGCCAGCCAGCTAACCCTCCCGCAACCGTCGGCGCGACTTATTTTCGTGCCCGGCAGCGGCGGCGGACGCGCGCCGACAGCAGCGTCAAGAAACGCACGACGATTAAGCCCCCGCGACCGCCAGCTCGTACGACTGCGCCAGCGGCTCAAGCAACTCGTAGCCGAGCTGCTCGTTGATCGAGATCATCCATTGGTTAATCGCGGCGTTCCCGGTGACGATCCGTTCGATGCTCGGCTGCGCTTCCGCCAGCCAGTCAAGCATCGCGGTCTTGACCAGCAGGCCGAGCCGGTGCCCGCGGTGCTTGCGCACCACCGCCGTGATGAGCTGATGGCCCCACTCCGGATTGTCCGGGTCGGCCTCGACCGCGGTGACCGCCGCCATCTCGCCGCTCGCGTCGTGCAGCGCCGCCAGCGTGTAGATGCGCCTGCCCTGCCGCTCGCGGATGTCGTCTATCTGCTCCCGGACCCGGGCGGCGTCCCACACCGTGGGCTCATCGCCCTCGTCATGCGGCGCGTCCGCCATCGCGTTCTCCACCTCGGCGTACCTCGCCAGGTACTCCTCGGGGGTGCGGCCGTACCAGGACACCAGCGAGTACCCGGCCGCCGCCCGCGCGGCCCGCTCCCGCAGGGACGCGATGTGGCCAGCAGGGATCTTGCCAAGCACGAGAACCCGCCGGGCCTCAACCAGTCCCGCGCTCGCGCCGACGTGCGCCGCGAACGCCGCTCCGGCCGAGTCCTGGAGCGCGGCGCTGCCGAACACCGACCGGCCGTTGGCCGCGGCTCGCTCGGCGGCCTGCCGGAGCAGCGCAGTTCCGACCCCGCGGCGCCGTGCCGACGGATGCACGGTGAGGTACCCGTAGGACCGGTCGAGGTTCTCGCGCTGCGGCAGAAACATGAAGTACCACCCCAGCACGGCGCCCGTCGTCTGGTCGCGGCCGAGCCAGATCTCGGTGGGTTCGGGCGGGTACTCCATCCAGCCCCGCAGCCGCTGGAGCGACCACGGCGGCCCGAGCGGGTCGTCGACTTCGCCCGCCGCCCGCACGACCTCGAAGAGCTCCCGAGTCGTCACCCGGTCCGACGCGTCCCCTTGTTCGATGCGCATGCCCCTAGCTAACCTCGCCGCGCCCGCCTGGCGCGACTGCTTTTCTGTGCTTTCCCGCTCGCCGCCGGTCCGGGCCAGGTTAGGCGAGCAGTAGGCAACGCCGAGCCGCCGTGACGCACCCGCGTGACGTCGGGCGTGAAACACAGGATCGTTCAGGCTGCTATGCTCTTTCTCGATATGACGTACGTGCTGCTTCTCCTTAGCGGCCGCGGCGGGGGCCTGTAAAGGCTGGCTCCCTCGTCGCGGGTCCTAAGCATGTCCGCTGGCCGCCATCAAAGCGCCGCCGTAAAAAGCTCAGAGCAGACACACCGCGAAGGAAGCAAGCAACGATGTCAAGCAATCACGCATATCCCTCGGTATCCCCCGTCCGACAGCAGCCCAGCGGCATGCCGTGCCATCGGTATGTGCCGTTCAAGCCGGTCGATCTGCCGGACCGCACCTGGCCGTCCAAGAGCATCACTCGCGCGCCGCGCTGGCTCTCGACCGACCTCCGCGACGGCAACCAGGCGCTGATCGACCCGATGTCGCCGACCCGCAAGCGGGCCATGTTCGACCTGCTGGTGACGATGGGCTACAAGGAGATCGAGGTCGGGTTCCCCTCCGCCAGCCAGACCGACTTCGACTTCGTGCGCGAGCTGATCGAGGCCGACCGGATCCCGGCCGACGTGCGGATCTCGGTGCTGACCCAGGCGCGCGAGGACCTGATCGAGCGCTCGGTCCAGTCCCTGGTCGGCGCCCAGCAGGCGACCGTGCACCTGTACAACGCGACCGCGCCGACGTTCCGCAAGGTGGTGTTCCGGATCGGCCGCGAGGAGTGCAAGCAGCTCGCCGTGGCCGGCACCGAGCACGTCATGAAGTACGCGGAGCAGTACCTGGCGGGCACCGACTTCGGCTACGAGTACTCGCCCGAGATCTTCATGGACACCGAGCTGGACTTCGCCCTGGAGACCTGCGAGGCGGTCATGGACGTGTGGCAGCCCGGACCGGGCCGCGAGATCATCCTCAACCTGCCCTGCACGGTCGAGCGCTCCACCCCGAACGTGTACGCCGACCAGATCGAGTGGATGTCGCGCAATCTTTCACGGCGCGAGCACGTCTGCGTTTCCGTGCACACCCACAACGACCGCGGCACCGCCGTCGCCGACGCCGAGCTGGCGGTGCTGGCCGGGGCCGACCGGATCGAGGGCTGCCTGTTCGGCAACGGCGAGCGCACCGGCAACGTCTGCCTCGTCACCCTGGGCCTGAACCTGTTCAGCCAGGGCATCGACCCGATGATCAACTTCTCCGACATCGACGAGATCCGCCGCACCGTCGAGTACGTGAACCAGCTCCCGGTGCACCCCCGCCACCCGTACGCGGGCGAGCTGGTCTACACCGCGTTCTCCGGTTCGCACCAGGACGCGATCAAGAAGGGGTTCGAGGCCCTGGAGGCCGAGGCGGAGGCCTCCGGCGTCCCCTTCGAGCAGATGAAGTGGGACGTCCCGTACCTGGCCATCGACCCGCACGACGTCGGCCGCTCCTACGAGGCCGTCATCCGGGTCAACTCGCAGTCAGGCAAGGGCGGCGTGGCCTACGTGATGAAGACCGGCCACTCGCTTGACCTGCCCCGTCGCCTGCAGATCGAGTTCTCCAAGTTCATCCAGGTCCGCACCGACGAAGAGGGCGGCGAGGTCACCCCGGCCGAGATCTGGGACACCTTCAGCGCCCAGTACCTGGCGCCGGGCCCGGTGGCGCTGCTCGACCACCAGTCCTCCTCGGTCGTCGACGGCAAGCACACGCTCGTCGCCGCGATCTCGGTCGACGGCAAGGTGCAGGAGGTGGAGGGCGCCGGCAACGGCCCGATCTCCGCGTTCTGCTCCGCGCTGGCCTCGGTCGGCATCGACGCGCGCGTCCTCGACTACGCCGAGCACGCGCTCACCGAGGGCACCGACGCGCAGGCCGCGGCCTACGTCGAGGTCTCGGTCGGCGGCCAGGTCCTGTGGGGCGTCGGCATCGACACCAACACCGCGACCGCCTCCATGCGCGCGATCGTCTCCGCGGTCAACCGCTCCCGCCGCGCCTAGCTCAACCGCCTCAAGCTCTACTGCGCTGTGCCCACAAGGCAAATTCAACATCAGTCCCTTTAACGGACCGTTGCTCCGCCCACCCGAAACATGGCTCTGGCCGCGGGGTAGCGCTGCGCTGCCGGAATGTCGGGCGCCAAAACCGCGCCCGACATTCCGGAAATATCACTGTGCTTTCCCCGCTCGCCGCCGGGCGCTCTTAGCCCTTTGGCTCGCGGGTGGCCATTGCGATCACACGATGGCCTGGCCGGGCGGTGACGTAGGGGACAATAGAGGCGTGCAGGGGTACCGGGATGACGGGGTCGTGCTGCGGACGCAGAAGCTAGGCGAAGCGGACCGCATCATCACCCTGCTCACCAGGCAGAACGGCCGGGTCCGGGCGGTCGCCAAG
>Ga0302314_10022895_pt1 | contig 10226 bp, 9 predicted proteins | sample III_Palsa_N2_3_FD_200533 | JGI IMG/M metagenome (GOLD analysis project Ga0302314, IMG submission 200533) | Peat permafrost microbial communities from Stordalen Mire near Abisko, Sweden - III_Palsa_N2_3 | ecosystem: Environmental > Terrestrial > Soil > Palsa > Peat permafrost | place: Sweden... | reverse complement strand
TCTATCGGATCTGGTACGACGGCAGGTAACTGGCACGGCGGCAAAGTAATCTGCCCGTCGGATCAATCCTCGCCCTGGCGACTTAAAACGCCAGGGCGAGGCGTTTTTCTCCCATCGATACGTATGAGAACCGCACGACGATGCGAATCCCAATCTGGATCATCGTGGCGTTCAGCGTCGCCATTCCCGTCGCCGCGATGGCGGCGGAAGGGAATCCAGCCGCCGGCAAGGCCAGGGCGGAGGCCGCAGGGTGCTTCGCGTGCCATGGCGTCGACGGCGTCGCCACCGCGGACGGGCTCGCGACCGACAAGAATGACCCCAACCTGGCCGCGCAGCCAGACCTCTATCTGCAGTTCCAGCTCGTGTTCTTCCGCAAAGGCGTGCGCAAGAACGAGGTGATGAACGCGATGGCGCAACAACTCAGCGACGACGACCTGCGCAACATATCGGCATATTTTGCCTCGCTGCCGCCGCCCAACCCGCCAGCGCCGCCGGACGCTGCGCCCCAAGACACCGAGCTTGGCAGCAAGGTGGCGCAGGCGATCCACTGCACGAACTGCCACGGCGACCATTTCGAGGGAGTGGACAACATCGCGCGGCTAGCGGGTCAGCGGGAGGACTACGTTTACGAGGCCCTGCGCGACTTCAAATCGGGTGCTCGAACCTCAACCGGCGCCGCGGGCATGGCGGAGGTGGTGTACCCGCTCGGCGACCTGGAGATGAAAGCCCTGGCCCATTATGTGTCGGGGCTGCGCTGACGCGCCGGCGCGGCGGAGGCCAAGGCCCTGCACGGTTGTCAGCACCGTGAGAGGCGTGGGAGCAGCAACGTCATCATGCCGGAGACCGCCTATTCGATGACCGAGGACGACATCAAGGCGATCGCGCGCTTCATGTCGCGCCAGCCGGGAAAATGAGCGCGCCGTCGCTGTCCTTGTCCGGCGCGGCGGTCCGCGAGACCGATCGCGAAGGAGCTTCCGCGGCTGCAACTTCGGCTCTAAGGGAGGATTCCGCGATTCCACGGACGCCCAAATCAACGAGGTCGTCCGGCAGGGCCCAGCCCGAGCCGGCCGGCGCAGCGCGCGCCATCACCCGTCGAGGTCTGATCGAAGCCGGCGCGGGCGCGGCGGCTGCGGCGCTTGCGTCCCGCCAGGCGCTCGCGCAGGAGGGCGACAACTTGCCGCCCGCGATTCCAGAATGGCAGCTCCATCCGGGCGAAGAGGTGCTGAGCCAGCCCTACGGGCGGCCCTCCCGCTTTGAAGCCAACGTCGTGCGGCGTTATCGTCACGGCCTGCCGGAGCCGCCTACGCGGCTGTCGTCGTTCAGCCTCACGCCGCTTCAGGATCTTTCCGGAATCATCACTCCCAATGGGCTGCACTACGAGCGCCACCATGCCGGGACCCCGACGATCGATCCGCTCGAGCACCGGCTGATCGTCCATGGCATGGTGGAGAAGCCGCTGATCTTCGCGATGGAGGATTTGACACGATTTCCGTCGGTCTCGCGCGTCTGCTTTCTCGAATGTTCCGGCAACACCCAGAACTGGGGCGCGCCGAATCCGGAACTGACGGTCCAGGACACCCACGGGCTGCTCAGTTGCTGCGAATGGACCGGCGTCCCGCTCGCCACGATCCTGGCGGAAGCAGGCGTAAAGCCGGAAGCGAAGTGGATGCTGGCCGAGGGCGCCGACGCGGCAGCGATGACGCGCAGCATCCCGATCGAAAAGGCGCTCGACGACGCCCTGCTCGCCTACGCTCAGAACGGCGAGCGGCTGCGGCCGGAGCAGGGCTATCCCTTGCGCCTGCTGCTGCCGGGCTATGAGGGCAACGCCAACGTCAAGTGGCTCAGGCGTCTCAAGCTAGCGGCCGAACCGTTCCAAACTCGCGAGGAAACCTCGAAATACACCATGCTGATGCCGGACGGAGTGGCGCGGCAGTTCAATTTTGTCATGCACGCCAAATCGGTCATCACCTTTCCTTCCGGCGGACAGCGACTCGGCTCGGCCGGATTCTACGAGATCTCCGGCCTCGCCTGGTCCGGGCTTGGCAAAGTCGCCCGGGTTGAAGTGTCGACCGACGGCGGCGCGTCCTGGCGCGACGCGGCGCTGCAGGAGCCGGTGATGTCGAAGTGCCTGACGCGGTTCCGTTCGCCCTGGCAATGGGACGGCGGCCCCGCATCGCTCGCGAGCCGCGTCATCGACGAGACCGGCTACGTGCAGCCGACTCGGGAGGCGCTGCTCAAATTGCGCGACGTTCGTTCCTACTATCATTACAACGCGATTCAGAATTGGAGCGTAGCGGCTGGAGGCGCGGTGACCAATGCCGGATAGAATCGCTCGCCGCCTGATGCTCGCAGTCGCCGCCACGCTGGTGGTCGGCGTCGCGCGCGCGGGCGAGAGCTACGGCATTGGCCGAGAGGCGACGCCGCAAGAGATCGCCGGCTGGGACATCGACGTGTCGCCCAACGGGGCCGGACTGCCGCCCGGGCGCGGCGATGTGAGACAAGGCGAGGCGATCTTCGCCGCCAAATGCGCCGCCTGCCACGGCGCCCACGGCGAGGGCAAGCCGATGGACCGGCTGGTCGGCGGCATCGGCACGCTGCGCGACAAGAAGCCGGTCAAGACCGTCGGCAGCTTCTGGCCCTACGCGACGACGCTGTTCGACTACGTGCGCCGCGCAATGCCTTTGAACGCGCCGCAGTCGCTCACACCCGACGAAGTCTATGCGGTTTCGGCCTATGTGCTGTTCCTCAACGGGATCGTGCCGCAGGACACGACGTTCGACGCAGACAATCTGGCGAGGATCAACATGCCCAACCGCAACGGCTTCGTCAGCGCCGATCCGCCGCCCGAGGCCGCGGCCAAACCTTAGCCGCCGCCAACCACCGCCGACTGGGGCGCCCATTGCAGGGCTATGTCGCTGATGAGCAGGCCCGGCGGGCCCACCAAGGGAGACAGCCATGATCGTCGATGTGCGGACCTACACGATGGTGCCCGGGCGCCTCGGCGCCTGGCTCAAATTGTACGAGGCCGAGGGCATGCCGATCCATGTTCGGCATCTGGGCCAGCCGATCGGCGTCTTCACCACCGATGTCGGGACGGTCAACCAGGTCGTGTTTTTTTGGGGCTTCGAGAGTCAGGCCGACCGCGAGCGGCGGCGCGAAGCGCTCGAAGCCGATCCCGACTGGGTCTCCTATCGCAAGAAGAGCGCGGACACGGGCAACGTCCAGCATCAGGAGTGCAAGATCATCAAGTCGACCAAGTTCTCGCCGATGTAACTGCGCGTCGCCGCCCGCCCTCATCCCTTGCGCGCCTCATCCACCATGTCGCGGAACTTCTTGACGTTATCCGCGCCGGCATAGTCGGCGATCCGCTGATAGGCGGGCTCCATAAGGGCGCGGAACGGCGCGAGATCAGGCTGCGTCGTCTCCAGGCCGGCGGCCTCGAGCTTGGTGATCTGATCCGCTTCGCCTTCGGCCATGAGCTTGCGCATCAGGTCGCCGGCGGCTGCACTCTCCTCGCGGAAGATCGTCTGCTGCTCGGGCGTCAGCTTCATCCACGCGTTCACTCCGATCGTGTGAATCATGTTGTTGTAGATGTGCCTGGTGATCGCGAGATGCTTCTGCACCTCATAGAACTTGTTGTAGTAGATCACGGCGATCGGATTTTCCTCGCCGTCCACGACCTTCTGCGCCAGCGCCAGATAAAGCTCGGGGAAGGCGATCGCCTGCACGACCGCGCCCAGGGCCTCCATGGAAGCCTGGATCTGCAATTCGGGCGGCGTGCGAAGTTTCAGGCCCTTGACGTCCTCGGGCGCCTTGATCGGCCGCACGCTGTTGGTGACGTTGCGAAATCCATAGTCCCAATTGCGCAACAGGATGAAGCCCTGCTTTTCGGCGAGCGGCCCGAGCCAATCCATCGCCGGCCCATCGAGGACGCGGAATACGAGCGGCCGGCTGTCGAAGATGAAGGGCAGCATGACGGCGCCGAAGGCCTTGTCGTATTTGTCGAGCTGACCCTGGGTCGGCAGGCCCATGTCGATCGTTCCGAGCTTGATCTGCTGGGCCTGCTCCGGCGGCCCGCCGAGCTGATTGTTGGGGAAGATCATGACCCGGATCGCGCCGTTGGTGCGCTCGGCGACGCGGCTTGCGAATTGCTTTGCGGCGATATTGGCTGGATGATCCTCCTGCGCGAAATGGGCGAAGCGCATCGTCAAAGGCGCCGCCCCGCGCGCGAGATAGGGCATGGCCAGCGTCGCCGCGGCGGCGCCGGCGGCGGTTCCGAGCAACTCTCTTCGGTTCATGATTTCCTCCCGTGCTGACTTTTCTCTCCAGGCGCCGCCGCTGGCGGCTTAGCCCCGGAATCCAAAATGGTTCGGCAACGCGAGCGCAAACCAGGGTACGAAAGCGACGATCAGCAAGCCCGCCAGAACCACGGCGAGATAGGGCAGCATGGCGCGCGAAGCCGGTTCAATGTCGCATCGCATGACAGCGCAGCAAACATAAAAACCGACGCCCGCGAGCGGCATGAAGCCGCCGACGCCCATCGCGATGATCAGGACAATGGCGAAGTGCAGGCCGCTGAAGCCCAGCTTGACGGCAATCGGCAGCAGCAGAGGCGCAAGCACATTGAGGGACGGCAAACCTTCGAGCAGCACGCCGACAAAAATCAGCAGCGCGATCGAGCCGATCATGAAGATCGTCGTGTTTGCATGGCTGGCGGCGAGCAGATCGACCAGGCGCTGGGGCAGATAGGCGATCGTCAACACCCACGAAAACGCCGAGGCGGCGGTGAAGATGAACAGCAGCACGCCGGTCAGCGCGGCCGTGTTTTGAACGGCGCGCAGGAAATCGGCGACAGTCATCTCACGGTAGACGAACATGGCGAGGATGAGGCCGTAGACGACGGCGAGCGCCGCGATCTCGGTCGGCGTAGCGAGGCCGAAGAGAATTCCGGCGAGCAGCATTCCAGGCATCAGCAGGGGCAGGATTGCATTGAACCCGGCGCGCGCGACCACCCGTAACGGGGCGCGGGGAGCGGACACCGCGCCGGCGCGACGGGCGCGGACCGCGATCAGCGCCATCAGGCATAGCGCGATCACAGCCGCGGGCATCAGGCCGCCGATGAATAGGCCGGCCACCGACACATTGGTGATCGAACCGACGATCAGCATGGCGATGCTCGGCGGCACCGTCTCGCCCATGATCGCCGAGACCGCCAGCACCGCTGCGCCCTCCGGGGCGCCGTGGCGGGCGCTGACTTCGTCGCGCATGATCGTGCCGACGGCGGCGACGTCGGCGGGCTTCGAGCCGGAAAGGCCCGAGATAACGTACATGCTGACCACTGCGACCTGCAGCAGGCCGCCTCGCAAATGACCGACCAGCGCGTGGACGAAGCGGATCAGCCGCACGCTGATCCCGCCGCGTTCCATGACCAGTCCGGCGAGGATGAAAAAGGGAACCGCGAGGAGAATGTAATTCCCAGCGCCGGCGACCATGGTTTGCGGCAGCACCAGCAACGGCGCCGCGCCGCTCGTCCAGAGATAAAAAGCGGCCGCCAGCAGCAAGACGAAGCCAACCGGAACGCCGGCGAATATCGCGGCGAAAAAGAGAACGAGCGCGGCGATGATCGAGGAATCATCGCCAAGAGCTGGCAGCCATGATCCATAAGTCGTCGCCGCCAGCGCCGTCGCGGCGAGAAAAAGCGCGCCGACGATGAGCGCCAGTCTGCCGTGTTCGCGCCAGACACGCACTGCCGCATAGAGCGCCATCAGCGCCATGCCGGCCGGCAGCGGCAGAGCGATCAGAGCGGCCGGCGCCTGGAGGATTGGCGTGCGCTCGGCCCAGCTTGCGGCGATGAACTCGATCGAGGCGGCGCCGATCAGTCCGCTGACGAACAAGACGATGATGTCGGCGAGCGCGAGGCAGACGCGCTCGACCCGTCTCGGGACGAGGTTGAGGATGAGGCGGACCTGCGCATGGTCGCGCCGCCGATACGCCACGGCGCCGCCGATGAAAGCCAGGATCGACAGCACCAGCCGGGCGACTTCGTCCGACCACAGAAATGACTGGCGGAAGAAGACGCGCGCCATCACATTGGCCAGCACGAGAAGGAGCTCGCCAAGCAGCGCGCCGACAACGATCGTCTCGGCCAGGCGGTCGAGCGCGCGCAGAGCAAACGGCTCCAGTACGACGCCCTTGACCGCAACCTCAGCGTTCGTCATCGCCCTCGGCAGGGCGCAGTCGCCGCTCGTCGACACTCGGCCCTACCGCGCTGCGTTGTTCGCTGCACGATATGGCGCGTGTTCAACAGCGACGCTCCTCAGACTCCACATGGCTTTCCTCCCTGGCGGCCTTCTTGCGAGGCCGTGCTTTGCGGCCATTGACCGGTGGTTCCCGCGCCCGCGCGTCCGCGGCAAAATAGTCGGGATTGCGGCGGCGAATGTTCGGAATGTCGGCCAGAAGTCCGTCGAGATGAAGGCCCATCGCCTGAGCGGCGCGCGCGCCGTCGCGGGATTCGATCGCCGCCGCGATCGCCGCGTGCTCGCGGATGGCGCGCGTCATGCGGCCCTCCTGCGGCAAGGTCAGCCGCCGGTAGCGATCGACATGAACTTTGACTTGTTCGACCAGCGTCCAAATTCCGCGATAACCCGCAGCCTCGGCGATGGCGCCGTGAAAGGCTTCGTCCGCATGATGGAAGGCATTGCGATCGCCGGCTCTGCTCGCTTCGCGCTGACGCTCCAACTCGGCGAGGAGGGCGATGATCTGGCTGCGCTGGCCGCGCTCGGCGGCGAGCCGCGCCGACGTCTCTTCAAGCGCCTTGCGAATGACGATCGTCTCGGGAAGCGCGGCAAGCGGAATGCGCGCCGCGAACGTGCCCGACTGCGGGAATATCTCGATGAGCCCCTCGTCGGCGAGCTTGCGCACCGCCTCGCGCACCGGCGTGCGGCTGAAGCCGTAGGATTTCGCCAACTCCGCCTCAGAAATCGGTTCGCCCGGCAAGCGTTCGAGCGAGACAAGTTCGGCCCGCAAATCGGCGTAGATCCTGGCCCCGATCCCGCGGGCGCGGACGCCGCCCGCCCACGGCCTGCGGATCGAAGTCGCCTCTATCGATGGGAGCGCAGTCAGCGGACTTGCCTCGATCTCATCACGGTGCTTTCCAATCCCGATCAAAACTAATATATTAGTATCCTACGTCAAGCGCCAGCTTGGCGGGCGGGAGTTTGGCTCGCGGGGTCGCGCCCGGCCGCAATGGGGAGGATGAGGGCGGCATGACCGACTATCGTCGTCTGTTCGATCTGACCGGCAAGGTCGCGGTGGTGCTTGGCGCAGCGTCAGGGATCGGCAAGTCTTCAGCCGAGGCCTTGGCCGATCTGGGCGCGACTATCGTTTGCGCGGATCGCGACGGCGGCGGCGCCGAGGCTACGGCGGCGGGAATTCGTGAACGAGGCGGGGCGGCCGAGGCTATCGTCGCCGACGCCGCCAGCGCGGCGGCGGTCAAGGGCTTGGCTGACCTGGTCAAGGCCAGGCGTCCACGCGTCGACATCGCCGTCACCACGCCGGGATTGAATATCCGCAAGGCGATTCTCGACTACACCGAGGAGGACCTTGATCGCGTCGTCACCCTCAACCTCAAGGGGACCGTCTATTTCTTCCAGGCGTTCGGGCGCATCATGATGGAGCAGCGAGGGGGCAGCATCATCGCCTGTTCTTCCGTGCGCGCGGTCACGATTGAGCCGGGCCTTGCGGTCTACGGCAGCACCAAGGCGGCGATCGGCCTGTTGGTCAAGGGCTTTGCGTCGGAGGTCGGCGCCTTCGGCGTCCGCGTCAATGCGATCGCGCCGAGCATCGCAGAGACGGCGCTTACCGAACCGTTCAAGCAGCGGCCTGACATCCATAAGCTCTACGCGGCGCACACCGTGTTCAATCGCTGGAGCAAGGCCGACGAAGTCGCCTGCGCCGTGGCCTTCCTGGCCTCCGATGCGGCGAGCTACGTGAGCGGCAGCACGTTGTTCGTCGACGGCGGCTGGACCGCGATCGATGGCCCGCCGACCGGCCTGACGCAACTGGCGCGATGAGGGGAGCGCGGCGGCTCCGCTCGTCACTCGGCCTCCGTCAGTCGTGCGGCTTCGGCGCGACGCGAGGCGCGCGAGCTTATCTCCTGGTAGCGGTTCAGGGAGTTAGACAGGTGCCGGCGCGCCGCGTTGCGGGCGGCCGCGGTGTTCTGGCTGCGAATCGCTTGGTAAATCGCAACGTGCTCGGTCTGAATCCGGCGCAAATATCGGACCCGGCCCGGGTCGCTGCCGTTCGCGATATTGAGGATCTGGCGGGGAATGATGAAATTCCCCAGAAACTCGAGAAACTGCGGGAAGTAGCGATTATGGACGCTGCGAAAGATCGCCAGATGGAACCGGAAGTCGGCATCGACTGCGTTGCCGCCGACTTCGATTTCGGCCTCGATCGACCGCAGGGCGGCCTCGATCTGGACGAGGTCGTGGCTTGTCCGGCGCTCGGCGGCGAGCCCCGACGCCTCGATCTCCAAGCCCATGCGCAATTCGAGGATCTGCAGCACGTCCTTGCCGGATTTCACCTCATCGGGATCGATGCGGAACGGCCGGCGCTGCACGTCCGCCGGCACGAACGCGCCGAGGCCCTGGCGGGTCATGACCAAGCCATCCGCCCGGAGCGCCGCCACCGCCTCCCGCACCACAGTGCGGCTGACGCCGGTGGCCAGCGAGAGCTCCTGCTCGGTCGGCAGGCGAGCGCCCGGCTGCAGGCGGCCGCTGAGAATCTCGGCGGCCAGCCGCTGAGTCAGCTCCTGGGTCCGATTGAGCGCCGGGCCTAGCGCGAGAGAGAGCGTTTTGCTTTTCTTCACCGGGTTTGCCGATCGATTCGCCATAGACGATTATTACAAGAGCCGCCGACGCCACAAGTCCGCGCTTAAGCCGCCGCCTGCGGCCTCCTGCGATCATCCCACTCCAGCGACCCGCGTTCATCGACCCGAAGCGCCGAACCCGGGCGCGTCCCCTGGGGACACGGCGGCGACGCCGATTGCGCATATCAGATATAAGGTCATCATACGAATCTCCTTGTCGCTACGTTGCTTCCGATATAGTCTGCAGTGGAGGCGGCCGCGGTCCGCCCTCACCAACGGCCAAGGGAGCGAAATATGTCCTGGATGACGCCCGTTATCGTGGAAGTGTGCATCGGCATGGAGATCACCAGCTACGTGTCGGCTGAAATCTGATCAGCTCGGCGTAGCCAACGCGACTGGCGGTTAGTCGCGCTTGGGTCGCGGCTCATGTGACCGGCGGCGGATTTTCCTACTAAATGGGGAGTTCGCCGTTCCGGTGCATGTGTGGGCGCACGGATGCGCCTCGCCAAGCGGAGCGGTGACGCCGCTGTTCGGCGGAAGATGGAGGCGTTGGCGCTTTCCATGTCGTCTTCGGGGCGGCGGACTGTTTCAAGCGGATCAGCGATGCGGTACCGGCAGCCCTGATCCTGGTCCAAGGTTCCTGATCTGAAGAGATCGCTTCATGGCCCGTTCCCCCGAGCGTTTGAAATCAGCTGTCGGGGCGGGATTGCTGTCCTTTCCGGTCACGCATTTCACCGACGATGGCGCATTTGCGCCAGGCCCCTATCGGGAGCACATCGACTATCTTGTCGGTCACCGTCCAGCAGCCTTGTTCGCAGCGGGTGGAACCGGAGAGTTCTTTTCGCTCCATCTCGCGGAGTACGAGAGCATCGTCGCGGCTGCGGTCGAATCCGCCCGGGGCAGACTGCCGGTCGTCGCGGGCGTCGGCTATGGCACTGCGCTGGCGATTGAATTTGCAAAGCGGGCGGAGAAGGCCGGCGCGGACGGAATTCTGCTGTTGCCGCACTACCTGATCCAGGCCGAGCAGGAAGGGCTTTACCGCCATATCGTCGCGATCTGCCGCGCCATCGGAATCGGCGCCATCGTCTACCACCGCGACAATTGCCTGTTCGAACTCGACACCATGCGAAGGCTGGCGGACGCGTGTCCGAATTTGATCGGCTTCAAGGACGGCCTCGGCAATGTCGAGCAGCTGACCTGTCTTCGCGACACCCTTGGCGACCGGCTGGTCTATGTCGGCGGGATGCCGACAGCGGAAGTTTTCGCCGCCGCCAATCGGGCGATCGGCGTCTCGACGTATTCTTCCGCGATATTCAATTTCGCGCCTGAATATGCACAGCGTTTCTTCGCCGCCGTC
>Ga0302314_10022894_pt1 | contig 10226 bp, 11 predicted proteins | sample III_Palsa_N2_3_FD_200533 | JGI IMG/M metagenome (GOLD analysis project Ga0302314, IMG submission 200533) | Peat permafrost microbial communities from Stordalen Mire near Abisko, Sweden - III_Palsa_N2_3 | ecosystem: Environmental > Terrestrial > Soil > Palsa > Peat permafrost | place: Sweden... | reverse complement strand
CGTAATCGCATTCGCCTCGGTGAAGGCTCCGACGCGCAGCCGTCGAAGATCGCTCACATGGGCTCGCGCGCCAAGCGCCGTGGCGAGATCACGCACCAGGGCGCGGACGTAGGTCCCCTTGCCGCAGTCGATCTCCAGCGTGATGTGGTCGAAGTCAGGCTGGTCGATACAGCGCGCATCGTGGATTTTGACGGTGCGGGCCTTGAGATCCATGGCGACACCCTCGCGGGCCAGATCATAGGCTCGCTCGCCATCGACCTTTACGGCGGAATAGTTGGGCGGGACCTGTTCGATCTCGCCGATGAACGCCGGCAAAGCGGCACGCACGGCCTCGACCGAGGGGCGCACGTCCGAGGTCGCGGTGATCGCCCCCTCGCGGTCGAAGGTGGCGGTCCCGACGCCCCATTCGATGGTGAAACGATAGGTCTTGTCGGCGTCCATCAGGAACGGGACGGTCTTGGTCGCTTCGCCGAGCGCGATCGGCAGGATGCCGGTCGCCAGCGGATCGAGCGTCCCGGCATGGCCGGCCTTCTGGGCGTTGAACGCCCGCCGCACCCGCCCGACCGCCTGGGTCGAACCCAGCTCGCGCGGCTTGTCCAGGCAGATCCAGCCGGAGACGGGGTCACCCTTTCTGCGGCGCGCCATCAGTAACTCCCTCCCTCCCCTTCATGGGGAGGGACAGGATGCGAAGCATCCAGAGTGGGGTCTTGCGGCGCAACGACTGCTTGCGCCCTTTCCGGAGAGAGCCCCACTCTGACGGCTTCGCCGTCTGTCCCTCCCCATGAAGGGGAGGGAGGGAGAGTCACATTGACCCTACTCCTCATCACTCGCCTCGATGTCCCTGCGCACGCGGGGATCGGCGAGCAGGCGGTTCATGTGGGTGGCCGCGTCGAAGCTGTCGTCGTGGATGAATTTGAGCGCCGGAGTGAACTTCATCTCGATCGTGTGGCCGAGCTTGCCGCGCAGGAACCGCGAGGCGCGGTTGAGGCCGGCGATGACTTCCTCGGCGTGGACGCCGCCGAGCGGTTCGACGAAGCACAGCGCGTGCTTGAGATCGGGGCTGACGCGCACTTCGCTGAGCGTGATCGACACGCCTGCGAGCGCCGGGTCGGCGAAGTCTTCTACGCGCAGGATTTCCACGAGGGCGTGGCGCACCAGTTCGCCCGCGCGAAGCTGGCGCTGCGAGGGGCCCGCCGATGCGCGGCGCCCGGAACGGGGAGGACGGGACATGGGTTTTCTTCAGCTGGCCCGGCCGGTGGTTCGAACACCGCTCGCGGGAAAGGGCGCGCTTCTAGGCGTGGAGGGAGCGGTTGTCCAGGGCGGCCGTAACTATCCCGGCAGCCCCAGCCGGCCCCACATCCCGGTAACCTTCTCCACCACCGCCGGGTCCATGGCGATCTGGCGGCCCCATTCGCGCTTGGTCTCGGGCGGCCATTTGTTGGTGGCGTCGAGGCCGATCTTGGAGCCGAGGCCGCTCTCGGGCGAGGCGAAATCTAGGTAGTCGATCGGCGTGCCCTCGATCAGGGTGATGTCGCGGGCCGGGTCCATGCGGGTCGACAGGGCCCACATGACGTCCTTCCAGTCGCGGGCGTTTATGTCGTCGTCCACCACGATCACCCACTTGGTGTACATGAACTGGCGCAGGTACGACCACACGCCCATCATCACCCGCTTGGCGTGGCCGGGATAGGCCTTCTTCATCGAGACGACGGCGATGCGATAGCTGCAGCCCTCCGGCGGCAGCCAGAAGTCGACGATCTCGGGGAACTGGCCGCGCAGCAGGGGGATGAACACCTCGTTCAGCGCCTCGCCCAGCACGCTGGGCTCGTCGGGCGGACGGCCGGTATGGGTGGTCAGGTAGATCGGGTCGCGGCGCATGGTGATGGCCGTGACATGGAAGACCGGGAAGCGCTCCACCGAATTGTAGTAGCCGGTATGGTCGCCGTACGGGCCTTCGTCGGCATATTCGTCGAGGCGCACCTCGCCTTCGATGACCATCTCGGCGTGGGCGGGGACCAGCAGGGGCTGGGTCCTGGCGGCGACGAGTTCCACGCGCGAACCGCGCAGCAGGCCGGCGAACTGATACTCCGACAGCGTGTCGGGGACGGGCGTGACGGCGGCGAGGATGGTGCCCGGATCCGCCCCGATCACCGCGCAGGCCGGCAGGGCGTCGGGCTTTCCGGCCGCCTTCCAGCGGCGATGGTGCTGCGCGCCGCCGCGATGGGCCAGCCAGCGCATGATGGTGCGGTCGCGGCCGATCACCTGCATGCGGTAGATGCCGAGGTTGTAGTCGTCCTCGCGGCTGTCGGATGGGCCCCGGGTCACCACCAGCGGCCAGGTGATCAGCGGCGCCGGCTCGCCCGGCCAGCAGGTCTGCACCGGCAGGCGCGTCAGATCGATGTCGGCGCCGGTCAGCACCACATCCTGGACCGGGCCCGAACCGATGGTCCTGGGCCGCATGCCCATGACCGTGCGGGCCAGCGGCAGCAGGTCCCAGGCCTCCTTCAGTCCGCGCGGAGGTTCGGGGTTGCGCAGGAAGGCGAGCAGTTCGCCGACGTCGCGCAGGTCGCCGGCGGTCTCGCGGGCCTTGTCCTCAAGCGTGACGCCCATGGCCACGCGCCTGACGGTGCCGAACAGGTTGGCCAGGCAGGGAATGGGCGAGATCTGGCCGTCGGCGCGGACCGGCTTTTCGAACAGCACGGCCGGGCCGCCGGTGGCGAGCAGGCGGGTGCAGATCTCGGTCATCTCGAGGACAGTGGAGACAGGCTCGGCGACGCGGACGAGTTCGCCGCGGGATTCGAGGATGGCGATGAAGTCGCGAAGGCTACGGTAGGCCATGGGTAGGAAAGCTCTTTCCTCCCTCCCCTCATGGGGAGGGACAGACGGCGAAGCCGTCAGGGTGGGGCTGTGGCGGAGAGAACCCCACCCTGGATGCTTCGCATCCTGTCCCTCCCCATAAAGGGGAGGGAGGAGTTAATCCAATCACCCCGCATCCCACGCCTTCACCGCCGCCTTGGGGGCGATCTTGCGCCAGCGGCGTTCGAGGAAGGCGCGGAAAGAGCCGGGGTGGAGGGTGGCGATGCGGGCCAGGACGCTGGGGTAGTCCTTGTAATGGGCGGTGAAATGGAAGGTGTCCGGCTCGGCCTGCATCAGCATTTCGCGCTCGTCGAACGGGATTTCCATCAGGACGACGCTCTGATCCTCGCGGCGCAGGCGGGTGAAGAACTTCTTGTTCACCAGGAAGGCCGGCTTGCCATAGGACGCCCCCTCGCTCGCGCCGGGAAACGACAGGCAGATATCTCGCATTTCATCGGGGGTCATGATCAGTACGCCAGCGCCACGCCGTCCTTGCGCATCTCGGTGGCGGCGCCGTAGCGGCCGGGCAGGCGCTCGATGGCCTGGTAGCCGCCGAAGCTTCCGTCCGACTTGCCGAACGACCAGCCGAGCGCGGCCAGGCCCTGTTTCGTCGCTTCCGGCACGCCGGTCTCCAGGTGCAGGGTCCCGACGCCGTGCTGTTCCTCGCCGGTCGGTTCCGACGAGCCCTCGTGATGCCAGCGCGGCGAGTCGCCCGCCTCCTGCAGGCCCAGCCCATAGTCGATGCGGTTGACGATGATCTGGGCCTGCCCCTGCGGTTGCATGTCGCCGCCCATCACGCCGAACGCCATCCACGGTTCGCCGTCACGGGTCGCAAAGCCCGGAATGATCGTCTGGAACGGCCGCTTGCCCGGAGCATAGGTGTTGGGCCGGCCGGGGGTGAGGTCGAACAGCTCGCCGCGATCCTGGAACATGAAGCCGAGACCGTCGGGCGAGAGGCCCGAACCCATGCCGCGGTAGTTGGACTGGATGATGGAAACCAGCATCCCGTCGGCGTCGGCGGTGGTGAAATAGGTGGTGTCGCCGTGGCTGGGCGCTTCGCCAGGGTGGACGGGGGTCAGGATGGCGTCGGGCCGGATCAGCTTGGCGCGCTCGGCGGCGTAGGCCTTGGAGACCAGCCAGTCGATCGGGATCTTCGCGAACTCGGGGTCGGCGTAGTAGCGGGCGCGATCCTCGAATGCGAGGCGCTTGGCCTCGATCTGCGTGTGCAGACTGCCGATCGACTGGAAGCCCATCGCCTTGATATCGAAGAGTTCAAGGATGTTCAGGGCCTGCAGGGTCGCGATGCCCTGGCTGTTGGGCGGCAGCGCCCAGACGTCGACGCCGCGATAGCCGGTCGACACCGGCTCGACCCACTCCGCGTGATGCGCGGCGAGGTCGGCCTTCGACAGCCAGCCGCCGATGCGCTTGAAATAGGCGTCGATCGCGTCGGCCACCTCGCCGCCATAGAAGCCCTCGCGGCCGCCGGCGGCGATCAGGCGGTAGGTGTGGGCGAGCGCGGGGTTGGCGAACACCTCGCCCTCGGCCGGGGTGCGGCCGCTGGGGGCCCAGACCTTCTTGAAATTCTCGACCTCCTCGATGCCGTTGTTGGGGCGGGTGAAGACGCGGTAGGAGCCGGCGAGGTAGTGGGCGATGGTCTGGGGCACGGGCGTGCCGTGTTGCGCCATGTCGATCGCCGGCGCGAACAGATCGGCCCACTTCAGGCGGCCATAGCGCTGGTGAAGCGTCCACCACGCGTCGACCGCGCCGGGTGTCGAGACCGACACCGCCCCGAACGACGCGATGAAGCCGTTCTTCGAGCGGGCCCTTTGCGTTTCCAGCGTGAGGGAGTGCGGCGAGCGGCCCGAGCCGTTGAGGCCGACGACCTTGCGGGTCTTGGGATCCCACAGCATCACGAAGCAGTCGCCGCCGACGCCGCACGACACCGGCTCCAGCAGACCGAGCGCCGCATTGGCCGCGATGGCCGCGTCGACGGCCGAGCCGCCGGCCCGCAGTGTGTCGATGGCGGTGAGGGTCGCCAGAGGATGGGCGGTCGCGGCGGCGCCGTGAGTACCCCAGGCCGTGGAGCGCGAGGCGAAGTTGGCGCCGGCGATGCGGTCGCCTGCATGGATGTCGGCGGCGGACGGTGGTTCAAGGGGCATGGCGGCCATCGATGAGCTGGACGCCGCCGAAGCCGCGGCGGCGACGGGAAGGGTAGCGAGAAACGTGCGGCGGCGCATGTGGGAGCCTCAGGTGCTGAGCGGCTACTCTACGCGGATTGCGGGGGAGGCCGCCAGATGGCCGCGCGAGGGCCTCGTCTTGGCTACGCATTGGCCGCGGATTGGCCGCACCCTGGCCAAGTCTTGGCCCCGCTCAGGCCGCGCGCCGGCTGCGATCTGGCTCCCGATTGGCCGCCAAATGGCTCCCCAGAGAATTACAATCTGTTGTTTTATAACGTTTTTTCACTTTTCCGACCAGACCGCCAGTTCATTGCCGGAGGGGTCCTGGAAGTGGAAGCGGCGACCACCGGGGAAGGCGAAGATCGCCCGGTTGACCACGCCGCCGGCCGCGCGGACCTTGGCCTCCATCGCTTCAAGGTCATGGGCGTAGAGCACCACCAGCGGCTTGGCCGGGGCGGATTCCCCGTCCGACGTAAACCCTCCGTCGGTCCCCTCCCCTTCGAACGCCGCGTAGTCAGGGCCATAGTCGGTGAACGACCAGCCGAACGCGGCGGTGTAGAAGGCCTTGGTGGCCGGGAGTTCGGTCGCCGGGAATTCGACGTAGTCGATTTTGCCGTCTTCGCGCATGGCGCCACCCTTGCTATTGTTCTTTGTTTGTTCTATCACTGAACGGCGGCTCGGTCAAGGGCCCGCGATCTCGTTGGTCCCCCGTGGCGCATCGCAAGTGTTCGCTGCCAGCCTTGTTTCGTGCATCCATCTGACGTACATATCGACCGGAATGGAGACGGATATGACCGGCAAGGCCAACGTCCGCAAAGAGCGGATCTATCGGGACGACCGGCTGGGCTTCCGACTCGACGAGCAGACAAAGGGGCTGATCGAGCGCGCCGCCCAGCTCGAACGGCGCAAGGTCAGCGACTTTTGCCTGACCGCCATCGCCGAGGCGGCGCGACGGACCATCGCCGAACACGAGACCCTGCACCTTTCCGAACGAGATCGGGCGGCGTTCTTCGACGCGCTGATCGATCCGCCCGAGCCGAACGAACGACTGGCGCGGGCGCTGGCCGACCATGCGCGCCGCGTCGGCGTATGACGAGTGGAGCGATCGCGACCTGACCTTGCCATAACACCCTTGGGCGAGGGCCACGACCGCAACGGATTCACATGCGGAGTCGAGAGTCTCGACCGATACCTGCAGGTCCAGGCCGGTCAGGACGTGCGTCGCCGGGCCAACGGCGTATTCGTGCTGGCCGAAATGGCGGCGCCCGACCGGGTCCTCGGCTACTATACCCTTTGCGCCACCGCGCTGGCGCCGGGCGACATCCCTGAAGACGCCCGCAAGACGCTTCCCCGCTATCCTTTGGTCAGCGCCACCTTGACCGGGCGGATGGCCGTAGCCCGGGACAGGCAAGGCCAGCGGTTTGGCGCGATCCTGCTGGCGGACGCCCTGCGCCGGGCGCTGGCCACCGCCGAGACCGTCGGATCGTCGATGATCGTGGTCGACGTCTTGGATAAGGTGGCGGCAGACTTCTACGCCGCTCAAGGCTTCGTCCGGTTGCCCGACTCGCTACGGCTGGTTCTGCCGATGCAAATCGTGGCGCGCCTGACGGCGGCAGCGTAGCTGGGGTGCAGGTCAATTCGGTATAGCGTCCCTAGATTTCCCTAGATTTCCCAGGTCGGCGAGCGAGAGAAGTGAGCGTATGCCCTTGGGCAATTCTGCCCTCCATCGTGTCGGAAAGCCGACATTCCCGGCGCGTGGTCAAATCTTGATTCCGACCCGCATGTCACGGACGGTCAGCGTCCTCACGCCCTCGCGGTCGCGGTCGCGGTCAGTTCGATCCCAAGGGCCTTCATGACCGCCAAGGTCGTTTTCAGGGTCGGATTGCCGTGTTCGCTGAAAGACCGATAGAGTTGTTCACGCGACAGGCCGGTCTGGCGGGCGATCTGCGACATTCCTTTGGCGCGGGCCGCCACGCCAAGAGCGTGCGCGATATAGCCGGTATCCCCTGTCGCGAACGCCTCGGACATGAAGATCGCGACCGCCTCGTCGCTGCCGAGGTCTTCCGCCGGATCGTAGGTCGTGAGTACATCCGCCATGTCAATCATTCCAATCTTGCGCGAGCCTCTTGGCCACCTTGATGTCCTTTTCCTGAGTGCTCTTGTCTCCGCCACAGAGGAGGATGATCACAGTCTTGTCGCGCGCCGTGAAGTAGATGCGATAGCCAGGTCCACAGTGGATTCTCAGTTCACTCACACCCTCTCCGACCGGTTGGGCGTCGCCCGCATGCCCGAAGGCGAGGCGATCCAGCCGGGAGGCTATGAGAGTCCGAGCGCGAACGTCCCTCAGGCCAAGCCGCCATTTGCGGAATGTCTCGGTCTGCCTTAGTTCGAACATCAGGTGATGTAGTGCGAAAACTACAGTCCGTCCAGCCGCAAACCCAATCCGTCAATCCTCGCCAGCACATCCGTGCTCAACGGCCCCATCGCTTCCACCTCCACGCACTGCGTGAGTTCCGCCCGGTTCTTGACGCCCAGGATCACGGTGTCGACGCCCGCGATATCCAGCGCGTACCGGTGCGCCATGACCGCCGGGTCGACGCCGAGTTCAGCGCATAGCGCGCGATACGGCGCGGAGCGGACGTAGTCTGCCGCGTCGTCGCCGGCGGCCGGGAGGTCTCGGTCGACGGCGGTGGTGAGGGCGCCGGCCTGGACGGCGCGGATGCCCATGACGCCGACGCCGGCGGCGACCGCGGCGGCGATGATGTCGCGAGGCCAGGCCGGCTCGTCATAGTTGCGCATGTCGCCTGGGCTGTCGAGCAGGTTGGCGACGGCCTGGACGACGGCGGGCCTATGGGCGTGGTTGAGCGCCCTGATGATGGTCTCGGGAATGCCGACGCCGGTGACGCCCCAGGCGCGGATGCGGCCCCTGGCCTTGAGGTCCTCGAACGCCGGAATGACCTCATTCACGTAGAGCGACCAGGTCGTCGCGAAGCGGTCGCGGCGGTGGTCGTAGCGGGCGTATCGGTAATCATCCTCGCAGATGTTGCTGTGCAGGAAGAAGATGTCGGCGTGATCGAGGCGCATGGCGGCGAGGCTGGCGTCGAGCGAGGCTTCCAGCCTTTCGGCCACGGTTCCGGCCGGCGGCGTTCCGAGCTGGCATTTGGTGGTGAAGCGGAGGTGGGCGGGCGGTTTGCCGGCGAACGCTTCGCCGATCACCGCCTCGCAGTGACGGTACATCGGCGCGGTGTCGATCAGGGTGACGCCGGCCTCTACGGCGGCATGGACGGTGGCGATCGCCTCTTCGTTGGTCGTCTCGCCCCACAACTGGCCCAGGCCGCCGCCGCCGAGGGTGAGGCGGCTGACGTTGTCCAGGGGGCCGAGGGTGATGGTGCGCATGGGGCGGGACTTTCGTTCAGGCGTGGACCTGGGAGCGCCAGGCGGCGAAACGGCTATCGGCTTCGTCCGCTGAGATGCGCGGTTCGATCGCACGGTCGTAGCGGGTGAAGGCGCCGGTATCCGAGGCGGACAACAGGCCGACGCCGCGCGCCGCGGCCAGGGCGGCGCCGGCGGCGGTGGCTTCGGGGATGGCTTGGCGGCGCAGGGGCCGGCCGAGGAGGTCGGCCTGGATCCTCAGGAAGGTTTCGTTGGCGCTCAGGCCGCCATCGACGCCGAGAATCTCGGGCCGCGCGACGCCGGTCAGGCCATAGACGTGTTCGAACGCCTCGCGGACACGGAACGCGACACCCTCGAGACCGGCGCGGGCCAGGTGCGCGGCGGAGACCGACGGCGACAGGCCGGTCAGGGAGGCGCGCCGGGCCGGATCGCCGTAGGGCGCGCCGAGACCTTGCAGGGCTGGGAGGAAGGCCGCGCCGGCGGCGTCCTCGACAGAGGCCGCCAGGGACTCGAAGCGGTCATGGCCGCCGAGACCGCAGGCGGCGCGCAACCAATCGAGAGCCGAGCCGGCGCTGAGCACCATACCCTCGACGCAGAATCGGGTTTGCCCGCCGACCGAGGAGAGGACGAAAGGCGGCGCGGTGGGGCTCTTGAAGACGAGATCAGGGCCGGTCGACAGGTCGAGCGTCGCGGAGGTGCCATAGGTGACCTTGGCCGTTTCGCCGTGGGCGATCAGGGCCGACTGCTGGTCGGCGACATCGGCGGCAATCGGAACCGCGGCGCCGAATACCTTGGCGGAGGTCACGCCGATCGGACCCCAGGTGTCGACGAGCGCTGGAAACATGCCTGGATCGAGGCCCTGGTGGGCGATCAGGCGCTCGTTCCACCGCATCGTCGCCAGGTCGAGGTAGCCGGTGGGCCAGGCCTGGCTGCGGTCGGTGGCGTGCGCGCCGCCGCCGGTCAGCCGCCAGATCAGGTAGGAGTCGATATTGCCCCAGGCGATGTCGCGGCCGTCTGCCGAAACGCCGGCGATCACCGATTCGAGCTTGGCCGCCGCCTGCTGGGGCGCGAGGAAGAAGCCGGCCTGCAGCAGCTCCTGGGCGCGGACGGCGCCGCGCAGGTCGCTCCAAACTACCATCGGCGCCAATGGCTTGCCGCTCATGCGGTCCCAGACGACGATGCTGGTGCGCTGGGTGGTGACGCCGATGGCGGCAATGTCGGCGGGCGCGCGACCGGCGGCGGCAAGCGCCTTCGCGATCACCCGCCGGGTCGCCGACCAGACGTGGGCGACGTCCTGTTCGACGTAGCCAGGCTGCGGTGCGCTTGACGTCAGCGGCGCGCGCGCCACGCCTTCGACGGCGCCGGCGGGGTTGAACACCATCGCGCGGGCGGTGGTGGTGCCGACGTCGAGGGCGAGCAGCAGCTCAGGCATCGGGGATCAGCACGCCGGGATTCATGATGCCATTGGGATCGAGCGTCTGCTTGAGGCTGCGCAGCAACGCCACGCCGGTGGCGCCCAGCTCGCGCCCCAGCCAGGCGCGCCGCACGCGGCCGATGCCGTGGTGATGGGCGAGGCTGCCGCCGTAAGCATCGGTGGCCTCCATGATCCGCCGCCAGCAGTCGAAGTAGACGCTTTCCATCTTCGCGGGATCACCGACCTGAACCGCGAAAGTGAAGTAGAGATTGAGCCCGCTGCGATAGAGGTGCGAGCTGTGCGCCGAGCCGGCCAGGCAGCCCTCGACCGATTGCAGGGATTGGGTCGCCTCCTCGTAGATGGCGTCGATGGCGATCCAGTCGGCG
>Ga0302314_10022893_pt1 | contig 10226 bp, 8 predicted proteins | sample III_Palsa_N2_3_FD_200533 | JGI IMG/M metagenome (GOLD analysis project Ga0302314, IMG submission 200533) | Peat permafrost microbial communities from Stordalen Mire near Abisko, Sweden - III_Palsa_N2_3 | ecosystem: Environmental > Terrestrial > Soil > Palsa > Peat permafrost | place: Sweden... | reverse complement strand
TTTCCGAGAGGAGACAAGCACGCATGCAGTTCGAATGGACCAACCCGTATCCGACGAGACGCACACCGGTATTTGCCCGCAATATCGTCTCCACGTCCCATCCACTGGCAGCGCAGGCAGGTCTGCGCATGCTGCTCAAGGGCGGCAATGCGGTGGATGCCATCATCGCCACGGCGGCCGCGCTGACCATCGTCGAACCTGTCTCCAACGGTTTGGGCAGCGATGCGTTCGCGATCATTTCCGACGGTAAAGGTGGCTTGCACGGCCTGAATTCCTCGGGCACGGCCCCGGCCGCGTGGTGTCCTGAATACTTTCTCAAGAAATATGGCGAGGCCGGCAACGGCATAGCCAACCAGCCGCAGCGTGGCGTCGACACAGTGACCATACCGGGCGCCGTCGCCGCCTGGTCGGCTCTGCATGAGCGCTTCGGCAAGTTGCCGTTCGCGGATCTGTTCGAGCCGGCCATCGAGCTCGCCCGCCGCGGTCATGCGGTAGCTCCGATGGTTGCGCATAAATGGGCCAACCAGGTGCCCTTGCTCAAAGACCTGCCCGGCTTTGCCCAGACCTTCATGCCCGAGGGCCGCGCCCCCAGGGTGGGGGAGCGCTTCGTCATGGCCGATGCGGCCAGGACTTTCGAGCGCATTGCGCAAACTCACGGCCGTGACTATTACGAAGGCGAGATCGCCGAGGCCATCGTCGCATTCAGTCGGGCCAACGGCGGCGCGCACACGCTGGACGACTTCCGTCAATACCGGCCGGAGTGGGTCAAGCCGGTCAGCCAGAGCTACGCCGGTCACGAGCTGCACGAGATCCCGCCCAATGGACAGGGGATCGCCGCACTCGTCGCGCTCGGCATCCTGAAATACCACGATGTCGCTTCCCTGCCGTGCGATTCGATCGAATCGCAGCATTTGCAGATCGAGGCGATGAAGCTCGCTTTTGCCGATACGTATCGCAAAGTGTCCGATCCGCGATCCATGTCCGTCACTCCCGAGCAGATGCTCGAGCCGGCCTATCTCGAATCGCGCGCGCGCCTGATCAATATGGACCGGGCAACCCACTTCGAATTCGGCCGGCCACCCGCGGGCGGCACGGTATATCTCACGGCTGCCGACGAGAACGGCATGATGGTCTCGTTTATCCAGTCGAACTACAAGGGCTTCGGCTCCGGCGTGGTCGTCCCGGGATGGGCGATCAGCCTGCAAAATCGCGGTGTGGGCTTTTCGATGGATCCGGCCTCGCCGAATGTGGTCGCCGGTGGCAAGCGCCCGTTCCAGACCATTATTCCGGCCTTCCTGACCAAACAGGGCGTGCCGGTCATGAGCTTTGGCGTGATGGGCGGCGACATGCAGCCGCAAGGCCACGTGCAAACCGTAATCCGCATGCTCAACTATCAGCAGAATCCACAGGCCGCATGCGATGCACCGCGCTGGAAGGTCAATCGCGATTTCACGCTCGATCTCGAAAGCACCATGCCGGACAGCGTGGTGCAAGGGCTCTTGGCGCGAGGGCACAGGCTGCATTCGGTCAACGATTCTTATATGGATTTCGGTGCCGGCCAGTTCATCTGGCGCCTATCCGATGATGGTTATGTGGCGGCCAGCGATTCGCGTCGCGACGGCCATGCGGTAGGGTTCTAAAGGATAGATGCAATGCATGCCACCAGTTCCCCCCCTTCCCTCGACCCGGCGCTGGCAAGCAAAGTAGTGTGGCGGCTCGCACCGCTGCTGATCCTGATGTATCTCGCCGCTCAGATCGATCGCAACAACGTCGGTTACGCCGCGCTGACCATGAACCAGAGCCTGGGCCTGGCGCCATCGGCGTTCGGGCTGGCGGCCGGGCTGTTCTATGTTGGCTACGTGCTGCTCGAAGTCCCGAGCAACCTGATGATGTATCGCTTCGGCGCGCGCCGCTGGCTCACGCGGATCCTGCTGACCTGGGGCGTAATAGCCTCGCTGACGGCGTTCGTCCAGCACGCGGGTCATCTGTACTTCCTGCGCTTCCTGCTCGGGCTGGCCGAAGCCGGCTTCTATCCCGGCATCGTGTTCTATATGACTTGCTGGCTGCCGCGTCGCGAGCGGGTTTGGCTGCAGTCGCTGTTCCAGCTAAGCATTCCGCTCGGGGGCGTGCTCGGCGCGCCGATCTCGGCCTTCCTGATCGCACATGTGTCGCTGGCGGGCTTCTCCGGTTGGCGCCTGATGCTATTTCTCGAAGGCCTGCCGGCCATCGTGCTGGCCGGCGTGGTGTTCTTCGTACTCAGGGACCGGCCCGACGATGCACCGTGGCTCACGGCTGGCGAACGCGAGCAATTGAACACAGCGCTCGAGGCAGAACGCGGCCCGACGCACCGCTTGGGGCTGCGCGGCACGCTGGGCGTGTTGTGCGACCGGCGCGTGCTGGGCTTCGGCCTGGTTTTTTTCGGCATCAACTCCGGCCTCGTCGCGCTGGGGTACTTCCTGCCGCAGATTATTGCGGGGTTCTCTGAGCGGTTCGCGACGCACTACGCAGTGACAGACATCGGCATGATCACGGCGATTCCGTATGCGATCGCGGCAGTCGCGATGCTGTGCTGGGGCCGCATGGCCCGCGCGACCGGCGTGCGCGGCTGGCACGTCGCGGTGCCGGCGGCTCTCGGCGCAGTGGCGATCGCCTCGGCATTGTTCCTGTCTTCGCCGTATCAGATCATGGCTGCCTTCACGGTGGGAGCAATGGGCATCTTCTGCCCGATCGCCTCGTTCTGGCAATTGCCCTCGCGCTTCCTGAGCGGTTCGGCAGCAGCGGCCGGCTTCGGACTGATCAATTCGATGGGCACCATGGCCGGCTTCGTCGGTCCCTTCGCCACGGGCTGGGTGCGCGAGCTAACCGGCTCGTACCGGCTGGCGATGCTCGGCGTGGCAGCGGTCATGATGCTCTCTGCGATTACGGTCATGCTGATGACGCGCAACATGTCGTCGGCGGCCACAGCGCCAACGCTCGAGGGCGCGTCCTGAGCCGGCAACCCGTTTCGTCAGTTCCGGCTACGCGGCCCCGATAAAGTGCGGGGCGAATCGCGCCGGGTTTGCCCGGCGTGGTAATGGCACCTAGCAGCAGGCTCCTAGCAACATCACATGGAACCGGCAGAAAAATGTCGTAACAAGGGAAAACTCCCGAAATCAATTGAAACGTTATATCATTTTGACTGTGAACAATTCTGCACCGGGCGCTCTCACGCTCGCGCCCATCCAACGAGGCTTATCATGAAAAGACGCTTGCTTGCGTTCGCCGCGCTGTGCGCACTTTCGCTCGGCGCAGTCGCGCAAACACCCGCCGCCGCGCAAGCGCCGATCCAACCGGTCCAGATCGTCGCCGCCGAGAATTTCTATGGCGACGTAGCCAAACAACTCGGTGGTGCACATGTCAGCGTCACCAGCATCCTGAGCAACCCCGACCAGGATCCTCATCTGTTCGAAGCCGACCCCCGCACCGCTCGCTCGCTCGCGCGCGCCAAAATGGTGGTGTATAGCGGCGCCGATTACGACCCCTGGATGGAAAAGCTGCTCAAGGCATCCCCGTCCAAAGATCGGCAGGTGGTCGTCGTCGCCGATCTGGTCGGCAAGAAATCGGGCGATAATCCCCATATCTGGTACGCCCCCCAGACCATGCCGGCACTGGCCGGTGCGCTGCACAGTTTTCTGAATCGCACCGACCCGGCCAATCAAGCCGAGTACGATCAGCGCTACCAGACCTTCATCACGTCGCTCAAGCCGATCGACGCCAAGGTCGCCGAGATGCGCGCGAAATATGCGGGCCGCCCGGTCACCGCAACCGAGCCGGTATTTGGCTATATGGCGCAAGCCGTGGGATTGACGGTGCGCAATGACAGCTTCCAGATTGCGATCATGAACGACACCGAGCCGAGCGCAGCCGATATCGCAGCCTTCGAGGGCGATCTGAAAGGGCGCAAAGTCCAGGTGCTGCTTTATAATGCGCAGGCTTCGAGCGCACTTACGCGCCGGATGCAGGCCTTGGCCAAAGCCTCGCGCATTACCGCCGTCAAAGTCACCGAAACCGAACCCCTGGGCATGAGCTATCAAAACTGGATGCTGTCGCAACTCAATGCGCTCGATACCGCGCTGGCCAGTTTCGCCCCATGACAGCACTGGCCGTCGAGCTCGATCACGTTACGCTGACGCTGTCAGGACGTACCATCCTGAGCGATGTCAGCCTGACGATAGAGCCCGGCCAGTTTATCGGTGTGCTGGGGCCTAACGGCGCCGGCAAGACCACACTGATGCGCGCGCTGCTCGGCCTCGTGCCCCCGGCGCAAGGCACGCTACGCGTGTTGGGCGAACCGCTGCAGCGCGGCAATCCACGCATCGCCTATTTGCCTCAGGTACGAACCAGCGCCGCCGTGCGACGCCTGCGCGGCCGCGATTTCGTTCTGAGCGCGGCGCTAGGCCATCACTGGGGCCGCCCCTGGCCCGATGCCAAGGTCCAGCACGAGGTCGATCGCGCGCTCGCGCAAGTCGGTGCGACCAAATTGGCCGCACGTCCGCTCGCGGAGCTTTCCGGAGGCGAGCGTCAACGGCTGCTGCTGGCGCAATGCCTGCTCGGCGAACCCGACATCCTGCTGCTCGACGAACCGCTGATCAGCCTCGACCCCAGCCATCAAAGCGGCGTGGTCGAGCTGGTGCGCGAACTGCAACAGCGCTTGCGCATCACCGTTTTGTTCAGCGCGCATGAACTGAACCCGCTGCTCGGAGCGCTCGACCAGGTTCTTTACCTGGGCCACGGGCACGCGGCGCTGGGCACCGTCGACGACGTGATTACCGGGCCTGTCTTGTCGCGTCTCTACGGCGCGCCGATCGAAGTCGAACGCTTGCATGGCCGCATCTTCGTGATGTCCGGCGCTTATGAAGTCGAGCACGCAGCTCATGTCGGACACTCGCACGATGTTTGAATACGATTTCATGATCAACGCCTTCGCGGCGGCCGGCATCGTTGCGCTGATGTCGGGCGTGGTCGGCTTTTTCCTGGTGATGCGCGAGCAGACCTTCGCCGGCCACGCGCTCTCGCACGTGGGCTTTACGGGCGCAACCGGCGCCGTGCTGATCGGCGTCTCGCCGCTGTGGGGCTTGATCGGTTTTACGCTTGCCGCCGGCGTGAGCATGGGCTTGTTGGGTGGCAAGCTCGCCGGGCGCGATGTCGCGATCGGCGTGGTGCTGTCGCTCTCGCTCGGGACAGGCTTGTTGTTTCTGCATTTTTTTACGGCTTACGCGACTCAAGCGACCGCCCTGCTGTTCGGCAATGTGCTCGGCGTCGATCACGACACGTTGGCGATCCTGCTCGGGCTTGGCGTGGTGTGCCTGGGCGCCATTGCACTGATGTTGCGCCCGCTGGTGTTCGCCACGCTGCAACCGGAACTGGCGGAAGCCAAGGGCATTTCCTTGCGCTTCGTGTCGGTGATTTTTCTGGCCGTGGTGGCGCTCGCTACCGCCGCGTGCGCGCAAATCGTCGGGGTCTTGCTCGTGTTCACGTTGATGGTGGGGCCTGCGGCTGCCGCGCAAAACGTCACGACCCGGCTTGGCAGAGGCGTCACTATCGCGGCCGTGCTCGCACTCTTGCAAGCGTGGGGCGGCCTCACCCTTGCTTACTACACCAACTGGCCCACCAGTTTCTGGATTACCGCGTTGAGTGCCGTTGTGTACGGAGCCAGCATTGTCGTGCACCGCAGACGCGCCTGAATCCATGACCCACACGCAGTGACGCGCACGCCGTGCTTGGAAAGGACACCGCGGCTCGATGCCTAAGCCGCCTTATCCGTTTGGCGCATTCCCTTAGTCCAATGATCTATAAAGTTTCGTCCTGAATCCGGTTACTCTGCGAAGAGTGCGCAGACGGCTGAAAATCGCGCCTTGCCGCGAAGCCGTCTTATTGACGTCAATAAGTGACGTCACCGAGCGACGCATCGAAGCGAAGCTGACGCCGTGGAAAGGGCGCATGTGATGAGGGTGTGTGCCTAGCTCATCAAAATGAGTCAGCAAACCGACTCAGGAAGACAGCACGCTCGCGTGATGCTTCAGGTGATCGTCGATAAAGGTCGAGATGAAATAATAGCCGTGATCGTAGCCCGCATGACGGCGCAAGGTCAGTGGCTGGCCCACGGTGGCGCAGGCGGCTTCGAATATTTCGGGACGCAGTTGCTCGGCAAGAAAGCTATCGGCGAGACCTTGATCGATCAGGATGCCTGCCTCGAAAGTGCGGCCCCGACTCAGCATCAGTTCGCTGGCATCGTATTGCCGCCAGCTTTCCCGATTCGTGCCCAGTTAGACGGAGAGCGCTTTTTCACCCCACGCGCATTGCATGGGGGCGGCAATCGGCGCGAAGGCCGACACCGAGCGAAACAACGTAGGATTGCGCAGCGCTAGCGTGAGTGCGCCGTGTCCGCCCATCGAGTGACCGAAGATACCGATGCGCGCGCCGTCGATCGGCAACTCGGCGCTGACGGCCGGCCGCAATTCGTCCACCAGGTAAGAGTACATCCGGTAGTGACGGGCCCACGGTTGTTCCGTGGCATCGAGATAAAAGCCTGCGCCCGCGCCGAAATCCCATGCGGCGCTCTCGCCCTCGATGCCTGTGCCACGCGGGCTGGTATCAGGCACGATCAGCGCGAGACCCAGTTGCGCAGCCATGCGCTGAGCGCCGGCCTTGATCACAAAGGTTTCTTCGGTACAGGTCAATCCGGACAGGTAGAACAGGCCCGGCACCGGACCCGCGCTCGCCTGCGGCGGAAGGTAGACAGCGAAACGCATCGGCAAGCCGATCTGCGTCGAGGCGTGGCGGTAAAAACGCTGCACGCCGCCGAAGCTGGCGTGCTCAGCAACAAGTTCGAACATCACGACTTCCGGTGAGTGGGGGCTTAGCAAGCGGCTGACGCGTAACTAATGCGTCACGAACAAGCGGCTAGAAGCGCCCGACTAGCAAAGCGCCAACGCCTAATACAACACCACGGAACGAATCGACTCACCGCTATGCATCAGGTCGAAACCTTCATTGATGCGCTCAAGCGGCAGACGATGCGTAATCAGGTCATCGATGTTGAGCTTGCCTTCCATATACCAATCGACGATTTTCGGCACATCGGTGCGTCCGCGTGCACCGCCAAACGCCGAGCCTTTCCACTCGCGGCCGGTCACCAACTGGAACGGTCGAGTACTGATCTCCTGCCCCGCCGCCGCCACGCCGATGATGAACGATTGCCCCCAACCCTTGTGCGTGCATTCGAGCGCCTGGCGCATCACGTTGACATTGCCGATGCACTCGAAGCTGTAATCGGCGCCACCATCGGTCAGCTGCACGATGTGGTCGACCACGTTCTCGGTTTGTTTCGGGTTGATGAAGTGCGTCATGCCGAACTTGCGGGCCAGCGCCTCGCGCGCCGGATTGATATCGACACCGATGATCTTGTCGGCTCCGACCATGCGCGCCGCCTGAATCACATTCAAACCGATGCCGCCCAGGCCGAACACCACCACATTGGCGCCGGCTTCGACCTTGGCCGAAAACACCACGGCGCCCACGCCGGTGGTAACACCGCAACCGATATAGCAAACCTTATCGAACGGGGCATCCTCGCGAATTTTAGCCACCGCGATTTCCGGCACCACGATGTAATTGGAAAAGGTCGACGTGCCCATGTAGTGAAACAGCGGCTTGCCATCCAGCGAAAACCGCGACGTCGCATCGGGCATCAAGCCGCGCCCTTGGGTCGAGCGTATCGCCTGACACAGGTTGGTCTTGCGCGACAGGCAGAATTTGCACTGACGGCATTCAGGGGTGTAGAGCGGAATGACATGATCGCCCGTCTTCAGCGAACGCACGCCCTCGCCCAGCTCGACCACCACGCCCGCGCCTTCATGACCGAGAATCGCCGGGAAAAGGCCTTCCGGATCGGCGCCCGACAGCGTGTAGTAGTCGGTATGGCAGATACCGGTCGCCTTGATTTCGATCAGGACCTCGCCCGCGCGCGGGCCATCGAGTTCCACTTCTTCGATTGTGAGCGGCTTGCCCGCTTGCCACGCAATAGCGGCTTTGGTTTTCATCGTATCTACTCCCGAAAAATCAGCCGGCAGCGCCGGCCTTCGGCGCGCTGGCAGGTTGATCCACCTGGGGTTGATCCACCTGCACCGGCGCGTCAGCATCGCGTGGCTGTTCACCATTATTCTGCAGCCATCCGCCACCGAGCGCCTCATACAAGGTCACCAGGTTGGTCAGCCGCTCCAGGCGCGCTTGAATCAAGTTCAATTGCGCGCTGTAAAGAGCTGTCTGCGCGTCGAGCACCGGCAGGTAACTGTCGACCCCACTATTAAATCGCAGTAACGACAGATCCAGCGAGCGCTGGTTGGCGTAGACATCCTTCCCAAGCGCAACAATCTCTTCATCATACGTGCCGCGCGCGGACAAGCCATCCGAAACTTCACGGAATGCGGTCTGGATCGATTTTTCATACTGCGCAACTGCGATTTTCTTCTGCGTCTTGGCGATGTCCAGGCTGGCGCGCAGCGACCCGGCGTTGAAAATCGGCAAGGTGATATCGGGCGTAAACGCCCAGTTGGCCGAACCCGGCTTGAACAAACCGCCCAGCGTAATGCTTTCGGTGCCACCCGTGCCGGTGATCACGATGGTCGGGAAGAACGCCGCGCGCGCCGCGCCGATATTGGCATTGTTGGCGAGCAGCGTGTCTTCCGCCTCGATGATATCGGGACGTCGCGTCAACAGATCCGAAGGCAAGCCCGCAGGGATGTCGGCGAGAATACGCTGGTCGTCCAGCCCAAGCGGCGCCGGCAGATCGGCCGGCAACGGCTGGCCGACCAGCAGCACCAGTGCATTTTCTGCCTGTGCACGAGCGCGGATCTGCGCCTGGTAATTGGCCTGGGCCTGATCGACCACGGTTTCAGCCTGACGCAAACTCAGTTCGGTGCCGGTTCCCACGTCGAATTGCGCTTTGGCGAGCCGGTACGAATCCTGCGAGGTCCGCAAGGTGTCCTGGGTCACTTTCAACGCTGCGTCGTCCGAGCGCATCGTCAGGTATTGGTTCGCGACTTCGGACACGAGCAGGATTTCGGTCGCCTTGCGCGCCTGAGCCGTCGATAGATACTGGTAAAGCGCCTGGTCTTTCAGGCTTTGCAGATGCCCGAAGAAATCCAGTTGCCACTGCGCCTGCAGCCCCACGCTGTAAACATTGGTGATCGCGCCGCTGCTCACGCTGCCCAGCCCGGTGGTGGTGCTCACGTCGCCAGTAGACTTCGACGCCGAGAACACGCCAAGCGGCGTGCGTGAACGCGATTGCGAGCCCGCCGCCGTAATCTGCGGGAACAGGTTCGCACGTTCAATCCGATACTCTGCGCGCGATACCTCGATATTGAGCACCGCGACGCGCAAGTCGCGATTATTGCGCAGGGCCAGCTCAACCAGCTTTTGCAGTTGCGGATCGCCGAGGAAATCGCGCCAGCCAATGTCTGAAGCCGCGAGCGCGCCCGCGCGTGTGCCCGCGCGTGTGCCCGATTCGGCATTGGACGCCTGGCCGCGATACGCTTCGCCGGTCGGGAAGGTCGCCGACACAGGCGCATCGGGGCGCACGTAGTGCGGCGCCAGGGTGCAGCCCGTGGCGAGGGCGGCCGCAGCCAGGGTCAGGGGTAAGGAGAAATTTCGCATCTTAATGTCCCACCTTGTCTGCCGTTCCCAGGCCTGGTTCGTCGGGTTCGCGCGGTGGCTCGTTCGGCTCGTTTGACCCCGCAGGCTTGGCCTTGCTGAACTTCTCGCGCACGACCACGAAGAACATCGGGATCAGGAAAATCGCCAGGAACGTCGCGGTCAACATACCGCCGATCACGCCAGTGCCGATCGCGTGCTGGCTGCCGGAACCTGCGCCGTTACTGATCGCTAGCGGGAACACACCGAGTATGAAGGCCATCGAGGTCATCAAAATCGGGCGCAACCGCAGACGCGCCGCTTCCATGGCCGCATCCACCGCACTCATGCCCTTATCCTGCAGATCCTTGGCGAATTCCACGATCAGAATCGCGTTTTTCGCCGACAACCCCACCGTGGTCAACAAACCAACCTGGAAATACACGTCGTTCGAAAGACCGCGAATTGTCGTGGCCACCAACGCGCCGATAATTCCGAGCGGCACCACCAAGATCACCGAAAACGGAATCGACCAGCTTTCGTACAAAGCGGCCAGG
>Ga0302314_10022892_pt1 | contig 10226 bp, 9 predicted proteins | sample III_Palsa_N2_3_FD_200533 | JGI IMG/M metagenome (GOLD analysis project Ga0302314, IMG submission 200533) | Peat permafrost microbial communities from Stordalen Mire near Abisko, Sweden - III_Palsa_N2_3 | ecosystem: Environmental > Terrestrial > Soil > Palsa > Peat permafrost | place: Sweden... | reverse complement strand
TGGAACGGCCGCAGCTGCCCGTCGCGGCCGCGCAGCGGGAACGCCATCTCGCCCGCCACGCCGGCGGCCCGCACGGCCATCCACTTGCGCACCACCTCGCCGTAGACCTGCGGGTCGTGCAGCGGCTTCAGCCCGCCCACGCGCAGCGCCTCGACGTCGGCGCCGGTGTAGTCCAGCCAGGCGTCGTTGACCCAGACGATCCGCCCCTCGGCGTCGGAGATCCAGCATGGGATCGCCAGGCTCTGCGCCAGCTGCCGGAACGGCAGCTCCGCCTCGGCCCCAGCTGCGGCTGGATCTGGCGACGCGGCTGCGGAACTCATGCGGCCTCCGGTCGGCGGCCCATGCGGCGCGCCGGCGCCGATAGTGTGCAAGATCGTGCGCCGAGGGAAGCGGCTATGGCGAGGCTGTCCTCAGGCGCCCGTCACGAAAGGGAATCTACTTGCCGGCGGCCGACGCGGCGGATGCCGCGCCGCGCCAAGCGCCGCCTTGAGCTTGGCGATCTCCGAGCAGGCTGAGTAGCCGTCAGAGTCGCCCCGCGGCGCCCGAAGCCGTGGCGTGCGCGAAGGGCGTCTGGCCGGTGGGCGACGTGCTGGAGACCAGGGCCGTGTTCGCGGCGTCCGACGGCGCGAAGGCCGCGGCGGCGTGGGCGAAAGCCAGCACCTTCGGGTCGATCGCCTTGGGCGCGGCGGCCGGGATCGGATCGATCAGCGTGCCGCCGTGGCCGTCGCTCAGCACCGGATAGGCGCCGGCCGCGCCGCCGGCGAGCTTGAAGGTGTACGTGTGGCCGCCGTCGGTGAGCACGAGGTCCGCGCCGACCACCGTGGCAGAGGCGCCCGCGACGAAGGCGATGCTCCTGAGGTCGATGTCCTCGCCGGTCCCGTTGAAGCTGGAGATCACGTTGGCGAACGTCTCGCCGGCCGCCGGTGCGTCCGCGGCGTCGATCTGCAAGACCGCCGAGCCGGTGGAAGGCTGGACGAACGTCACGGTCCCGCTCCCGAGCGCATCGGCGGTCGCGAGTTCGATCGTCCCGCCGCTGATCACTGCGTTCCCGGCGAACTTCGCCCCGTCCCCGCTCAGCACCAGATCGCCGCCACCGGTCTCGGCGATCGTCCCCGATCCCAGCAGGATGCCGGCCAGCGTCCCGTCGCCGGCGATGACCGCCGTGCCATCGTCGGTAAACTCGCCGCCCGAGATCAGAATAAGGCCACTTGCCGTGCCGCCCGAGGAGACCAACAATTTGCCACCGCTCGAGATGGTCGCAGTCGTAGCTTCGCCGCCGGAGCGCACGTAAGCGACCCCGCCGGCGTTGACGATGGTCCCCGACGCTATCCCCGACGCCAGAACGTACTGGGTCCCGCCGCTCAGTACGTTGGTTGCGCTTCCCAGACCGTGGGATTCGATATCTTCCCTGCCATCCGCGCTTACCAAGGTGCCGGAGGCCGTCCCCGACGAAAGGACGACGTCGGAGCCACCACTTGAGACCGTTGTTCCACTAGCAACGCCTCCGATAGAGATGTACACCGCACCACCAGTCGAAACGGTGGCGCCACTTAGTGTTCCTGGCCCCCGGAGGATCTCTTGGCCGCCGCTCGAAAGGATCGCGCCGGTAGAAACGCCAAGTGAAAAAACGTACTCCACGCCCCCGGCTGCCACCGTGGTCCCGATCGCCACACCGCCGGAGTCGACGTCCTGCTTGCCCCCTGAAAGAGTGGTGTCGCTCGCAACAGCTGACCCCGTATAGCCGGTCACGGTTGAGATGAGTTCGGTGCCGCCGCTGAGCACTATCGTCCCGCTGGTGTCGCCGGCCTCGAGGATCGCCAAGCCGCCGTCCTGGACCCTCGCAGCGTTCTCAACACTGCTGATAACCAGTTCGCCGCCGTCTTGAACGATGTCGCCAGAGCCGAGGCCGCCGTCCAGCTCTTCAACCCCGTGGCTTTGCACGACAGTCCCGTTCACTAGGCCGCCGTCTACGATCTCTACGCCGCTGCTTTGGACGGTCAGGGCGTCAGCCTCCCCGCCTGCGGAGATGTAGACCTCGGTATCTTCGTGATAGGCTCCAGCAAACGTTGCGCCGCTAATCAAACCAAAGATGTAATTCGTGTCCACCAGCGCTCCCGAACCGCCGAGGAGCGAGCCGCCAGAGGAGACGATTACGGCGTCGACGAGCCCGCTCACCCCCACACTTACCGTTACACCGCTTTCGATGCCCTCTGCGGCAAGCTGAATGATCCCGCCGCTCGACACCGTGACACCGCTGATTACAGTCGTGCTTGATCCTGCTCCGTCTGCAAGGTTGGTTGTCACCACGCCATTGTGAAATTGAACAGCTCCGCCACTCTGAACCATGCCATTGGAGGAGTAGCTGCCGTCGAGAAGCACCTCCACGCCACCACTGAGAATGTTAGCGGAGACGACCCTTCCGCCGTCCGAGACCAGAAGCTCGGTGCCGCTGGAAATGATGAGGCCGCTTTCGGTCTGGCCGGCGCCCACAACAATGATGCTCATCGGACCACTCCTCAGCGGGTTGCGCAGCCCGTAGCTCGCTGCCTGATTGAGCGCAGTCTAGTCTGAATTGGCGTGAGCGCGTCTAGCCGGAGCACAAATAGTCCGATCCTCGCATCGATTCAATCTCAGCTTGCCAACAGCGTCGCCCGCCGCCTAAAGGCTTAAGGTGGCTGCCAAGGTCGCTCGGTTCGGTCTGGCTACGATCGCCTAGCCGTCGGCGCTTTAAGTGCCTCGGACCAGGTTGGCGAGCTGCACCAAAGAGCGAGTACCGTTCTCCGGGGAGGGGACCATGAGGCTTGCAACGCTGGCTGCACTTCTGACAACCTTGATCGCCGCGCCAGTTCTCGCGCAAAACATCCCCGTAAAATCCGCGGAAGAATTCGCGGAAGAATTCGGAAGAATTCGTCGACACGATACCTATACCCCGGAAGATAGACGGCTGCTTCTCGCGGCTTACGAACTCCGCCAGAGCCGCGACATCGCCGCCGGGCGCCTTGACGACGATTCACCGGCAGTGTGAGGTCCGGAGCGTGGGGCCGACTTCGCCCCGCGCGGTCTTTGACATTGTCCATCGCAAGGAATGACCCCGGACACCGGCCCTGGCTGTCCGGGCGCGCAAGAATTTGCCGGGCCGCCACAATGGGGGCGCCGTTAACAACGGAAATTTACGGTGGCGCCGAAATCCGACTCGGGGCGAAACGGCAAGTTTCAACCCTTCGCGGTGGCGAGAGATTTCATCGGCCATGGCGCGACGCCCGCACCGCGGGCCATGCCGCGAGGCGAAGCGTGGCGGCGGCCGGGGTCGGCCGCCGCCAGCTCTCGCGCCCAGCTCAGCGCGACGCCGCTACGGCGCGGACTGCAGGGAGATCGACGCCACGCCGGCGGCGATGTTCAGGCCGGCCGAGGCCTCGATGCTGACGGGCTGCAGCGAGACGGTGTTGTTCGACCCGCCGACCAGCGCGTTGGCGCCGGCGCCGACACCGGCGGAGCCGCCGGCGGTGACGCCGCCGTAGTTGCCGGCCAGGGCGCCGTGCGGAAGCTGCGCGGTCGGCGCGAACACCGCCCACACCATCACGCCACCCTTCTGGTAGCCGATGTCGACGCCGTACTTGGTGATGCTGCCGGTATAGTCTTCACTGATGTTCGACACGCCGGTGTAGGTGCAGTCGAGGTCCTTCGAGGACCCGAAGATCAAGCCCCAGCCGCTGCTGACGTTGCAGGTCAGCAGGCCGACCTTGACGCCCGCCGGATCTGCTTGCGCCTGCGAGGCGAGGCCCAGGCACGCGGCGGCGGCGAGTCCCAAGAGAAGCTTGTGTTTCATAGTTCGCTCCAGATTCTGTTCCAGCGGCGCCGCATGACAAGGCGTTCGAGTGCGGGCGGCGCCGCCCGCGTCGATCAAACGGGTTCGGAGGGGACAGTCAAGCTCGCCGAACGGCGTCGCCCCTCCATCGCCGTCTCCGCCCGCCAAATACCTGCTGGAAGTTTTGGGTCAACGTACAGCATTGCTTAATCACGCCTTGGTACACGCTTGCCGCTAGTCGGGATAACGCTGCACGGGAGGACCGGGCAATGGCCGACTCGCATTTTGGCGCCGACGCGCGCGATCCGGGCGAAGAGCCGCTGCGGGTGCTGGTCGTCGACGATCACGACATCAATCGGCGCGTGGTCCAGGCGATCCTGCTGGAGTTCGGCTGCGCCGTCACCCTGGCGGCGACCGGCGAGGAAGCGGTGGACGACGCGTTCCTGCAGCCGTTCGACCTGATCGTCATGGACCTGCACATGCCGGGCGTCGGCGGCGACGAGGCGGCCCGCCACATTCGCCGGCTGAGCGCCTCCCGCAGCGCCTTCATCGCGCGCTGGAGCACCGAGGCGCCAGGGCGGCTGGACGCCGGCCTCTACGACGGCGACCTGCCCAAGCCGGTCACCTTCGCCGCGCTCTGGGACGTGGTCTGCGAGGCGCGCCGCCGGTCGCGCAACCGCTCGGAGGATCTTGCGGGAGAGGCGAGGCGCGCTGCGGGCGAACGACGCTAAATCTCGCTCCAGTTCCTACTTTGTTCTTGCCGCGCGGCTACAGTCCCGATATCGTCGGCGCTGGTACGTGGCGGCCTTTCGGACGCGGGACTACACCTGGAGCGGTCGGCGCGATGCGCGAACTGTTTGCAATTGCCGCCTTGATGGCTAGCTCTCCGGGCGCCGACCCGGGGATCGACGTGGACGGTTTCCGATCGCCGCCATGGCGCGCCGCCGCCGACGAGAAAACCACCTCGGACCGTACGCCCTTCGCCGTCTGCAACGGGCTGATATCGGACTTCGCCTCGCGATCGAACAGCAAGGTGAAGGATCAAGCATACTCGGTCAGCAAGACTTGGGGAGACGTGCTGCGAGCCAGGGTCACGGAGGCGGGCGCAGGCTCGTCGCCCACGACCGATGTCGTCTGTTGGTCCAAGCCCGGTTCGCGCACGCAGATCGCTGTCTGGATCGAGGACCCTGCGGGTCGCTAGGTGGCGTCGCCGGCGACGTGCGCCGGGCCAGCCCTCACCTGACCAGATCGTCGGAGCCCGGACGGGGCGGGGCGCCGTCCCGCTTGCGGCCGGCCAGCAAGGCCCAGACGACGATCACGGCCACGACGCCGAGCGCCAGGACGATGTAGGGCCAGTTGTCCGCCGCCAGCCGGACGAGGTCGTAGCCGAGCGCGATCACGCCCAGCGTGCCGAGCAGGATGGCGATCGTCGCCGCCAGCTTGCCGAGCACGATGTCGAGGCCCAGCGGCCAGACCCCCCGCGGCCGCGGCTCGCCCTTCGCCGGCCCCAGGGCGAAGCGCCAGATCAGCGCCGCATAGACCAGCGTGGCCGGCGCCGTGAACTTCCACAGCGCATCGTAGATATCCAGCACGTCGCCCAGCGCCAGCACGAACCCGACGACGGCGATGACGGCGAGCGCGATGCGGGCCGCTGTTCCGGTGAGATAGATGTTCATCGCTTCAGCGCGGCCTCGGTTCGGCGCATGACACCGCTGAACGGGCCTCAAATCAAGCGCTCCGACGCTTCGCGGCAGGGCGTTCGATCTCGTTTTGTTCTGGACAACCCCGAAGCGAACGGCGTAGCTTCGTCGCGCCCTGACGATTTCAAAGAGAAGGCTCAGCGCCCGAAATGCATGCCTTGCTGGCTTCAATTGTCGGGATGGCGAGCCTGCTCAGCCACGGATGCGAGGTCTTGAAAATGGATCAACTGGCGTTTCCGCCCAGCACGCCGGCCATCGATGAGACGGCGGTTTCCGATCACACCGGCTTCGAGAACTGCGAGCGGGCGCTGCAGGGCATCGCCTCTCTAGGCTGGGCGACCCTGACGGACCGCCAATACTACGTCAGTCCGAAGTGGGGGAACGTGCTTCGCGGCAAGTTCGCGCTGAAAGGCGAAGCGAGCGCGCCCGCGCCGATCGTCTGCTGGTCAAAGCCGGGTGAGCCCGCCGAATTTATGATCGATATGTCGAGCAGCGCCAAGTGATCCTGGGCTTGCCGCACGGTTGCCTGGAGGCCTGGCCGAGAATCGAACTCGGGTACACGGATTTGCAGTGGGATGTGCGTTCCTTCAAGCATTTGAAAATACGCACATTTTCGTGAGTCAGGATGTGAGTGTGTGAGGCACTGTGTGTATTTGGGCCTCATCTTCGCCCGATATCGCCGAGACAGGGGATTTCTTTGAGCCACCTGGCCGCGCAGGCGTCAGACTCGGTCAATTGACCCGCCAATCTGGAATTGGCGGGGCGTCGCGCGAAGCTCGACGCGAATAGGCGTTGCACCGCAACGCCTTAAGACCCCGCAACCGTCGGGCACAAGCGCCCGACTTCGACCGGTGTCCACAGCTGCGAGGCCTGGGGTGCAAGCCTCTCCGCAGGTGGCTCCAACGGCGCGCGAGTTCGCGCGCCGTCTCCGGGGGTTCGCGGGTTTTCAACAATGCGCCGCTCACCCCACACCGATCGAAGTCGGGCGCTTCGCTCGCTGGCTGTCGCATCCACTCAGAGGCGGCGTCGTGGACGCCGCACTTCGCGGGCGACGAGCCGCGCCGACGGTTGCGGGGAATGCTCCCTCGTGTCGGGCCACTCGCGACTTTGGCTTCGCGGGGCGTCGGGGCGACGCCCTTGGACGGGCTTTAAGGTCGCCCAGAGGGGCGACCGGCCCGGGGTCTCGCGTTCGGCGGGTACGCGGTCCTTGGTTTAAGATGTGGGGGGAAATCAACGGTATTAAGCCCGACCCCGTCGCGCCGCACACGAGGGGCCGAATCCCTGATTTACAACCGCAAACATCGTCCCGTCTGGGACACTTGCAACGTTCCGCGATCGGGGAGGGAGTCGGCCTCAGTCAGAGATGCCCCGCACTAGCCGAGGCTGTGGCGTGCGCAAACGGGGTCTGGTCGATGGGCGACGTGCTGGAGACGAGGGCCGTCTTGGCGGCGTCCGATGGCGCGAAGGCGGCGAGGGTGTGGGCAAACCGCGTCACCTCGGGATCGATCAACGTACCGCCATGTCCGTCGCTGAGCACTGGATAGGCGCCCGCCGTGGTTCCGGCGATGTCAAAGGTGTAGGTATGGCCGCCGTCGGTCAGCGCCAGCGTGGACCCGACCACCGTGGCCGAGGCCCCCGAGATGAAGGCGATGCTTTTGAGGTCGATGTCCTCGCCTGCGGCGTTGAAGTTGGAGATAACGTTGGCGAAGGTCCCGCCCGCCGCTGGCGCGTCCGCCGCATCGATCTGCAAAACCGCCGAGCCAGTCGAGGGCTCGACGAACTCGACAAAGCCGCTCCCGAGGGCCTTCGAGACGCCGAGCTCGGCCGTGCCGCCGCTGATCACCGCGCCACCGGCGAACTTCGCCCCGTCTCCGCTCAGCACCAGATCGCCGCCGCCGGTCTCGGCAATCGTTCCTGATCCCAACAGAACGCCCGCCAGCATCCCCGCGCCGGAGATCGCCACCTGGCCGTTGTCGGTGAGCTGGCCGCCTGAACTTAGCGTGAGGCTGTTCGCCGTCCCGCCCGACGAGACCGCGATCTTGCCGCCGCTGGACACCGTCGCCGAGACCGCGTCGCCGCCGGAGAGCACGTAGGCCACGCCGCCGCTGTCGACTGTCGTCGCGGAGGTGGTCCCCGAATTCAGAACATACTGGGTCCCGCCGCTCAGCACGGTGGTCGCGCTGGCGACGCCGCCCGACTCGACATCCTCCCGGCCGCCCGCGCTCAGCACCGTACCCGAGAGTGTCCCCGCGGCGAGGACCGCGTCAGCGCCGCCGCTCGACACCGTGGTCGCGCTCGCCGCGCCGCCGGACGAGACGTATTCCGCGCCGCCGGCCGAGACGGTGGTCCCGCTCGCCGCACCGGCCCGAACGATCTCCTGGCCGCCGTCCGAGACGATGGTTCCGTTCGCAGCGCCGCCGGCGAAGACATAGGCCACGCCGCCGCTCGACACGGTGGTCCCGTCGGCCGCCCCGTAAATGTCCGCCTTACCGCCCGAGAGCCGGGTTGCGCTCACGACCCCGCCGGAGCGGACATAGACCGCCCCGCCGCCATAGACCGTGGTCCCCGTCACATTGCCGCTCGACAGCACCTGCTCCAGGCCGCCGCTCAGAACGATGCCGCCGCTCGTGACGTCGTCGAGGTACGACAGACCGCCGGATTCAATCTGCTCCTCGCCGCCGCTCGAGATCGTCGTCCCGCTCGCCAGTCCGAAGGTCCCGATGTACTGGACGCCGCCGCTCAGCACCGTGGTTCCGTAAGCGAAACCGCGGGCTTCAGCCTCCTGCGTCCCGCCGCTGAGGACCGTGGTTCCGCTGGCGACAGCGTGTAGGTATTCGTAGCCCCCGCTTTCGATCTGTGTACCGGTGGTCGAACCATAGTCGGTGAGAGAGGCATCGCTCAGCACGGTGCCCGAGGCAACCCCGCCGGCTATGACGGTAAGGGCGCTGTCGCCGCCGGAGACGGTGACGTTACTGGCCGACCCGCCGGCCAGTAGGTGAAGCTGACCCCCGTCATCGACTGTCACGTCGGTGACGGTCCCGGACGAAACATTGGCGTTTTCTACGATCGTCACCCCGCTCACGGAGCCCATGTCGTAGAAGTCGCCCGAGAGAACTCCGGCGCCCCGGAGCAGGCCTCCCGAGGACACCGCCAGCGATTCTCCCACCGCGCCTGACGACAGCGTCGCCGAGCCGCCGCTGAGGATGCTGCTGTCCTCGACCGTCCCGCCGGAGAGCACGACGAGCGGGTCGCCCGCCGAAATGCTGAGGCCGCTGCTGGTGACGCCAGAGGAAACGGTTATGGTCATCGGAGGGTCCTTGCGGAGTCGGGCGCCAACCCCTAGTGGAGCAATTCTAGCCCTTCGCGCTCACCGGCGCTAGCGTCGAACACGCGCTGGGATCGACGCCGCAGTCCCGCTACCGTCGCTCAGCCTATCAGCGATCCATCGATCACGCTCTACTGCCGCGGACGGGCGATTGTAAACGTGAGTTCCGCGTGCGCCTTCTTGATTAGCCCGTCGCATCTCTAAAACGAGCCCGTGCAGCCGCCGATGAACTTGTCCGAATACGAGGGTGTGAGGGTGAACGTATAAGTGACGGTGGTTGGACCCGTCGCCGATTCGCCGCCCGTGAGGACGGGGGTCTTCGAAATATCCCGAAGCACGGGGCAGGCCCAACCATTCTGCGCCGGTGGAAGATTGAGCGTCACTTGAGCCAACATCATGCCAGACGAGTCGGCTATAATTTCAAAAGACGTTGTCCCATTCGCAACGATGTTCGGCATCGTGCCCAGACCATCCGTGCTGGTCATCGTCGGTTTTACACCTGAGTACACATATTTGCCGTTCAACAAAGCTCCGCCCGGGTACATAGTCGTGCTGTTGCCCGAGTTCAGAACGCCTGTTGTAGTAACTGACGATACTCCATCACCTATTGCGATCTGGTTGCTCGCGGTAATCTCGGCACCGTACCCTATGGCAGTTGAGTTAGTGAGTGCATCCGCGTTAGCTGTAGCTGTAGCACCCAAGAAAGTCAGCTGAGAGCCGGTTTCAAGTAGTAACACGCTATTGTAGCCTGCCTCCATACCGACCGCAACATTGTCGTTGCCGGTGGTGTTGCCATAGCCGGCATAATAGCCAACAAAGACCTGTTCCACCCCCGAGGTATTCCCGTAGCCCGCTTCGTACCCGAGAAAGGAATTGTTTCCGCTGCCAGTGTCGTTGATCCCGGCATAGGCACCAAGAATAGTATCGTAGCTAGTGCTCATCCCGTATCCCGCTCGAGCACCAAAAACCGCGTTATCGCTGCCGGTGCTCTGGTAACCAGCGCGATAACCATAGAGAGCGTTGGCTGCGCCCGTGCTATCGGTGGAGCCGGCCTGGTATCCATAGAAATCATTGTCAGTGGCCGTGCTATTGAGTAGGCCGGCAGACGATCCGAAGAAATCGTTATAGTTTCCGGATGTATTGCTGTAGCCAGCCTGCAATCCGAAAAAGTTGTCATACTCACCGCTTATATTGCTGTATCCGGTGCAGTGCCCCCCAACGAAAACGTCGAAACTACCGCTTGTATTAACAAACCCGGACTCGAAACCAACGAACGTGTTGTCAATCCCGTAGGACTGCTCTCCGGTATTGAAACCGATGTATATGTTGTTCTTGCCATAGTAGGTTGTCGAACCGACAGTGCCAGTCAGCGTGTAGCCAGCGGCAGTACCGACCG
>Ga0302314_10022891_pt1 | contig 10227 bp, 7 predicted proteins | sample III_Palsa_N2_3_FD_200533 | JGI IMG/M metagenome (GOLD analysis project Ga0302314, IMG submission 200533) | Peat permafrost microbial communities from Stordalen Mire near Abisko, Sweden - III_Palsa_N2_3 | ecosystem: Environmental > Terrestrial > Soil > Palsa > Peat permafrost | place: Sweden... | reverse complement strand
CAGCTCTTCCGCCTCGTCCATCGGGAAATCCTGAACAATCCCTTCGACTATGATTTCCCGCGCCAGCCCGTTTCCTGCGCGCTTGCGGAAGAGAAAGGCGGCCTGGATGAATCCCTCCTCCTAATCGATTCCACTCATCCGGAGATTCCGCTGTCCTTCCAGCGTTCGGGGAAAAAGATCGTCTTCCTGGTCGAGCTTCCCGCCCGCAGCCATCGCTCCATCGCCCTTTACCGCGCGGAAACGGCTCAGGCCGCGCCCATTTTTCCCGATTCGCCCCTCTTCGCTTTCGAGGCCGAAGGGACGATCCTGCGTATCGAGACGGGCCGCGCCTCCTTCCTCATTCCCTATGGCGGGGAGAAGGCCGCGCCGCCGCTTCTCTCCGTGCGCGGCGAGGACGGGCTGTGGCGGGGAAAGGGACGCTGGAAACTGCCTCCCGGCCTCTCCATCGTCCGCCGCCATGCGGAAATCGTGGAAAAGGGTCCGGTCTTTCTCTCGGTTCGCATCGACTATCTTTTTTCCAACGGCGCCTCCTATGCCTGGATCGTCACCGCTTACCAGGGCGAGCCACTCCTCCTCGTCGACGAGATTTCCGATGAGATTGCCGACGCCGCTTTTGAGTTCTCCCTTCAGGAATGTAGCGGCGGCCGGGGTTACCTTCACTGGAAGAAGGAAGGGATCGACCGGCACTGGAGCGACCTCCGGTCGGAAGCGCGTGAATTGGCCCGGCTGCAGGAATCGGTCGCCTGGTGGATTCCTCCCCAGGGCTTCGCCTACGCCATGACACCCGCCTCCGAGAAGGCCCGCGATTACATCGCCGTCTTCACGCGGCAGCGGGGAGAGTGGATCGATCGGAAGTTTTCCCGGCTGGCGCAAGGACCGGGGGACGATCACCGGGAGCTCGACTGGCCCTTTCCTGAAATGGTCGGATCGACCCTCTCCATGATCACGGCGCAGACCGATGCCGCGGGGGACGCCTTCTTCCAGTTCGGTTGCTTCGACGGCGAGCGCCGCTGGGGCCTCATCCTCTCCACGCTTGATCGGAATGACGGGCACTGGAAGGAACTCTCCTCGGCGCAGCATAAGTTTTCGTCACCCCGCCTCCAGGATTTCAAGTCCTGGAACCTCGACGAAGCGGACCGCATCGAGCGCCCCTTTGTCGTCGCCCACCGGGCCGATCTGCCTGCCCTCCGGAAAAAGAAGGATTCCCCCAGCTTCGCCCCGATCTGGGAGCGGATTCAAAAATGGGATTCCGGCGCCGGCATGCGCTTCGCCATCGAGGGGGATCCGCTGATCGCCTGGCGCAAGAAGCTGGAGATTCTCCACTTGTCGCGGCTACGGGCCAAGATGGCGCTGCTGGGACGGGATTTCGGCGACACCTACAGCCCGGTCGGCGGCCGCGCCATCACCCGCTGGGCCGAGGATTACGATCTCATCGCCGCCAGCGGCGTCTTCACCCCCGAGGAGGAGCGGACGGTCCGCCGCTCGCTGATGCTGCTGAGCCATATGTTCATGGAGCCCGACTTGATGAACTGGAAATATAATTCGCGCAACGCGAATTTCGAGGCCGATCGGGTCGACATCATCGGCACCGTGGGCGTCTGTTTCCACGGCAATCCCGACGCGGCGCTTTTCGTCGAGCACACCATTGCTTTAATGGAGAAATCCCTCGAGGTCTACTGCACGCCCGGCAGCGGAAAATGGTATGAGAATCCCGCCTGCTATTACCTGCATGCGGCCAAGTGCCGGATGAACGTCGCCTTCCATCTGGCGAGGCACGGTCTGTTCGATGTCACCCGGATGCCCCGGCTCAAGGATTTCCTGCGCTGGGCCATCCTGCTGCTGACTCCGCCCTGCCCCCATTCCTACGAGCAGATGCGCGACGGCCTTTCCGAGGAGGCCTATTTCAACTCGGAGCGGGTGCGCCGCGTCCCGCCGATCGGTGACCATGCTCATCTCGGCCCCTGGGTTCCCGACCACTATGCCATGGCGGCCTCGCTTTACCGGAAGGACGACCCGGCGTTCTCCGACCTGCTTCTGGCCGCCTTTCACGCCGGCGGCGGCGATGGAGGCCATCACGGCAATCCCTCGGCTCTGCTGGCCGCCCTTTCTCTGGACGACCTCCGTCCGGTCGGCCTGCCCCCGCTCTCCAGCCGGCGGCTGGAGGGATTCGGCGCCGTCTTCCGCGACCATTTTAGCGAAGAGAACGAATTCTACCTTCTCTTCAAGCAGGGACCAGGCGGTTACCGCTATCACCGCACCGAGGGCGGGCTGATTCTATTCGTCGACGGACGTCCCCTCCTCTATGACGGCGGCGAGGCGGGCGAGACTTGGCGTCATAGCACGCTCTCTTTTCATGACGCCCGGATGCCTCTCGCCGCAGGCCATGTGGAACGGTTCCACGATTTGCCCGGCCTCAGCTTCGTCCAGGGAGTCCATCCGAAGGCGATCGCCCCGGGCGAGCCGGTCTTCCTGAGCGACAATTGTCACCACGATCTGGTCCGGACAGCTCACGAACGCTTCGCCGAGCCGAATCCTGCCGATGTGCGTTCGATCCTGGTGGCACGGGACGAATATATCGTGATTCACGATGACTTGCGGATCGATTCTGCCGTTCCCTGCCGCTTCCATCTCCAAGTCGTTGCCGATGCACACTCGGGTGATGCTGCGGGAGGGGTGATTTTCCGCGGACGTTTCGGCCTCGATCTCCAGGTCTTCTTCCCTGGCCAAGCCTTTGCCGAAGAGGAGATCGGTCAACTCCCCATTCTCGAATCCTACCGGCGGCCCGAGCAATCATTCGCGATGAGCCACCTCATGGTGCGCGCCGCCGCACCCGAACGCTACTTGGCCGTCCTGCGTCCCCTTCACCGTGGAAAGCCTCCTCTTCAGGCCCGCGTTCTCCGGGGGCAGAGCGGATGCTGGGCGGGTACAACCATCCAGGGATCAGGAATCGACGATCATCTCTTTTTGGGTCGGGAGACCATGATTTTCTCTGAAAGCGGCCTCACTTTCACCGGCCGTTACGGCGCGGTGATCCGCCGTCCCGAGAGCCAGCAACTCTTCCTGCTGGCCGGAACCTTGCTGGAGTCCGATGGGATCCTGATCGTCAGCGATGGACCGACCGTCGCCATCCGGCTCGATAGCCAAAGGGCCGAAATAACCGCCGAAGGACGCGGTCGGATCGAGATTATGGGCTTCGCTTCCCCAATTATCTGGGAACTCGCCGGAGAGCGTAAAACAACCTCCCTAAAACGGTGACTGGTCCGGGCGGAAGAAACCCGATCCTCTTTGCACCCATGAGCCGCCCATCGACAGTGGCGACCCCGGTTTTCCAGGCGGTTGACAATTGGCTTGGAGATTTATCGGGTGATATTAGCATTCCCGATCAACAACCCATGAGTTCTCTTCCAGGGAAACTGCCTTCCGGTGAAGAATCGGAAGCAAAATACCGCCGCATCACGCAACATCTGCGGACCTTGATCACCAGCGGGCAGTTAAAACCGAATGCCCGACTGCCGGCGATCAAAGTATTGGCCAAGCAGTGGAATACGAATTATTTCACCGTCCATCTGGCCCTCAATCCGTTGGCCAACGAGGGATTGATCGAAAGGAACCGGGGTTCCGGAACTTTCGTCAGAAATCCGAAGAACCGCCTTTCGTCCGCGGGAATTTACTACGGCGCCAATCTTTGGACAGATCAGGAAGGAGCTTTCTATCAGCGGCTTTGCCATGAGTTGCAGATACAACTCGACGAACAAAAAATCCGTCCCCGGATCTTTATCGATACCCGCCCCCCTTCCGAACGCTTTTCCCCCCTTCCAGAACTTGCCAAGGCCATCGAGCAGCGCGAGGTGCAGGGAGTGATCGGAGTCATGTTAAACGTCCAGGAATCCCAGTGGCTTAATCAACTGACGGTTCCCATAAGCCGTTACTCGAACCATGAGGGGGTGCATGAGAATCACGAGGCCATGTTCGACCTAGCCCTACAACGGCTCGCCAGGGAAGGATGCAAGACGGTGGGGGCAATCACCGGCGGCACCGATTACGCTCTTTGGGAGAAACTGGCATCAGCCCACGGTATGACCACCCGATTGGGATGGTTCAAGGACAAGCACGCCAACGATCTCTCCTTTCATCTCCGCGGGGAGGAATTCGGTTATAGCGCCTTCAAAGAGATCTGGGCACATCAATCCCGTCCGGAGGGATTGATCGTCAGGCCCGATTGGATCTGCCGCGGGGTGATCATCGCCATGTTGGAACTGGAGGTGCATGTGCCGGAGCATCTCCGTCTCGTCCTCTATCGCAATGAGGGGATCGATTATCTTTGTCCGTGGAAGGTGCCCTACCTCGTTCTCGACATCAAGAAGGCAGCCGAGGCGCTGATTGACATGCTCAATGTCAGGCACCGGACCGGAAAACTCAATTACGTCTCACCTCCCTTCACCCTCGATCTAGTGGGGTAAAAGAACCTCAGCCCCTTCCCTCTCGGGAGAAGGCCGCGCCGTATTTGTTTTCGTCGAGGCACCCCATCCGATAGGAGATTGCGTTTACTTCTGCCCGTAGTAGGCTGCAGGGCCGTGCTTCCGGGTGAAATGCTTGGTCAATAATTCAGTAGAGAGAGGAGCGGTAGCGGGATTCATCTGGAGAGCTTTCCACGCCATTTCGGCGATGATCTCCAAAGCGAAGGCATTCTCCACCGCTTTCTCCGGCGTCGCTCCCCAGACGAAAGGGGCATGACCGTGGACCAAGACAGCAGAGATTGAGGCGGGATCGATTCCGGCGTTCTGGAATCGCTCCACGATCACATTGCCGGTCTCCCACTCGTAATTCCCAGCGATCTCCCGCGCCCGCATAGGCCGGGTGACGGGGATATCTCCGAACGGCTCCCAGTCTCGCAGCGGACTCACCCCTTCTTCCTCGTCACCGAGGCTCGGCAAGACCCTGCTCTTTTCCGCCGCTGGATCGAGCGCGAGAAGCCTGATTTGATTCTAACTCTCTATAACGTCGTCAAAACCTGGCTCGATGACCTCAACCTCCGCGTTCCCCGCGACCTAGGCTTGATACAGCTCGAATGGCGGCGCGACCGCCCCGAGTGGGCCGGAATGAACCAGCATAACGATCTGGTTGGCGAGACGGCCGTCGATATGGCAGTCGGCATGATCCATCGGGCGGAGGCAGGCATCCCGACCTTCCCTCGCGCCACTCTGATCGGTAGCACCTGGACCGAGGGGAAGACCGTCAAATCTTTATCCCCCCTGCTTTCACATGTAAGTTAGAGAGTTAGCGAAAATCCAAGGCATTGCCGATGGCGAGGAAGGCAGACATCCATTCCGTTCAGGCCTCAATCACTGGATTGAGGACAAACTCACCGCCCCGGCAGCGCTGCAGGTGACGCAACGCGTGGACCTGGCCGGTCATTTCCAGCTCATCGCGGTAGACGGGATCGTGCCAACCCTCGATGTCGATCGCACCTCGGTAGCCCGCGCCGCGCAGAATGGAGATAATCGACGTCCAGTCGGTCTGACCGAAGCCCGGCGCTCGGTGCCAGCAGAACGGCTTGGCTCCGGAAATACCGCGCGTGGCGAGGCAGTGCCGGTCAATTTCGGCATCCTTCCCATGGACGTGGAAAACGCGGGATACCCACTCGCGAAGCTGGGGGATCGGGTCGATGAGCTGGCAAATCTGATGGCACGGCTCCCATTCCAGCCCGACACGGCCGGACGGCAGGGCTGCAAAGAGCAACTCCCAGGCATCGGGGTTGAAAGCGATGTTCCAGTCGCCGCTCTCCCAAGTACCGCCCATCGGGCAGTTCTCGAACGCGATTCGGACGCCCCGGGCCTCGGCCCGCTCGACGAGGGGCAGCCAGACCTCCTTGAGTCGGGGGATCGAATCGGAAACCGGCTTGCCCCGGACCCGTCCGGTGAAACCGCAGACAATATCGCAGCCGAACTCGGGGGCCGCGTCGATCGCCTTCTCCCAGGCGCGCCGTGTCTCCATGTCCTTCTCACCGGTTTCCAAGGGATTGCCGAACACCGCCAGGGAGGAGACAATCGTGCCGGAGGCGTCCAGAAGAGGCCGCAATTCGGCGGCGAGCCGCGGCAGCTCAATGCCGTCGAGAGTCTGCCAGAAGTTGATCTGAAATGATTCGAAGCCCAGCGGGATCAGGGCCCGCACATAGTCGGTAGTCCGCTTTCCCCGGCCCGCCATGGTGCCGATCTGGATCCTATGGTGTGGAGGATAAGTCATAGGGACTCTCCCGCGACATCGATGGGGCGGCCCTGGCGGGCACTCTCGATTGCCGCCTCGACCATCGCCAGGCTCTTCAAATTGTCGGCGACTGCGGTCTGCGGCATGATTCCCTTTTCCAAGGCGTCGAGAAACTCCCCGATGTTGCCGGCATGCCACGTCTCTCCCGCCCCCATTGCGGCAGGGGGAATGGTCACCTTCTCCACCGGCTCCCGGAACGCCTTGCCGTCCCAGGAACCATCGATCCGCTCGACCACAATCTGTTCCTCGCCGTCCCAGAGGAGCGCCCCCCGCTCCCCTTGGATGCGCCACGCGGCGTTCCAGGAGGTCGGGAATCCCCGCGCGCACCAACTGCCCCGATAGCTGAACGGAACACCGCCCGCCATTTCGAAAAGGGCAGTCGCGCTGGCGCCGTGCACGTACCATGAACCAGGCGGGTTGAACTCGTGGCAGACGACGCTCCGGGCATCGAGGCCGGTGAGCTGTCGGCACTGGTCGAAGGTATGAATCGCCATGTCGAGGAGCAGGACATGCTTCATCTCTTCCCGGAACCCACCGAAACGGGGAGCAAGGAAGAAATCGGCATACAGAGCGGTGACCGGCCCGATCGCCCCCTCGGCCAGGACCCGCCGCACCGTGACGGCGCCGGGCGTGTAACGGCGGTTCTGGATCACGGCCAGCGTGCGCCCCGCATCGGTCGCCACTCGGCGGAGATGGCGCCCCTCCTCCACCGAGGATGCCAGCGGCTTCTCGACCAACACGTCACACCCCGCCCGGAGGGCAATTTCGCAGGTGGCTGCGTGGGCCCCGGGGACGGTGCAGTTGAAGAGGAGATCGGCCGAGGTGACCCGGAGCGCCTCGTCGAGCGAGGCCCCGGTCCACGTTCCCGCCAAGCCGAACTCGGCGGCTCGCGCTTCCGCCGCTTCAGGGCGGAGATCGACCAAGCCGACGATCTCGACGCGCTGGGCATGTTGATCCCGAACCGCGGAGAGCCACGCACCGCTCATTGCCCCGCAACCCAGCATGATAGCCCGCCGTTTCCTCGTTCCTGTTCTAGTTGAAAACCGTTCGACTGATTCAGCGATCTGGTTCATGCTTAGTTAGAATATTCCCCCTCCATCTTTCGACAATGGCAACCACCCATCCAAAACCGATTATTCTAACACAAAACCGGCTCGACTCGATTCTCCATTTCCCACAGGCGCGGCGAGAGCTCTACGTCGCAATCTTGCGGCGGCGTCTGGCCCGTGTTGGACGCGTCGGGGAGCGGCTGCGCATCCCGAAGTTGTGCGGACTGCGCCTGCGCCTTCCTGGCAAGCCGTTTCACGCCACGCCGGAATTCTTTCTCCAGGAAAGTGGGACGACCCGCTTCGACCTCCCCGCTGGGACCGTGTCGGCCGGTCCGGGTGACGCCGTCCTCGTTCCCACCGGGATGCCCCATGGTGAGCGGTGGATCGGCCGCACCTTCCTCAACGTGATCGTCATGTTCCAGGTGGAGACATTCTCCCTTCACCTGGGATATCGGGAGGATGGGCGGGGGCCGTTGCGCTGCGGACCGATCGACCGATTCTCCGGGCCGGACCGGTTGGCGGCGCTCCGCCATGCGGAGGAGATGGTGGAACTGGCCGCGCAGGGAGAGGCCGACGGCCCGCTTCTCCGCGGACTCTACCAGGCGCTGCTGGGGCGGCTGCTGCGGGGGATAAGCCCAGCCGGCCCCCGGCTCAACATCCGGGACGAGCTAGTGGAGCGGTGCGTCGAGATGATCGACGTCCATTTTGCCCGGCTCGACTTCTCGGTCATCTGGCTGGCGCAGGAGCTGCGCTGTTCCCCCGACCACATCTCCCGCCGCTTCCGCCGGGCGACCGGCCTCCGACTCATTGAAGCGGTTCACCGGCGCAGGATCGGGCATGCCCGCACCCTACTCCGGGATTCCGACATGAACGTGGCCGAAATCGCCTGGGCCTGCGGCTTCTCCCAACCATCTTATTTCAACCGGATATTCCGCGCCGCCACAGGCGCCACGCCGCGGCATTTGCGCTCACCCCGGAAAAGTGCCTATCCGTCAGGATCTCGGCCACAAAAAGATCAGGAGAGCTGGCATTTCTAATCCCCAATCAGTCCCGATGGGGCAATGATGTCGATCAAAATTCCAGTTTCGGGTATCGGTTATTTCGTCGATGGTAAACGGAACACCCCTCCGAAAGGCGCCTCCTCGGTCTCCAAGGGAAGTGAGACCATCCTTCCTTGCTTTGCAGACTCGAAGAGCGCCAGGAGGATCTCCAGCCCGGGCAGCACCGCTGCGGCATCCAGACGCGAAGGCGCCCCCATTTGCAGCGCGTGGAGCATCTCCTTGAAGGCCCGGTTCGCATATAAATTGGAATCAACAGGCCCGTGATGAAAGTTTTCGTCTTCCCCGCAGATCGATATCTCCCCCTCCCCGCGAAACCGACCCCGGGCAATACCGGACTCCCCCGTCAATGGCGTCAAGCGCAGTTCGGCAAAGCCGTGTTCCCCGTCGAAACGGAGGATCGGAAGGCGCTCCGGCTGCCTCAGCCCCGCCTCGATGACCAAGCGAACCCCGCTTGCGAAATGAACCGTCCCTGCCATCTGGGCTTCCACAGGCACTCCCTGATACTCCCCCCCGCCCCATTCCACCGCCCCTAGCACCCGAATAGGCCGATCCTCTGCAGACACGCTCATCACCACATCCAGAGCCGTATCAATCAGGTGAGGACCGAAATCGATCAACTTGTTTCCCGGCTGGCTCACCTGAACCCCCGTCAGCCGCCCGATTCGCCCCTCTCCCACCGCCTTCCTCACCCACTCGAACGGCTTTCCGAAGCGACGCTGAAAATTCACGAACAAACGCGCCTCACACGATTTTGCCGCTTGGAGCATTCTCTTCGCCGCGCCTATCGAAAGGGCAAATGGCTTCTCCACCAGGACCGCCCGCGCTCCGACCTCGAGGGCCGCCAGCACCATTTCCTCCCGGTCGGGCGGGAAGGCGCAGACGCTGACAAACTCCGGCCTCTCCACCTCCAACATCTCCCGATAATCCCGATAGCCCCGAATGCCCGGGAACTCGGCGGCAAAATCCCGGACATTCGCCTCGTTCCGGCTCGCCGCAGCTTCCAGCCGGATTCTTTCCGTTCCCGCATGAAGCATCGCCCGCGCATGCAGATAAGAAATCGAATGCGCGCCCCCGCGCCGCGGCCCCGCAGGGCCGCACCCGATGATGGCCGCCTTCACTCTCAATGCCCTCCCCGCCAGTCGAGGACCGCGGAGAAAATCTGGCGCTTGCCCAGCGCCGCATAGGCATCAGGCGCATCGGCCCAGGGAAAAATCCGCTCCACGAAATCGCGGGATTTCAGCCGCCCCGCCCGGATATGTTCCACCACGCGCTGCCGCTCTTCCACGCCCCGATCTCGCGGCGTGATGAAGATGGCGGCCTCTCCCGGCAGGCAGCCGTCGGGTTTCCATGGAAACGGCTCCAGGTAATTCGCCTGGAAGACGAGCCGAGGCCAATCGCCGCCGTAAAAGCGCATCGGCTCGACGATATACTCCTTGGAGTAATTCTGGGGTTTCCGGCGGAGAAGTCGGAAGGCCGTCTCGACGCCCTGCGAGGTGCCGGAAGCCTCCACGACGATGTCGGCGCCGCCGTTGCACAGCGATTGAATCCGGGACACCGCATCGGATTCGCGGGGAGAGACGGCGAAGGCCGCCCCGTTACGGAGCGCACGCTCCAGCCGGGCCTCCTCCAGATCGACGACGATGACGCGGCATCCGTGGATGCCCAGCCACGCGGCCGAAAGCGCGCCGACAAGTCCCTGCCCGATCACCACCGCCGTCTCCCCCGCCTTCGGAGCCGCCGCCTCGACCCCGCGCAGGCTGATCGCCGCCAGGTCGGTCACGAGATAGTCAAGCGGGTCGGCACCCTGCGGCAGGCGGACCGGCCGGTCCTCTCCCAAAGTGGGGATGACTTTG
>Ga0302314_10022890_pt1 | contig 10227 bp, 9 predicted proteins | sample III_Palsa_N2_3_FD_200533 | JGI IMG/M metagenome (GOLD analysis project Ga0302314, IMG submission 200533) | Peat permafrost microbial communities from Stordalen Mire near Abisko, Sweden - III_Palsa_N2_3 | ecosystem: Environmental > Terrestrial > Soil > Palsa > Peat permafrost | place: Sweden... | reverse complement strand
CTGTTCAGGTTGCGCCTGCTGCTGTGCTTGCGGCGGCTGCAGCAGTTGAGACGCCGGCTCGGTTTGACGTTGTGGCTCAGGTTCCGCCCGCTGAGTTGGGGGTGGCGGAGCGGCGGGCTGCACGGCTGCGGCGATTGGCTGCTCCGGAACCCGAATGGAATCAGTTTTGACCGTATCGGCCTGGATCGAAGAGGCGGAAGCCGGATCGGCGGGCTTGACGAAGAATTCCCGCGACCCCGTCGGGCGGACAAGCGATTTTGGCTCTTCGCGAACCAGAACCGGGCCCAAGGCGGGACCTGGGTTGGCGGAAGGCGCGCCTGCGACGATGGTCTCGGTGCGGGCAAGGCGCTCCAGGCGCCACTCCATTTCTTCAGCGGAACACAGAATCAACTGATCGCCGGCCTGGGTCTGGGAAGAAAAAATGGCGTGTGCGGGCAGGGCAAGAACGCTGGCCGCCGGCGGAGTGCTGGGGGAAACGCGGCAGGTGGGAAAGAACTCGACCGGCTCCAGCACCCGGCACTGCACATCGAGATAGAGCAGGTCCAGCGGGGTAACCACCTGCGAAGCGGGGATACCGCGGAACGGCGCCATCCACATGCCCGCGCCGGAGTTGGGCGTGAGGGTGGGTAGCCAATCCTGAAAGCTGGCGAGAGAAAAGTCCCCGGCAATCACGTACTTCCCCAGAAAACACTCCCTGGTCTGGTTGAATGCACAGATCTGGCCCGGCTCCATCTGGGCCTTGGCCTTCGACAATTCAATCAGCAGCGGGGACCGGTCGTCGGCAGGCACACTTCGGCCAGTTGTGGAGAGCGAAGCCGGTCTGCGCCAGGGTTGGGGCATAAAGGTAACTCCTATAGTCTATCGGCAGTAACGTGTTATGCAATCACACGTAATGTGCAGAAAATCCGATTTTAGCGTATAAGGCGCCTGCCGGCCAGGCAAAAAGCCTCCATTCCGGACGGGAATGACGGTATAACCTGAGAGGGTCAAGCCTCCCCGTCGACTGTCTGCGGCCGGGCCCACCCCAAAATGGAGATCGGATGAGCGCAACAGTTCCCCGGAAAGACGGTCCGCCAGAAGACCGGACTTGGAAAAGCCTGGCTCGGACCGAGGCCCGCGTCAATTCACCGAGGCAGGTACTGTTTGCCAGCCTGGTGGGCACAGCCATTGAGTTTTTCGACTTCTACATTTACGCCACGGCGGCGGTGCTGGTGTTTCCCAAACTGTTTTTCCCGTCGGCTGACCCCGCCACGGCTACGCTGGCCTCGCTGGCGACGTTCGGAATTGCGTTTCTGGCGCGGCCCATCGGGTCGGCGCTCTTTGGGCACTTTGGCGACCGCGTTGGCCGCAAGACGACGCTGGTGGTGGCGCTGGGGACGATGGGGCTGTCGACGGTGTCGATCGGGATGCTGCCCACCTATTCGAGCATCGGTATAGCCGCGCCATTGCTGCTGGCGCTGTGCCGGTTTGGGCAGGGCATCGGGCTGGGCGGGGAGTGGGGCGGCGCGGTACTCCTGGCCATTGAGAACGCTCCGCCGGGCAAACGCGCCTGGTATGGGATGTTTCCGCAACTGGGCGCGCCGGTGGGGTTCTTTCTTTCCGGCAGCGTGTTTCTGGTGCTTTCGAAGCTGCTCACGGACAGGCAGTTCTTTACCTTCGGTTGGCGGCTGCCGTTCCTGGCCAGTTCGGTGCTGGTGTTTCTGGGGCTCTACGTCCGCATGACGATTACAGAAACGCCTGTGTTCCAGGAATCACTGAAACGCAAGGAACAGGTACGGCTGCCGACCGTCGAGGTTTTCCGGCACCATAGCCGCGCCCTGGTGGCGGGAACGCTGCTGTGCATGGCGACGTTTGTGCTGTTCTACCTGATGATCGTGTTTGCGCTGAGCTGGGGCACTACAGCGCTGGGGATCAACCGGGGCAGGTTTCTGGAGATGCAGCTTCTGGATACCTTCTTTTTCGCGTTGATGATTCCGATTTCGGCGATTCTGGCCGAGCGCGGGCGGCGCAGGTCCATGCTCTTGATTACGGCGGCGATCTTTCTTTTTGGCCTGATGCTGGCGCCCATGTTCGTCGCCGGCGAAGGCGGCGCCCTGGGCATGATGGCGCTTGGCCTGGCGCTCATGGGGCTGACCTATGGGCCGCTGGGGACGGTGGTGTCGGAGCTGTTTCCCACGCCGGTGCGCTACTCGGGCAGCTCGCTGGCCTTCAATTTTGCGGGGATTCTGGGGGCTTCGCTGGCGCCGTATATCGCTACATGGCTGGCGCGGAACTGGGGGCTGCAATATGTGGGGTACTATCTTTCCGCGTCGGCGGTGCTGACCTTTATTGGGCTGCTGATGATCCGCGAGACGAAGGACGACGATCTGGGAGCCGCCGGGGCTTGAATCAAATGTCATTTTCGAGTAGTTGTTGAAAAGCTCGGTTGTAACGCGGGGAACGGTAGGTCAGGGCTTCAGCCCTGACATTGAGGCTGCAAACAAGCCGGCCTTCAGGCCCCGAGGTATGTTTCCGGCCCCAAAAGCAAAACCTCAGAGCCTAAGAACTTATCCGTAAATTGCGCATTCGAGTAGCGCCGGTCTCCAGACCGGCTGTACTGGCGGCGTCCACGCCGCCAGAGTCCGTGCGGGCCGGTGGCCCACACGACAGCCGACCTGGAGGTCGGCGCTACCTATATACGGATAAGCTCTTAAAGCCTCGGAGCTAACCTGGCGGCCTCGGTGCCGGGACTCAAGTCCCGGCCTACCTACGGAACGATTTCTGTAGCGGAACTCAGAGAGCGGCGGCCATCTCGGCCAGCTTGGCGACGGTGTTCATGTTGCGGGCGGTGCCGTTTTTGGCGGCGGGGATTTTAAGCTTGGACTGGCCTGCGCCGTCGGGGTAATATGCGTAAATCTCGCGCAGCCCGAGCGCAAGCTGCTCGTTGACTTGGCCGGAAATGGCGTCCAGTGCGTCGGCGGCGGGAGGCTTGTCGAGGAAGATGGCGTGCGTGAGGTTGCCGGGCATTTCCGGGAATCGATTTCCAGCCAAAACAGCGGCCATCTCTGCGGCGCTGCGAACGATGACGCCCGCCGGCCTGCCGAAGTATGCTGAAAGGCCCACGTCGAGGACGGCCTTGACCTGGGCTTCAGACTTGGCCGACCGGAAGACAACATTGCCGCTGGCGATGTACGTCCGCACGGACTTGAAGCCGGCGGCTTCGCACATGACCTTGAGTTCGGTCATGGGCAGCTTGCCGGTTCCACCCACGTTGACAGCGCGCAGAAGGGCGATGAATGCCTGCATGACTTCCTTTTTACACCGCCGGGGCCAACCTGGCGTGGCCGCGCAGTTTCATGATGCCCAGAACGATGCCCGAGACAATGACCACCCCGAAGATCCAGAGCAGCGGCGTCTGCCATTTTTCCAGGGTTCCAGACCACACGCGGACGATGTGGCGACCATACTTCACGGCCAGCCAGGCGACGAATGAGTAGCGCAGGGTGCGCGCCGCTCCGAAGGTGAGCAGAAAGGCCCTGCGCGAAACGCCCAAAGCGCCGGACGCGAGCAGGAAAGGGGCAAGCGGAATGGGAGGCGGCAGAATGGGCGGGAAGAAGACGGCGAGGATGGGGTGCCGCTTCACCCATCCGACGATGCTCTTCAAAATGCGGGCCGGAACCCAGCGCTCAAGGGCTGCCTGACCACCCTTCTTGCCGAGGCTCCAGGTGGTATAACCGCCAGCCAGACTGCCGGCCACCGCGCTCGAAACCAGCAGCCATGGATTTCCGTTGTGGGAGACCAGCCACAACAGCAGCAGATCGGTTGAGCCGGGAAGGGCCAAGGGAATAATCGAAGCATCAATGGCCGAGACCAGGAAGAGCCCCAGGACCCCCAGGTGGACGGCCCACTGGGGCAGCAAGTGTCGATGAGCAGCAGGGGCAAAGGCGGTCACTCCTCAGTTTGACGCAGTTTCGCGGCCTGCCGCCGCCCGTGAAGGTGAGAAAGGCCAAGGGTCTGCTATCGATGCCCGTCGATATAAGCTAATTGCAGAAGATGAGTTCCCTCCCCGACAAACCGCCGGTGCGCGGCATGGAGGCTTTTGCCTTCCGCGACTTCAGGCGATACCAATTGGCGCGCGTGACGGCGATTCTGGGAGCCGAGGCGCAGTCGGTGGCCGTGGCGTGGCAGGTCTATTCCATTACCCACCGCGCCCTGGACCTGGGCTACACGGGGCTGGCGCTGTTTTTGCCGGGGCTGCTGTTTCTGCTCCCCGCCGGACACGTGGCCGACCGCTTCGACCGGCGGCAGGTGATCCTGGTGTGCTACGGGTTGCAGGTGTTCTGCACCACGGCGCTGCTGCTGCTGACGCGCGCCGGCCTGCATCGGGTGTTCCCCATCTATGTGGTGCTGTTTTTCGTCGGGACGGCGCGGGCGTTCTCCGGGCCGGCAAGCTCGGCACTGGTGCCGCACCTGGTTCCGGAAAAGCATTTTGTCAATGCGGTCACCTGGGGCGGAGCCATCTGGCAGTTTTCCAACATCACCGGGCCGGCGCTGGGCGGATTGCTCTTTACGCTGCCGCTGACCCACTTCATCCCCGACACCTCGCTTGAAGGCGCGGGGATTGTTTACGTGTTTACCCTGGGCTCGCTGGGTTGGTTTCTGGTGCTGGTGGGCAGCCTGCACGTGCGGCCGGGGCGCATGGAGCACAAGGCGGCATCGCTGAAGGTGGTGATGGCCGGCTTTCAATACATGATGCGCTCGTCGCTGCTGCTGGGGGCTTCATCGCTGGATCTGTTTGTGGTGCTGCTGGGCGGGGCCACCGCGCTGATGCCGATTTTTGCCCACGACATTCTGCACCAGGGGCCGCGCGGGCTGGGGCTGCTGCGCGCTGCGCCGGCAGCCGGGGCTCTGATGATGAGCCTGACCATGGCGCGCTTCCCTTTCCGGCGACGGGCGGGCTTGCGGCTGTTTGTGTGCGTGGCCATCTTCGGAGCCGGGACGGTGGTGTTTGGGCTCTCGCACAGTTTGTGGCTGTCCATGGCGGCGCTTGCCGTGGCTGGCGCCGCGGACACGGTGAGCGTGATCATTCGCGGCTCGCTGCTGCAACTGGGCACGCCGCCGGAGATGCGCGGACGCGTGAGTGCGGTGAACGCGCTGTTCATCGGCGCTTCAAACGAACTGGGCGAGTTTGAGAGCGGGCTTACGGCGCAATGGTGGGGCGCGGTGCGGGCCACCGTGGTGGGAGGAGTGGGCTCGCTGGTGGTGGCGGGATTGTGGGCGGGGCTGTTCCCGGGATTGCGGAATGCCGACGAGTTGACTTCTGAAGCGCTGCGGCCGCGGACAACGCCCGCCGGGACTTCCGATGAACGGGGCGCCGTTGAGGTTTGAGGTTTCCAGGCCTTGGCGCAATCCCTCAGGGGTTAAAACCCCGCGTCTTTCCTGCCTTTTCGGCACGACTGAAGTCGTGCCCTGACACTTCTTGCCTCTCCGATTGAGTTTTTCGCAGACTGTAAAGTCGTGCCCTGACACAATGCAGGATTACGAGACAGGCTTTAGCGATTCGGGGTTTCCCACTGGCCGGAAGCGCCGGATTTGAAGATCGCTTCAATTACGGCCATGTTGCCGATGGCGTCTTCCACGCTGACCGGCACTTCGGTGTTATCCAGCACGGCCTTCGAAAAGGCATCTCCCTGCAAGGTGTACTGATCGCACGCCGGGAAAGTCTCCGTTGTGATTCCGCCGCCGAACAAGTCGCCGGTTGCGTCGATGAACAGCCGTGTGGGGCGATCCGGCGGCGCGTTGAAGGGAATCTCGATTTCGATGCGGCCCTTGGTGCCGAAGAAGTGGATGCGCTGGTAAGGGACCATCTGCGTGCTGCACGTGAAGATGGACTGGCCGCCGGGGAAGTCGAGGATTGCCGACGTGAGGCGGTCCACGTGCATCGCTGGGTCGCGATCGATGAGGCCTACAACGCGCGAGGGCTGCTGTGCGAAGGCGTAGCGCGAGGCATGGATGAGGTAGCAACCGATGTCCATCAGCGCGCCGCCGCCGGCTTCAACCTGGTTGCGGATGTTGGCCGGGTCGTTGTTGAAGTAGCTGAAAAAGCCGGCGACCGAGCGGAGTTCCCCGATGCGGCGCTCGTCAAGCAGTTCGCGCAGGCGCAGCCACTGCGGGTAACTGCGAATCATGAACGCTTCGCCGATCTTGACTCCCGTGCGGGCGCGAACGTCGAGCAGCGTCTCGGCTTCCGCGATCGTCAGGCTGAGAGGCTTTTCGCACAGCACATGCTTGCCGGCTTCGGCGGCTTTGATGGTCCATGGCACGTGAAACTGGTTGGGAAGCGGGTTGTAGATGGCGTCGATGCTGGGATCGGCGAGCAGTTCCTCGTATGAACCATAGGCCGTGGGAATGCCAAGAGCCGTCGCGGCCTCGCGGGCCTTGGCCAGGTTGCGCGAGGCAATGGCGGCGACGGTCGTGAGCCTGCCCCGCAGCATGGCCGGAATGACTTTCTTGAGGCCGATATTGGCGGTGCTGAGCACTCCCCAGCGAAGCTTGTTTGACATGTGCACAATGATAGAACCTCCTCGCTGGGATTCGACGGGCTTCTCCCCTGCGACGACCGAGTGCGCGGCGGCATCCACGGGACCTCTGTAACCAATTTGTTTCGTTACCGGTAACCAGATTTTGGACTTACCAACGGCCCATGCCTCTCACAGAAAAGGGGCATTGGCATCACCACTTTTGGGAGTCAAGATGAACCAGTCGCTACCCGATTTCAAAAAGTCCTGTATTCTGGAATCCACATCGAAGCAACCACTTCGTCGGGTGCAGGATTTTCGTTAAACGGGAATCGACTGCACGAGACAGACATTGGTGGTTTTTTTGGATTCCAACGGTTCGTGGAACGGCTCGATGAATCACGCCCCTGGATTCGGCTTTAAGCTGTATCTGAAAAAAGGCTTCACGGCCGGCAATCAAGCTTGTTGCCCCTTAGGCCGCCAGTTCGATCAATTCTTGGGCAGGCTGCATCTGCCTTTTACGTTTGTCCGGACGACCAATCCGGCAAACGTCATTCCTTGGTTCGGAAGGTGAAAAATGAGCACAACCACTCTGGCTCCCCAGGCCGCGGATGAGTCTCTCGGAGACTCGATTCAACAGCAGATCGCGGTCATCGTCGACGATCTGATCGCGAAACTCCCCAACCCCAACCGTCTCACCAGCGAACAGCGTCGCGGCCTCATTGCCCGTTATACCTCGGTTCTCGAAGGAAACTTCATTTATTGGATGACTGCCACTTCCATCGCCACCAAGTCGGACGAGGTGCGCCCCATCCTGGGAGAAAACCTTTTCGAAGAGGTCCGCGACTCTCATCCCGCGATGATGCGCAAGTTCGCTGTCGCCGCGCACGCCTACCCCAACGACAAGGATGCGCTTTCAGTGGACGACGAGCTGAGCGCGGTTCGCCTTTTCCTGGGCAAGCTGCAAGGAGTGCAGTCGGTGCTGACCATGGCCTTCTTCGAATGCTGGATTCAGCGTTTCATGGGCTACCTGGCCGATTTGGCTGGGCTGCAAGGCTCCTCGGAGCGGGAGTACACTGACGTCCATGGCGTTTGCGACATCACGCACACGGCTGAGCTCTTCCGCGCATTGCAACTGGAGATGGCGATCAATCCGATCGGTCCCGATGCGGATCTGTTCGAGGGCGTCGATCTTCTCCGCACTCTGATTGTCGCAATCGTTCACGGTCCCAAACAAATCGCCGCGGCATAGCCGGACCCACAGGGTGTTGCAGTGCAAAACCAGCTCCTTTTGAACGGGCAGCTTGAAGAGCGCGCCGGATACTTTCCTGTATCCGGCGCGCATCTTTACACTGTGCTTCACGAAGTGAAGAATCCCGTTGCACGCGTTTTGCTGGTGGGCCCGTTTGCCTCGGAGCGCCATAACTCCTATCTTCCGTGGGTGCGCTGGGCGCGCTCCCTGGCCGCGGAGAACATTGAAGTTCTTCGCTACGACTATCGCGGAATCGGCGAAAGCACGGGCGACTTCGAGCAGATGACGTTCGCGAACTGGAGCGACGATGTGCGGCTGCTGGCCGCATGGTTGGCAGATCGCACGCCGCATGCGCCGCTGGTGCTGCACGGGCTGGGGATGGGCGCGGTGCTTGCCGGACGGGCTTTTGACGCGGGGCTCGGGGACGCACTGCTGCTTTGGTCCGCGCCCGCCAGCGCCAACCAGGCGCTGAGAGCTACGCTCATGCGCTGGGTGGGTCTGGAACAGATCTTCAAGTTCGGCCCCGAACAGAAGTCTGCGTCAGACTATATCCGCGAACTGGAGCAGGGATCGCCGCTTGAAGTGGATGGGTATCGCTGGCCGGTAAGCCTGTGGCGCGATTCTTTTGCGTTCACGCTTCCGGCCGCGCTCGCAAACGAAGAGAGTGCGGCACATAAATACCAACGCCCGGTCAGAATTGTGAAGCTCACGCGCGATGCCGCTCCGCTGAGCAAGGGCGGCCTGGTGGGCTACGACGACCTGAAAGACTTCAGTTGGCTCTATGCACCGAACCGCGAATGGATTGAGGCTGTCCCTGCGCAAATGAACAAGGGAATCGCCTATGCTTGAGGCGATTGGCAAGCGTGAGCTCCTTGTTCTGGATGGCTTGGGCGTGCGTCTGCGCGGCACTTATCATCGGCCGGCCGATTGGGTGTTTGATTCAACGGCGGGTGATTCAGGCGCGAGCCGGACAAGATTGAATCGCACCGGGGTGCTTTTCGTGAATTCGCTTTCGCTGCCCAGGGCGGCGAGCGGCGATTCCGCCGTCTACTGGGCGGATTCCATGGCCGGGCACGGCTATCCAGCGTTTCGCATCGATCTGCCCGGACTTGGAGACTCGGAAGGGGAAGCGTCTCCCGACCTGCTGGACACGATCAGCGTGGGAGGCCTGGCCACCGTGGCAGCCGGCGTAGTGAAACAATTGGTGGAGCGCTTTGGGCTTGACGGCATGGTGATCTTCGGCCACTGCGCGGGCGCCGTCTCCGCTCTCTACGCGGGCGCAGCCAGCACCGAGTGCGAAGGGTTGATTCTTCTCGATCCCTACTTTCACATGCCCCAGGCAAAACGGCCCAAGGTGCGTCAGGAGTTGAGCGACTGGGCGCGCCGCAGCAGGGTGGGCGCATTCCTGAGCAATGGATACGATCGCGCGCGAAAGCTTCGCCTGCGCCTGCGCGGGAGCTCGCTGCCGGGGAACGCGAACACCGCATTGCTGGCGCGCTGGAAGAAGGTGGCGACTGCCGGACTTCCCATCCTTCTGCTCAAAGCGCCGGGCATCAAGGCGCAAGGCGCAAAGCCGAGAGTGGGCGAGTTCGACTACATTGACTACGCGGTGAAATTGGGCGGCCGGAAGAGCCGAGTCTCGGTCGATTTTGTGGAGCACGCGGATCATTCCTTCGCCAATCGCGAAGGCCGCGAGGCGGTGGAGCGGCTCATCGCCGGATGGCTGGCCGCGCAGTTCCCGTTGACGAATTTCAGCCCGGGCGCAAACGATGTTTCCTTTTTGCGCGCCGAAGAGAACCGAAGTGAATCGAGAGAATCGCAAGAGGCGCCTGCCGATCTGGGTTGCGCTCTGGAAGGCAGGTGAAGATAAACATGGATATCAAAACGGAAGTCATCGTGCAGTTCAAGCAGGTGGCGCTGGAGCATGACAAACAGCTCGCGCCGCTCACGGATAATCTTGCCTTGCTTGATTCAGGCCTGGATTCGCTCTGCTTCGCGATTGTTGTGGCGCGCCTGGAAAACTCGCTTGGGAAAGACCCCTTCAGCGACGACGAGGACGCGCGCTTCCCGGTAACGTTCGGCGAATTCATCCGGTTCTATGAAAATGCTGCCAGCTAATCCGGCATGCCTCAAGTCTTCGATCGTTGCCGCCGGCAATCTGTCGTCGCGCATCCTGGTGGGCCTGGATACCAAGGCGAACTGGGAGGAGCTGGTTCATGGATCGATACTTGAAGGGCCAACGGATGGCCTGCACGGCCAGTCAGTATTGATTGCCACCGTCGATCAATTTCGCGCCGCCGCGGCGTTGATTGAGTTGGACGGCATTGCGCGCCGCATGGTTCTTTATCCTCCGGATCTTTCGCTCGACCATCTACCTTACGTCGCGAAAACTGCGGATGCGGATGTCCTGGTGACGGACCAGGCGGAGACAGCAGCGGTCGAGCACGGCGTTGGCCGCGTGATTTTTTGCAAACGAAA
>Ga0302314_10022889_pt1 | contig 10227 bp, 7 predicted proteins | sample III_Palsa_N2_3_FD_200533 | JGI IMG/M metagenome (GOLD analysis project Ga0302314, IMG submission 200533) | Peat permafrost microbial communities from Stordalen Mire near Abisko, Sweden - III_Palsa_N2_3 | ecosystem: Environmental > Terrestrial > Soil > Palsa > Peat permafrost | place: Sweden... | reverse complement strand
CCGCCCGCCGCCGCGCCGCCGCCCGGCGGCCCGCTCGCCACCGCGGCCCCGGCCGCGGTCGCGCCGGCTGAACCCGACGTGGCCGCGATTTCGGCGTACCCGGCGGTCCGCCTCTTCACCGACCGCGCCGCCGCGGTAATCCCCGGGTTCGAGCTGGACGCGGCCAACGCGGCCGCGGTCGCCCGGATCTGCCGCGACCTCGACGGGATGCCGCTGGCTATCGAGCTGGCCGCGCCCTGGCTGCGCACGCTGACCCCGGCGCGGCTGGCCGAGCGGCTGGCCGACCGCTTTGCCCTGCTCACCAGCGGCAGCCGGACCGCGCTGCCGCGGCACCAGACGCTGCGCGCGGTGGTCGACTGGAGCTGGGACCTGCTGTCCGGCCCGGAGCGGGCGCTCGCCCGCCGCCTCGCCGTCTTTCCCGGCGGCGCCACCCTCGCCGCCGCCGAACGGGTGGCCAGCCAGGCCGCCGCGCCGGCGGCGGCCAGCCTCCCGGCCGGGGACGTGCTGCCGGTGCTGGCCGGCCTGGTCAGCAAGTCAATCCTGACCCGGGTGGATCCGGCTGACGAGGGCGAGCCGCGCTACCGGATGCTGGAGACCGTCCGCGCCTACGGCCTGCAGCGCCTGGTTGAGGCGGGCGAGGACACCTGGATCAGGGACGCGTTCGCCCGTTACTACCTGGACTTCGCCGAAGCGGCCGACCCCCAGCTGCGCACCAGTACGCAGGCCCGCGTTTTCCGTGCCCTGACCGCCGAGCAGGACAACGTGGCCGCGGCCCTGCGCTGGGCGGTGGCCCGCGACGACGCGAAAACCGCGCTGCGCTTCGTCCGCGCGCTCGGCTATTACTGGGTGCAGCGCGGACACGGCGAGGCCGATGCGCTCGCGCGTGAAGTGCTCGCGCTGCCCGCGCCGGCTCCCGCTACCCAGGCCCTCCTGGAGGGCCGGATTGTCTGCGCGCTGCTCGCGGCCGGGTGGACCTGGGACATCGACTTGATCAGGGAACCGCTGACCGAGGCGTTCGCCGCCCTGGAGCCGTTCGGCGGCACCCAGTGCTCGGCGCACCCGCTCGTTGCGATGGCCGAGCCGCTGCTCATGCAGTACGACGGCGCGGCCGACGAGGCGGCCGAGCTGTACGAGCGATACCTCACCGCGCGCGATCCGTGGCTGCGGGCCATGGGTCAGATCTATCTTTCCGTTTCGGCCTCCAGCCTCGGCCAGCTCGACGGCGCGGAGGACCACTGCCGGGCCGGACTGGCCGGGCTGCGCGCGATCGGCGAACGGTGGGGCGTCGCGCTCGGGCTTACCCACCTTGCCGAGTTCACCGAGCTGCGCGCCGATCATGCCGCCTCGATCGCCGCGCTCACCGAGGCCACCGCGATCGGCCGCGAGCTCGGGATCTGGGGTGACCTCAGCTACATGGACGCGCGGCTGGCGGTCATGCACGCCCGGGCGGGCGATTTCGCCCGCGCCCGCGCCGCCGACGCGCAGGTACAGCAGGCGGTGCAGGCACGCGGCGGCAAGGTGGACACCGACCGCTGGGTGACGTACATGCGCGCCGAGCTGGCCTGGCGCGAGGGCGGCTACGCCGAGGCGGCCCGCTGCTGCGAGGCGGTGCTTGCCGTGATCGCACCCAACCAGGCGCGCTGGTGGCAGGCCTTGCGCGCGCAGGTCAAGGCCCGGCTGGCGATGGCCGTGCTGCTGCTGGGCGATACCGGGCGCGGCCGCACGCTGCTGGCCGAGGGGCTGGATGCCGCGGCGGAGTGGTGGGAGCATCCCGCCCTGGCGGCCGTGATCGACGCGTGCGCCGTCTTCGTGCTGCGCCGTGGCGGCGGTGACGCCGCCACGTCGGCGGCCCGGCTGCTCGGCGCGGCCCGCGCGGTCCGCGGCGCCTTCGATGAGTCGAGCCTGGACGCCCCGGCCGCCCGCGGTGAGGCCAGGCGGCTGCTCGGCCCGGATGCCTTCACCGCCGCCTACGACTCGGCCCGCGGTCTCGGCTACTCCGGGGCCGTCGCCTTGGCCCGCGAGGCGCTGGCGGCGCAGCCCGCCGCGCGCCGTTAACCGCGGCTACGTCCGGCGCCGGTAGGCGGCGACCGCCAGCGGCGCGAACACCACGAAGATGCCAAGCGTCCACAGCAGCGAGCGCTGCACCGCGGTAGCGGCAGCCCCGCCGGTGAGCAGGGCGCGCTCCGCCTCGGTCAGGTAGGTGACCGGGTTGACCTTGACGAACGCCTGCAGCCAGCCCGGCATTGTCCGTGACTGGGTCAGGATGTTGCTCCCGAACACCAGCGGGAACATGATGAGGAAGCCCCAGAGCTGCACCCCCTGGGCGGTCTTGACCAGCATCCCGATCAGCGCCGACATCCAGCACAGGGCGAGCGCGAACGCCAGGATCAGCAGGCACCCCATGGCGGCGGCCAGCGGGCTTGCCTGGATGCGGAAGCCGAGGATCATGCCAAAGCCGAGCGTCAGGGCGATCGAGATCAGGTAACGCACCATGTCGCCCAGGATCGCGCCCGCCAGCGGTGACCAGCGGACGATCGGCAGTGCCCGGAACCGGTCGAAGACGCCGGTAGCGACGTCCTGGCTGAGCATCATCCCGGTGCCCAGGGTCGACAGCGTCACCGACAGCACCAGGACCCCGGGCAGCGAGAACTGCAGGTACTGATGGGTGCCGCCGGCGATCGCGCCACCGAACACGTAGGTGAACAGGATCAGGTACATGATCGGCTGCAGCAGCAGGCCGAAGAGGTCCTCGGGGTTCGTCCGGATCTTCAGCACGCTCCGCCAGGCAAGGGTGAGCGAGTTCCGCAGCCCGGTCACCGGGCCTGGACGGCGGGCCAGACCGGGGGCCGCGCCAGGCGGCCGGGAGCCAACAGGGACAGTGACGGAGGTCATCGGGAGCTCCCGTTCAGTTCGGCGGGCCGGCCGGCGGCCGGGGGCTGGTTCTGGGTGCTGTCGTCCCCGGGGTCCGCGGCCGGGCCGGGCTCATCGGCGCGGCGGCCGGTCAGCGCCAGGAACACCTCATCCAGGCTCGGCCGGCGCAGCGCGAACTCGGCCAGCTCGATCGACCGCTCATCGAACGCGCGCAGGATGTCCCGCAGCGCGGCGCCGCCCTCGACCGCGGCGCTGACCTGACCGGATTCCACGTTCACCGTGGCCGCGCTGCCCAGCCGGCTCTCCAGCAGCTCGCGGACCGCGTCCAGGTCGGCCCGGCTGACCGGGCTTACCTCCAGCACCTGCCGCCCCGCCTGCGCCTTGAGCGAGTCGGGCGTGCCGGTGGCGATCACCTGACCGTGGTCGATGACCGCGATGTCGTGCGCCAGCTGGTCCGCTTCCTCCAGGTACTGCGTGGTGAGCAGCACGGTCGTGCCGTCGGCGACCAGCCGGCGGACCATCACCCACACCTCGTTGCGGCTGTGCGGGTCGAGCCCGGTCGTCGGCTCGTCCAGGTAGAGCACCCGCGGCTGGCCGACCAGGCTCGCGGCCAGGTCGAGCCGCCGCCGCATGCCGCCTGAGTAGCCTTTCGCGGGCCGCCCGGCCGCGTCGGTGAGCTCGAACCGGGCCAGCAGCTGGGCCGCCCGGGCGCGGGACTCGCCGCGGCTCAGCCCGAGCAGGCGGCCGATCATGATCAGGTTGTTGGTGCCCGACAGTCCCTCGTCTACCGAGGCGTACTGGCCGGTCAGCCCGATGAGCTGGCGTACCTGGTGCGCGTCGCGGAGCACATCGCAGCCGCACACCGCCGCCGACCCGCCGTCGGGTCGCAGCAGGGTGGCGAGAATGCGGACCACGGTGGTCTTGCCCGCCCCGTTCGGACCCAGCAGCCCGAGCACGGTGCCGGGCCGCGCGGCCAGGTCGACTCCGGCCAGCGCGGTGGTCTTACCGAATCGCTTGACGAGCCCGTGCGTCTCGATCGCGAAGTTAGCGTCTGCCATGGCGCCATGCTGGCGCACGCCGCTGTCAGCGCCCGCACCACCGGCTGTCAGCGCCAGCACAGCGGCTGTCAGGCCGCGGCCCGGCGGTCAGCGCCGCCCGGCCGGCCGTCGCCCGCACGGCCACCGGTCGCCCGCAGCGCTGGCAGTTCACTCCGCTGGCAGGCAGCGGGGACGACCGGGGCGCGACTAGTATTTCCGCAGGGGAACGCGGGACCGACGCACGCACTGGCGCACGATAGCGCGCGCACGATCGCAATCGGAGGCCTGAGCATGGCCGACTACGACATGACGTGGGCGAAGGTTGACCCCGACCATGTTCCGCCGGAGATCGACACCACCCAGCCGAGCGTGGCGCGGGTCTATGACGCGATCCTCGGCGGCAAGGACAACTTCGCGGTCGACCGCGTGGTCGCCGCTGAGGCGGTCAAGGCCATGCACGACGGCGGCAACGGCGCCCGGCTCAACCGGGCCGCCCTCGGGCGGGCGGTCCGCTACATGGCCGGACACGGCGTCAGCCAGTTCCTCGACCTCGGCTCCGGCTTGCCGACCGTGCAGAACACCCACCAGATCGCGCAGGCGGTCAACCCCGCCGCCCGGGTGCTGTACGTCGACAACGACCCGACCGTCTACCTGCACGGCCAGGCGCTGCTGGCCGATGACGCCTCGACGATCGTGCTCCTCGGCGATATCAGGCACCCGGACAAGCTGCTCGGCCTGGACGAGGTGCGGGATTTCCTTGACTTCAGCCAGCCGGTGGGCCTGATACTCAACGCGGTCATCCATCACCTGCTCGACGAGGAAGACCCGCAGGCCACGGTGGACAGCTACAAGCGCGTGCTGGCGTCAGGCAGCTACATGCAGCTGACGCATTTCTGCGACGAGTCGCCCGAGTCCCGGGCCAACGCTGAGGTGCTGCGGCGCACCCTTGGCCGCGGCCAGGTGCGCAGCCGGGAGGAGATCACCCGGTTCTTCGACGGCCTGGACCTGGTGCAGCCGGGGGTGGTTTTCCTGCCCTGGTGGCGGCCCGACTCGGTGCCGAACGAGGCCGACCCGGGCGGCACCCTCATGTTGTGCGGGGTCGGCCGCAAGCCCTGACCGCGGACCGTTCCTGGGACCGGCGAGCGGCCGCAAGACCGGGCGTCAGCGGCGTTCGGCGTGATCGGCGGGCAGTCGCAAGACCGGCTGGCAGGCCGCCTGGGTTCATCAGCAGGCGGTAAGCCGCCCGGGCGCTGCGTCGCGCCTTCCGGCCGGGCCGGGTCAGGTGTTGGCGGGCAAGCCGGTGCCCGCGCCGCGGCGGCGGACGTGCACCAGGCCAGGGTGGGCCGGCTGCGGCTGGGCGGGGTCCGGGCGCTCATCGGCCGCCTGGTCCGGCGGCTGGGCCGGCGCGCCCTCGACCGTGAAGCCGGCGTCGGCGATCATCGCCAGGTCGGCCGCCCCCGGCTGGCCCTCACTGGTCAGGTAGTCGCCGAGAAAGATCGAGTTGACGATGTGCAGCGCCAGCGGCTGGAGCGTGCGCAGGTGGATCTCCCGGCCGCCCGCCAGCCGCACCTCGGCGTCGGGGTTGACGAAGCGGACCATCGCCAGGATGCGCAGGCAGCGCTGCGGGGTCAGCTGCCACTGTCCGGCCAGCGGCGTGCCCTCAAACGGGATCAGGAAGTTCACCGGCACCGAGTCCGCGCCCATGGCCCGCAGCGCGAACGCGACGTCCACCAGGTCCTCGTCGGTCTCGCCGAGGCCCGCGATCAGGCCGGAGCACGGCGACAGGCCCGACTGCTTCGCCGCGGCCACGGTCGATACCCGGTCGGCGTACTCGTGCGTGGTGCAGATGTCCGCGTAGTGAGCGCCGGAGGTGTTCAGGTTGTGGTTGTAGGCCGTCGTGCCGGCGTCGGCCAGCCGCTCGGCCTGCCCGTCGGCCAGCAGGCCGAGGCAGGCGCACACCTCGATATCGGGATTGCGCTCCTTGAACGCCCCGATGGCGGACGCGACCCGGTCGATGTCCTTGTCGGTCGGGCCCCGGCCGCTGGCCACCAGGCAGACCCGGCGGGCGCCGCCGGCCACGCCCGCCTCGGCCGAGGCGATGACCTCGTCGGTCTTCAGCCAGGTGTACTTGAGTACGTCGGCGGCCGAGCCGACCCGCTGTGAGCAGTAGAAGCAGTCCTCGGGGCAAAGCCCTGACTTGATGTTGACGAGGTAGTTCAGCTTGACCCGGCGGCCGAAGAATTCCCGCCGTACGCGGAACGCCGCGGCTACCAGGTCCATCAGTTCGTCGTCGTCGCCGGCGAGCACCGCGAGAGCCTCTTGCCTGGTGGGAAGCTCGCGGGCCACGGCCTTGGCTGCTATCAAGTCAAACCGCGTCATGTGGCACAGCCAATCTGTCGTTGCAGGTAGTTGCCCTGTTCCGCTGCTTGCGTCAGCCTAAAGTCAGGGAGGGTCGCCGGTCATGGGCCAGCAGTCAGCCGCACGGGCACCATCTTCAAGAAGTGCGACCGCGGCAACCACAAGCCTGAGACTAACAAGAGCGGCGCCATCGGAGCACGCCAGCACACCTGTGATAAGCCCGACATGTCCCTGCCTGAACGTTGCGCTACACGCCAACGGCAACCAGGCTGAGAGAGCCGGGGACAGTACACCAGGCGGTGCCGGAACCCGCCCGCTATCGGTCTTCGGTGACCGCTCGCTCAGGTCGCCGGGACGTGCTGTCCGGGACGAGCTCGATCTCGCCGGGCCGCCAGGTCTTGTCGAACCAGGGATCCAGCGGGCCGTAAAGACGCAGGAGGGAGAACCAGCCCTTGCCCGGAACTGTCTGGATCCAGTTCGACTCAAAGCCTTCCGGTGGCCGTGGCCCGAAGTAGAGGTCGACGGAACCATCGGGGTTGGGCGTGAGCCTAGGCCCACCATCTTCGCCGTCATCGCCGGTGTGTTGAGGGTCGCCATGTAGAAGACAGCCGTGCGCGCGTCGAGGTTGCGCACGCCGTCCTCGCCGTCCAGCAGGAACTGGTAGTTGCCGCCGTAGAAGCCGCGCTTCCAGTAGCTGCCTTCGTAGAGGTAGTTGTCCGCCTCGGCCGTGTTGAAGAAGATCGCCCGTGCGGTGGCGTTGCCAACGGCGGCCGCGTCAGTGAGGATCTCTCGCAGGCGTTCATCCGGCGCGAACGGCTTGCCTTTGCGGATGCCGATGCTGGCGAGCAGCCCTTGGGTCTCCGGGTCGATCAGGCCGACCGGCTCGCGGTCGATCACGGTGTGGACTTCGTCGTAGAACTCGGCGTTGCTGGCGTGGATTGTGTTGAACGACTGGCCTGAGCCGTTGATGAACTCCATCGCGGGCGGGTCGTCGCGGCGGTCGTAGGGGTAGATCTTGACGCCGTCGCGGAACATGTGCGATGCCGCGTCCGTCTTCCCGTCAACCAGGAAACCGCGCAGCGCGATCAGGTTGACGTAGCTCGGCGACCTGGCGGTGAAGTACCCGTCGGGAACCTCGCCGTCGTAGCCGGGCGGCAAGATCAGGTATTTGCCGCCCTTGCCGCGGTCGGGTCCGGGTGCGCCCATGTCGATCACGAAGCGGAACCAGGCGTCATCGACGGTGCCTGGCCCGCAGCCCGGAGGGATCTCCACCACCGCGGGTCCGTCGCGGCCCAGGTCCAGGACCGCCACCGCGTAGACGGTGTCGGTGTTGCCGGTCAGGAACAGCGAGTTGGAATCCATCAGGTCGTCCCAGATCGCGACCTTGTTTGCCGCGGTCACGCCGAACCCGGCGAGCCCGGCGCGCAAGGCTTCCACCGACGCGGCCGGGATCGCGCTGAGGAACGCCTCGACGCCGCGCAGGAACGTCAGATGCTCCAGCACCTTCGCCGCAGTGACGTCCGTCGGCATGCCGTCGAAGAACTCCAGGGTGCCCAGCCGGGTCGATACCCGGTCCGGGGTGATGAGCTCCGGCGGGATCTCAGTGTTTAATTTCGGTGTTTTCTCCGCCATGACACACTCCCAGGGGCTCGAGGAACGACGGCATCCGTGCCACTCAGCCGCCGATACGGGAACTCCACCACGACGCGGCAGGCCCCACGTCATCCATGGCGGATGGTTCCCGCGGTTGCGGGCGCAGGCAGCGGGTCCGATAGGGTCAGCCGCATTCGTTCGGAGGTACGCCGGCTGGCGCTGCCCGCCAAGGACCGCCGCGCCGCGAATGAGGCGCGGTCTCGCCGGGAATATCTCCGGTGCCGGACTTGACGTCTATGATGGGGAACCACTGCCCGCGGGCCATCCGGCCCGGTTCGCGCCACTGAAGCACACATTTCCTACTACTTAAGTTGACTATCCGCACCGCGCATGGTGTCCTTGGTGAAGCGATTTCCGCCGGGACCCGGCCGGCCCACGCAGGGAGGAGCTGCTCATGACGGCGATCAGGCCGCGCGACCTGCTCTCCGAGAGCGTGCTTGACCGGCTGGGCGGGGCGGCGGACCAGGCGGGCGGCCAGCCGGCCGCGCTGGCCGGGGACATCGCGCTGCTGGCCGAGGTCGGTTACCTGAACGTCGCGCTCCCGCCGGAGTTGGGCGGCCTCGGCTGCACGCTGCGCCAGGCCGCCTGCGGGCAGCGGCGGCTCGCCCGCCGCGCCCCGCGCACCGCGCTGGCGGTCAGCGCCCACCTGTACTGGACCGGCGCGGCGGCCGACGCCTACCGGGCGGGCGACAACTCGGTGCGCTGGATGCTGGCCGAGGCTTCCCGCGGCGCGCTGTTCGCCGCCGGTCACGGCGGCGACACCGGGGAGGCGGGGGCCGACCTCAGGTTCGCCGACCCCAGCTCGCGCTGCGCGCCCGCCGCAGACGGCGGTTACCAGTTCGCCGACAGCCGCGTGCTGTCCAGCATCACGCCGGGCTGGGACTGGATCGCGGTGCACGGAGTGCACCAGGCGGCCCGGACGCAGTCGGTCATCGCGTTCGCCGGCCGCGGCACCCGATGTACGCCCGCGTTCCGGGTCGCCCGGACCGAGTCGGCCGGCACCCCGGCGGACGTGTTTATGACGAGCGCGCTCACCTGGGGACACTCGATCCTCGCGAGCGTGCAGTACGCCGACACGCGGCGCGCGTTCGACGCGGCGCTGACCGCGTACGCCGACGCGGCGGCCACCGCCCTGTTCGCCCCGGGCCCGGCTACGGCGCGGCCGGGAACCATGGCCCGCCAGGGCGGCCGCTGGCCCGTCGCCGAGGCAGACGCCCTGCTTGACGCGATGAAGGCCAGGATCGCGGACGTGACCCACCCGTGGCAGCTGGTCCGGGCGCCAGCCCCTGACCTCGGCGGGCAGCATCTCATCGGCCTGCACTCGATGCGCCACGAGATCGCCGAGGGGGCGGCCCGCGTGCACGGCCTGATCACGCTGATCACCGGCGCCCCGGCTCCGGCCCGGCCGCTGGTCTAGCAGCCGCCGCGCGCGGCGGCCGTCCGCCGGGCCCGGCGGTGATGCCCTGTTACCCGTTACGCCCGGATCGCGGCGGCCTCGTACAGTGTCGGGGATGAACGCGATCATCGATCTTGAGCGAGCCGCGGCCGGGCACTGGCGGGGGACCGAGGAGGAATGGCTCGGCGACTGGCTGCTGCGGGCCGCCGACGGGTTCACCGGCCGCGCCAACTCCGCCTTGCCGCTGGGCGACCCCGGTCTTCCCCTGGACGCCGCGCTGACCACGCTGACCAGCTGGTACCAGGCCCGCGGGCTGCCGCCGATGATGGCGATCCCGGTACCGCTCGAGGGTGACTCGCCCGGCCGCGCGCTCGACGAGCAGCTCGCCCGGCGCGGCTGGCTGACCCGCAAGGCGCCCGCCTTCGTCATGGTCGCCGAGCTGCCCGCTGCCATCTCCCCGGGCGGCTTGCCTGCTGGCCTCGAGTCACGGGCGGACCCAGTCCCCGACGATGCCTGGCTGGCGGCCTATCACTACCGCGGACTGCAGGAGCAGCCGCCGGTCATGCGCACCGTGCTGACCTCGGCCGCCGACCAGGTATTCCTCAGCATCCGCGCGGCGGGGACGGTGCTCGCGATCGCCCGGGTGTCGTTCGCGGCCGGCTGGGCCGGGATCACCGCGGTAGAGGTCAGCCCGGGGCAGCGCCGGGCCGGCCTGGGCCGGGCGCTTACCCGCGAGGCCTTCGCGCAGGCCGCCGGGCGCGGCCTGCGCCGCGTGTTCCTGCAGGTCGAGGTGGATAACACGGCGGCCCTGGCGCTGTATGAGCGGTCCGGGTTCCGTTACTCGCACCGCTATCACTACCGCATCGCCCCGCAGTAGCCGTCGCAAATCAGGCCCCCGGCCCGGCCCGCGAC